>Ga0163216_100266_pt1 | contig 113433 bp, 67 predicted proteins | sample SynspAceP_FD_167610 | JGI IMG/M metagenome (GOLD analysis project Ga0163216, IMG submission 167610) | Saline lake microbial communities from Ace Lake in Antarctica - Synechococcus sp. Ace-P (Illumina Assembly) | ecosystem: Environmental > Aquatic > Non-marine Saline and Alkaline > Saline ... | reverse complement strand
CGATTGGCGATTGGCGATTGGCGATTGGCGTTTGGCGTTTGGCGTTTGGCGTTTGGCGGTTGGCGATTGGCGTTTGGCGATTGGCGGTTGGCGGTTGGCGGTTGGCGGTTGGCGATTGGCGATTGGCGATTGGCGATTGGCGTTTGGCGATTGGCGATTGGCGATTGGCGTTTGGCGTTTGGCGTTTGGCTAGTCTATAGATTCGAAACAGCCAACAGCCAACAGCCAACAGCCAACAGCCAACAGCCAACAGCCAACAGCCAACAGCCAACAGCTACCCGCCAATCGCCTTGTACTTCGCTGCCAATCGCACGTAGTGCTGTGTGTTCTCGCGGCATCGTTTGGCCAGCGATTCCGAAACCGGTTTGAGCACCTTGGCCGGGCTGCCCACCGCCAGCATCCCGGCTGGGATTTCCGTGCCTTCGGTTACCAGAGCCCCGGCCGCAACGATCGCACCGCGACCGATTCGAGCCCCGTTGAGCACGATTGCACCGATCCCGATCAACGCCTCGTCCTCGACGATCGCCCCGTGAACGACCGCCGCATGACCGACCGTCACATCGGCCCCGAGGATGCACGGCAACCCCGGATCCCCGTGCAACACACATTGATCTTGCACGTTCGATCGCGGCCCGATTTCGATCCGCTCGGCATCGCCCCGCATCACCGCGCCGAACCACACACTCGCTTCCGCACCGATCCGCACCTCCCCCAACACCACACTGCCGGGAGCGAGGAACGCGGTCGGATCAACCAGCGAAAAATCGGTCTCCAACGCAACGACGAGTTCACGAGGTTTGGGAATCGGAAAATTCTCGTCGGAATCGGCTTCAATTTCGTTCGATTTCATGGGACGATTTCAAGATGGACGTTGATGAAAACCCGGATGATAGCAAACCGCCGACTCACCGACTGCTCGCCCTGCCCCGAGCGGCAATCGTTTTCGTGTTTGTCGCGATGATCCGCGGTTATCAAATTTTCGTCAGTCCCTGGCTCGGCCAAAACTGCCGCTTCACCCCCACATGCAGCGGTTATGCGATCGGTGCGATCCGGAAACACGGTCCCCTGCGAGGCGTTTGGGCTGCGATGAAACGAATCCTCCGCTGCCACCCCTGGCACCCCGGCGGCCACGACCCGCCTTGAAGATTGTCGCTCGGTTCTCCGAACCGAGCGACAATCTCTGAGCCGATAACGTTCCACGCGCCGCTGCGTGCGATTCCGGTTCGGAGAACTGAGCGAAATTCTCCAAGCCGATAACGCCTACGCGAGCGGCGGACGCCGGAATGTGAAAACCTGGTTGTCCATGTTGAAATGCAAGTACGGGATCGCGTGCAAACGCACCGCGAAACTACCGTCACGGTGAGGCACTGCGGAAACGAACTCCAACCCGTTCGCCGCAGCCAATTCCTGAGGCGACGTGCGGAACTCCTTGGGCAGCAAAACGACCAATTTCCCGTCCGGCGTCAGGTGATCCCTCGCACCGCCAAACAACTCGCCGACGAAATGCGACGACGTACACCACTGCCGGTCCTCTGACGCGAACGAGCCTTGGAACAACGGCGGGTAACTGATGATGTAGTCGAACCTTTGCTCCTCGACGGCGGCGAACATGTCACTCGCCAGCACCGTCACATTTTCGATTCCCTGAGCCGCGCAATTCCACCGCGTGTTCGCGATCGCTTGCGGGCTAATGTCGATCGCCGTCACGTGCTTACTTTTGAGCGCCGCGAACACCGTGATCACGCCCGAACCGCAACCGACGTCGAGCACGGTTTTGCCGGAGTCGATGCAATCCACAACCCGATGTTCTCCATCGAGCGGTTTGTACACGCCCGGCATGACTCGCAATTTAAGTCCGTCTAGCGTGATGTTCGGCAACACTCGATTGACGAGATCGCAGTACGGGTAAAACATCCCGAACAATGTCTTTTGGATCATTGATGCCATCGACGTCAGCCCGCTTTCCGCTCGGACGCCGGTTCGATCCACCCTTGCGAAGCCGCCCAATCGAGTGCCGATTTCATCCCGTCACGAAAATTTGTCTGCGGATCATACCCGAGTTTTTCCCGCGTCTTGGCGATCGAAAAGTCCAAATTCAACGCCAGGAATTTGATCCGAGCACGGGTCAGCAAGGGCGCCTGTTTCGCACCCCGCAACCAAGCGAACCCTTCAATCAAAACGACCTCGAAAAACTCGACATCGAGCCCCTCGAACCCGTCCCGGTTACTCGTCGACCGGACCATCGCCCGGACGTCGTAGCCCGATTCGATCGCACGGCGGGTCAGCCAAGTGCCGGCCACCCCGGTAGCGCCCATGATCAGTATTTTCCCCTTGGACATCGTTTTCGTTTCCCAATCGCTAGATAGTTTTCGTCATGAGGTAGATCGTGGTGCTATACCCTACTAGCAAAGCAGTCGCGATTGAATACGCAGTCTCCTGTTTCAGAGGGTATTTTTCGCAACCCCAATCCGACAAGGTCGTTTGGAAGCTGCGTTTTTAGCCCCGGTAGGGGCGACAGTGAACCGTTCATGCCGGCGCGATGCCGCTTGCCCCTCGAAATTCAACAGGATGCGGTGCCTCAGCACGTTCACCGCGACCGCCTGAATATCCTCCGTCGCCACCTGATAACGATCATCCAGCACCGCGTTGATCTTCGCCGCGAGAATCAATCCCTGGGCACCCCCAGGGCGGCTGCCGTATCGCACATACCAACGCACCGCGTCCGGGGCGATCTCTTGATCCGGGTGCGTCCGCATCACCAACTCGATCGCATAAAGGCGGACCGTGTCGGCGATTTGGATTTTCCGGCTCACCGCACTCATCTCCAACACCCGCTCCGGCGTGACCAAATTCGACGCCGTCGGCATCCCGCCCGCAGTCGTGCGGTCTATGATCGTTTCCATCTCCGCCACGGCCGGAAACGGCACCAGGATTTTGAACAAAAATCGATCGAGCTGGGCCTCCGGCAACGGGTACGTGCCCTCCATCTCCAAGGGGTTCTGAGTCGCCATGAGAAAGAACACGCCATCGAGTTGGTGGCTGATCCCGCTCCCCGCAACGGCCCGAGACGAGGGCGAAAGCAACGCCGCCGCACACGAAAAATCCATCGCCGAGCGTTTCATGCAAGTCCTGATGCGACGCCCGGCACCGGGAACCGCGCTCGACCGCGGTTACGGCTACCAAGTCCAATCCGGATCACTCGACAAAATTCTTAAACAACTCGAAAATGACGTCGGAAATGACGTCGGAAATGACGTCGAATAAGAAGTCGAAGAAGAGAGCGAGGACGCCGGTGCCAAAGCCATGCTGCTCGGGTTGATGCAACTGCAACGCGGCAGCGACGCGGCGGCCGCCGAATCCCTCGCCACCGCCGAACGACTCCGCCCCGACGACGCGATGTCCAGCTACCAGCTCGGCAAATCGTTGCTCCTGGTCGGTCGAGGCGACACCGCTGCGGAAGCGTTCGAACGGGCGACTAGAAGGCAAACCCGCCCGCAACGAAGCCCTCCCCGTGTTCACCGAACTGGACGTATCTACTCACGCAGCCAACAAACCGAAAACGCTCTCGCCGTTTGGACCCGTTTGGAAGAAACTTCCCCGGCGACGTCCGCGTCGGCGAACAGATCGCACAAACGCTCGCCGAAGAAGGACAAAACGAAGCCTCATTGCAACGATTCGAGGCCCTGGCGAAAAAGACGGCCTCCGCCGACGATGCCCGCTCGATCGGCGATTGTTCCCAAGAAAGGGCAATAATTTATTGGGCATGAAAAATCCCCCGCAGTCGATGCCTGGAATTTTCCTGCCCCTATTCCAAACGCAGCGCCGGCCTCACTCGCTACTGGCGGACACTCGCTCGTTAGCCCACAATAGCGTCACGCCCGCCCGACCCAACGTCCCCGATTGAAGAGGAACGACCATGTTGCTGTTGCCCATCCGCTGTGGATTTGTGCATTCGTTCGTTGTCCTGTTGTTAGCGACTGCCCTGCCCTCTCCGTCGACTCACGTTTCAGCCGACGACGCGACTTGGCCGCAATGGCGTGGACCGTCACAACAAGGCATCTCACCCGACTCTGATCTGCCGCTGAACTGGGACGAAGAATCCACAATGCGAGTGGAAATCCCGGGCGACGGCGGCAGCACCCCGGTGATCGTCGGCGACACCGCGTACTTGACCAGCGGCGTGGCGGGCAACAACGTGCTGTTCGCGATCGACCTGCCCTCCTCCGCCGATTCCGAGTCGGCGAAGTCCGCGCCCCGCATTCGCTGGCAAACTCCGCTCGGCGAAGATCGCGGGAAAAAACACCGCAAAGGCAGCGGCAGCAACCCCTCACCGGTCACCGACGGCAAACACGTCGTCGCCTATTTCCGCTCCGGCGATTTGGCTTGCGTGGACGTCGACGGCAAACTTGTTTGGCAAGTCAACTTGCAAGACGAGTTCGGCGAGGATTCGTTGTGGTGGGATTTGGGTTCCTCCCCCTTGCTCATCGATTCGATGGTCGTTGTCCCCGTGATGCAAACCGGCCCGAGTTACCTCGTCGCTTACGACGTTGCCACCGGCGAAATGAAATGGAAAGCCGAGCGGATGACCGACGCTCCCGAGGAGGCGGCCCAAAGTTATTCGACACCGCTGGCCGTTGAAATCGAAGGACAATCCGCGATCGCCGTGATGGGCGCCGATCACCTGACGATCAACGCCACCGCCGACGGCAAGGAACTCGCTCGGTTGGGCGATTTCAATCCCGATGGCGAGAAATTCTTCCGCTCGATCGCCTCGCCCGTTGCCGACGGCAATCTGATCATTTGCCCGTATTCGCGAGGCGCCACGTTGACCGCCGTTGACATGAAACAGCTCATCGACGGCAAAGGCAAAGACGCGATTGTGTGGTTCCGGGACGATCTCGGCAGCGACGTGCCCACGCCCGCGATGCGGGATGGGATCGTGTACCTGATTTCCGACGGGAAACAAGACAAAGGCACCGCGTACGGATTGTCCGCCGCGACGGGTGAAACCTTATGGAGCGTGAAATTACCCCGATCACGTGCCGGCTACAGCAGCTCGCCCTTGATCGCTGGCGAGCGGATGTATGTCACCGCCGAAGACGCGAAAACGTACGTCATCGGGCCGTTAAGTAGCGATGCGGGCAGCGATTCGTCCACACCAGACGTCATCGCCAACAACGAGATCGCCGACAACACCGAGTATACCGTCGCCAGCCCGATCCCGATGACCGGCCGCATCGGGCTAAGAACCCGAGGTCATTTCTACGTCATTGGCGGTTAGCGGGCGGTTGGCGGTTGGCGGTTGGCGGTTGGCGGTTGGCGGTTGGCGGTTGGCGGTTGGCGGTTGGCGGTTGGCGGTTGGCTAGTCTATAGATTCCCAAAAGCCAAAAGCCAAAAGCCAAAAGCCAAAAGCCAAAAGCCAAAAGCCAAAAGCCAAAAGCCAAAAGCCAAAAGCCAAAAGCCAAAAGCCAAAAGCCAAAAGCCAATCAATTCTTTCTGACTCGGTTAGTCGTGATTTCGATTTCCCGGTACACTCCTTGCTACACTCATCAAAACACTGCCCACCCGGCCCGGAACCACATCCGGGCTTTTGAATCGATAGGAAAAACGAAATGGCCAAGGACTCTCCGTCCCCCTCGAAAGAACCCGCCGAAGGCGAAGGTGAAAACACCCGCCGCGGTGGCAACCCGGTGATGATTGCACTCGTGATCGCCGCCCTCGCTGCGGTGCTATTCCTCTACCGCGAGGACGATCGCGCCCGAATCACGGCCAGCCTTTTCGATCAACAATTGCTCTTGGGGAACATCGAATCGGTGCAAATCGGCGATGTCGAGGTCACTGGTGTCTTCGAGACACGAGTCGACAAACCGTTTCCCAAAGACAAGAACATTGACGGGGATACGAAATCGGAGCAGTACTCCAAAGAGTTCGTGTTCAACCGCCCGCCTGGTAACAACGTATACGCCAGCGAACTGGAGCAACGCCTCAAAGTCAACGGCGTCGACGATTACGAGTTCAAGAAACCGGACTCGACCGCCGTGATCGTTCAAGTCTTATTGATGCTCGTGTTGCCGTTGGGCATTTTGTTCCTGATTTTCACGATGATTCGCCGCAGTCGCAACGAGATGATGGGCGGCGGCGGGTTTTTGTCCGGATTCAGCAAAAGTCCCGCGAAACGCTTCGAAGCGACTGACAAAATCATCACATTCGACGAAGTCGCCGGTCTGCAGGGCGTCAAGGAGGACCTGCAAGAAATCGTCGATTACCTGAAAACACCCGAGAAGTTCCAACGGCTCGGCGGCCAAGTCCCCAAGGGTGTGCTGCTCAATGGCCCCCCCGGGACCGGCAAAACGTTGTTGGCACGGGCCGTCGCGGGCGAGGCCAGTGTGCCTTTTTACAGCGTCAACGGTAGCGAATTCATTCAGATGTTCGTCGGCGTCGGTGCCAGTCGCGTGAGAGATTTGTTCAAAACTGCGAAAGAACACTCCCCGTCGATCATTTTCATCGACGAAATCGACGCTGTCGGTCGTCAACGCGGCGCCGGTGTGGGCGGCGGACACGACGAACGCGAACAAACGTTGAATCAAATCCTCGGTGAGATGGATGGGTTCAGTGGCACGCACGCGGTGATCGTGATCGCCGCGACCAACCGCCCTGACGTTCTCGATCCCGCTCTGCTGCGTCCGGGTCGGTTCGACCGGCACGTCACCGTCGGTCGTCCGACGATGAAAGGACGCGAGGAAATTTTCAAAGTCCACGTTCGCGACGTGCCCTTGGGCGAAGACGTCGATCTGCGGCGACTCGCCGCCGGGACCGTTGGTTTGACCGGTGCGGACATCCGCAACATGGTCAACGAAGGCGCTTTGTGGGCCGCTCGCCAAGACAAAAAAGTTGTCGAGATGGCCGATTTCGATTACGCCCGCGACAAAATCCTGATGGGTGCCAAACGCGAAGAGGTCTTGCAAGAAGACGAGAAGGAAAAGACCGCTTACCACGAGGCCGGACACACCCTCACGGCGTGGCACCTCGAAGGTTCCCACATCGTTCACAAGGTTACGATTATCCCACGTGGACGTTCCCTCGGTGCGACCCAGTACGTGCCCAACGAGGACCGACTCAGCATGAGCAAGAAGGAACTCGATCATCAATTGATCGTTTTGCTCGGTGGTCGTGCGGCTGAGAAGATCGTCTACAACGAAACCTGCGTCGGCGCCGAGAACGACCTCGAACGGGCGACCAGCATCGCGCGGCGAATGGTCACGCACTGGGGCATGAGCCCAAAGATCGGGCCAGTCAGTTACAAAACCAGTGACGAGGATCCGTTCCTCGGTCGCGAAATTCACCAACAACGTCAGTTCAGCGAACACACTCAAGAACTGATCGACGAGGAGGTGGCGAGGTTGCTGCTCGAAGCGGACCAAAAAGCCGAACAGTTGTTGAGGGAACACCGAGGTGAATTGGAAACGATCACGCGCGGGTTGTTGGAACGTGAGGAACTCAGCGAAGTCGAATTGACGGAGCTGATCGGTCCTTCGATCCACAAACGCAACAAGGACGGCAAGGAAACCGACGGCAAGGAAACCGAAGGCAAGGAAACCGAAGGCAAGGAAACCGAAGGCAAGGTGGAGCAGTTCATGGCTCCGGAAGGCGCCGCAGAGCGTACGTAGGTTTTTGTACCTCTGATGAACCCCTCCCGCTTCGTGGTCGTGTGACTTTTTAAGTGCTGATTTAGCACTTGCTTCTTCACCCTCCCGAGCGAAGGAACGTTTTCCCAACGCGACACGATCTTTTCTCGACGCGGAGCGTCGACGTACTCTTTTTCGAGTCTGCAAACTTGGCCAAAAAGAAAGCCAAACTCCGCGCCGAATTTCGCAAGAAACACCAGGGTCGGGTGCGCCAAAGCGACTTGACTCGCGAGTTCCGCCAAGACGACCCGACCCGCCTCGACGATGTCGAGCAAGGCGAACGGTTGTCCGGCAAAGGCGCACTCACCCGCCGCAAAACCATCGCCGGCGCTGACAATTCGCCCAAAGGATCTGACGCAACGAAAGTTCGCATCAATGTCGACGAGGCGAAGATGACCCACGGACGCGTGCTCAGCGTCCACGGGGTTCAGAGCAAAGTGCTCGCCGACGACGGACGGTTGTACGCGTGTGCGACTCGCCAAGTCCTGAAATCACTGGCTACGGATCAACGCGGCGTGATCGTCGCCGGGGACCGGGTTTGGTTTCGCATCCAAGGTCGCGATGGCAACGACGGACGCACCGACCAACGCGCCGATGAGGTGGTCACCGCCGATGGCATGATCGAGCGAGTCGAACCGCGACACGGGATCATTTGCCGGACCAGTCGCGGGAAACAACACGTGCTCGTGGCCAACGTGGACGCGTTGTTGATCATCGCCAGTGCCGCCGAACCTGGCGTCAAACCCACGTTGATCGATCGGATGTTGTTGACGGCGGCCCAGTGCGAGATTGAACCGGTGGTGGTGATGAACAAAATCGATCTCGTCGATCCGCTGCAATTGCAAGCCTTGATCGGCGTTTACGCATCGCTGGGTTACCGCGTGTTGCCGACGTCCGCGACAACCGGCCAGAACCTCGAATACCTCCGCGAGTTTTTACGGAACCGGCAAACGGCGTTGGCGGGACAGAGCGGCGTGGGCAAGAGCAGTTTGCTCAACGCGATCGAACCGGGGCTCGCGCTGGCCGTCTCCACCGTCAGTACCGAGAACCAAAAGGGACGTCACACCACCACCGCGTCGAAATTGATTCCGCTGGCCGGCGGCGGTGCCGTGTTCGACACACCCGGCATCCGGCAATTCCAATTATGGGATATCGAGGCCAGTGAAGTGGCCGGGTTGATGCCCGATTTACGTCCTTACGTCAGCGGATGTCGTTACCCCAATTGTCTTCACCTTCATGAAGACGATTGCGCCGTCAAGAACGCCGTCGCCGACGCCCGCATCGACGCCCGCCGGTACGACGCCTACTGCCACCTGCTCGAAGACGACCTAATCGAAGCGGTTTGATTGAAGGACCATTGTCCCAATTGTTCCCAGGCCGCCGAAGGCGGCGAGTCAAGTCGGCCGGAGCAAGCCGTTTCGGCGCCGGTCCGGCATCCCCTGGATTGGGACATTGGTTGGCAAAGAACAGTTCTGCCGGATGGGCGTTGGGTATGGAAAGCTCCTACATCCTGCCTAAGATGACGGCAACGGGCGAATCCGGATATCCTGCCATCGGACTTCATACGGCCCTTGGTCCTTGCCGATCCCGTGGACTTGCAGACCGATGAATCCCTCGCCCGCGCAATCGGGGTCATCAATGTCGGCCACCTTTTTATCCCCGATCCACGTTTGAATTCGGTTGCCGATTGCCCGCACGCGGTAACGATTGAACACGCCGTTTTGATACGCGTCCTTGATCGGTTGCTCCTTCGTGATCCAGCCCTTGCCCATCGCCTCGCCGTAGATGTATCCGGCCTCCCCCGGAGCCGCTTCAATTTCGATTTGCGGCCCGTATACACGCCCGCCGTCCTCGCGAGTCTTCGATCGAACCTGCACACCGCTGTTCAACCCCGGGTCTACGTTCACCTCGAACGTCAATTCAAAATCGCCGAACGACGCGTCGCTGCACAAGAACGAGTTCGGGCTGCCCACGGCTGTTTTGCCGACGATCACGTCATCCTGAACCCGGTACGACGCCGTGCCGTTTTTCTGTGTCCATCCGGTGAGCGAGCGACCGTCGAACAACGGTTTCCACCCCTCCGCATCGAGCGAAGGCGGCGAGTCCGTGGCCGCCGAATTGCCCGCCGCACTGCCTTCGGCTTTGGCCGCATCGCCCGGTTCGCCCGACGCCGGATCCGTCGACGACATCACCTTGCCATCGACTGCTGGCAAATCTACCGTGGATTTCGCCGCCCATTGAGTGCCCCGCCGCAGCGTCGTTTGAAACGCCAAGCCCCGAATCGCCGTGACGTCGTGACCGAGAGTGGTGTGAAACACTCGTCCGTTGCCGAAATGAACCGTCATCAGGATCGGTTCGTGTTCCCCCGTGCCGCCGGTCGCCGGGTCGCTGTAGGCAGTCGCGAGCACGTGCATGTTCTCGGCGGGTCCGCGAAGTTGCCCGTACAACTCGTCGGCGACTTGCATGAACGAACGCGGCAACCCCTGCGAGATCGGATGATCGGCATCACGCATCACGATTTGAAACGGCACACGTCGGCCGTGTTGACCACCGCCGCCTTTGCTCATGTCGCGTGTGAACTTTTTCATGTCTTCTTTCCAGCGAACGTACGGGCCGCTTTTCTCATTACGCCCGCCCCAGCCGCCCAAACCGATCATCCGGTTGTACGCCTGCCACGACGGGAACGAATTGTCCGCCGCGTGGATGCAAACGAAGCCGCCGCCACCGGAAACAAATTTTTCGAACGCGGATTGAGTTTCCTCGCTCCACGATTCCCCGTTGTAGTTTGAAACGACCACATCGAAATCAGCGAACACGGGCGAGAACGAAGTCATGTCGCCGCCCTTGTCCGGCGTCGTCGCCACCGTGACGCTGCCGAAACCACCCGATTCCAACGTCGCAACGATCTGCGGCGTGGTCTCTTTCCAATTGTGGTTGTTCTGCCCGTCGATCACCAGGATTTTCAGCGGTGCGGTTTCAGCGGTGGCAACGGAGCTGAATCCGAGCAGCGTCCCCAGAATCAAAATAAAACAGGTAAGCGGACGCAGGGTCGGGGGTTGAATCATGGAAGCAAGCCTAGGTGAGGGGGGCGAAATCGGAGGATAGGGCAATTCGATGGTGAATCGTCACGCCCCAATCTAGCAGAAAGCGGCCGAGAGGAAAAAGCCGTTGAGGAATCCCCGACGAGCACGGGCCTACCGAGTCGGGATGTTGCCTTCGAGAGCCGCATCGAGAGCACGGGCGAGTCGTTCAGAAACGCCCGGATCTTCGGGATAACCCTTCAGCTTTTCCGAGACAGCTTCAGCCTCCTTCTTGCGTTCGTTAAGAACGAGCAATCCGACGAGGGTCGCGGAATCCTTAATCAAACTCTTGTTCGTGTAGTCCAGATGCTGGGGACCGAATTTTTCGGCGGACTTCAGATTCATTTGATAACTTCGTTTAATCCGAGCGACGTCGCGATCGACATCGAGGAACTTTCCGCATAATTCGTATTCGCCAGCGGCAATCAACGCAGGCCGGCTAACTCCGAACACCTTTCCAGCCTCGTCTTCGTTTCTTTCGCTGAGCCAGCGGAACACGGCCACGGTCTGTTCTTGTTGGCTGAGCGTCCGGTTGAGTGCCGTCAGATCATGAAAGTCGTCAAAGTAGTCGGTGGTGCGATTTTCGTTTCGAATCCGGTTTTCGGTTTCGTCACGAACGTCGCGCAGTCTCTCCATTGCGGGCGGGTAGACCTTTGCCAGATCAAGCCAATAAGTGAGTGCGAACGACAATCGCACGCCGGATTGGGCGGGTTCGATCGCCAGCGCGTTTTCGTGGTACCAAACGTGTTTGGCGAGCGCGACTTCGTACTCTTTCGCCTGAACGTCGACGCGAATTCCACTCAAAATGGTTGTCGGGTCGGGATTGGCTGGCGGTGTCCAGTCGTCGGCAGCGATGGCCGTTGTTAAGAGGAGGCATCCGAGGAGTGAGATCAAACGCATGGTGTTTTTTGGGCTGAGAGTTGTTCGGGAGTCCCATTTGTACCACGACGCTCCGCGTCGCGAGGCACTAAAAATCACATTCACGACGCGGAGCGTCGTGGTACTAACGAAAAAACGGTTTGCCTCCCTGACCGAATTTCTCAGTCGGGGTTGGCAAACCGTTGCGTGAACTCGCAGGCTAGCAGCCTGCACTACGGGGCGTCAGCGAGATTAAAAGATCGCTTAACGCAGTGGCAACGAGAATTCGTTCCCGCCCGGTCCGCTGCGACGCGTGATCCGGTCGTTTTGCGGAGCGAGGTAGTGCGTGGCCTCTTCGGCGACGAGTACCGTGTCACCGCTGCGGACCTCGGTCCGGAAGCGATGGTGACCGCCGGTTTCCGCACGAGCGACAATCGTCATTCGTACTTCTTCGCCCGCATCAATCTTAGGAATCGGTTCGATCAGGACTTGGCCCGTGATGACCTTGCCCACGTGACCGCTGATCTGTTTCGGTTCGATCCCGTGGCTGAACTGGGCGACGGCTTGAACGTCGTGGGCCGGTTTACTCCCACGGTTACGAATCACAATTTGATACGTCACGTCTTCACCGATCGGTGCCGGTGCGGACGGGTCGACGATCGACAGCACGAGGTCGGCAATGGCTTCCACGTTCGTGTCGAGCTTGACGCTGGTTTGACCGGCAGCACTGCCCTTGCAATCGAACGCGAACTGGTGCGTTCCGGTGCCGTCCATGCGGCATTGGAACTGGTACTTGCGAACCGCACCGGGGGTCAACGACGCGATCTTCCAACGCAATTGCTTGTCGATGATCGTGGCCCCCTCCATGCCACCCTGATAGGTCACGCCCATCGGCAACTGCAAATTCGCGACCACGTCATTGCTCGCGGTCGTTCCGTGGTTGGTCAATTCCAACTGGTAAACGGCCTGCGTGTCTTGGTACTTCACTTCCGGTCCGGTCAAAACGGCTTCCAAATCGGCGGCGAGCACACGAACGGTCTTGTCGGCTTCGGCTTTGAGTTCGAGGTCACCCATGGCGAGGCCGTGGATCTTCAACTCGCCGAGGTCTTGAGCGGTCAGTTCGACTTCGAACTGTGCTTCTTTGCCGGCTGGAATGTCGCCGATGCGTTGACTCTGCGGCGAGTTGGACTCGGGGCTCAGCGTGAACACGACGGCCGGTGCGATCCCGTCGCCGGGGTTGAGCACGCGGATTTGATAGGTCTTCGATTCACCATAAATGACCTCGTCGGGACCATCGATCGTCAACGCGAGTTGAGGTTCTTGCACGGTCACTTGCATGACACGTTTCTGAGGTGCGAGAGTCCAATCGACGTCGAGGTCGTGGGTTCCCGAACGAGAGGCTTTGAGTCGCACGAACATGGTTTCGCTGTCGCCAGCGGCGAGGGTCTCGATCCGCCAATTCAAACTGCGAACTTGTTTCTCCGTCGCACCTTGCACGTCGCCGCGCGAAACTTGTTGACCGACAACGTCGCCCCAATCAGGAATGTGAGCGCGGATAATCAAACCCTCGGCGTCCACCGAACCGCGGTTTTCGACGCGAATTTCATAGGAGTGCGTTTGACGAATCATGACGTTGCGTGGGCCTGCGGTCATGATCCGGATCACGGGCAGATCGGTCGACGTCGTGTTGGTGTTCGCGTCGGGTACTGCATTCGTAGCAGCACGCGTCATCGGATTGGCTGCCGTCGGTGCCGCGTTGTTCGCCGGCGTTGCAGTCGCGCCACTGGTGTCCCGCATCACGTTGGGGTGACCCGGCGAAGTGTTTTGAGGAGCGGTGTCGACGGCGAATGTGCGATTCGGTTGAGTTCCCGGACCATGGGCAACCGATTGGTAGTTCGGTTGAGTCGAGGTGCTAGCGGTCCGTTGCGAGAACGTGTCGTTATGCGAGGTGAACATTGAATCGTGTTGCGTCTGCATGCCGTCGGGCGATTCGTTTTGTCCGTCGATCGGCAACCGGTCGCTGATCGGGTGCAACGCCACGTCGCTCGACGCCGAAGTGGCGAGTGATCCGGCGGCGCGTCCGCCGACGACATTGTTGCCGCTGGAGTTCATGCGATTGGCGGCCTGGCTCGGTGCCGATTGCACGGCGGTTTGACCGGGCAGGCTCATGCCAGCGGACGTTTTCGACGGGTTGGCGTGAGGAGCCCCGAGGGAAGCGATTGCACTGTCGGAAGCACTGCTCAAAGCGGTGTTGGATGTCGAAACCGACTGACGAGCATCGCCGAAAGTCATTTTCCCCATCATCATCGTTGCCGATTCGGACGGAGCGGTCGCGGCGACGTCAAGCATGGCTAGGGCCGGAGTCACCGGGGCCGAGGCAACCTTAGCTGGGACAACCGGGGCCGAGGCAACCTTAGCTGGGACAACCGGGGCCGAGGCAACCTTAGCTGAGGCAACCGGGGCCGAGGCAACCGGGGCCGAGGCAACCGGGGCCGAGGCAACCGGGGCCGAGGCAACCTTAGCTGGGGCAACCGTAGCCGAGGCAACCGTAGCTGGGGCAACCGTAGCTGGGGCAACCGTAGCTGGGGCAACCGTAGCTGGGGCAACCGGGGCGGGTGTTGCGGCAGCAATTTGTGATGCCGGAGCGTTTTTTTTCAACGGTTGGGCGACCACCTTGGGAGCGGGCTGCTCGACCGGTGTGGCTTCGCGACGGACGACTTGCGGTGCGGCTTCCATCGCTTCGGGCTTCGGTTCCGGTTTCACCGGCTCAACCTTAGCGACTTCCGTCTTGGCGACTTCATTTTTCTTCACCACCGGGGCTGGTTTCGAGACCGGTCCGTTCGACGCGAGGACACGGCGGCTGACCTTCGGCACCAACTCGGCACTCGATTCACTACTGCGGGTGCTCACAGGCGATTTTTCGACGAGCGTCGGGGTTCGCGACTCGAGTCGGGTGGGTTGCGATTTCGACGGCTCGACGCTCATTGGACGCCGGCTGCTGCTGGACACCGACAACGGTTCGGGGCGGTTGCCACCGATCGGAACCTCAGCGAGTGACGAATCGAGCGAGTTGTTCGGCGACGCGTCCGGCGAGCTGTTCAACCGACGCGGTGTCGATTGAGCGATCCGAGGTGCGGGAACTGACGAGGACGACCGGCTGCTGGGAGCGGTTTCGGCGCTCGGAACCGGCGCTCGGCTCGGTTGGCTGGTGGCGTTCTGCCGGCTACCGGCTCCCGGGTCGCGGATCGGCATCGGGTTCTTGCTAGCCGATCGTCCACCGGTCGGATCGTGATACGGGATGCCGTTCCAATTCACGTCGTTGTCGCTGGGGACGGCCGTGGCCCGGCGGTACGGTTCTTTGCTCTTGCTGTCTGGGGACGAGCGTCCGAACAGACCACCGAGCAAACCACCGGAGCGGGAATAATTCGACCCGCCCGATCGTTTGTTAGCGACTTGTCGGATTTCAGGTGAATCGTCGGCTGATTGGGCCGACGCGGTGGAGACAGTGCTCCCACCGAGAGCGCCAGACAGGACCGCGACGGCGAGCAACGCGGACATACCGCTCACTCGCCGGGGCGGACTCGAAAATAGAAATTGGGCGTTGCGGGTCATTAGATTCTCGCCTCGAGGCACGAAAGGGTAGTTCCATCGTGGTATCGGTTATTCCGATTGTCGGGGCTGAATCAATTTTGCCGGTTTTTTGCGTTTGAACAATTTTTCGTTGTGATTCCAGATCTTTACCCTCCCGAGCGAAGCTGGGGAGCAACTTCAAATCCCAAAAAAACGTCTCGCGTTCGCACTCGTCACCTCGGCCAAATGATCTGCCGTGACACTCCGCGCCTCCGCCAAGCAGCGCAACGTGTGCTCCACCCGAGCGGGCTCGTTGGGCCGTTTTCCCCGAAACGGCTCCGGCGACAAATACGGCGAATCGGTCTCCACCAGCAACCGGTCCTCCGGCACCATCGCGGCCACCCGCCGCAGATCGTCGCTCTTCTTAAACGTCAACATGCCCGCAAAACTAATCATTAAACCGAGATCCAAACACGCCTTCGCCTCGTCCACCTCCCCGGTAAACGAGTGCATCACCGCCGCTGGCAATTTGTTTTGACGACGCAACTGATCAATGATCAATCCACAGCTCTCGCGCATGTGAATCACGACCGGCAATTCGACCTCGACGGCGAACTCCAAATGCCGATCGAAAAAATCGTGCTGCATCTCGATCGGCGTATCGTCCCAGTAGCAATCCAGCCCCGTTTCGCCGATCCCGACCACGCCCGGCAACCGAGCAAGTTCCCGAATCAGGTCCATGTCACCGGCGTCCGCCTCGGCGGCTGAGTTCGGTTGGATACCGACGACTGCGTGCAGATACCCCGGAAACTCGGCCGCCAACTCACACGCCCGCCGACTCGTCGCGACGTCGATCCCGATCACCGCGACCCCCGTCACCCCCGCACCCTTGGCCCGCCCGACCACCTCAGAAACCTTGCCGTCAAACGTGTCGGAATTCAAATGGGCGTGGGTGTCAAACAGCGATAGCAAAACAAAGACTCAGGGAGATAACTCGGGGGCTCGTAGCTCGGGACCGTTGTCCCGAGCGAGCAATTGAATAACGGCTTACCAAAAAGGTATCTCGGACGGGACAAAGGTCCCATCCTACGCTCCAACGCTACGTTGCAGCATTGCTCCTGTTGGGCAATCACTCCGACTTCGGTCGGATGTTCTCAAAATACGCTCTCACGGTTTCCCGATGCCCCGGCGGCAACGGCTCGCTGTCCAAGACCGCTTCGGCCTCGCTGCGGAATTTCTGGTACTTCGACGCGTACTGCCGGACCGCGTCCTGATCGCCTTCGGGAGCCTCGATCACCTCCGACGTGCTCGGTCCGTCGCCCTGTTGACCCGACAATTGTTCTTCGTTGCGAGTCGAATCGATCGTCGTCGCGTTGCCATCGTTGGCTTTGCCGGTCGCACCCCGGCCCCACGAGTTCTTCGGGCTGTCGCTCTTGCTGGCGCCCTTGCCGCCGTTCTTGCAGCTACCACGACACTCGCTCTTGCACTGGGCGAGTTTGTTCAATTGGCAGGCCATGCACTCACCGATTTTCTTCGCCTGAGCCTGGCTCTTGCACAGCCCCGCGAGTTTGCACATGCCGTCTTTGCACTCCGACGAGTTCTTCGATTCCAACCCCGCCTGCATCTGCTCGGCGGCACCCGACAATTTGCCCTGTTTGCCCTTGGGCAATTTGTCCAGGAATTTCTTCAAATTATCGGCGACGGCCCGTCGTTCTTTATCACTCAGATTTTCCGGATCGATTTTTTCCAACTTCTCAGCCGCCTTGTCATAGTCGCCTTCTTTCAACGCCGCCGCAGCCGCTTTCATCGCTTCACTCGGCTCGATCGCCTCCGCGAGTGCCGCCATCTGAGCGTCGGTCATCTCCAACTGCATCGCCTCGCGAGCCGTCTGGATCGATTGCTCCATCTCCGACAACGTCGCCATCATGTCTCGCTCATCGATCGCCTCGTTCTCCAATTCCTCAACGAGTTCTTCGAGCTTCGCGGTCAACTCGTCGAGTTCCGGTTCCTCGGTCTCCTCGGCGAGTTTTTTCATTTCATCGAGCATGGTGATGCGAAGCTGGCCCGCCTGATCGACGGCGAGTTTCGCCGGCGTCGCGTCGAGTCCCATCGTCATTCGTGGAGGGGCACCCAACATCACCGCCAGCGCGATCACCGCGAGACTGACCGCCGAAAACAACGCCGGTCGGTTCGCCGTCACCGGGACACAATCATTCGGCACCACGCGAGTCAAATGTTGCCGGGCGTCTTCGGCTTGCAATTGGCGGACCGGGTCCGATTCGTTTTGAAACTGCAAACCCGTGATCGCCCGGTCTTTCAAACCATAATGCTGATCGACCAAACGAGCCGTCGCCGAGCTCGAAACCGGAACCACCGCACCACCGATCGCACCGACGACCACGAACCCGAACGCCACGACCGGCAGGACGATCCACGACACTGGAACGACCGCGATACTGACCGCCGCGATCACGACCGCCACGAAACACCCGATCGTTAAACCGATGCACGCCCCATTGGCGACATTCCGCAGCCGAATGCGACGTGAAACTCGAACAAGAATGTTTTCGATCGATCGTGCCGTCATGCTCGGGTTCCTTCAGGAACGAATTTCTGGAGAAGTGAAACTCGTGTCAGTATACGGGTTACCCGACCGGGTGGTAATGAGAATCCGAATTTTTTGTAGCGCGGCCTTTGTACCGCGACGCTCCGCGTCGCGAAAACCAAACCTCCTCATCGCCGATCCGGCATACTCTTCAACGGGGCGTTGATCGGCGTTCAATAGTTCTGCCGGATCGGCGTCGCAAAGCCTCCTTGATCCGGCCTACGCCGCTCCGATTCCCACCAGCCTGGACGAGGAGTCGTCCGGCTACCAGGTCACCCACTCACCTTCGCGACGCGGAGCGTCCTCGTACTCTCGATCCTCCGAACCCCCACGTCGAAGACGAACAACACCAACGCCGCCATCATCAACCACGGCCACATCGGCACCGGATCCCGCGCCGTCCGATCGTCCGCCGCTAAAATCGACGCCGCGTCACCACCGATCCCACCGCCACTGACCTCGGCAATCTGTTTCAACTTCGCTTCATCGGTCGGTCGCAACCGCAGCTCATCCGGATACCCGATCGCCAACCCACGCGATTGGCGAACGGTCTGCCCATCGGGTCGCTGTTGCGCCAAATCCAATTGATAGGTTCCCCGTGACAACGCCGGCAATTTCGCCTCGTACCGACCCGCCGCCGTTTGCATCAACTCGATCTTCTCCAATTTCAACTTCGGATCGATCAGCGTCACCGTCGACGGCGCCTCGTCAATGAAATTACCATCGTTATCGACCACGTCCATTCGCACCGTTGTCATCCCACCCTCGGTTTTCAATTCCACAAACACACCTTGGGAATCGTTCTTCCGCATCGCGTGCCGGATCACTTGAGCCCAAAACGGCCCGAAATCCGGCCACGCCAACCACTCCGCCGCCCACCGGGCTTTCGCATCACTCGTGAACGCCACCGTCATGCCCAGTCCATACCGCCACCAACACAGCAACGGGTCACCACTCTCGGTCGCCAACACAAACTCCGACGTCGGCTTCGGCCGCGTGACGACATAACCGAGCAACAACGGCGACAACTCCCAATCGATGCCCTCGAGCACCTGAGTCGGACGCACCACCTGCGCCAAAAACGGCAACTCGTTGATCGCTGACTTACTCGCCTCGACGGTTTCCTTTGCGAACACCTGCGGGATCGATTGCGGATCATCGCAAAAGTAATAACGACCGCCCCCGATCCGCGCGATCTCTTCGAGCAGTTCCTCGCTCGAACCCTGGCCCAACGCCACCGTCGACACCGTCATCCGGCTCGCCGACATCTCGCCCGCCAACTCTTCGAAATCACCCGGTGCGGAAATGCCGTCGGTCAACATGATGCAGTGCTTCAATTTCGCCGACGCCGAGTTCAACGCTTGGTACGCGTCGTCCATCGCCGGGTACATGTTCGTCCCGCCGCCCGCATCGATCGTGCTGATTTGATCGATCACGTATCCCTTGTCCGAGGCCGATCGCATCTCATTGATCCAATAACTCTCCCCATCGAACGCGATCACTCCGATCGAATCACGCGGTCCGAGCAATTCCACGGCCGCGCGAGCCGCATCTTTGGCCAACTCGATCTTCTCGCCGCCCATCGACCCGCTCTTGTCGATCACCAACACCATCGCCAACGATGGTTTCTCACGTTCCTTTTCAAAATTACTGCGGACCGGCAAAATTTCTTCCAACTGAGTGCGATAGTACCCGCCCAAACCGAACGATTGGTCACCGCCCATCATCACCAACCCGCCACCGAGGTCCTGGACGTAAGTCCGGATGACATCCATTTGCCGCATCGTCATCGCGGTCGCGGGCACGTTGGACAAAATCAAACACTCGTACCCTTGCAATTCCGCCAAATCACGCGGCACGCCCGCTGGCGGTCGGACCTCGACGTCGATCTTCTGCTCATCGAGTGCCCACCGCAGCGAATCGGTTTGATCAATGTCGGGATCGATCATCAACACACGCGGCCGGCCCGCCGCCGCGACAATCGCCGACTGCTCGTTGTTGTCCAACAACGTGTCCGCCCTCCCCTGCCCCGATTCGCCAGCACCGGCGCCACCGAGCCCGCGCAACCGCGCCGCGAACGTCACCTGACGTTGCCCCGTGACCGTTTGCCGGATCCGAAACTTGGTCTCACCCGAGGGGATTTTAATCGCTTTCGCATTTTCATCGCCGATACGAATGTCGCCACGATAGATATCCACGAACCCCGTCGTGTCCGTGTTCGAGTTCACGACCACTTCCAAATAAAACGGCTCGCCCTGTCGCACCTGAGCGGGCGCGTCGAGTGACGCGATCTGCACCTCGGGCTCGCTGCGTCCTGGCAAAGCAACACAATCGATCGGCAACCCAGCGGCCACCGCCGCAGCGACCGCGTCACCGGAGGTCTCATTGCCGTCACTGATCAAAACCAACTTTGGGACAAACCGAGGCGGAATCGCTGCCGCCGCCGTGCGAATCGCCGACGCCAAATCGGTGCCCGGCGGATCGTCCGATCCCTCGGCAATTTCTTCCACCTTCGCTTCCACTTCGACGTCCTCTGGGTCAGCGTCCTCTGGGTCAGCGTCCTCTGGGTCAGCGTCCTCTGGGTCAGCGTCTTCTTCGTCAGCGTCCCGATCGTCTTCCGAATCCCCCGGTGCAATCGGTGGTTTTCCGAGAGTCTCAACGTCATCAACAACGGACTCCCGAAGCTCACCCGGCACCCGATCGAAATCCAAGAAACGCAGTTCCACGTCCTCACGCCCCTCGGCGAGAGTCTGCAACGACGCGACAAAATCGTCTGCGACTTTCCGCGCCGCCTCGTCAATGCTCGCGCTGCGATCGATCGCGACGACCACCATCTGTTTCTCGCTCTGACGCAGCCACACCAACCCGGTCAACGCCAACACCAACAGCACCACCACCAACGCGCGGACCAGCAGACTGACCCGCCGCTGCCACAACGGGAAATCACTCAAACTCCGGTAGTGAAACCAAACCAAAATCGGAATCGTAAGCGTCAACCAAGCCAACATGCTCGGACGCATCCACTCCCAATCCGTCCAAATCGAAGCAAGCAATCCGGTCATGCCACGATCCTCCGTTGGTAAAGGAACCACTCAGCGACAATCAACCCGATTGCCAAACACGTCAAGTAAAACCAAATCGATCGATAACCGGCCCCCGATACTTCATCGTCGCGGATCGGAATCTCGCCGCGACTCCGCAGATCACTCTCGGAAGCGTCGCAGAGGTTCACCGCTAGCGTTTTTACGGGCGCGGCGTCGACTGGCAGGCTAGCAGCCTGCATTACGGTGTTTCCGATCGAAACCAAACCGACCCGATCGACAGGCCCGACCAAGATCGATTCCTCTTCCGTCGTGGCGAGATGCACTTCCCCGTCCGGGCCCGTCCACGTCCACGAACCCTCGCCACCACCGACAACCGGAACCTTGGCCAGTTCCCCGGTTTGCAACGCGGGTTCGATTTCACCCGAACGCGACAAAAACCAGTTCACCGCGTTGGTCATCATCACCGGGAACGCGATCCGCAACGGCAAATCGCCATCATCCAACTTGGCCGACAACACCACGACCCGATCATCACCGCCCACGATCGACGCCATCAACGTTTCCCCACCCACGGCCGTCAACAACGTCGTCGCCCCGTCCATGATTTCTAACCCTCTTGCGCCCGGCAACAACACGTTTTGCAAATTCACGTGCGGCATCAAAGGCGACGTTTTGTCCTGCGTTACCACGATCGCCCCGTCGACCGGCGGCCCGAGCTGCCAGTACGGCGAATCCGATTGCGGATCGATCACCAACACCCGTCCGCCTGGGAACGCCCGCTCTTGTCGATTAATTTCTTGTCGATTAATTTCTTGTCGATTAATTCGGTGCAAGACCAAAAAACCGTCGTCCGGCGATTGGGTCGGCATCTCGTTGGTTACCTCCAACTCGATCAACGGGATCGCCGTGAACACACTCTCCAAATACAAACTCGGTTCCTCCGTCACCAACGTTACCGGAATCTTCCCACGCGTCGGCAACATCACTCTCGCCACATTGTCCACCGCGAGCCCGTCATCGATCTCGATCTCCGCTCGCAACGTTCCCCCCTCCGCCGACGCGCCCACGATCGTTTTCCGCCATACCTCTCCGGCGGCCAATTGCAACGGGTACACGTCCACTAATTCGCCTCCTAAATCGATACTCAACCGACACTCCGATGCGTCATCACTGAAATTCACAACCTCCAACAGCATCGCGTACCCGATCGGATCGACCAATGAGCGGCGAACCGACATTCGCGTGATCGCCACATTGTCTCGCTGGCCACCGACGGAAATCAAACGCACGTCCTCGGCGGCAACCAACGATTCGAAATCATTGAACCCTCCGTCACTGACCAACACGATCTCACGCCGCTCCACCGCCCCTGTCATCCGCCGAGCCGCTTCGACCGCCTCGTTCACCCGTGTCGGTCCGTCGGTCGGCTCGACTTTTTTCAACGCGTCCCGAACCGCCGGACCGAAGTCCGTCATCCCGACCACCACACGCACGGTCCCGCCGGCAGTCACCAACGCAATCTCATCGCCGTCGCGGAGTTCACGAACCACATCACCGGCCGCCTCGATCGCTCGGGTGAAACGCGTGGTTACCCCGTCGCGGTTGCCATCGGAAACACCATCGGAAACCGATTCGTCGTCCGGTTCGTTTTCCGGTTCACCCGCCGCCGCCGACATGCTCGCCGAGTTATCGACGATCAACACGATCTGACGCGATTTTTGTTTCTGTCCCGACCACAACGGGTCCAGCAGCGCCGAAACGATCAAGGCGAGAAACGCGAGCTGCAACAGCAAGCTGAGCAAATGCCGCAGCCGTTGCCACCACGAACGTTGGCGTTTCTGATCGAACAATTGGTCCCAAAACAACAGCGTCGAAACGGGTTGTTTTTTCAAACGAGACCGCAAGACATACAGCACCACGATCGGGATCGCGATTCCCGCCCACATCCAACGTTCCGGTGAAACGAAATTCACGCCACCGCTCCCGCCATTCGCATCATCCGCAACAGCACCTCGTCAAAGGGCACATCCGACGCCGCCCGAGTGTGCGACAAACCGTACGTCCGGCAATACGTTTCAATCTCGTCACAAAATTTCCCGAATAACTGTTCGTACTGTTTCAGTTTGCGTTCGGTGATCGTGACCTTGGCCGACCGGCTCGATTCGACATCCCACAACTCGACATCGCCCAACAAATTCGGTTTCGCTTCGGCGGGGGAATGGACCTGAATCACGTGCGGTTCGAAATGCTGATGCCGCAGCGAATCGACGCCCTCCCGGAAACCGGTTTGATCGAACAGATCACTAATCACCAACACCAACCCACGCCTGGGAGCCCGCCGCGTGAAATCACGCACCACCTCGGTCAACCGAGTTTGCTCGCCCGACGTTTTGAGATTCTCCAAATACCGCAGCATCGACAACGCGTTGTTCTTCCCACGCAGCAGCGGCATCGTCGACACGATTCGCTCGTCGTAACCGATGATCGAAATGCGATCCAAATCCGCCAGCGCGATGTACGCGACCGCAGCGGCGATCTGCCGAGCGAAATCGAACTTGTTGATCGCTTGGTTCGGGTCCGTTTGCGAAGAGTCCATGCTACGACTGCAATCGAGCAGAATATAAACATGCAGATCCTCCTCCTCCTCGAAACGTTTCAGCAACCGATCACCGTGCCGGGCGTAAACGTTCCAATCGAGATACCGCAAGTCATCACCTTGGAGATATTCCCGATGATCGGCAAACTCGATCCCACCACCGGTTTTTTTCGTCCGCCGCTGGGCCAGTAATTGACCCCGGAACGCCCGCTTGGAAAGCAGCGACAGGTATTCGAGTTGCTTGAGGAAATTGGAGTCAAACACGACAGCTTCGGAAATTGCGAGAACGAGTGAGCCGGTTTGGCGCTAGCCACGGTGGTGCGGTCCCACAACTTAACCGACGCGAACCCTTCGCTGTTGAAAAGTCGATCCTGACACGAAATTTTGTCGTGTCGGTTTCGTTCCTCAACTAGCGGGCTGTTGGTTTAGTTAGCCGATGGGCGTTAGCCTGGGTTATCACACCGGCAACCGGGGCTAACGCTCATCGTCTAATCTTTGCTAGCGTAAAAATGATTAAATCATCTAAAACGTGACGCAACGCTAGCGTTGGTAGATCGGGAGGTAGTGATACCGCACCCCGAGGCTGAGTACGGCTAGGGACGTCGCATAGACGATTCCGACGTTGCTTTCTTCATTGTCGCCGCTGATCCAATGTCCAGCCGCCGTTTGCAGTCGCAGCAACAACTCGCCCGTCAAACGCGACGCCGTCTCGGCCGCCTCGCCGCCGACCTGGTGCATGCCCTGGGCGTAGTAATACATCCCGTAAAAGAAAAACCGGTCGTTGTTTCGTGGCGGTCGTTCCAGTAACCATTTCGAGGCACCGACAACAAGCGGCGAATCATACCGACCGCACGTTTGCAACGCCAGCAATCCCGCCGCTGTCATCGTGAACGTCGGATGCCGCGTCCCCGGCGTGTACGCGAAGCCGCCTGTCGACTCGATCGGGATGCCCGCGTCGTCGAGCGGCGAGGTGTACGAATTCTCCAAATACTCGACCGCCAAATCGATCGCCGCCACCGGCACATCGAGCCCATCGTTCTTAGCCGATCGCAACGCCATCACATGCCACACCGAAACCGACAAATCGGAATCACGCGAGTTCGGCGTGTATCGCCACCCGCCTCGTAAACTCGCCGCCTTCGATACCGCCTGTGATTTCAGAATAACTTTAATCGCACCGTCGAGCGCGTCATGAATCCGTTCGTTCTGTTCAATCGACGAGCCCATGCCGAGCACCTCGGTCAACATCAACGTCGTGATGCCGTGGCCGTACATCCGCGACCCGTCCTGTTGTCCGAAATAGCCCTCGTCGGAATTTTTATCCAAGAGCACAAACTCGATCGCCCGGTCGAGTGCCCTGCCCCGCTCGGAATCGTCCCCCGCGACCGTTCCCACCGACGCGAGAGCCATGATCGCGAGCGACGTCATCGCGGTGGCGTTGACACGGTCGGTGACCGATCCGTCGTCCTTCTGGTATCGCAACAACGCGTCCACACCCCGTTTGACGGCCCGATCGATTTCGTCGGGAATGTACAAACTCTCGAGATCGTCCGCCGACGCGGAGCGTCCGCCCACCGCGTTCCAACCACCGCCAAGCCCGCCCCCGAATCCGGAAGCCGCGAGCAAGGATAAAAAACCACGTCGCGATTGGGAAACACTCATTGCGAGTCTCCCGCATCTAGCCCACTGGCGTTTCCATTGGCGTTCCCATTGGCATTGCCCCCACCGCGAGCCGCTTCGGCGGCGATGGCTTGGAAATACGCTTCGATCGCGGGCCGGTAATTCGCAGGCATCCGTGATTTTCGGTCTTGGATCATGTCGTCACTCTTGCGTTCGCGGAGGTTCCCCCAATCACCGTTCTCTCGCAACTCACCGTCGACGTTGATCAACCCGCCGTCGGGCATCATCATCGACTCACCCGATTTCGATCCCGGTTGACCGACCTGATCCGAAGGCGGCCCGTCGGGTGAGTTCGGATCCCCCGGTTCACCGGGCTGGCCCGCAGAATCATCCGACGAAGGTTGACCGGCCGACGCGATTTGATTGAGCCGTTGTTGTCGCTGCGCCGCGAGATTACGCAGTGCCTGTTTGGCGGCGTCGGCGAGCGTCTGGGAAGACTCGCCGGCGTCGGCGGACTGTTGAGCACCGGATTCGCCTTGCTGGCCCGACTGGTTTTGCCCCGACGGATCTTGCCCCTCACCGGCTTGGCTTTGCTTCCCTTGAGCGGCTTGTCCTTGCTGCCCGTCAGCTTCGCCTTGTGCGTCTTCTCCTTCGCCTTCGGCGGATTGTCCCTCGTCCGACTCGACCGAGTTCGGTGGAACTTCTTTCAGGGCGCGATCGAGTTCGTCGAGGGCTCGGGCGAGTTTTTCCGGGCGGTCGGTTTCGGCCAGCGTGCCGGTCGACTCCGGTGCAGACGATGGTGAATCGGATTCAGAATTCGGTTTCGAATCCGATTTCGCGGCAGCGATTTCTCCGTTGATCCCCAACAACGATTCGGCTTGCTCGGCCAATGCGGCGGACGCCTTGGCGAGTTGCTGCCCGGCTTGCTCCGCGGATTCGTTCATATCCTCTTGCAATGCCGTTTCCTCCGGTCTCGCGATTTCGTTCAGACTGTCTTGCGCCTTGTCCATCGTCTCCTTCAACGTCTCTTGCAATTTCTCGGCGGCGTCGCCGAGTTTTTCGGCGGCGGCGGCGTTCCCTAACCGTTCCTCATGGCGTGCGGCCCGTTTGAGATCTTCAGCCGCTCGATGAATGCTCTGCCGCGTCTGGCCCTGCTCGCGAGCGAGTGTCTCGGCGGTGGAGATGCGTAGTTTGCTCGGTTCAATGGATTCGGCTTGTTTGTCGAGTTGGCCGAGTTGTTCGGCGAGCCGATCGATTTCACGACGCGAGATTTCTGCGGTCCGGGCGAGCAAGTCCGCGTCGGGGTTTCGCGGATCGATGTCCTCGACGGACTGTTTCTTCGCACGATCGGTTTGTTCGGCCGCCTGTTTCTCCTGCTGCTCAGCTGATCGCCGGGTTTGCTCGGCGACCGCGACGTCTAAGACTGCCTCCGCCACACGGGTGCGCGTTTTCAGAACGTTGTCCTTGGCCCATTGCTCGTCGGGGTTGTCTCGGAGTTGTTTCTCGGCCCGTTCGAGTTGTTTGTCCGCATCGCGTTTTTGGTTCTCGGCTTGTTTCTCACGGCGCGAGGCTTGAGATTTTTCGTTCTGCCACGATTTGCGATTCTGGTCGAGCGATTTGACCCATTCGTTCTGGAGCCGCCGCTGCTCGCTCTCGTTGCGTTTGGCCATCTCCTTGCGAGCGTTCTCGTTCTGATCGATCGGTTGCTCGGCGGCCCGTTCGGCGGTTTTCTGCAACTGTTCGAAACGCTTCGACGCGTCTTGCAAGGTTTCACTGAGTTGTTTCGAGGCGGATTGAATTTCGTCCAACAACACGTCACCGTTCTGCGTTTGATTGGCCCGATCGGTGGCCTCACCCAGTTGTTCTCGGACGTCTTTGATTTCTTCAGAGGCATCTTTGTTCGCGGCTCGATCGCTGGCCTTGTTGGCGGCCAACGCCCACAGGTCGTTGACGCCGCTTGCTTGCTCGGAGAGCGATTTCAATTGATCGCGAAGCTCTCGTTTTTCCCCGGCCAATTTCGCGTCGGCCTTTTCGAGTTCACGTTGTAAACGTTTCTCTTGCTCGGCTACGGTTTGCATCGCCGTCTGCGCGTCGGCAACGGTTTGCGCGGAGATGTCCGATAGTTTTTCTTGCATCGGCGGGTCGCGTTGCAATTGTTTTTCGAGTTGCCGTAGTAATTCCTCGGGGCTGGTGCGAGCCACCTTATCGGTCGCCGCCGCTTGCTCTCGCGCCGCGTCGACAGGATCGGGCAGGGCGTCGTCATCGGCCGAGGTTCCCTCACGCAGCGATTCGCGGGTTTGCGAAGCGTCGTCGCCGGCATCGACGGCGGCGAAGTGCTCGGCGGTCGTCTCGAGCGTTTCGGCGAGTTGGGCGAGCGGATCGGACGTATCGGCATCGGCGTTCTCAGCATCCGCGTTCTCGGCGGCTGTGCTCTCGGCGGCTGTGTTCTCTGTGGCTGCGTTTTCTGTGGCTGCGTTTTCCGGCTCCGCGTCTTGCCGGATCGGGGCGGCGACGGCTTCCATTTGTTGTTGGATTTTCTCCATCGCCGCATCAGCATCGCGTGCGATCTCCCGCTCGGCCTCGTCGGACAAATCCGCATCGTTGGCCCGGTCGACGAGGTCTTCGGCCAATCGATCAACCTTGGCTTGCAGTTCGTCGAGTTTCGCTTGCTGTTCTTCCTTGGTCGGTTCTTTTTCCGCGTCTTGATTGTTCTCGGAATCTTCCGACTCTTGCTTTTCCGCTTCTTGCTTGCGGGCTTCCTCGGCCGCGTCGCGGGCCAGTTCGCTGGTCGAGGGCAGGAACGCACGCAAGGTCGCTCGGGCCTCATCCATCGCCGTTTCTAAAACCGGATTGGCAACTCGATAGCGGTCAACCATTAATTGCACCGGAGCGGCGGCGGAGATGAACGGGGACTGGTCGTTGCGGCGGGGATGGATGAAATCGCGGGCTTGGGAATACTCTTTCTCCCAACGGGACGATTGCAATTCGTCAAACACGGTGTTGTTGATTTCAGCATCGCGGAGTTGTTTCAGCGGCGTTTCGGCGACCACCTGATAGTGATCCAACCTCATGCCTTGGCGGATCGCCCGGTCGGCCCGGTCGGTACCGTACCGTTCGCGATCGGCGAGGTCTTGCAGTTGACCTGCCAACCGAGTCGCCAGACCTCCGGATTCAAGAATGCGAGCGGCGTTTTCGATTCGCTGCATCACATTTTCAGGCGTTTCGCTTTCACCGTCTTCGCTCTCGATCGGGAGGAAACCGTTCTCGGTGACGTGTTCAACGACACGGCGGACGAGTTTAAAATCGCTCGCGGTCTTGATTTGCGAATCAGCACGGACCCATTCGCGGGCCTCGGATCGTTGGTATCGATCGTCGAGTTCGGCGAGTCGATCGTCAAACTCACGCTGCAACAAACTCGCTGCGGCGGCGGTTTCGGCAATCTCTGCCGGGTCCTGGTTTTCGGTCGCCCGGTCGCGTTTTTTGAGTCCGGCTTTCCAATCCCGACCGCTGCGGAGAACCGATCCGATCGCAGCTTGGTTCTGTCGGTAATCGCGTGAGAAGTCGCGAATCGGTTTGATGGTTTCGTTGTACGTGTTGTTATGGATCAACGAACCGAGTGAGTGCGATTGCATGTCCCGATGCAAACCCGCGATCGATTCGCGGAACCGGGGTTCCACGTCCGCACGACGTTCGTTCAACAACAGATCGCGTGCCTGTTCGATCCGGACGACGGATTCGGCGAGGAAGCGACGGAAGTTCTGGAGGTGGCGTACCGTTTCGCTGGGGAGTTCGTTCTCGACGGCGACGATTAACGATTCCATCTGCCGCATCTGTTCGGCCAACAAATTTGCCTGCCCCGGCAATCGCTCGATCGGGATGGATGCGTTTTCGGCGGAGATCAATTCAGCGGATCGGCGGACGCCTTCGAAATCTCGCATCAACCCGGCACCCAACTCGGTCGCCAGGATCACGGCGGCGAGTTCGCTCGCCTGCTCGGCGGTGCCGCGAGAGTCGCGAGCAGTTTTGCTCAAATCTTCGGCCGCTCGTGTACGTGATTTGGACGGCAACGTTTCACCCGCGTCGAAAGCCAATTGCAATCGGGAAACGTCATTTTGAAGTGCTCCGATCGTGCGTGTTGCAAACCGGTCGAGCAACGACCAACGGTCGGCCGCGACGGAATCGTTGCTGTCGAAAATCATCCGCGCGAGCGTGAGCGGCTCGGCGTCCTTCTCGTCCTCTTTGTCGGTGGGTTCGAAACGTGCCCGCTCGTCGCGTTGTTTTCGCAGTTTGGCCGCATCCATCGATCCGGCCAGTTCGTACCACCGGGTCTCCAATTTCCCGATCCGTTCGTTGAACGTGGCATCGGGTGCGTTTTCTTCGACAAACTCGTCCTGTTTGGCTTTCTCACCGACCTCTTTGAGTCCGACCATCAATTCAAGCGTCTCCTCCCACCAGGGTGTCATCCGCGAAACGAACTCACGCAGCGCCAGTACCGGATCGTGTCGATCGGCGTTGAATTCTTCGCCGCCGATGTAGATTTCGATCCACTCTGATTCGCCGCGTTGATTGGCTCGGTCGATCGAAACCAACCGCGTCCGCAATCGGGTGCCCGGGGGTAACGGCGTGCCAGAAGGTAACGGCGTGCCAGAGGACAGCGACTGTCCGCCGCCCAAACCAATCAAATCCCAATCGAATGCGATCTCGTTTTGTTCGAGTGCGGGCGACAAGAAGAACGCACGTTCTTGCATCGCTGCGTCATCGATCAAGAATTGAACGAAGTGGCGGTCCATCGGCAAATCGTCGGCCAACGTTCCCGATAGTTTCAAAACCGCGGCCGACGACGCAATTTGACGAGCGGGAATCTCGGCGGCCCAGGCCGCGATCGGCGAACGGTCGAATACCGGATCGATCGCGAATCGGGGTAGGAACGGATTGTTCAGATTGCTGTCCGCGCTGACGGCATCGACCCGGTAACTGCCGGGCGTTTTGATCGCGACCTCGAACCGGAATTTTGTAGGGTCATCATCGACTCTCGTCATCGGCACGCCGCCGGCCCCGTTGCGACTCTCGCCGAAATCGACGTCCGCCGATTGCACCGCTTGATCGAACGTCACCGTCACCTCGGCTCGGGTGCCGACGAGGGCTTCGAGATCGCCGAATTCCTCCTGCACAAGCGCGTCGGGCAATTTCGTATAAGATGAGAATTGATACCGTTTTTCAAACGAGATGATCCGAGGGCGCGGTTTCGGTGACAACGTGTGCCACAACGTTTCGGCATCGCCAGCGATCACGCGGTAGTGCAGCGGCGTGGTGTCGACCTGCACGTTGGCGGCGAAGTACTGCCGATCCGATTCGGATTTCGACTGCGATACCGACTCCGGTGCCATGTCTGGTTCTTGATTCGCAATGGAATCCGGTTGATCTCGGGCCGCCATCATCGTTTCGCCCTCGCGTCCGTCGTCACTTTGCCACTGCAACATGACTTCGCCTCGACCGAGTTGTTCGACCGAGACCGCCACGGCGACGAGATCGCCCTCGGCGACGGATTGCGTCGGCGGGGCCGGAGACGTGATCGCGACCCGCGTGACCGACGCCCGTTCGATCGGCGCGATCGGGACGAACACGCGTCCGAGTCGACGCGACATTTGCAACGACGGGATCAAACTCAAACAACCAATCACGGCGAACAAACCGAGGGCGGTCCACATCGACCGACGAATCAATTTCCACGGCAACATGCGGCGAATGTCGACGCTCGTCAAATCGCCCGCCACACCCGATTGCAACGACGAGCGAAAATCTCGCGATCCGTTGGCAATCCGCGGATCCTCCAACTCGACAGCCGATAACAACCGTTCCCGCAGCGGCGGCGTGGCCGATTCCATGCTGCGTGCGATCGTCGTCCAATCCCGCGTTCGCGATTGACGAATACCGAACCACCACGCGACCACCGCAGCGGCAACATAGATCAACAACGTGCTCGCGATCCGAAACGGCATCTCCATGCGGACGAAATGATCGACGAGCACCAGTCCCAACATACCGACGACCAACGCAATGATCCCGAGCGAGACACCGCGCAAGCACTGCATCCGGGCCCGCCGATCGGCGAACCGTGAGATCGCCGAGCGCGTCTGCGGCAACATTTCGCTTGCTGCCGGCGGAACCGAGACATCCCCCGGATCACCCGATGCGGATTTTTGTCCCGCCCGGTTCGGCGGCGGGGACAACAGCATGCTCGACGATTGATTCGCGTCGTCGCCCATTTCGTTCTCAAAACGATTCATATCAAACCTACCCTTTTTCGCAGCCACCATTCCAACCCGAGCAGCGTGATGATGATGCAAAACACCCACCACGACTGCCAAAGTAATGTATCCGATTCGACGATCCGCCCGCCCGAAAGCGGTTTCAAATTTGCTAAAACTTCGTCGGCGGACGATTCGTGCCAATAACCACCGGCCCCTGAGTTCGCGATCCGTTGCAACGCGGCCTCGTCGAGCGACACGCGATCGAGTTCGCCGCGGCGCGGCGGCACGACCCAAATCGGGGTTGACGCCTTCAACGCCCCCGCATCAAAACCGCTGGCCCGCACCCGCACCCGGTATTCGCCCTCGGGCAACGCGTCGGTTTGTCCGATGTATGTCCGCCGCCGGGCGTCGTCGAGCCGCATCGGCAACGTCGCGATGACTTGATCGTCTCGCAACAACAACGCGTCCACCGTCCTCGGCGGATTGCTTCCAAAAGCACCCGATGGATCAGTTCCATCTTCACCCTCCAATAGCCCGCCCCCCAACAATCTCGCCCGGATCGTTGCCGATTGACCCACCCGGTAATCAATTTTATCCGTCCCGATCGCGACGAAATCATCCTGCACCGCATAGGGAGGCTGCATCGCGGCGGTCATCAATTGGTTCCAAAACCGGCTGTGCAACCGGCTCTCGATTTTATATCGCCACCGCCACGTTTGGTCCGACGCCAGATAAAAGACACGCCCGCCGCCGAACATCCGTGTCACCAACCACGGCGTCTCGTTGCCTTGCTCGTCCAGACCGCTGGCCCAAACCTCCGCATCGGGTTGCGACCGGACGATGTTGATCGACGAAGGCGCCGGCAACCGTTTCCATAACTCACCAGAGTCGGAGGAATCACCGCCATCGGAACCACCACTCGCACCGACATCCAACAGCATCACCGGGTGGGTCCGGCCCGCATCGGTCGGCACGACCGAAACGATTTTCGCAAACGGACCGTTGTTCTCATTCTCGTTCTCGATGTCAAAACTCACCGGGATCAAACTCGCCATCGCTTCCACCGCCGACAATTCCCGAACCCGTTCGTAGCGACCATCGATCACCACCAAACCACCGCCGCCGGCGACAAACTCCGTCAACCGCTCCGCATCCTCACTCGTCCATTGGTCCGCCGGAATCTCGCCTAAGACGACGGCATCGTAACGCGACCATCCTCGCGCCGACTCCGGCAATTCGCCCGGTTCCTCCCCGCGGTACACGGTCGGCATGTCGGTACCGCGACCGAACAGGATCGTGTCAACGGCCCACGCCGGATCGCGAGAAAACAAGTTCTTCAAATAACGGATCTCCCACCTCGCCGAACCGTCGAGAATCAGCAGCCGCCGGTCCCGGCTCGCCGCAGCGATACGAAACGCCATCGAATCGTTCGCCGATTTCGCGTTCCCGCTCGAAACACCGTCCACCGCCACGTCTCCCGCTGACGAGCCTCCTGCGAACGAGACCTCGGCCGCCAACGACAACACGACGCTCTCCCGATCGACGCCGCGGACGTCGCTGCTCGCCGCTTGTTTCATTAGCGACTCGACCGGGAAATCGAACTCGACCGGCGTTTTGCCGTCGCCTTCGAGTTCGACGGTTTCGGACCACACGATTTGCTCACCGCTGCGAATATCGACTCGCACGCCCTGCTGTCCGATCCCAAAATGTTTCACCCACACCCGACCTGCGAGCCGCCCGTCGTCGGCGACCCGTTCGGGAGCGTCCACGTCGACGACGCCCACATCAGCGGCCTCCTCGAGACTCCCCATGCCGACGGTATGGACCACCCACCCGGCGTCGGCGAGCTGGACCGCGAGTTCCCCGGCGCCCGAGCGACCGGCGGAATCACGCCCGTCGGAAAACAACACCAACGCGCGAGAAGTCTCCTCGCCGTTCGTCTCGCCGGAACCGTCCGCGCCCAACCGACCGACCGCGACCACGCTCCGCAGCGGAGCACTCAAATCCGTCACCGTCCCCTCAGCGGCATCAAACAATGCACGCGTCTCGTCACGGAACCCGGCTCGCAAGTCGACGCGTTCTCCGTCACCGTTCTGCGGTGTCTCCGGTGCAACGGCTGGTAACTCCGACGATTCATCCGAACTCCACGCCAACTGCGCCGCATCGTCGAACAGCACCACGTCCATCAGGTGAGTTTCACGCAATTGTTCGATCCATCCCTCGTTGGCTTGCGAACCGAACAACAAATCCGTCGCCCGTCGCATCCGGTCACCGGTCGCTCCCGATTGCGAATCGGTCTCCGACATGCTCAGCGATCGATCGACCGCCCACACAATCCTCGCCGGGTTGCCGATGACTTGACGCCGATGCCAGACCGGACCGGCGAGCAGCAGACACGCCAACACCACGGCCGTCGCACGCATCCCCGGCAACACCCACGACCACGGTGAACCGATCGCGGACGTTTCCCGCAGGTACAACGCCATCACGACGACCCCCGCGAGAATCGAACCACCGATCACGAACCAGACCGGCAGGTCCGTGGAGAAACGCAGGCCCGCGATGAGGAGGGAATCCGTGGGAAGCGAAAGTGTTGAGGAAAAACTCACTGCACATCATCCCTTTGCGGACGCATGAATGGACAGAACCGATCCAGGGTGGTGGATTTGCAAGGCATCGCGGTGGTATCCAAATGATGGTCAAACTGAAGTGCCGACGCCGCAACCTTACGATGATTCGTAGCTCGGGAGCATTGTCCCGAGCGAGCAATTTGATAACCGCTTGCAGCAAAGGTCTCTCGGACGGGACCATGGTCCCATGCGACGTTCGAAACGGCGCGTCCGGCCCTCCCCGGCGGCCTAGGGCCGACCGACCCTCCCCGCCTCGCCGCGAGGGTGAAGGTGTAGGTACCCTCCTCTATTCTGAAACAATTCACGACACCACCCCCGATCTTGCCGGCTTCATTGCAGCACCGCTGCGCATCCCGCCGAGTTGTTGCCACAACACCTCGCCCACCATCACGGCCAATAACAACCACAACAACGGTCGCCAGATCTCCATTCCGAACCGTTCACGCTGAGCCGCCGCGGTCAGCGTTGCCGAATCACCGTAACTCGTCGCCTGTAATCGCTGCGAACACTCGGCCAACAACTCCGGTGCAACGCCGCGTAACACCGACTCCGACGCCGGCACGTCGATCACACGCACGACCGATCGGTTGTCGCTCGGTGTACCATTCCCAGAGACCGCCGCACCCGATTTTTCACTAAAACGATACACGCCCGGTCGACGTGTTTCGGCGAACACCAACGCTTCGCTGACCGAGACCGACGTCGGTTTCGTTTTCCCGTCCGGCGGGGTGACCTGCCAAACCGCCGTGTCGGTTCCTTCTTCGTTGGTGGATTGATTCTGACCACGATTCGGACGGATCACCCACCGCGTTACCGGCAGGTCACTGCCCTGGCGATCCGAACCGACCATGTCCAGCACGAGTTGTTGGATCATCGGCAAAAACACCGGACGCAGCGGCAGGTTCGACCAAGCCGTATCACACGAAATCGCGAACTGAACCACGCGTCCGTTGGCGTCGCCGGCTATCGATTCGGCCATGACCACCAACGCTTCACCCGCCTCCGTTCTCAACAAAACCGACCCCGCATCGCTGGGCATAGTTAGACCCCGGCGACGGGTCACCTCCACCGAATCGAACAACGAATCCTCTGCACTGCCCAACGTTTTCCAAGCCTCCAACCGTGTGCCCGGCGGCTCGATCCGAAACGGAGTCCCTTCCGAGTCCACGATTTCACCCGGCGTCGCGGGCAACCAATCACAACTCTGCCACGCCTCGGCGTCGACCAAGTCACCGTCGAAGAACAGCACGTGACCACCGGAAGCTCGATGGCGGGCGACGGGATCAACCGCATTTGGATCATCGGAATCCGGGGCATCGGAATCCGGGGCATCGGAATCCGGGGCATCGGAATCCGACTGCCCCGGCGGCTCGTCCAAATTCGCCAGCACCACAAGATCGGGGTACTCCGACATGTCGTCGTTCGCGGTGATCTCTTTCAAAAACGCCTTCGGCGTCAGCACCCGCGTTGTCACGAGATCCTCTTGCCGAGTTTCCCCCGCTCGTCCGCGTCTCGCCCCCAGGCGGCGATCCCGTTCGGTCGCTCGGAACGCGAACGGGCTCAACGCGACTTGGAGGAAATCAGTTTCGCTCTGCAAGGGTTCGCCCGACGGTTGCCCATCGACCAACCACACCCGGATCGGCTGCATCACCTCGACCGCCCACGTGCGCCGATTATCGGAAGAAACCGCGTCGGTATGTTCGATCGTGAACGCCACGCTCGCGCCACCCGGTTTTTCAAACGTCGTCCGCCAATTCAATCGCGCCGTGCCGCGCGGTTCCAACGACACCGTTTGCGTTTCGAGCACGCGTCCGTCCACTATCCAGCTCGCCCGCATCCCCGGCACCGGCAAATCGGAATCGTTCCGCACCGACGCCGTCATCGGGACCGGACGCCCGACGAGCACCGCAGGCACGTCCGTTTGAATCGACTCGACCACGACATTGGCGAGCGACGCGGCGTCCCCGTCGGTTTGGCTGATGTCGAGAAAATCGAGTTGCGGTCGCGGCGTGAACTGCTCCAATCGCTCGCCGACCGAATCCATCACGCTCAACAGCGACCCGTCTGCCGATCGCAAGACGTTTTCACCGAAATCCGACACCACGACAATGCGTTTGTACGGATGCGATGCGGCTCGGCACGCGGCGACTGCCGATTGCATCATCGTGGTCAAACTCGCTGGCCCACCGTCGTAACGAATCTCGCGGAGTTTCAATCTCGCGTCTTGCGGCGACCCCGTCGACACGGCGCCCGCCGCCTCACTCGCCGGGATCACGATCACCTCATCCCTCGCCGACATCGAATCGAGTAACTCGGTCACCCCGCCGGCCGCCCGCGTCGCCCGCGAACCCGCCGACATCGAACGACTGTCGTCAATCATCAAAATCAACGACACCGGCTGCCCACCCGCCATCGATTGCACCGAGGACACCAACGGCCGCGCCATTGCCAGTGCAATCAAGATCGGAATCGCACATCGTAACAACAGCAGGATCCATTGGTGCCACTGCATCCGCCGGCGGTTCGCCTGAACCACATCCCGCAACAAAAACATCGCCCCCCAATCCATCGCCCGATACCGGCTGCGGAACAACAGATGGATGACCAACGGGATCAAGAACGCGGCCGCGCCCAACGCCATCAACGGGCTGGCAAAACTCATTGTGCCGCCCCCGATTCTGCGGTCTTGTCGGAGTTCAGTTTCGCTCGACGGTTCAACGAATCCGCCGCCGACCCCGACACCGGGCCCGCCTGACGCATCGCGATGAACCGAGCCAGGCAATCGACCAGCGGCAGGTCGGTGGTGATTCTCAGGTGATCGACATGGTTGCGCCGGCACGCCGAGGCAATCAACGCGTTGTGTCGTTCGAGCGATTCCAAATACCGCGACCGAATCTGTCTCGCATCAATGATTTCACGCTCGTCGGTCGCTTCGAGATCGCGAAATTCGATCCGATCGGTAAAGGGAAAATCGACTTCATCGGGATCGAGGACTTGCAAGAAAATCACGTCTTGTCGCCCCGCTCGCAGCAACGTCAATGAACGGCTGAGCGATTCGATGTCACCGAATCCGTCGGAGATCAAAACGACCAAACCACGCCTCGGCAATTTCACCGCCGCCTGTCGCAGCACCGTGCCGAGATCCGTTTCGCCGCCCCGTTGGTCTTGCGATAAACTGTTGAGCACCGCGTTGAGATGCGAGGGCAACATTCTCGCCGGCACGTAATCACGCACACGATCATCGAACGTCATCAATCCGACGGAATCTTGACTCGATAGCATTAGATACGCCAGCGCCGCCGCCAACCCGGTCGCGTACTCCTGTTTCGTTCCCTCCCACCATTGGGGTGGAGCCGCACTTTTGTCTTTGGTTGCGTTGTTTCCTTTTGCGACGGTTTTCTCTTTGGTTGCTGCCTGTTTTTTCAATGCCGCTGCACTTGCCTCACGGGTCGGCGAGATCGCTCGTGTGCCGCCGTAGGCCATGCTGCCGCTGTGGTCGACCAACAGCATGCACCGCAGGTTGGTCTCCTCCTCGAATTCACGGATGTATAACCGGTCGCTCTTGCCGAACGCTTTCCAATCGATATTCCGCAGTTCGTCGCCGGGGACATAAGGACGGTGTTCTTTGAACTCGACGCTCGAACCCTTATGAGGCGAGCGGTGGCGTCCCGCCGCCATCCCCTCAACGGCTTGACGCGCGACCAGACGCAGCGATTCGACGCGAGACACATCGCGGGCACGAAAAAGATCGGCAAGTCGCATCGAACGTGGCCTGGCGGGTGGGAAGGCAGGTTGGGAAGGCGGGTAGTCCGCACTAGTTTAACGTGACAAACGCGTTGTAGGTTAGCCGCCTTTGAAAACTTCCCGTCTTCGTGTCATTTTTTCAACATCCTGGTAAAACGACCGGACTCGCGCGTTGCCCGTCCTTTCCGCAATGAAACTGGTGCGGCTTCGATTGACAGGAAAGTTTCCGACCGAAAAATGGGGGTGCTGAATGTTTTTGTCCTTCATTTTCCTGCCAAAAAAACAACTCTTCACCCTGCACCCGTCCGCAAACGTGCCACCCTGTCCTCGTCGACATCCGAATTGCTGGCCGTTTTGATTGGCAGGATTTCGTAATTGAAAACCATCCGATCCGTGGCAGCATCCTTCAGAAGCATCGGATTCCAAACCCGAGCTTCCGAACCGTCCTCGCTGATTTGATACGCCAGCGGTTGGTTCGGGCGCTCGGAATACAAATCGCCCCCCATCCCGACTCGCGAGAGATCACCGAGTTCGTCGGGCCACCGATCGAACTCCCTGCGGTAGATCCGCAATCCGATCGCCGCCCGCGTCCAACGTCGGTCCCGTTCGATCTCGGCGAACTGGGTTGCCATGCTGCGCACTCGATCATGAAACGGCGCCAGCACATCGCCCGGGCGAGCATAGGGCACGGATACCAAACTCACGCCTGCCCTCGCGTCACGATTGAGCCGCAATCCCTCTTCGATCTCGTTGACCTGGTCGACGTGTTCGAAGCTCCCCACGCCGGGCAACTCCAAAATCCGATTGCGTGACCGGATCCATTGCCAAACATGCGTGCTCGAGACGCCCAAAGGCGCGAGTTCCTGAAAGCTCCGAGCCGTCCAATTGCGGTCCGATTGACCGGCCGTCGCGAGTGTTCGCAAGTTAGACGCCAGCAACGCTTTCACATCCTGTTCAAATCGACGTTCGATCTGCCAATCGGCCATCACCATCGAACGCAACTCTTTCAATTCCTCATCCGACCAAACGTCGTATTTCAGACTGCCGCGAATCAACGACAACTTCTGGTCCTGAAATTGAGTCCAGTACAGACTGCCCGGCCACCTCCAATCCCAACTGTCGATCGTGTCATCGATCCGCCGCAGCACGTTCATCGCCTTCACGTTGTCTCCCTCGTGATAGGCGACACGAAACGCGTGGGCGTCCTGTTTCAACAGAATGCGGACGATCGGCAAATCCGACGGGTAAACGTAATCCCCTTCGAGGTTCACCGGCATCCACACCGGAGTCTCCGTGTCGGGCATCGCGTCTCGCAATTTCGCCACCGCTTCGGACTCGCTCGCCAATCGTTTCGCATACGGCTCGGCCGGCCATGGTTGTCCTGGCGGGACGAAGGATTTCAAGGACTCCACCGCGTCATCGGCGTCGTCTCGATAACGCTCCACGCTCAACAGAATCGAATTCCAATCGCCCGTGTTCTCGCGTGAAGTGTGACGGTCGAACTCACGCGTCAATCCGCCCGGAGTCAGCCCCGGCCAATCGTCGACGTGAGTGGCGACGAAGCTCTGCACCTTCGCACCGGCACGCATTTCACGCACCACGCCCCATCCGATCAACCCGGCCAAAATCAACGGCGGACTTGCAAATCCGGCTAGGAACCATCGTTCTCGCCTCGGCATCCGAACCCACGTAGCAGCGTCTCTCTGAGACGCTGGAGATTGCGAGTCTCGGAGAGACTCGCCTACGTGAGATTCTGACACTTCCTCGGTTCGTTTTGAATCACTCATCATTCACCTCCGGATCGTTGGCTGGTTTCGCATCGTTGGCTCGTTCGGTTTTACCCTGAACTGTTTCGATCAACGCGGGTAGGCGTCGGGCCGTTTCCTCCCAGGGCGCGAACCAATTTTGTGCCGGGTAACTGCTGAACAAATTGGCCGCCCCGTTGGCGTCCGCCGTCGCACGCATTCGATCGGAGTACGGCCCGAGTTCAAACGGCTCGACGGTCCCGCAATACCAACGGTGCAACCGCTCCCGATGGGCTCGCGTCGGCTCGCCCGCTGCTCCCGCGTCCAGCATCGCGAGCACCTCATCGACGGTGATGTCGTGATAGCGACGCCGAGCCGTTTCACGCAGTACCGTCGGGAGCAAAAGTGGAATCGCGGCGTCCCGGTCGGTAGCACTGCTCCATGACGCGTTCGTACCGTCTTCGGCGGGCCGCAGTGATTTCTCCCACGTCAACAACACCGCCCGGCGTCGAGATTCCACTCGCCCCTCGAAATCCGAGACCAACGCGATCGCCTCGCGGGCATACTCGCGGTCCAACCAAGGACGCATCGACGGGTGCGAGAACGTGCGCGTCAGGTAGATCTCCATCGCGTCCGCAAAATCCTGGTCCAACCAATTGTCACTCGCCCGCATCCGTCGTGCCACCTGCGTCAGCATCGACAACCACTGCCCCGTCAATCGTTCGGATTCCGAATTCGCCTCTTCTTCGCCGGGTTGCTCCCCATCGGAGAGTTCGGCTACCCAGCACTGCAACACGTGGTACTCGCACATCGCAACGAGGTTGTACTCGAATCCGGAACGCGTTAACGGTGTCTTCTCCGATGCCCCCCACAGATACCAATCACTCGGTTCGTTGCCGTTACTCGCTAACATTTCTTCCACCTCCTTGCCGCTGAGCATCGTGTTACCGATCGAATACGACGTGATCGAATTTTGTGGCGTCGTCCGCTCCACCATCGTCAAACTGCGCGACGTCGACGGTTCGGGGTACTGCGACGCGAGCGAGATCAGCTCCGCCCGCCGGGCATCCGAAATCCCCGGCAAACAGATCGCCGCGATCAACGTATGACTGATCGGCAACACCGCAATCAACACCAACCCGATGACATTCACCATCCAAAAATACCAACCCCGTCGCCCATCGGCGTGCTCGCCCATCAACCACCACGTCACCGCAAATGGAATCAACAAACACAGGGCAATCGTCACCATCCCGGCTCCCCACAACACCGGCGAACTGACCAACCACCCCACCAACATCGCCGACAACACAGGAGCCAAGAACGTCGTCCCGGCGAGAATCCGCAACATCTGACTGATCCACTGACTCGCCGCATAAACACACCCGACGACGAACATCAGCATCAACAACGAGGGACTCGGAGACACGGATTTTCGCTGCCGACTCGACCAAGTGCCGTCCGCGTACTGAGATTGCAACAACACAAACAACAGCAATCCGACCGCACAAATCGTCAACCCGATCCAGTGCCGGCCCCACCACACCGCTGTCGGCGACACACCCCGGTCGGCGAGAAATTTCAATCGGTCATGAGCACCGTCACCTGCGAACGCGAACACGCCCAACCAGGACACACCTAGAAACCCGATCGCGACCATCACGAACACGAGCGTTTCATAATCCGCCATCACCACTGGCAAACTCACCAACGACACCGCCCCCAAACCGATCACCACCATCAACGCGAGCACCGTCACGATCCACGGGTTGTGCCGGATCGATTGCCACAACAACGAGATTACCGGGAAACGGAACGCACGCGGACTCGGCATCGATGTCGCCGGCGGACACCACGCGTCGAGCGAGGATTCGGACGCAGCAGCGGATAAAGAGGAACTGCGATCTCCCAACACCGGCGCCACCTCTGGTTCCAACTTCCGACGCATCGCCCGGTACGACAAACCACCCACGATCAACAACGCCGGAACCGTCAACGCGAACGTCATCCACAATTTCAACGGATCCGTCGCGTACCCACCAAATAATTTCAAATACACCGGCATCAAAATCGTCGCCCCGAGGTACGGCAACGCCACCAACGGCAACATCGACATCAGGCTCGTCAGCGGATTGTCAAACCGCCATCCCGTGTAATGACCGCACACCAAAACATAAACCGTGTGCAAAAACCAAAACAGCAACGCGAGCCAACGCGGGTCCGCCAGGAACGTCTGAAAAACACCCGTCCGCCAATCCAAACCCAACGCCGAGGACAACACCAAACACCCGACCCACATGACCAGCAACCCGATCACCGAAACGATCATTTTAGCCCAGTACACATCTCGCGGCTCGATCGGCAACCCCGCCGTCCAACGCAGCGTCCGCGTCTCTTTTTCTTGGCCGATCAAAATCGCCCCCGACCCGGCTGCCAAGAACGCGGGCAAGATGAACGGGGCCAACGCACCCAAGAATGCCTGCGCGTAACGATCACTCTCCGTCGTCAACGAATGGATCAACAGCAACAACGCCGTCACGCTCAACAGCATCCACACCAACGGCAGGATCTGACGCGTCTCCTTCCAAACCAGCCCGCGCATCGGGGGCGACATTCGAACGTTCATTGCGACACCTCCGTCGGTTCCATTTCCTCGCGATCAACATTCACTTCCCGCTCACGAACGCCTTTCCCCTCACGAACCACCGACGACGGTCCTTTCGTGTACGCGATAAAAATCTCCTCCAACGTCATCGCCCGACCGCGAACGCTCGTCACCCCGTCGACACCCGTGAGCACCGACGCCATCGCTGGATCGTAATGCTTGACAACCATCTGTCGTTGCCGTCCTTGGGTTTGCTCGAACAACACCTCCGCCGGTTCGGGCAACGTCGGCAATGCGGTCAACGCGTCGTCCAAACTGATCGTCAACTCGGTCATCGAATCTTTCAGCGCCACCAACGGCATGCAACATTGCAATCGGCCTTGATGCAAGATCGCGATCGTGTCGGCGACGCGTTCGACCTCCGAAATTTGATGGCTCGATAAAAACACCGTCCGTCCCGACGCCGCCCGATCGATCATGCTTTCGAGGAACTCACGCCGCACCATCGGGTCCAACCCCGAGGTCGGTTCGTCGAGAATCAGTAATTCCGGATCATGAGCGAGCGCCAGCGACAACGCGATCTTCGCCCGTTGTCCCTTGCTCAAATGTTTGATCTTGCGAGTCTCCGGAATCTCATACCGGGCCACCGAACGTTGGTACTCATCGAGAAACCCGTCCGGATAAAACGAGGCGGTGAACCAACCGATCTCACCCACGCTCATCCAGTCATACAGCGCCGGTTGGTCGGACACGTACCCGACCAATCGCCGAACCGCGAGCGCATTGCGCGTCGGATCGAGTCCACAGACACGGCAATCACCCGACGTCGGTTTCTGGAACCCGGTCAGGATCCGGATCAGCGTCGTCTTGCCCGCTCCGTTCTCACCGAGCAAGGCAAAAACCTTGCCGGAGGGAATCTGCAAATCGACGCCACGCAAGGCGTCGCAGCCGCGAAACCGCATCGTCAATTCGTTACTTGTGATGACTTGGGTCATGGAATGATTCCGGTTGTGAATGAGAGTGGACTTGCAGGCTGGCAGGCCTGCACAACGGATTGACTTGCAGGCTGGCAGCCTGCACTACGGATTGGACTTGTCGGGCATGGACAGGGGCGTGATCTTGCCGTCGAGTGACTTCAGTTGCCGCTCGACTAAATCACGAATCTCGTCAGCAGAGAGGCCGCCTTGCAATGCCTCGGTCAACACATCGGACACGCGGGATTGGATCATCGTCTTGCGTTCCTTGCGGCATTTGGCAACCGCCCCTTTGCACACGATCACGCCGCGTCCCCGCAGCGTTTCGATCACCTCCTCGGATTGCAATTCTTGGAACGCCCGAGCGACCGTGTTCGGATTGACCGCGAGCTGCGTGCTGAGCTGCCGCACCGACGGCAGCAATTGCCCCGGACGAAGCGTCTGCTCCGCGACCGCGAATTTGACCTGCCGCACGATCTGTAAATAGATCGCTTGGCCGTTGGATGGATCGACGTGAAAAAACATTACCCGCACCGTGACTGTTTGCTGTTCTGGTGTACTGGTTAAATGGTACAGCGGTTCTGGGGTACGGTCAAGCGTTTTTTTGAAAAATGTTTTCAAGTGTCTGGGTGTGACGAGAAGGCCAATCTCCACAAAAAAATCCCACGGCGGATGCCGTGGGATTCATGATTTGCTCAAACACCGAATCGACTCGGATCTAGTTCACTGCGACCCGTTTGAATTCGACGATCTCAGCGTCGGCGTGCAAAGCCTTCACCGCCGCTTCGACAGTCTTGGTGTCGTCCAACGCGTAGAACTGGCTGAGCAGACAACGCTCTTGGTCCAGCGCCGTGTTGTCGGAGATGAAACGATCGAGTTTGCCTGGAACGATCTTGTCCCAGATCTTTTCCGGTTTGCCTTCGGCCTTCAATTCCGCTTTGATCGTTTCCTCGGTCGCGGCCATGACTTCCGGCGTCAACTGACGACGACTGGCGAACTGGGGAACGTTCTTGACGGGTTTGCCGAGGTTTTCTTTTTCGTTGAGTTCGTTCTCGGCGATGATGCGAGCACGTAGGCCCTCGGTTTCCTTCTCGACGAATTCGGCATCGAATTCATCGGGGTGCAGGATCGATGGTTTCATCGCAGCGATGTGCATCGCAACGCCACGGAAGAACTGCGGCGCTTCGTCCGTGCCACCGTCCTTGTAAGAAACCAACACACCGATTTTGCTGCCGGCGTGAATGTACGAAGAGATGTTGTCGCCTTCGACGATTTGCAGATCGGAGACTTCGATCTTTTCGCCGGTGCGTCCGGTTTCGGTCACGAGGTGTTCTTTGACGGTCGTGCCTTCGATCGGCAGCGCGTTGACTTCGTCCTTCGACGTCGCGCCGTTCTCCATTGCGAGTTTGGCGATGCGATCGGTCAGGGCGATGAAGTTTTCGTTTTTGGCGACGAAATCGGTCTCGCAGCTCAGTGCGAGCAACATGCCTTTCTTGCCTTCGGTCAGGACGACGACGACGCCTTCGTTGGCATCACGGTCGGCCCGTTTCTCGGCGACTTTTTGGCCTTTTTTGCGAAGGTAATCGAGGGCACCTTCGATGTCGCCGCCGGATTCTTCCAACGCTTTTTTGCAATCCATCATGCCAGCGCCGGTTGATTTCCTCAGCTCGCTAACGTCTTTTGCAGAAATGCTCATTCTTTCTTCCTAACTAAGTTACAAGAGTCAAATTTTTTTGGGGGTGGGGGTCGGTAAAGAAGCGATCCAGCGATCGATCCGACGATGGGCAATCACAAAACGAACGCCGGTGAATTCCGGCGTTCATTCGCGATGCGTGTGACCTATCTAAACCAGAGAAATTACTCGGCGACAGGTTCGGCTGGGGCTGCCGCTTCTTCGACCGACGGGGCTGATTCCGGCGCGGCCGCTTCGGGTTGAGCAACGGCCTGAGTCGCAGGAGCAGCTGGGGGTGCTCCGGCATCGGAGGCTTGGGTTTGCGTTTCGCCCTTGCCCGCGATCACGGCGTCGGCGAGTTCACGCATGATCATCTCGACGCTGCGGATGCCGTCATCGTTGCCGGGGATCGGCAGATCGATCAGGCTCGGGTCGCTGTCGGTATCGATCAGCGCGACCGTCGTGATGCCCAATCGCTTGGCCTCGCGGACCGCGTTGCGCTCTTTACCGGGGTCGACGATGAACATCACCTCAGGCAACCGGTTCATGCTGCGCAAACCGTTCAGGTTCCGATACATTTTGCGGTACTCGCGGTTGAGCGAGGACTGCATTTTCTTGCTGTACTCGTTGATTCGGTCGGTCGTACGGAGTTCTTCGAGTTCTTCGAGACGTCCCAAACGACTGCGGATCGTGCGGAAGTTGGTCAACGTGCCACCGAGCCAACGCTCGCTAACGAACGGCATTCCGGCACGCAAGGATTGTTCCTCGACGGCCTCTCCGGCTTGACGTTTGGTCCCGACGAACAAGATCAGGCTGCCGCCGGCGGCGACTTGAGATAGGTATTTTTTCGCCCGCAGCAGTCCGCGGAGTGTTTCGCGAATGTCGAGGATGTGGATCTGGTTTTTCTTGCCGAAGATGTACGGGGCCATCTTCGGGTTCCACAGACTGGTTCGGTGTCCGAAGTGGACGCCGGCTTCGATCATCTCTTTGACGATTTCATTTGCCATGATTTTTCATTCGCCCGGTTTCAGCGGGCGATCTCCGAGTTGGTTCGTGTGCATCGGGTTCGAGAATGGACGCGTCGGCATGGCATGCCGGTCGCGAGATCCCAGGGCGTCTGAGTGCTTTTGTAACGTGGAAATCACGTTAATTTCACTTCTATTGCCCTTCGCCCCACCAAAGAATGGACACGAGGAAAGGTAAAACGGCCGGTCGGTAAGAATTCCCATCGGCACGAGGAATCACGCAAAGTAAGAAATCGCCCGGTTTTCGGCAACCCCAGGGTGTTTACGACTTCACCCTCCCGGCGACGGAGACTACCCCGTCAATCGACAACTGCGGGAGACATGCCTTGAAAAACCTCGATCCTGGGGGTCGGCGCACGCTTCGGTCGGATGAACTTTTAAATCAGCAGTCTCCTTCGCTCGGGAGGGTAAAGCCTAAGACACCGTGGAATTCAGTACTTCAAGGCTGCACGACCTCTTCACCGGCGGGGTGCAATTGCCTATGCCGGAGCAAGCCGGTTCGGCCCTGGATTGACCCTACCCACTCACGCCTTGCGGATGAACTCGGCCGCGTAGCTCCGGACTTCGCTGCCGTTGAGCACGTGAACCATCCGCAGTTGCTGCACCTCCTCGTCGCTGAACGAATTCAACGGCACATGGATGAGCTGTTTTTTAAATCGCCGTGCTAATCGCCGCCAACCTGCACCCGGTGGCAATCCGCTCATCAACGCGATCTGCCGTGAACGCGAATGCAAACACGCCGCCGCAATCAATCGCTCCTCCAACGTTTCCGTGAAATTCAAACGGCGGTCCATCCAGATGTCCGGAATCGGTACCGGCGGATACAAGAACATCGCACCGCCATACGACCCCAATCCGATCCCAGGACCGACCATATCCTTGCGAAAATCACTCGCGAAAAACGCCAGCGTCGATTCCCATTGGTGTTCCGCGAACCACGTCGTCCGCCAAGGGTAATGACGCGGGTCGGCCGGCGAATCGAACAACATCAAACACGCGTCGAGCTTTCCCCGACTCGGCGGGATGACTTTCACGTAAATCTGTTTCTCGTACCAATGCCGCAGCGTGTCACGAATGTCGATTCCGTCCTTCACGCTCGTCGTGAACTTTTCCGTCCGCGCCAAATCCTGACCCATGATCGCTTGAGCCCGCTCGCAGACACGGTTGCGGAGCATTTCGATCCGTTCGTCCTCCGGCGGATAACTGCACTGCGAATACGGGTTCCACTTGTGCTCCCATCGCTCGGTCTCGTCCTTCGACGGTCGGCGTTGCAACGACAACGTTTGCCAAGTCAATGGTGGTCCCGGTAACCGGTTGAGCAACGACACGATCTCTCCGTCGGGCAACCGTGCCTGATCGATACCGAGCGTCACGCTCGGGTCCGTCGCCATCGGTTCAAGAAACTCAGCTTCAGCATCCATTGAAAACGGATCGGTCTGCTCTCGTGGAGCGGATAATTCTTCGAAGACCGGTTCATCGAGCTGCTCGCTCAACGGAATGTCCGCCGAATCCGCCGCCCGCTCGCCCGGTGCAAACGAAGCCGCCGGTTCGCCCGGCCTATCGCGACGCGTCTCGTCCGAGTGAGGCGAGGCCGACGCACTCGGCCAGTACCGGTTCGCCGTCTCGGCAACGTGCAACGCGTATTGGTCGCCCAAAATCTGTTGGCACGCCGTCACGATCGTCACCATGTCCGGCGTCATCCGCCGATGCACCAACGAAAGGTTGCGAATGTATTTTAAGCATTTTGATAATAACAACGGCGTCACCCGACGCGCCCGGTTACCAAACTCAGCGAGGTAGCTTTGTTTCGCCGCGATCAACAATTCTTTCACGCCATCGATCTGCAAATTCTCGTCGTCTTCGAGTTCCGCTCTCGCCCGTTCGTACAAACCCGTGATGAACGGCAGCTCACCGAACAAAAACAGCAACGTCTTCTCATCTACGGCGAACGATTGTGGCGGTTGCGTGTGATCGTGTTCGAACGAGTTCGCGTCGCGTCCGTTGCCCTCTTTCAACAACCGATGAGCCTCACGAATCCACGGCCAATCCATCACACTGGTCACCAGTAACGTTTGCTCATAGGTCCGGCTCAGTTCGTGCAACCGAGCGGCCATGTACGCCATCCGATCGCGTGTTTGCTCGTCGCTCGGTCGCGGGATACTCGGCAACACCGCCGCCGCGAAATTTTCGCACTTCACATGCCGCACCGCATACGGGTCCGGCATGATGCTGGAGAACGGTTGGAACCCGTTCGTTTCCAGATCGATGAACGCACGCGGGATGTGTTCCCCCATCGCCGCCCGGATCGCCATGATCACGCCTTGGCAGGGATCGATCGGCACGTAACTCGTCGGGATTTCGTCCGGCGGATCGAACGACCCGTCGTCCGAGTAGCCATCACCGAACTCGTCTTCATCTTCGTCGTATTCCTGCTCGTCATAACCGTCCGCGAAACCCGCATCGGCCTCATAGGTGGATTCGAAATTGGGCGTCGGGCGTTGGACCACGATCGACGGTTTCGGCAATTCCAAAATCGCCTCCTCGACCGGTTCGCGGAACGATTCGGGTAACGGCACCGCCACGCAATCGAACCGATGTTCGAGCAGGAACCGGCGGGTCAACCACGCGAACTGGCCACTGCCGTGGATGATCGGCAGGATCGTCGTGCGCTCATCGAGCCGCAACAAGGGCGGAACATCGTTTGGACTCAAACCCATCACTAAGGACTCCTGAACACGTGCGTGTAATTGTAGTGCAGGCTGCGAGCCTGCCACGTACGTCAGGCTTTCCAGCCTGACACACATGGATGTCAGCCTAGGAAAGCTAACGTACTTTGCTGAACAGGCTGCCAGCCGGTTTTGGGTCTCACAGGCTAGCAGCCTGTACTACCTCGTCACTCGCCGCCGCGATCACTTCGGTCGGCTCGCCACATAAATACCGACGGGCCGCATCCTCGATCGCCGCCATGTCCACCGCCCGGTATGCGTCGAGCAACTCGTCCGTCGAACGGTATTCACCACAACACAACCAGTGATTGCCCAAACCGAACAAACGTTGCGACGGACGCTCCGACGACATAATCACACCGGCGAGCGTTTTATTGATCACCTGGTCAAGCTCTTCCTGTTTGATCCCCTCGCGGACCACGAAATCGATCGCATCGTTCATCAACCGAATGTTCGAGTCCATCTCCTCCGGCGAGCAAACCAAGTACGAAAACAACGCGCCCGTGTCCGCATACTCCTGAGGCCACAACGTCGCGATCTCCGCACGTCCGGTATCGATCAAATCCCAAAACAATCGACTGCCACCATCATCACCAATGACCGACGTGAGCAAACGCATGGCATACCGATCTGCCGCCGCCATCGACGGCCCGCCCGACAACGTCACCCGGTACGCCTGTGTCGCATCGGGAATCGACAAGCGTGCGTTCAACTCCACTCCCTCGGGCAACCGATCTGGATCGTCGGCGGACGGCGGTTTCGGCAAAACCAGATCGTTCCAACTCGCCGTCGCCTCGCCCGCCTGTTCCACAAGATCATCAAAATCAACGTTACCCGACGCCGCCAACACCATGTTCTGCGGCCGGTATCGCGTGCTGAAATAATTGCGCATTGTGTCAACGTGCATCGACTCGATCGACTGGGTCGTGCCCAGTATCCGCCGTCCCAAACCACGCGGCCCGTAACAACATTCCATCACCCGTTCGAATGCGCCGAACGGAGGCTGGTCCTCGTATTTGGCAATCTCTTCCAAGATCACGCCGCGTTCGGTCTCGAACTCGCTCGCATCGAGCCGCGGACGCATCATGTCCGACAACAAATCCACCATCCGACGTTGGTACTTCGGCAACACCGCCGCGTAGTAAACCGTTTGCTCTTCGCTCGTGTACGCGTTGCTCTGGCCGCCGAGTTCGTCGAGCTCGCGGTTCACGTCCGAGGCACTGCGTGTCGCCGTGCCTTTGAACATCATGTGTTCGAGAAAATGGCTCAAACCCGATTCCGAATCCGTCTCATCACGAGCACCCGCGCGAACGAAATAACCGATCGCGGCCGAATAACCCCGGTTGTCGATGTCCGCAACCACTTGCAACCCGTTATCCAACGTCACGTTTCGAAATTCACTCATTGCTCTCTCCGTTTTTCTCAGCCGAGGCGACGCTCATTAATTTGTCTGTCTTCGTTTCCGATTTCGCCGTTTCAGCACCCGCCGTTTTCCCACTCACGTCCAACGGTTCCGAACCGATCGTGACGACCCGGAACGACTCCGTCACGTTCGTCGTGTAGTAATCGCGAATTTGCTCCAACGTGACCGACTCGATGATGGTTTCGAGTTCCGCCGTCGGCATCACCCGTCCGATATTGAACAAATCCGAGGCGAGCGATCCGGCGCGCGACCCGGCGGACTCCTGTTCCATGATCAAACTGCTCTGAATCCGCACCTTCCATCTCGCCAATTCGTCCTCTTGCAAACCGTCGGCAAGATTGCGAATTTCCGCGAGAGTCAAATCGAGCGTTTGTTGTGCCCGTTGCGGCGTCGTGCCCGCGTACCCGAACAACGCCCCAGCCGCAGGGATCGGATTGCCGTTGCGATCTTTGCTCGGTGGTACCGAATGGGTGCTCGCCCAAACGCTGTAGCACAACCCGTGCTTCTCTCGCACGCGGTCGAATAATCGGCTGCTCATCCCGTCACTCAAAATCCCGATCCCGGCACGCATCACGAAGTAATCCGGATGCCCGTAGGGGATGTTGTCGCAGGCGATCCCGATATGCGTTTGGCTGCTCGGCAATTCGATATGCTCGTACCCGTCGATCGGCTCCGGAGCCGGCAACCCTGCTGAATTTCCGGTTTTCCAATCGCCGAACGCCGCGTCGATCGCGTCGTTGATCTCCGCTTCGTCAAACCGACCGGCGATCGACAGGATACTGTCGCCGGCGTGGTAATGGTTGGTGTAGTACTCACGCACATCCGACATCGTCAGACTTTCCAAACTCTCCTCGCACGCGACGCCGCTACGGCCCAATCGCTCGCCGTATTCGCGTTCACGCAGCCGCCGCATCAATCGCTGAGTCGGCTCGTCCAGGTTGGCCAGCATCTCCTGGCGCATCATCAATTTCGCGTCCTCGAACTGATCGATCGGCAAATGCGGCCGCCGCACCAGATCGGCCAACAACCCGATCGCCGGGCTCAACGATTCCGCTGGCATCGCTGCGGAAAAACCCGTGATACTCGTCGATGCCGAACCGCTCGAATCGATCCCGAGGTTATCCTCGGCCGCCACGAATTGGCGACTGTTGTACGCCCCCGCACCACGCTGGATCATCTCGACGCTCAACGACGCCAACCCGCAGCGGGTGATCGGATCGAGCGTCGCAGCATCTTGGCTGCCGTCCCCCATAATCTCAGCCGAGATGCCACCGGGCATCCACATCGTGTAAGCGGCCGTGCGCAGCCAAGACATCGGTTCCCAAACCACCGTCATGCCATTAGCGAGTCGTCGAATCGAATGCATTCAAAAATTCATCAATAAAAGGAAGAGTCCCGGCATCCCACCGAAACTCCGGAAACATGTCTTTCAAAAACGCGAACTGGATTTTTGTTGGTTCGCCTGAGACGTCGCTCGACTCTTTGAGTGGAGTGGTGTTGTTCGTTTTCAATAGCCCGCTTCATTGCCGGGATAGGCTTCGTTTTTCAGTAGTGGAACTTGTTAAAGATCCGGGCTTGGATGGATCTTTCACGAGATCCACTACGATCAGGCTTGGCGAACCCCAGTGATTAAGCGGGCCGTTGTTTTTTCCAGGCCCGACTCGGAGAGTCAGGCTACGGCCCGCCGATCGAAACCAGTTCCACGGTTCGCACCCGTCCGATCAACGTATGGCTGCTTGCTTCGTCGACCTGGATCTCCATCACCTGCCCCGCCTGCCGACGGTTGCCGTCGAAAACCACAATCCGATCGCAATGGGTCCGGCCCGTCATTTGAACCAACGCCGCGTCCGGATCCGATTTGTACGCCTTCTTACTCGGCCCTTCGACCAGAACCTCGACCGTCGACCCGATCAATTTCAGATTGTCCTCCTTCGCGACCCGGTCCTGGACCGCCAACAGCTCATTATTACGAGCCGCCTTCACTTCCCGAGGCACGTCATCTTCGAATCGCTCGGCCGCCTTCGTCCCGCCACGAACACTGTACTGGAAGATAAAGCTGTTCTTGAACCGACAACGCTCGATCAAGCTGACTGATTTCTGGAAATCCTCGTCCGTCTCGCCACAAAAGCCCACGATGAAATCGCTGCTCACGGCCGCCTCCGGCAAAATCGACTCAATCCGCTCGAACATTTCCATGTACTCGCCGATCGTGTACCCCCGTTTCATCCGCTTCAATACCAAATCACTGCCGCTCTGGGCCGGCACATGCAAATACGGCGAGCACTTCGGCAGATCACGCACCGTCGTCAACAACCGCTCTGTCATGTCCTTCGGATAATTCGTCACGAACTTCAACCGCTTCAACCCTTCGATTTCATGCAATTGTTCGAGCAGCGCGGCAAGATCCGTATCCCCGTCCTCGCTGCGGTGTCGATAGCTGTTCACCGTTTGGCCGAGCAACGTGATCTCCAAACACCCTTGATCCGCGAGCGTCCGCGCCTCCGCCAGAATCTCTGCCGGTGAGCGACCCTGTTCCGGACCCCGCGTGTTCGGCACCACGCAGTACGTACAGAATTTGTCACACCCGATTTGAATCCGCAAATAGGCTTGGAACGGCGTCGGCCGCATCGTCGGGTCCCGCAACGGGTCGAACGTCTCGTGCGATCGAGCCACCACCGCCTGTTTGCCGTCCTTGCGAGACAACGAGACCGCCATTTGACGCCCCTCACCGGCCTCCAAGTTCTTGATTAATTGCGGCAGCGTGTGCAATTGCCCCGGACCCACGATCATGTCCACGAACGGTGCCCGGCGGAAAATCACCTCCTGGTCCTTCTGGGCCATGCAGCCGAGCACGCCGATTTTCTTTTCCGGATGCAGCGCCTTTGTCTCCCGCAGTCTGCCGAGCGCGCTGTACGTTTTTTCCTCCGCCTGTTCGCGGATACTGCACGTGTTGTACAGCAACAATTCCGCTTCGGCTGGCGTCGCGACGACCTGGTAACCGTGGCGTTTCAAATCCGCGATTACCATTTCGCTGTCGAGCACGTTCATCTGACAGCCGACGGTTTTGATATAGACAGTTTTACTCATGGTTTCGTTTCTTCGGTCGGTGCAGTGGGCTCGGGAGGCAAATTCGCCTCTTGGTTTTTCGTCACGTGGGAACGGAGCAGATCAGTTAATCGGACTTGGCGTCGGCCCATCGCCGAGACGATCAATGACACCGCCACCGCCCCCCCGATCAACCATAACCAATTGATCGACGACAAAGCGCCGTCGGCAAAAAACGCCGGCAAAAAAAGTGAATCGAAAAAAGGGAACCAGGGCAATCCGTTCATCACCCCAGGATAACCGTCCGAGTGGGTTCTCCGAAAGGCAGGAGACGCAATGTCGCTCGGTTCTCCGAACCATTGTCGCTCGGTTCTCCGAACCGATTGCGCACGGAGCGGCGCATGGAGCGTTGTCGGCTCGGAGAGCCGAACGACATTCTCCGAACCCAGCTCCCAGCTCCCAACTCCCAACTCCCAACTCCCAACTCCCAGCTCCCACTTCACCCCAAAACCCGCAGCATTAACGCCCGCGTCTGGTCCTCAATCCCCGCCGCGTTGCTCTCCCGCGGCCCCGCAATATTCAAAATCACCGGCCGCACCACCCCCAACCAACACGCAATCTCCGCCATCGCAGCGTCCTCATCCACAATCGAAACCCCCAACGCGGGTTTGCCCATTTCAAGACAAATCCGAGACGTCAACCGCGTTCCACCGCTCATCCGGCCCCGATACAAAATCAACGTCGCGTCCGAATCCACGACATTCCGCCGCGTTCGATCCGGGTAATAACTCGAGCCCGACTCCGTCAGTTCATACTTTGCCGGCACCCGCCCGTCCTCCGCCAACCGGCCCGCCGGACACCACCCCCCGTGCTCTACCCCCGCCTCCATCGCCGCATCGAGCGCACCCCGGTCCACGCCAGTCTGGCCACCCGATACAATCCGGGCTGGAACGAATCGCTCCGGAGTCAAACCGGCATCGACAAAAAGAGAAAACGAAGACATGGACGCAATATAGCCCCCTTGATCGTCCCGGGGAATTCCAACGAGCGACAAACCGTCCCCACAGCTTGACGCCAACCACTCGGGCGTCACAAAATATCGGTGGTCGAACAAAATAACACGGGTTAACAGATGAACAACGTCTCAAACACGCTCAATCTCGCCGCCGGGATCACGCTCCTCCTCGCCACGCTCACGTCTGGCGTGATCGCGACCGCTGCCGACGGAGGCCGCCGGTTCGACCGATCCGACAGCGACAAACGCTATTTGCATCACATCGATCTCTACGACGCGAAAAACCGCAAAATCACCGCCGAATCCGACCAGCCCTACTCGCCGCAAAACACTTGCGGACGCTGCCACGATTTCGAAACCATCGCCCACGGATGGCATTTCAATGCCTTCCGCAGCCACACACTCCGCACCGCCGCAAGCGAAACCGAACCAACCGGGTCGGAAATCGAAACGGAACAACCTGCCGACCCCGACATCCAAACCGACCCCGAAATTCAAACCGACCCCGAAATTCAAACCGACTCAGTCGACGACGGACGCCCCGGCGAACCCTGGATTTGGACCGACGAACGCACAGGCACCCAACTGCCGCTCAGCTACCGGGATTGGCCCGGACGGTTCAACCCCGCCGACATCGGCATCACCGAACTTGAAATGACACGCCACTTCGGCGGTCGGCTGCCCGGTGGCGGCATGGGATCGGCAGCCGAACGATTCGCAGCGATTGAATGGAACAAAGAGAATTCCGGCACGGAAAACCCCGAGTCGGAAAACCCCGACGCGAAAACTCTCGAATCCCAACTCGATCCCCGCTGGCAACTCACCGGCGACCTGGAAGTCGACTGCATGGCCTGCCACGCCGTCTCGGGCGGCTACGATTTCGAACTCCGCCGCGACACCATCGCCTCGGAAAATTTTGCTTGGGCGCCCACCGCCGCCCTCCGCCTCGGCGAAATCGACGGCGCCATCTCCCGCATCAAAGAAGGCACCGACCCCGACGACCCCAAAATCCAATCCAAAATTCCGAAGGTCGAGTACGACGCACGAAGATTCAACCCCGACGGAACCGTCTTCATCGACCTCGTACGCCAGGTCGAAAACAACGCCTGCTACCAATGCCACAGCCAACGCACCGTCACGCCAGGCGATGATTCGAGCCCACCGCTCATCGAAGAGCGTTGGATTCACGACCAAGACGTCCATATCATCGCCGGCATGAACTGCACCGACTGCCACCGCAACGGCATCGACCACCACATCACCCGCGGCTTCGAATCCGAATCGGACTACGGCCAACCCCACGACCCCGCCGCAACGATGACCACGGTGAGCTGCGCCGGGTGTCACCTCGGCACCGACTTCTATCTCGGCGAAGACGAAGCCGAACGATCGCTCACTCAGCGTGAGATCGCCAACCGACCCGGTCGCCTCGGATCGCCTTTGCCTCTGCACGCCGGTTTGCCACCGATCCACTTTGAAAAACTCACCTGCACCGCTTGCCACAGCGGCCCGGTTCCGCAGCCCAACGCCGCCGGCATCATGACGTCATTGGCACATCGTCTCGGCGAGAAAGGACACCGCACCGGCAGCGAACTGCCCGGCATCCAAGGGCCGTTGTTCGTCCCCGAGAATCCGAACGCAAACCACGCAGACCAATCAGGCACTGCCGGTCCTGACCACTCGCACGCCGACTCACGCGTCACCGCCGCCCGCGGCATGTGGCCCGCTTACTGGGGCGAAATCCGAGACGGAAACGTCCATCCGCTCCCGCCCGAGCAAGTCTACACGGCGACCCGCCGCGCCCTTCGCGTGCGGGGCGGGTTTGTGAAGGAGATCAGCCGCCCCGAACCCTCTTCCAAAGAACTCGCCGCGGTCCTCGGTGACGAGCGTTCCAAAACGCCCGCCCAAGAATACACCTCGGAAGAACGCGAAATAGTCGCCGCCTTCCGACTCGAATCCGGTACCGCACTGTTCGACGAAAAAGTCGCTGACGCCCTCGACGCCATCCAGTCCGAACTCAAAGTCGAACAACCCGTCTACGTCTCCACCGGAATCGTCTACGCCAAAAACGAGAAAGACGCTGCTGAGAAAGACGCGGAGAAAGACGACGCGAAAAAAGACGACACCATTGAAGACAGCACCGCCAGAGCCACCACCCGACTCCGCACCATCACCGTCGGCAACTCCGACGCCGTCGGCATGGTCCAGTGGCCGATGGCCCACAACGTTCGCCCCGCCGGATGGTCCCTCGGCGCCACCGGATGCGTCGAATGCCACGCCGACGACGGACTGATTTTCGCCTCCACCGTCACCCCCAACGGACCCGCACCCGCCCTCGGCAGCCCCGTCTCGATGGCTTCCCTGCAAGGCATCGACGAATCCGAACGGCTGCTTTGGAATCAAATGTTCCTCGGCCGCAGTCTTTTCAAATCCATCACGTTCGTCTCGTTAATCCTGCTCGCGCTCGTCATGCTGCTGGGCATCGTCACTGGCGTTTGGCGAACCGCGTCGGCTCGCGCCTCCCAATCCAACCCCACGCCCGAAAAAAGCGAGGCATCCTAATGCTAAAGATCCTCCGCCGACTCACCTTCGCCGCGATCCTGATCGCCTCCGCCATCCTCGTCGCCACCTCCCTGCCGACGTGGTGGGGAGAGCACCTCGGCGGCTATCGGTTACTCGCTCACATGTCCGCCAGCGGAATCTTGGTCGCGGGATTGCCGCTTTACGCCATTCTCCGGTGGACGGACTGGTTAACGCCCGGAAAAACCACACGTGGTTCCGCGATCACGTTTTGGCTGATGACCTTCGCCGGATTCCTCACCATCGCCAGCATGTTTGCTTGCATGTTGCCGACGACCTCCACCGCTACGATGCGCACGCTGATCGATTTCCACGGCTGGATCGGAACCACCATGGCGATCACCGCCGTCCTGCATCTGCTCACCCGCCGCCCGTGGAAAATCGCGGCGGCGTCGTAGCCCGATTGATGACCGAACGCCCATCGATATGATCGCGTCATGAGCAACAAAGCGAAAAAATACCGCAATCAAGTCAACCGGCATCGTCAACTCAACGAACGTCGAGGCATCCCCACCGATTCGGGCACGCGGATCGATCCCGGCGATTCCGGTTCCGTCGATCAAGGAGCGTTGCTGCTCGAGAAACTCATCGACGGCAGCCTGCCCGTTCGCAAAGTCGAACAAATCCTGACGGAGGCGGTCGACGAGGGCAACTCACAGTTCATCCGACTCGCCGCGCAAGCGATGATCGATTTGAAACAGGCCGATGATGAGCTGTATGCCATCAGCGCCGTGTCGGCGATGAATTGCATGTTACCGCAAATTGCGTTGAAGCACGCCCGGATCGCCACGCGCTCGCGACTCAATGGCCCGATGGTCTCGAAAGTACGACAATTGATGCCGGACCTCGAAAGGTTCTCCGATAAAATGCAGCCACGCGGCGAACTGATCCGGCTCTACAATCGCGAGCAATTGGACGAGGCGGCGTATTGGAACGATCGGGTGATGGAACTCATGGCGCTGCAACAATACGGCGCCGCACGCCGGCGAGTCCAACGTGCGATCGCATCCTACCCGTTGTACCTGCCCTTGCTCAATAACTCCGTCCGCATGGCGATGCAGTTCGGTGATTATGACGCGGCCCTGGTCACCTCCCAAACCGCGATGGAGCATTACCCGGACGATCCGTTCGCGATCGGCAACCAAATCCTACTGCAATGGATCACCGGCGAATCGCATCAAGGCAAAGATCACACTGGTAAAGATCTCGACGCCGACGCCAAACTCGCTTCGGTGGGACCGATCGAAGAGGATCGACGCGAGGGGCTGAGCTATCTCATGGAAGTGGCCTACAAAGTCAATTTGCCTGAGCGATTGATCGCGTTATGGGAGTCCAGCGCGATCCGGCAGGATGATATTTCTCCCGCAGTGTTTGCACAGGACGCACGTCTGGTCGCGTGGGCGTACGGTCGCACCAACTCGCCCGGCAAGGCGCTCGCCGTCCTGAAACGCGTCAACCCATCCGACAAAACGGAGGTGCACGACGAAATGAGAAAGGATCTGAACCTACCATTCAAACAAAGACAAAGTATCAGCCCTCTTTCCAGTGCCCTTTGGCTACCTGAAGCGATCTCGCGAAGCATGGCGGCGGCCAATGCCTCCGGCGACACGGCCTCCGGCGACGCGGCCTCCGGCGACACGGACTCCGGCGACACGGACGCGGGCGGCCAATACTGTGAAATCCTGATGGCGTTGATCCGAAAATACCCACGTGTCGCCGCGGGTGTACTCGATCGCGGACCGATGCCCGCCCGCCGTGCCTTCCTCCAAGCCTTTCATGACACGAAATCACTGTCAGACGAATTGCTGGGGCTCTTACAAGCCTTCGCGGAAGGCACCTCGGCTCCGCTGGCCGACCGCTTGGTCGCTCGTTTTGCGTGTGCCAAACACGGTCGTGCCACGACTCGCCTCTGGGCCGGCGGATGGATGAGCGAGGAGTTCACACGCATCGAACTGCACAGTGAATCACGCAAGCCGGATTCGACCAGCGACGAAGTCAACGCCATGTCGATCGAACTGTTCAGTCTTCTCGGACGGCACGATGGCAAGGCCGCCGAACGTCTTTGCCGAAAAATCCTCGCCATCGATCCGTTGCGGACGACTCGCAATTCCTTGATCACGTCGGTTCAGATGCAAGGCCGCGATGAGGAGGCGGATCCTTTGATCGAATCGTTGTACCAGGATCACCCTGATTATTGGTTTGCGAAACTCCAGTGGGTGGTCTATTTGTTGAGACGCAACCGACTCGACGAAGCCAAATCGATACTCGATGCCATGCCGCAGGACATCGAGCGTTGGCGCACCAGCGAAGCGAACGGATACGGGCAAGCCCGACACCTATTTGCCGAAATAGAAGGACGCACCGACGATGCGTACCAATTCGGACAATGGAACCAAGCGTGTGGCGAATTCGAGCGTGCCCGCTTGGCCAACGCAGGGCTCGAGACTTAGCAACACGGGACGTCACCGAGCACCCCGTCTCGCACGCATCTCTCCCCTGCATTCGGTTCGCGGAACCAATCTCGTTCAGCTCTCCGAGCCGACAATGTTCCACTCGCCAAAGTGCGCGCCGCTCGACGCGCTATCGGTTCGCAGAACCGAGCGAGAATCAGTTCAGTTCAAACGGTCGATTACCCAGTTCCACAGTGAGCTGCAATTGGGCGTCGCCGCGTCTCACGTCCAACACCACTGAACTGCCGGCACCGGCGTCGCCGACGATTCGCATCAAATGCCCCATGTCGATAATTTTCACGCCGTCGGCTCGTTGGATGATGTCATCCGGCATCACACCGGCTAGCCCCGCTGGAGAACTCTCGCCAGCGATCCCGGTCACCAACGCTCCCCGAACACGCATGTTCTCACCGACGAGCGAATCGTCAACGACGTCGTACAATTCCACACCCAAGTAACCGCGTTGAACTCGCCCGTTTTTGCGAATCGCTTCGTAGACCTGTTTCGACAAATTACTCGGGATCGAAAAACTCACGCCTTGATACGTGTCCCCGAGGATCGCGGTGTTGATGCCGACGAGTGTCCCCTTGGCATCGACGAGCGGCCCGCCGCTGTTGCCCGGATTGACGGCCACGTCGCTCTGCATGAAATCTTGGTAAAGGCCATTCGCGCCGTGCCGTTCCCCGGCGGTGACGCGGCGATGTTTGCCGCTGAGGATGCCGAACGTCACCGTCCGTTCCAACCCGAAGGGACTGCCGATCGCCCAAACCGGCGAACCGACGCGGATCGCGTCACTATCGCCCCACGGGATCGGCATCAACCGATCCGCCTCGATCTTCAGCACGGCGATGTCCGTCAACGGGTCCGTGCCGATGACGCGGGCGGGCAACCGGCGTCCATCGCCGAGTGTCACGTAAATCGAGACACCGTCGGCAATCACGTGACGGTTCGTCAACACGTAACCATCCTCGTCGACGACCACGCCACTGCCCTGGTCCGAGGTGGCGAACATTTGCTGGCCCAAAATTTTTCGCATCGAATTTTCATTGGCCGACGGTTTGCGTTGCACGTCGATATGCACCACAGAGGGGCCAACCGCCGAAGTCACCATCTCATACGCGCGGCTGAGCGAATCGAGCGAAACGTTCCTCAAACCTTCGCCGCCGGATTCGTACTCGGCTCGCATTTCGCCGCGATGCCAGGAGTAGCGGATCTCCTCAACAATCGGCGGGACGCTGAACCGAGCGATCAGCAGCATCACCACCATCGACGCGATCAACATCAGACTTTGAACGATCGGGTTCGACCCCGTCCGAGCGACTGGTGTCGAAACCGTCTCGTTGACCGCATCATCGGACTCGCCGACCATCGCTAATTCCAATCCCGAATCTTCGACGAGCTCCGAGTTTGTCTCGACCACGCAATGGTCGAGAATGTCATCAGTGAAGTCATCCGAGAAATCCTCAGGCAGCGGTTTCGTCGCGTCGACATCGCCGGTCACGAACTCGCCCTCAATCGGAGGCGGTAGAATTTCCGGAGGCAGCCCATCGCGTGAAACGATCTGGCCGTTTTCGGGCAACGCGACTTTGATTCGCAACGCTACCAATTCGCGAGGTTGCGCGACGTCAGCGCGAGAAGCCAGCGGAGTGTCATCCCTCATGGGTGCCATCCTGTGTCATTGGAGTTGAGAGCCCGTTAATTTGCGAGCAAATTATCCCGCATGAGTTTGGACCGCAGCGGCCCGAACGTTCGATTGTAGCGAAACGCCAACAGTGCGTTGAGGAAAAACATCTTTTTCGTGCGCGTCGATTCGATTCGACAAACGATTAAACCGTTTTTCCGAACCTGTTGCCAAACTCGACCGGATATTGCAGAATACCATCTCGACGTTGGAAACTTGTTTGTTAACGTTGCCACCGACACGGGAACACCGGGTCAACACCAAGGAGGATAAGCGAATTGGTGAGCGGCCTCACTGGAACTGAGGTACCCCGCAAGGGGCTGCGAGTTCGAATCTCGTGTCCTCCGCTCGACATCCAAAGCCCCGGCAAACTCAAGTTTGTCGGGGTTTTTTTGGCTCATCCGCCATAAGCGTGCGTCGGAGGTTTTCGAGGCAGGACTCCAGTGTCCAATCATGATTTGTGCTCGCCGTTTGCAACCGTTACCAGGGAATTGCTGGGAAAAACGGGGTCTAACTCTGCAAGGGACGCAACTTGACAAGGGAGATCCCGGCCGCCCGCGTTTCCCTGCAAAAGCGGTCCGCTAATAGTGATTCCGGTCCTCGGCGAACTCCCGTTCGTCGGAGGCTCTTTTTTTGGACCCCATTGGACACAAGAGCCATGCCTTCGGAAACCTCGGCGTGTCACCTGCGCACGCTTCCGGCGGATGAGCCGTTGTTCTTTTAGGTGGACGCCTATCAACTTCCCGGTGGGCAGTGTTGCGAAAACGCAACATCGGTGGACCTTGGGATTCTGTTTCGGCAATTTGGCGAAAATGTCCTATCCAGGACTGTGCAAAAGTCGTCTTTTTTCGGTGTTTTCCCCACAATTCCCTTAAGACTTACCTAGGCTTGTACAACGTGGACCGAATCGGTCTCGGCATTTGGTTTGCAAGCCTTTACTTCTTCGCGCGAGAGTCACTCGCGCGGCGTCCGACAGCGCGCGGGTCGAAAGTCTGAGACTCGCCTTTCGGGATTCTGCGGCCAATAATGGACCGTCGCCGACAGCGTTGTCATGGCGACCGGGGAAACGATTGACCTGCCAGTCCCATTGATCCTGTCCACGATGGTTCAACAAGGAACATCATGAAACCGACTGATATGAAAATCATGCGAAACAACTTTCGACGCTCCATCTTCGTCAAACCCTCGGGATTGGCAATCGTTGCCTCCCTCGGTGCCTGCTTGGCCACGCCGCTAGCGGCCCCCGTCGCGGGCCAAGAACCGTGTTGTTTCCAGCCCGCCTACCGACTGGAGTGCGAAACCGTGATGCAGCCCGAAACCGTCGAACGGTTGCGGGTGACTTACGAAACGCAAATGGTCGAAGAACAGGTCACCAGTTACCGACCGGTCCTCAAAACCCGCGTCGAGGAACGGTCCTACCGCGTCGCCAAACCGGTCACCGAAACCAGCTACCGCGAGGAACGCTACACGATCTACAAACCGGTTGACGAAACCTCCTACCGTGACGAAACCGTCACCCAAACCGAATACGTCAGCGAAACCGCTGAACGCGAAGAACGTGTCACGACGTACCGACCGGTCACCGAAACGCAAATGTACCAACAACAGTACACGGTCCAACGTCCGGTGACGCAAACGCAAATGTACCAGCAGCAATACACGGTCCAGCGTCCCGTCGTCGAAACCCAGTATCAAAACGAAACGATCACCTCCTACCGTCCCATGACGACGATGAGTCAGCAAACCATCGACGCGGGGGGGTACGTCCCGCAAACGACCGTGACCCCGGGCATGGTGCAGAATTCACTCGTTTGGAACCCGAACGCGTATGCTTCGCCGGGCCCGTTGGGCGTTTTCCTGTGGCGACGTGGTGCTCCGGCAGTCGCTCAAACTATGACCCCGCCGGTCGCCCAGACTCAAATGGTTTATCGCCCGAACTATGTCAACCAACAGATCGCTCAAACGTCCTACATGCCGGAAACGCATCAAGTCCAACGGCCGGTCCAGGTGACCCGGATGCAGTCCGAAGTGGTGACTCAAAACGTGCCGGTCCAAGTCCAGCGGATGCAGTCGGAGGTCGTCACTCAAAACGTCCCCGTCCAACGCACTCGCATGGTTCCCGAAACGAGCGTGCGTAAGATCCCGTACACGGTTCAACGACCGGTAACGCGAACGTCGACTCGCAAAGTCCCCGTGCAACACCGCCGCTGGGTCGCCGAGGAACAGGTCCGCAAGGTGCCCGTCCAGACGACTCACGTGATCTACGAAACTCGCAAAGAACCGGTCACGGTGAAATATTACGAACAGGAAGAGATCCGCCGCACCGTCATGCGTCCGATCACGGTGCCTAAGTACGAAGCGTACATGGTGCAACGGATGGTTCCTCGCCAAGTCGTCAATCGGATGCCGTTGTCCTACGTGGACCCCTTCAGTCCCGCGATCCGCAGCGGTTACTCGTCTTTCTCGCCGATCATGGAATCGGCACCGATCGTGAGCTACCCGTCGACGGAGTATCCGAGTTCCTCCTCGATCGTGACCGAGCCGAGTGATTCCGGATCGTACCGCAGCGATCGACCTCGTTTCGACGAAGGAGAATCCGTTCTGGAAGCGCCTGCCCAAAACGACACCAACGAACCCCAATCGCGAATGGGTGGCGTGGAGTTCAGTGCTCCCGAACCCGAACCGGCCACTTCGGACGATTCACCCTCGCAGCAATTGGACGAACTGTTTGATGACAATAACCCGACCGAAACCTTACCCGACCCACGCGACAAAGCGCCAGTCGACATTCCGGAGTTGGGTGCACGCCAAACCGAATGGCGAGCCCGCGCCGCATCGAGCCCAAAGTACCGGGCCATCAGTCACCGAGTGCAATGGAACCCGATCTTCGCCCGCGAGATCTAAGATTGGAGGACCATTGTCTCAATTGTCCCCCGCAACCGAAGGTTGCGCGAGGGCGACACAACACGCTCCCGATCTCCGAAAATTGCGATCGCACCACTGAAAGCGAGCGCGAAGTCAGGCGAGAAAAGCGGACGTACCCAACGACCTAGAAATCAAACGGAAGCTCTTCGCGTCCGTTGACACTCATCATCGCGTCAAACAGCTCACGATCGAGATCCGCGCCCACCGCCTTGACCGCACCGTCGCCCATCAGCAAGTGAGCCATCTGCATCGGTTCGAGTTCCGTGATCGCCTCGTAGGCTTCGTCCGGCGTCATGTTTTCATTGGAGTTCCATAGCACGCTGCGGTTGGGCAGTTCGATCGCCATCGCCGTATTGGACAATCCGTCCAACACGTCGCGAAACCGAATCGTGGTCAACGGAGTCGGAAGAAACATCGAATTTTCCGAAACGATCGCAAAGATGCCGGTTTCGCCTCGCGGGGCATCGATCTTTTGGAACGCCAGCGGAATCAAGTCCACGAGTGCCACGTTCGCATCCGAATCCCACGATTGGGTACTGTCGGTCGCCTCCCAAGCCGACTGGCCTTCGACAAAGGGAGACAACCCGACTCGCCAACCGATTGTTTCCTCCCCTTCGGAATTCGCCGAAACCGTCATCGGCAATTGTTTGAATGCGGAGTGATAATTGTGGATCCCCAAACTGATCATTTTCGCGTTGTTCATCCGCTGGGCCGCCTGCTTGGCCGCCCCGATCGCCGGATACATCAGCGCCCCGAGAATGCCGCAGCATACGAACATCACGCCCCCAACGATCGCCAGCACGATCAACACGATCTTCCCGTTACCCGACGAGGGCGGCGGTCCCTGAGGCGGCATTTGTTGGGCGTAAGGTGACGCCGGACCGTTCGGGTCACCGAGCGGCTGCGAGAATGTGTTGGACATCGGAGGCGGTCTCTAAGCGGGGGAGGGAAGGAGTGAGAGCCCCCCATTGGAATGCCGGTCAAAGCGGCGGTCAAGCAGCCGAGAGTACCACGACGCTCCGCGTCGTGAAAACGGATCACTCTCTCGACGCGGAGCGTCGAACTACAAAAGATTCACCCTAACGGTTTCTCCGTTTCCACTTGAACAATAATCAACACATCCCCGGCCGCGAAACTGCTCATCGGCCCGCTGCCCGCACCGGGTTGCCCGGAAAGATTGCCCGAAATCGAAAGCACCTTCACACCGGTTTTGCGGATCCATCGATTGATTTGTTTTTCGAGTTCAGGCAGATCGTTGTCGACACCCTTAAATAACTTGACTTGTTGCACCGTTCGGGCCGCCTATTGGAATGGTTCAGAGGAAAGGATTGGTTTGCTCTTTCGCAACACGTGACTAGCCTGAGATAGGTGTTTCTCGCCCGCGAACACGCCTAGGATAATCGAAAAAGTGACTCCATCGCACTCCCCCGGCATTTTCCGGTTGGCCCTCCCCAGCATCGCTTTGTCATGCCTAACGCCAATGGGAGCGATCGTCTTCGCTGACGAAACAAAAGCCGACGATGCCACCAACGCGGAGATCGTGATCGACGAGGCCCAGATGTTGCTAATTCAGAACACCACGCTGGCCGACCCGATCGCCGGTTGGGCTGGCGAGGTCAGCGTCACCGAAATCGGTCGCTGGCAACTCGTCATCGACCAAGCCGAATTGTCCGTTGAACAATCCGAACAAGCACCGATGAGCCGCAATTCGTGAACGGCGTCGTGACGTTCGTCTCCGCCGAACTGCACCCCGTCACCTCGCAAGTCCGTCTCTGAGCGACGATCGAAAACCCCGACCACCGCGCACGCCCCGGCATGAGAGGCAAGTTAACGATCGAGTAACCCTCAATCGATGTTCTCGAAATCCTCGAAATCGTCGAGGTCGTCGTCCTCTTCCACGAGATCCTCCCCGGCAGTATTGAGCCCGAACTCCGAGCTGATCTCGTCGTCGATTTCAATCTCGTAATCGTCGTCAAGTTCCTCTTCGAAATCATCGTCAAAGTCGTCGTCAAAGTCGTCTTCGTCGATGTCGTCAAACTCGTCGAGATCGTCCTGGCTGTCATCGAGTTCATCGCCAAAACCAGGCGTCTTGTCCTTCTCGTCTGATGATTTGTCGTCGGAATCATCATCGTCGTCGCCTTTCCTGGCGAGATATGGCGATGGGATCACTCTCGAGGCGAACCCTCCCCGCGGAGCACTCGACGTAATGGAATGATTCGATTCGACGTCGCTGGGTTTCGGTTCGAACGTGACAGGCATGGACAGTCAATCAACACAAAAGACGGGGAGGCGGGGAAACAACCAAGATCAACGATCATACGAAAATGGAACAGATTCGACGGTTCGTTAAAATAGGGCAACAAGCGAGGGGAGGAGATTTGCCTAGCTTTTTTAGGCTAAGACAGCTTTTCAGCGCTTCATCTCGACGCCATGCCGATCATTTTGCTAACAGATGAATTCATCACAAGCCACCTCGTGCCGGATTTCTGGCATTTTCGTCATTTGAGAGTATTTTTCGCCATGGATGGTGAGTTTTTGAGCCCCAAACCGATCGCACGTGCTGCATCGCCTGAACTGGCTTATCGCATTGGAGCGACTGTGATGATGTTTTTGCTCACCGCCGGCGTCGTCGCGACGATCGCCCTGAGCGGATGCGCCCATCGCTACGGTCATCTGCTCGCCGTCGATGACAAAGACATGGTCGGCAGCCACGAGGCCGGGGCCGCGACTTGGAATCCCCTCGTCGATTCCTCCGTCGCCCAGCTTCTCGGACGTTGCCCGCCCCCGTCGTCACCGATGCCCTTTGGCGGCCCGCTCGGCGGCGACGGCCAATTTGCCGGCGGCCCTAACACGATTCCGGCCAACACGACGCCCGCGATGATGGCCAGCCACCACGGCTCGCACGAAATGCAGCTCGGCGACCCGAACTGCCCGCCCCCACTCGCCACCGGCCCGGCCCGCGTTTGTTTCATCGGTATCGAAAACAAAAGTGCCGAAGAACTCGTCGATTTCAAAGACCAACTTTACGAACGGATCGACTCCCAGATTAACGCCGGTGAATCATTCCGCAGCATCAGCCGCCGGATGATCGACGCGGCGCTCATCGAAACCCGCCTGCGTCCCGATTCCTTATTCTTACCCGCCAACCGCGTTGCCTTCTCCGCCGCGCTCGGTCGTCAAGGAACCCCGGTCGATTACCTGCTCTACGCCACGATCACCTCCGGCACCACCGATCGCAACAAATCGACGCAGCGGGATTACGTGCTCACGCTCGAAATGGTGAACTTGCACACGGGCGACTACATCAAAGAATCGTCGAAAATCCGCAAGGGTTATCATAAAACTCGCGGCGGCAAATGGTGGAACTTCGGATTGTTCGACCAAGCCGATGGTTAAACCGGGCTTGATCTCGGCCGGCGCTTGCCTGCTGCTCCTGACCGGTTGTGCCACAAAAATCGCCACCATCGACACCGCACGCAACGCGTTCGTCGCCGGCGACCTCGCCACCGCTGCGGCCACACTGCACGACGTCGCCGATTCTCGCGGTCGGTATTCGGATCCCGCACGCCTCGATCTCGCCATCGTCCAACTCGCCGCCGGTGACCTCGACGCCGCGACTCAAAACCTTCGCGACCTCCGCGATCAATTCGATCAAACCAGCCCCGCAGCCGCGATCGGAGGCGGCGGCGGAATGCTCGCCGGAGTCAAAACGGCGACCGGCAAAGCGGTCTCGATGGTCACCGACGACACCGCACGTGTGTTCCAACCGGCACCCTACGAAGAGGTCATGATCCGCACCGTGCTCGCACTCTGCTCGCTCGCAGGCGACGGCGGCGACGCGGAAAGCTACATCAACCAAGCCGCGATGCACCAGGAAAAACTCCGACTCGTCGCCGACGCACGCCAATCCGATTTCTTCCCCGACGCATTGGAAACGCAGCCCCATCAGGAACTCGCACTCGCCCCCTACGTCCGCGGCGTACTCCGCGAAGCGACCCACCATGACTTTGACGATGCCCAGCGAAACTACCGGCTCGTCGGCGCGATCCGTCCCGATTTCCGGCCCGCGTTCGACGATTGGCAACGAGCCAGCGTCGGCACACACAGTAACCCCGATCACGGCGTGCTGTACGTGTTCGCCATGGTCGGTCGCGGCCCCGAACTCGTCCCCATCGACGCCCCCATCACCTCCGGCGCCGTCTCGATCGCCTCCGTGTTGATGCTTCGCGAAGGCGACAAAGAAGACGACATCACCCGTTTGCCGAAAATCACCAGCGTCAAGATTCCCACCGTTGTCATCCCCCCCTCACCGATCGCCGCCCTCACCGTCGCCGCCGCACCGATCATGGGAAACTCGCCCGTCCGAGCGTTCCGGCTGCTCGGCGCCACCCAATCCCTCACCGACGTCGGGCAACTCGTCCGCACCCACGCCGACGCGGAGCGGCCCTGGACGATCGCACGCAGTTTTTTGCGTCAAGCCGGGAAGGAAATGGCCGTCGCCCGCACCCGCCAAAGCCTCGGTTTGAAAGGCACCGCCGGCACGTTGTTCCAATTCGCCGCCTCCACCGCCTGGACCGCGACCGAAGCCGCCGACACCCGCTGTTGGGGACTCCTGCCGCGAGAAATCCAAGTCCTCCGAGCCGAACTGCCCGTCGGCGAGCATACCATCCATCTCGCTCCCGTCGGCCCCGACGGATTCTCCATCGGGAATGAAACCGGCACGAGCGTTCGCATTGACAACGGCCGCAACACCTACCTCATCGCCATCGCACCCGCCCATCACGTTCACGTTGTCAAGAACACGCAAACTACGCGACCCGCACGATACGCCGTTTCGAAATAACCCATCGCGACCGGACGTGCGACCCTACGAACTGCTGAGGAAACCCCACCCCGACTCAATCGCCCCGTCAGCACAGGCCGATACCGAACGCTGTCAGACATCGGGCCAACGCCACGTTGACCTGACTCCCTCACCGGCACGAAGCCCTTGAGGCAGCAACTCTCGCACGGCGATCTCCACGCCGTCGGCCTCTTTTTCGAAAGTTGTCAATGATCGGATTCTCCCTCCAATCGCTCGATTTACCACAAATACGTCAACAGGTCGAAACCAAACTCTGCGAACTCGGCTCCTTAGAACCGCACGAATTCCCGCTCACCCAACGCGAAGTCGTCCGCCGAGGTACGACCTGTGCCATTTACTTCTGCCTGCACGGCCCCCGCAGCGTCAAATTGACCGCCATCGCCGACCTGAAAACCCGCTCACTGGTCCTCTACGGCAGCGACGGAGTCCGCCGCGAAACTCTCCGCTGGGACGAATTGAAGGTGTAGCCCGCGATCGAGTTGGGATTTCAACACCCGAAAAAACTGCATTTCCGAAAAACCTCTTTTTTCGGACCCTTCCCAGGTTGTCGGCGTTCCCCTCTGAACGTTATGATTCGTGCTTCTCACGAAACATTCCATCCGCGAGAGGAGTTCCGATCGACTCGATCCGAACGACCGACGACTGCGGAACGGTGTTTTCAATTGACCTCAAATGGAGGCGAAATTTCAATGCAACACAATTCAAACGAAGGGTTCACGAAGCGGTTATGGTAAAGCTATTGGTACGAGATCGGGAAACGATTCAAGAAGCAGTGCGACGATTCCGGAAGCTGGTCGAACGCAGCGGGATCAAAAAAGAAATGCGTCGCCGCGAATTCTACGAAAAACCAAGCGAAACCAACCGCCGCGCCCGCTTGCGAGCCGAACGCCGCAACAAACGCACCCAATTGCTAGCACGCTAGCACGCGACTCGCTGTTGGCATTTCGCATTCAGTTCTCTTGAAACTCCAGAGCCAATCGCGAAAAACCAAACGCCAACAGCCACCCCCCAGGGCGTTTAGCTCAGTTGGTTAGAGCATCTCGTTTACACCGAGAGGGTCGGGGGTTCGAGTCCCTCAACGCCCAATGAACCATCCTCACCCGCAATTGACGTGCCGTCATTTGCGGGTTTTTTCGTGTCGGTGCGAACCCTTGATAGCCGCTAGTTTCGGTCAAAGTAGCCGTTGGAATCTGCTTCCGACTCCCTATTGGCGAGCTAGCACACTGATCGCTATTGGCACCGCTGGCGGTCCGAACGGGGCAATCCTGGGCTGTTCAGTCTTTCGACATCTTGGGTTTGCGACGCAATTGTCCTGGTTCATCCGGCGGCAGCGTGCGCCGGAGGTTTCCAAGGCATGACTGCAGTGTCCAACGAGATTGGTGCATGAGTAGGGATGCTGGAAGACTACGTAAGCCGGAACAAACGCAGTCGAGCTCTGCAGAGGTGCCACTCGACAAGGGATCTCTCGGTCGCCAGCGTCTTCCTGCAAAAGCGGTCGGCCCATGGTGCCGACGGTCCTCGGCGGATTTCGGCGGATTTCGGTTCACCGGGGACGATTTTTCATCAAATCGTTGAACACGGCAGACATGCCTTGAAAAACCTCGACCCTGGAGTCGGCGCACGCTTCCGTCGGATGAACCAATATCCTTGCGCAGGTTTTCGTCTGCTACGCCTCCGAGTCATCTTCGATGATAAGAAGTGGCACCAAGTTTATTGGCGGAAATCCATGGTTACTACCGTCGCCGTTTCGAGGATTTCGGGCGTGACGAGATCACGAACTCTTCTTCTTACTCGATTTCGGACGCTTGCGATCCTTCGGCAAAGGGGCGACCGGTTCGGTCGGGTTCATTTTCTCGCGCAGTCGATCGGCCCAGGTACCGCCGCTGCCGTTGGGCGAATCGACCGGTTTCTTCGTCGTGACGAGATCACCGCCGCCACCCTTGCCGCCTGAATCGTCGCCTGATGCAGTTTTCCCACCGCGATTGTTGACTTTGCCTTCGAGCACGGCTTTGTCGAAGTGCGGCATTTTCGGCAACGTTTTCTTGACCAAGATCCGTTCGCCGATCCCCCATAAACTGCTGGTGATGAAATAGATGCACAATCCCGCTGGCACGCGGAAGAAGAACAAACCCATGATCAACGTCATGTAGCTCATCATCTTTTGCGTCATCGCGGTTTGCTCGTCCGTTGCCGGCGGCATGAACATTTTTTGTTGGGCGAGGAACAGCCCCATCACGATCACGGGCAGAATATTGAAATACGGGCCGAGCCATCCGGTGCCACGACCGGACATGTATTCCCACAACCAATCGCCCCAAAAATACATCATGTCGGGAGCGGCGAGGTTGGACGCCCATGTCGTCCATGACGCAAACGCGGCTTGACGTAATTCGATGTCGACCGAGAGCGTGCGATACAAACCGATGAAAATCGGCAACTGCAAGAACATCGGCAAACAACCCGACAGCGGATTGAACCCGACGCGTTTTTGCAATTCACGTTGAGCCCGGACACGGCCCTCCATGTCGTCTTTGTATTGCTCGGTGATCTTCTTCAGCTCAGGGGCGAGTTCCTGCATCCGCTGCGCGTTGACGGCGGCTTTGCGAGACAACGGGAACATCGCACCGCGGACGATGACCGTCAGCAGGAAAATCGCCAGCGCGTAATTGCCGACTCCCGAGAGCGCGTGCAGCAATTGGCCGAGCAACTTCGCGGGCCATGAGAACCATCCGTAATAGATGCAATCTTCCAAACCGTGTTGGGCGAACAGATCGGGTTGTTTCGGTCCGGCGAACAAACGCAGCGATTGCTTCAGACTCGATCCCGGCGGCACGTCGGCCACGCCGCTGTCGAGATAGAACGTCGTGTTGACAGCGCGTTCTTTGTTCTTCGGGATCGCCGACGGATCGGCGGCGAGGGAGGCGATCGCACGTCGGAACGTGCTGAGTGATTTCTCGCCTTCCTCGGGCAGATACGCGACGGTGAAGTACTGCGCATCGATACCGATGTATCGCAGATCCCGTTCGGGGGCTTGGGAATCCGGTGCGAACAGGTTTTGATCGTCGGGCAACGAGTCGTTGCGGGCACGTTTGAGCAACCCGTACCCGGAGACGAGCACATGTCCTTCGGAGGCGGTGTCGTAGACGACGTCCCGGGCAGCCGAACCGCCCCAGTTCGGGCTGATTTTATTGCTGTACCACCAACCTTCGAGCGTGATGCCGTTGACGCCTTCGAGGCGATAAGCGAGTTGCTGCGGCACGCTCGAGCGGTTGTCGATTTGCACGTCCATGTCGAGCAGGTAGCTGCCGGGAGCGAGCGAGTAGGACCGCCTCATTCCGATCGCGTGCCCGCCGGCGAGTTTCATTTCTCGCTCGCTGAGTCGGACGTCGAACGAGATTTTCTCAACTCCCGGTGCCGCCGCATCGGTCTGTGCGAAGGCAACCTCGTCACTCTCGTCGCCCGGGTTCGGCTCGCTCACGTTCCAAATCAGGTCACCGGGGTCGCTCAACGCCTTGAGAGATTTCTCGCCCGGCGCGATCTCACGCCTACCGAGTTTGCCGACGGTCAACAACGCCGAAAGACGCGATTTGTTGCCAGGGATTCGGTCTTCGCCAGCGGTGCCGGCCAATCGAATCAGATCGAGCGGGTGTTCGCTCAGCGTGGCGACGAACCGCATCGCCGGCGAATCGCCACGGATGACCTCAAGGTTGATTTTCTCACCGGGTTCGGTCCCGAGCAACCAATCGTCGAGCATTTTTGTATTGCTGATCGTGTCGTCGTTGATGGCGATGATCTGGTCACCGGGCTGCAACCCGTCCCGGATGCCGCCTTGCGAGACCGCCCGAGCGGCGGGCGTTCCCGGTCCGATGACATTGATTTGAACGCCTTCGACCGTCGCCAACGGATCGGCGGCGAAATAGCCGAGGTATCCCGAGCGGACGTCCACGCGTCGGTATTTCAAACGCCCGTTGGGTTTCCGTTCGGTCAGTTCGATCCGTTCGATCCCGGCCCCGCGGCTGTTCAGGGTGACGAGCATCAACTGGCCGCTGGCCGGGTCCATCGACCCGAGCGTTCGCCACTGCGGTGTTTTCGGTCGTTTGACTTCGTCTTCGTTTTCGCCCGATTCACTGTCGGAGCCAACGCTCGCGGCGGCGTCGACATCGGTCGAATCAGAATCGACCGCATCGAGATCGGCGATGTCCCCCGGTTCGACCAGCCCCGCTGGGTCATCGGCCACGGGTTGCTGCACGACCTGCTGCGGCGGGACGAACATCACCCGCAACGACATGTAGACGAGGAAGAATGCGGTGGAAGCAAGTAAAAAAGAGGAAAAGCGACGATCCACGAATTTCTGGCCGATCGAGATGGGCGGGCGGGAAGACGCCCAATCCGACGCGGCGGCGCGGTGGGCGAAAGCCCTATTCTTGCCGCTGAGGCGATCTTTGAAAAGGCAAACCGAGCGAAGAACGTCAGATTGATCCGAACTAGGCAGTCAATGGCAAGGGCGTGTTCCACAATTCCTGGCAATAACGTTTCAAATCGCCCTCCGAGACGCCCTCACCCGAGCGATCGAGGATCACCCAAGGGCGTGTTTTGCGAATCACGCCTTTTTCTAAAAACTCGCCGAAAATCCGCAAATCCATCCGGCTGGTGCTGCATCGGTCCTTCGTAAACGGAGCGTCGTGCGGCCCGAGCAACACAATCAATTGCCCGTCTGTGTCGCGATTGCGAATCGCCGAAACCATGACCGACACCTCATCGCCCGCCGAAATCTCGCGGGCGACGGAAACTTCGCGGGCGACCGACTCGTCTTGACTTCCCAACGCACTGAGTTCGAGCGACGGGGCGGTGTCGAGCAGCGAGGTGTGGATCGCAAAAGTCGGCTCCCAAACGATCCGAGTCTCGGTCGCTTCGACAACGCGGATGGAGAATCGCAACGAGAATTGTCCATCGGATTGCGGGAAATCGACTTTCCACGCGTCGCCACACACGTACTGCTCCGCAGCGACCGGCAACCGGTCGGGTCCAACATTGTCGATACGGAAACCCAGCGAATCGTCGGCGTCACCGAGCAGAATGCCCTCGGCACCACCGGCCGCCCGGCAAATCCAATCGCGCCCACCGACCGACCAAATCCCGACCGGTAGCGAGGCGTCTGCGGCTAGCGAGGCGTCTGCGGCGGACGACGGGTCGGGCGAAGTTTCGATTTGCCACATGCTGAAAACTTTTCAAAATCAGGGGAAACGAAAGCATTGTCAACGCAGGTCCGTTCGAGGGCAAGTCGTCTGGTGCGACGCGTTCTGCCTTGCCAGAACAAACCTGGGCGGTTAGAAATTTGACCTCGCGTTTATCTCGATTAGCGCAGTGTTTTTCCGAAGCGGAGCCTCTGCGTTTCGTGCAAGTAGTCACGTGAAATACTCCTTCTCTCGAATCCCCTTTCGACTCGCCCGGATCGTGCGACCGTGACCGATCCCCGCCTCCAACCTCGCAACACGAGCGAAGACTCCGTCGCCGAGCCGCCCGTGCTCGTCGCGGCGTTGTACCGCTTCACAACGCTGGTCGATCACCCCACGTTGCAGCAGCCCTTGCAGGACCGGATGGACGCGGGGGAACTGCGGGGATCGCTGTTGCTCGCCGCCGAGGGGATCAACGGCACCATCGCTGGTTCGCCAAGTGTCCTACGCGAATTTGTCAACTGGTTAAAAAAACTGGAACACGACGGCCACCACCCGTTCGCGGACACCGATGTGAAATGGTCGGGCTGCGACGACGTCCCGTTTCGACGTGCCCGTGTGAGATTAAAAAAAGAGATCGTGACGCTCGGCGTGCCCGGCATTGACCCGGCCCACAGCGTGGGAACGTACGTCGAGCCACAGGACTGGAACGCGCTCGTCGACGATCCCGACGTCATCCTGATCGACACGCGGAACGATTACGAAGTCGAAATCGGCACGTTTGCGAACGCGATCAACCCGGACACCGAATCGTTCCGTGAGTTCCCGGATTTCGTTGACCGGCATCTCGACCCGGCGCGACACTCGAAGGTCGCGATGTTCTGCACCGGCGGGATTCGCTGCGAGAAATCGACGGCGTATTTGAAGCAACGCGGGTTTGCCGAAGTCTATCACTTGCGGGGCGGGATTTTAAATTATCTCGAAAACGTGCCCGCCGAGGAATCGCGATGGCAGGGCGAGTGTTTCGTTTTCGACAGTCGGGTGAGCGTCGATCACGGGCTCCATCCGGGCCGGTATTCGTTGTGTCACGGCTGCGGATGGGCGATCACGGAGTCGATGAAACAGGACGCATTGTACGAAAAAGGCGTCGTTTGCCCCCGTTGTGCCGGTGGAATCACCGAAGAGCAACGGGGCCGCCGGCGGGAGCGACAACGGCAAATTGACCAGTTTAATGCGGAAATAACGTCCGTTTGACGCACTCCAGGGTAGAAAACTGGTTGCATTTGACATCATTGTTCGCTTATAATCAGTCCAGAATCCAAATTCGGCCGCAGGGGATCGGTTTTCCTCGACTCGCCGGTCTCTTCTTCTCTCCAGACGCAACGGACCCTTTCCGATGAAAAACACGCGTTCCGCTTTTACCCTCGTCGAATTGCTGGTGGTGATCGCCATCATCGGCATCCTGATGGGCTTGCTCATTCCCGCTGTTGGCGCTGCTCGTGAAACTGCACGGCGGAATGAATGCAGTGTGAAGATGAAAAACCTTTCATTGGCAACGATCCAGTACGCCGATTCGAAAGGCCAACTGCCTGGGTTTATTAACAAATTCGGCGTATTTGCCGGTGGCAATGACCCCTCGGAAACGGTCATGGAGCCAGTTCCGCGGCACGTGAAAGTCGGCACTTGGGCCGTCGCTCTGTTGCCATGGCTCGACGCCCAGCCTACCTATGAGCACTGGACAGAAGATCGTTATCCGATCATCGATATGCCCGGTGGCGAGTACGAGCCGATCAACGACGCGCATTACTCGGGTGTTGGTTTCCACCCACTGTCTGCCCCGACACTCGCGGTCATGCAGTGTGGTAGCAATCCGGTCAGTGAGGGCGATGCGGCAGCCAACAGCTACATTGCCAACAACGGAATGTGCAACACCTCGTACGGAACCGCATCCCCGACCAGCACGATCGGCTATGAAGCTTCTCAAGCACGCGCTAACGGTGCGTTCAACAACCAATATAACGTTGCTTCCCTGGACGCTGCCGGTAACGGGGTCATTGCGGGCCAAGGTCCGAAGGTTCGTTTGGACGATTTCAAAGACGGAACTTCCACCACCATCTTGTTTAGTGAAAATGTGCAAGCGTATCCATGGCACCGGTCCGGTTTCTTGAACGCCACGGACTTCGTTACGACCGGCAATGACGTGGCACTCGACGCGATGACCATGGCCGCTGTGGAAGCTGCCAGGTACACCAACGGGATGGTTTGGCATTATGCCGATCCCGACAACACGAACGTTGGTATTGCTTGGTCCAATGGTGCTCCGCTCGGCGTGCATCCGTTCTTCCGCATTAATGGCGGCGCCCTGGCTAGCCAAACTGACATTTTTACGAAAGTAATTAGGTTGAACGATGTCACCGATGCCCGAGCACTTGCTCGTCCCTCGTCGGCACACAACGATGGTGTCAACGCGGCGTTCGCTGACGGTGGTACCCGGTACATCCAAGACTCGATTAACTACCGCGTTTACCAAGCGCTCATGACGCCTCGCGGCAAGAGCAGCGACGTGCCTTGGACCGAGTTTATCATGAACGACGACGATTTCTAAGAACGTCTCATCGCTCAAGTAACAACACAGGCGATGCCCCTTTCTCGGGGCATCGTTTTTTTGTGCCCGCACGCCTCATCGAGCGAAGCGATTGTAGGACCATTGTCTCAATTGTCCCTAGACCGCTTTCGAGCGAAGCGATTGTAGGACCATTGTCTCAATTGTCCCCTAGACCGCTTTCGAGCGAAGCGATTGTAGGACCATTGTCTCAATTGTCCCCTAGACCGCTTTCGAGCGAAGCGATTGTAGGACCATTGTCTCAATTGTCTCCGAACCGCTTTCGAGCGATGCGATTGTAGGACCATTGTCTCAATTGTCCGCAGACCGCTTTCGAGCGATGCTCGAACAAGACAAGTATCCCTCGCTACGAAACCACGTGACTCCAATTCGACTGGTGCGGGGACGGGTTGTTTTCGCGGCAGTGAGCCGAACGAGTGCGAGATGCTCACGTCGCCGACGGCGTTCAACAACACAGCCTCGGCTGGCGTAAAAACGGCTAACAAAGACAGCCCTGAACCACGTCGCCGCGTCTCTCTGAGACGCGGGAGCTTACGAGTCTCAGCGAGAGACGACTGCATTCGTTAACGCCGCGGTTGCTGTCTGCTAGCGGCGTTTTTTTGCCGCCGGTGTCGACATGCAGGCTAGCAGCGTGCACTACTCGAACGCGGCTTCTACCAAATCGGCTTGCTCCAGTTTGTGGGACGCCATGCTGCCGGTACTCGGGCTGGCCGATTCGCACCGGGTCGCTTTGGAGAGTTTGAAATGCTTGTTGATTTCGTCGCCGAATTTGAATTTCATGTAGGGCCACGCGCCCATGTTCTCTGGTTCTTCTTGGACCCAACGGATTTCCGTTCCTGCGGGCAACCCTTGAAGTGAACCGAGCAATTCTTCTTTGGACAACGGGTACATTTGCTCGACTCGCATGATCGCCACGTCTTCGAGTTCGCGCTCGGTACGTTCCTGCCGCAGGTCGTAATAAATTTTTCCTGTGCAGAGCAGCACCCGCCGCGCGTTTTCCAGCGGTACTTTCCGGTCGGCCAGGATCTTTTGGAATCCTCCCGTGGCGACGATTTCCAGCGGGCTGGTCACCTCGGGGTGCCGCAGCAGACTTTTGGGCGTCAAAACGATCAACGGTTTCCGCCATTTGCGGATGACTTGGCGACGCAGCACGTGAAAAAACTGAGCCGGAGTCGTCGGTTGAACGACTTGGATGTTGTCCTCGGCAGACATGGCGAGCCATCGTTCCAATCGCGCGCTACAGTGTTCGGGGCCTTGGCCTTCGAACCCGTGCGGCAGCAACATGACCAGACCCGACAAGCGGTCCCATTTGTCCTCGGCACTGGCGATGAACTGGTCCACGATCACCTGGGCGACGTTCCAGAAATCGCCGAACTGGGCCTCCCAAACGCACAACCCGTTAGGACAATCGAGCGAGTAGCCGTACTCGAAACCGAGCACACCGGCTTCGCTCAAAGGGCTGTTGTACAACTCCAACCGGGCTTGCGTTTTGCTGAGATGTTCCAGCGGCGTGTAGCGGCTGCCGTCTTTGGTATCGTGCAACACCGCGTGCCGGTGCGAGAACGTTCCCCGCTGCACGTCTTGGCCGGTCATCCGGATCGGGTGTCCACTGTCGAGCAGCGAGGCGAACGCGGCGCCTTCGGCGGCGGCCCAATCGAGCGGCAGTTTGCCTTCGGCCATCTCGCGTTTCTGAGCCATCGGTCGCTTGAGCTTCTTGTGCGGCGAGAACCCTTCGGGCAAACGCGTCAGAGAGTCAAGCAATCGGCTGAGGTCGGCTTGATCGATCGTGGTGTCGACCGGGTCGGTCGGCTCGGGACCGCCGAAGAATTCGCTCCAATTCGACGCGAGCGTTTGGGTGTCCGGCACGAACATTTCGTTCTTGCTGGCCTCGAATTCCGACTCGAGTTTTTCGGTTCGGCCCCGGCTAATCTCGTCAGCTTCCGCTTCGGTAATCTTGCCGAGTTTCAACAGCCGGTTGAGGTACTGTTGCCGGACGCCCGGGCGGCTATCGATTTCCGTGTACATTTCCGGTTGCGTGAATCGGGGCTCGTCGCCTTCGTTGTGTCCCCAACGGCGGTAAGCGTACAGATCGATCACGACGTCACGGTGGAATTCTTTGCGGAAATCCATCGCGAGCGAGACGACTTGGGCGACCGCCTCGGGGTCCTCGCCGTTGACGTGGAAGATCGGGATTTGCAGCATTTTGGCGATGTCGGTCGCGTACGTGGTGCTGCGTCCGTCCGCCGGATCGGTCGTGAACCCGACCTGATTGTTGATGACGACGTGCAGAGTTCCGCCGGTGCGGTAGCCGGCGAGTTGGCTGAGGTTGAGCGTTTCCTGCACGATGCCTTCGCCGGCGAACGCGGCGTCACCGTGAATCAGGATCGTCATGACCTCTTTGCGAGCGGCATCGCCTCGGTTGTCCTGTTTGCATCGGCTGCGGCCTTGGGCGACCGTGTTGACGAATTCCAGATGGCTGGGGTTGAAACACAACGAGATGTGAATATTTTCGCCCGAGGCGGTTTTCCAATCGCTGCTATATCCGAGGTGATAGCGAACATCACCACCGCCGCGATTGAGTTCGGGCGTGGGGTCATCGAAGGACCAAAAAATGTTCATCGCCCGTTTTTTCAGGATGTTCGCCATCACGTTGAGTCGGCCACGGTGGGCCATCGCCATCACGACTTCCTGGACCTTGTGCTGGCCCGCTTTTTCCAACGCCAAATCCAGCAACGGGATCAGGCTCTCGGCCCCTTCGAGCGAGAACGTTTTGGCACCGACGAATTTCCTTCGCACGAATTCTTCGAAGATACTCGCGTCGGCCAACCGGGTATAAATCCGGCGTTGGCGTTCGTAGGACAGGTCGAGTCGGTTTTCGGTGGTTTCCATACGTCGTTGCAGCCAATCGCGGATGTTGCGATTGTCGATGTGCATGAATTGGGCGCCGATGGACCGGCAGTAGGTCTGCTGTAGTTTTTTCAAAATCACGTCGAGGGTGCTGCCCGAAACATTTTCGAGCACGCTGCTGTCGAACGGTCGGGACAGATCCTGGTCGCTCAACCCGTGGCTCTCGGGTGACAACTCGGGGGCTCCGTGCTCGTACAACCCGAGCGGGTCGAGTTTGGCAGCGAGGTGGCCACGGACGCGGTATTCGCGGACGAGTTGATCGATCCGGTCTTGGATCCGGGCTAACCAGAGAGCTTGGTCGACGTTTTGGTTTCCGCTCGTCCCGTTCGTGCCGTGGGCGGAGAGGGTGCCATGGGCGGGATTGGTGCCATGGGCGGGGTTGGTGCCATGGGCGGGGTTGGTGCCATGGGCGGGGTTGGTGCCATGGACGGGGTTGATGCCATGGGCGGGGTTCACGCCGTTCGCTGGCGGGACGCCGTTGGCAGCGGCGTGGGAGCCGGGTTTCGAACCGGCCACCAGCCGACGAGGGTCGTTGCCGACAGGCCCAGCCGAGCGAGTTCGGGACGTCCCGGCGGCGGGCGGTGGCGTGGAATCGTGCACCGGAGCACCGGCCCCGATCAGGAATTGTTCAAAATACTGACGCCAGGTTTCAGAGACACTCGACGGGTCACGTACAAATTGCACGTACAAATCGTCGATATAATCCAACGAATAGCTGTTCATGAGCGATAGATGCGACCGGACGGGTGAAGACGGTCGTGGAGTTGGCTTGAAGAGGTGGAGATGGGCGGTTTTCAACAATGCGAAAACCGGATTAGCAGCGGAACGAACGACGTCAGTAGTATCTCGCTGCGGCGGGTCCTTACTTTACGCATCGAACGGCCTCATGGGTAGACAAGACAGGGTGAACTTTTCCCGCTTTCTCGTTAAGTTGTGCAATCGCTGTCGATTTTCTCGTTTCTTTCATTCTTAGCTCCTAATTTTTCTGATTCATGGCCGTTCTGATTCAACTTCGCGAAGCGTTCAAACGCTTCGGTGACCAAATCCTGCTCGACAGCGCCAACGTGAGTCTCGTTGACGACGTCAAAATCGGTTTTGTAGGCCGCAACGGTGCCGGCAAATCGACGTTGCTGCGGATCTTGCTGGGCGAGGAAGAGGTCGAGAGAGGTGAGGTGATCCACCATCCGAGCTTGCGGATCGGTTACCTCCGGCAGCACGATCCGTTCCAAGAGGGCGAGTCGGCGTTGGATTTTCTGATGCGGGACAGCGGTGCCCCCGATTGGCAGTGCGGCCAGGTCGCCGGCCAATTCGAACTCAAGGGCGAGTACCTCGAAGGGCCGGTCAAAGCGCTCTCGGGTGGTTGGCAGACGCGTGTCAAACTCGCGGCGTTGCTGCTGCACAATCCGAACTTGCTAATGCTCGACGAACCGACGAACTTTCTCGACCTGCGGACCCAGATTCTGCTCGAACACTTCCTCCGCGATTTCGGTAAAGCGGCGTTGATCGTCAGCCACGATCGGGCGTTCCTCAAAGCCACGTGCAGCCAAACGTTGGAACTCGCCCAGGGACAATTGACGATGTTCCCGGGCAAGATCAGCGATTTCCTAGAGTTCCGCGAGGAGCGGCGCGAGCACGACCGACGTGTCAACGCGACCGTGATCGCGAAACAGAAACAGCTCAAACAGTTCATCGATAAAAACCGAGCCAACGCCTCGACGGCGAGCCAGGCGCGGAGCAAAGCGAAACAGCTCGAAAAACTGCAAACCGTGGAAATCGCAGTCGATGAGCCGACCGTCAATATCCGTGCCCCTCGCGTTCAACCGCGGCAGGGAACCGCGATGCGATGCGAGAAACTCGCGATCGGGTATCCGGGGCACGTCGTCGCCGAGGACATTTCCCTGGAGATCGAGCATGGTCAACGGGCGGCGATCGTGGGCGACAACGGCCAAGGCAAAACGACGATGTTGCGGACGCTCGTGCATTCACTCGCACCGCTCGAAGGTAACATGAAGTGGGGCCACGGGATCGAAATCGGCACCTACGCGCAGCACGTTTACACGAGTCTCGACGAACGCCAAACGATTCTCGAACACCTCGAATACGAGTCCGACCCCGACACGACTCGGCAAGACGTGTTGGCGATGGCGGGGGCGTTGTTGTTCCGTGACGAGGCGATTCAAAAGAAGGTCAAGGTGCTCAGCGGGGGCGAACGCGCCCGCGTCTGCATGGCGAGTCTGTTGCTCGGCACGGCCAACGTGCTCGTCCTCGACGAACCGGGAAACCACCTCGATGTGGAAACCGTCGAGGCGCTCGCCGAGGCCCTAAGGCTTTATAAAGGCACGGTGATTTTCACCAGCCACGATCGTCACTTTATGGCCCGTGTGGCGACGAACGTGATCGAGGTCCGCGACGGACGCGTGCGAAATTATTTCGGCAGCTACGAAACGTACTGCGAGGCAGTCGAAAAGGAGGTCTCCGAAGGTGAACGTCAACGCAACGCGGCGGCGGGGAAATCAGTCGCTCCGAAAGGCGGCAGTTCCGAGGCGAAAGATGATCGCAAGCAACAGAAGGACCAACGTAAAACCGGCAAGGAACTGAAAACGCTCGAACGCAAGATCGCGAAACTCGATGGAGAGAAACGCGAACTCAACGACCAATTGCTGACCGAGACGAAACCGAACGAAGCGGTCCGGTTGCACGACCAAATCAAGGCCATCGAAGTCGAACTCAGCGACGCGGAAGAGAAGTGGCTGGAGCTAAGTGATTTTTGATTGGAGGATGATTGTTCCTCGTCGCCGTAGGCTTGCTAGGCTTATCCGTACGTCAGGCTTTCCAGCCTGACCCACACGAATGTCAGCCTGGAAAGGCTGACGTACGTCGCCGCAAAGGCGACGTGCCCAAGACAACAAAAAAAAGAACGAATGCACCGACTGTTCGAGCGAGCTCGAAGGCATCTGGAGACAATTGAGACAATTGTCCTGCAATTTAGAAACCACGTTGCAATCCGGGGGTGATGTCGAGATCGAGGGGTGCGAACTGGTCTCGCTCGATTCGCTTCCATGCGATCGCGCCCATCACGGCGTTGTCGGTACACAACTCGGGAGGCGCGATGACGAGATCGAATCCGTCGCGTTGGGCGGCGTTGGCGAGTTCCCGTCGCAATCGACCGTTGGCCGCAACACCGCCACCGACCAGCAATCGTGGCACGTTGTTTTCCAACACCGCCCGCCGGCTTTTCGAAACCAACACGTCGATGACCGCCGCTTCGAACGAAGCGCACACGTTCGCTTTCACCTCGTCGGGTAGATCGAGCGAGGCGAAATCTTGACGTCCTGGGCCGACGATCGCGTACCGCACCGCTGTCTTCAATCCACTGAAACTGAAATCGAACGATCGGTCGTGGATCATCGAACGAGGGAACGAGTAGGCCGCCGCGTCGCCTTTTTTCGCCCACTTAGAAACCGCCACACCGCCCGGAAACCCGAGACTCAACATCACCGCGACTTTGTCAAACGCCTCGCCCGCCGCGTCGTCGATCGTGCCGCCGAGATATTTCAAATCGATCGGATCGTGACACAAATACAACGTCGTGTGCCCGCCGCTGACGATCAAACCCACCGCCGGGTAAACCGTCTGCTCGGACCGGCTGAGCTGGCACGCGTAAAGATGTGCGTGCAAATGATTGATCGCGACGAGCGGTTTCCGCCACGCCAGAGCTAACGATTTTGCCGCGATCACCCCGACGAGCAACGAACCGGCCAGCCCCGGTCGATCGGCGACCGCGATCGCGTGGAGATCACGTCCGGCGACTCCCGCTTGGGTCAACGCCGTGTCGATCACCGGGAGGATGCGTTCGAGGTGGGCGCGGGCGGCGATTTCCGGCACGACGCCGCCGAATCGCTCGTGCAGTTTTTCTTGGGTCGCGATGCACTCGCCGAGTACCCGACCGTCACGCGTGACCACGGCGGCGGCGGTCTCGTCGCACGTCGATTCGATCGCGAGCAAAACTTCGTCGCGGTTCTCGTCGGTTTTCTTATTGCCGGTTTCCCCACTCACAATTCGACCGTGTTCATCACGTTGTAGGTCGGGCCCCGTTTTTCGAGAAAACTGCCGATCACTTGCACGTTGTCGACGGTCATCTCGCCGAGCGGATCGTGTTCGTATTGTTTCCAGCGTTGGATAATCGCCGGTGCGAACCGTCGGCTGCCGCTGCGGACGCGGCCGAGCGTCAGGTGGGGGACGTAATCGCGTGATTCGCGTTTGAAACCGAGGTCGGCGAATCGGTCTTCGAGTTCCCGGACGATCGTGCTGAGCGCTTCGGTCGGGTCCTCGACCCGGACCGCGAGCACCCGCGCCCGGACCTCGTCGGGTAGGAATCCGGAGCCGACAAAACGCAGTTCGAACGGATCGAAACGAGCGCAGACTTCGGAGGCGACTTTGCAAATCTCGTGAATTTCGACGTTCTCGACCTCGCCGAGAAACTTCAGCGTCAGGTGCAGGTTGTCGTCGGGAACCCATTTAACCCCACCGGCCGCCGATTGGGTCGTTGTGGCGGTGGATTCCTGATTGTCCGGTTTTGCGTCGTTGTGATTTCGATCGCCGCCTTTTTTTGCCGGATACTGGTTCTTCTTCGACGCCGGGGCTGGTATTTTCTCCGCAACCCCCTTCATTTCATGGATCCATCGGGATGCCGACCGAGCGAGTGGTTCGGGCAAGGGAATCGCGAGAAAGGTTCGGATGGTTTTCATGACGGTTAGTTGTACGACAAACGGAGCGGTTCTTGAAGCGCCACCGGTCGAAGGAGCGATTTCGAAAGCGACCGAGATGAAGGAGAGACTCGCCGCCCGAGTGGGAGCATTCGCCGTCCCGGAATTCGTCCCGCACCGATGGTTGCGAGGCGGCCATTTGCAAACACTGTTGAGCACGCGACGGGAGAAACCGATCGCGGCGGGCGAATCGGTTTACCAACGACATCGCGTCGCGCTGCCCGAGGGCGAGGCGATGATCATGCACGACGATCGGCCCGGGGGATGGACGCCTGCGGCGGGGTCGGTGCTGTTGCTGCATGGGATCTGTGGGTGTCATTCGGCGTCGTACATGTTGCGGTTCCATCACCGGCTCAACGCGATGGGGATTCGTACGTTTCGGTTGGACATGCGGGGTTGCGGGGACAGTGCGGAATTTTGTCGCACGATCACGCACGCCGGACGCAGTGAGGACGTGTTGGCGGCGATGCAGTGCGTCGGTGAGGTGGTCGACGATCGGTCGAGTCCGATCGGGGCGGTGGGCGTTTCTTTGGGCGGGAATCAATTACTGTTGACGGCGGGCCGGATCGGCAACGGGACTCATGCCCGGCCGGAGGTGTGGGACCGCGTGGGCCCGATTCTGGCGATCGCGCCACCGTTGGATTTGCAGAGATGCAGCGATGCGTTGCAGGCCTTCCGGTTGCGGTTTTACAATTGGTATTTCATCAAACATCTGTTCCACCGCGCCTCGCCGTTGTTGCGATCCCGCGAGGATTATCAAGCGATGTTGCGACTGCCGCGACCGAAAACGCTGCGTCAGTTCGACCGGGCGATCACGGCCCCGTTGGCGGGTTTTGAAAGTGAGCGGGAGTATTACGGCGAGTCCTCGGCGATTTCGGTGATCCACGACATCGCGGTGCCGACGATGGTCGTCACTTCGGCGGACGATCCGTTGGTGCCGGTGGATTCGTTCGAGGGCCTCGGCAGCGATTCGGTGCGGGTGCATATCACACCGTCGGGCGGGCATCACGGGTTCCTGCAACGCGACCGGACGTCGTGGAGCGATGATTTGGTGAGCGAGTTTTTCGCCGGGGCGTGGCCGTGGGCTGTCAAAAATCGGGACGTCGGGTAATCTATCCGGGCCGTACGTTAGGCTTTCAGCCTGACACGGGCGTTGGAGTCAGCCTGGAAAGGCTGACGTACGTTAGGCTTTCAGCCTGACACGCACGTTGGAGTCAGCCTGGAAAGGCTGACGTAATTTACCACCCCTCACTGAGTTCCCACCGTTTTGACCCAGCGTCCGCACCAGCGACGAACTGCGGCGATGGCGTTCATCCTGCTGACGTTGTTCATCGACATCCTCGCCATCGGGATCATCATTCCCGTGTTGCCCGAACTCGTCAAACAGTTCGTCGGTAACAATAATTCAATGGCCGGTTGGTATGTCGGGATCATCGGGGCGACGTACTCGTTGATGCAGTTCTTCTGCGCCCCGGTGCTCGGCGCGTTGTCGGATCGGTTCGGACGACGTCCGATCATCCTCGGTTCGCTGTTCGGACTCGGTGTCGATTTCATCATTACCGGATTCGCCCCGTCGCTCGGTTGGTTATTCCTCGGTCGGATCATCGCGGGGATCATGGGCGGGAGTTTTTCGACGAGTAACGCGTACATCGCGGATATCTCCACACCGGAGAACCGGGCGCGGAATTTCGGGCTCGTCGGCATGATGTTCGGACTCGGATTCATCATCGGACCAGCCCTCGGTGGGTGGCTAGGCGGCTTCTCGTTGCGATTGCCGTTCTTCTTCGCCGCCGGTCTCTCGCTCATCAATTGGTTGTACGGTTACTTCATTCTGCCCGAATCGTTACTGCCGGAAAAACGCAGCACTTCGATCACGATCAAGAGCATGAACCCGTTCGGCACGATCGCTCGGCTGCGTGCCTACCCGATTGTCCTCGGTCTCGCCGCCGCGTTCGTGTTCAGTTCATTGGCGCAGCGTGGTTTAGAAAACGTGTGGGTCCTCTCGATGGGATTCCGGTTCGGATGGACCGTCCAAACCAACGGTCTGACGCTGGCACTCGTCGGCGTCATGGCCGTCATTGTTCAAGGCGGTCTGGTGCGTCCTGTCATCCGCCGGTTCGGCGAACGACGAACCGTGTTGATCGCCACGAGTATTTCCTGTGCCGCGTTCATGTGCTACGGATTGGCGACGCAGGCTTGGATGATCCCGTGCATCATCGTTTTTGGTTCGCTGAGCGGTTTGGCCGGTCCGGCGATCCAAAGTCTCGTGACGAGCACGGTCGACTCCAGCGAACAGGGACGCGTCCAGGGCGCATTGACGTCGTTGTTGAGCCTCACCAACATTCTCGCGCCGCTGATCTTTTCGGCGGGGTTGTTCGGATATTTCACCAGCGAGAAGACGACGTTTCGTTACAACGGTGAACCGTTCGCCGGGGCCCCGTTCGTGTTCGGGTCGCTGTTGCTGTTAATCGCGTTCGTAATCTTGACGCGTGTATTGAAACGATTCCCTGCGGCGGAGAAGGCCGAGTGATGCGGGTTTTGGTGACCGGATGCAGCGGTTTCCTCGGCAGTGAGATCGTTCGCCAATTGATTCGGCGTGGTGATGACGTCGTCGGTTTGTCACGCCGTGAAACGCCGCAACTCGTCCGCATCGGGATGCAACATCATCGGGGCGATCTCACCGATAACGATTACGTGACCCGCACCATCACCGACGTCGACGTGGTCATTCACACCGCCGCGGTAGCGGGCGTGTGGGGTCCGTGGAAACATTTCTATCAAAGCAACGTGCTCGCCTCTCGCAACGTGCTCGCGGCCTGTCAAAACTCCGGTGCAACGCAGTGTATCTACACCAGCAGTCCGAGTGTGACGTTCGACGGCGGACATCAACGCGGCGTCGATGAATCGGTCGGTTATCCGTCGCGGTGGTTGTGTCATTACCCGCGAACCAAAGCGATCGCCGAACGTGAAATTTTGCAAGCCGATCGGCCTGGCGGATTGCGAACCGTATCACTACGTCCGCATTTGATTTGGGGCGAGGGAGATCCGCATTTACTGCCCCGGCTGCTCGATCGAGCCCGCTCGGGGAAACTGCGGATCATCGGCGACGGGAAGAACATCATCGACACCGTCCACGTCCACAACGCCGCCGCAGCCCACGTCAGCGCGGTCGATGCGTTGGCGACCTCGCCTGACGACGCGGGCGGACGGGCGTACTTCATCGCCCAAGACGAACCGGTGTCGTGTTGGGATTGGATCGGGAAGTTGTGCAACGCCTTTGACGCCCCCGCACCGACACGGCGAATCTCGTTCGCCGCCGCGTACGCTATCGGCGCGACGTGCGAGACGGCATACCGAACGCTGCGTCGACAAGACGAACCGCCGATGACGAGGTTTGTGGCCTCGCAATTGGCCAAAGATCATTACTTCGACATCACGGCCGCGAAACAACGACTCGGTTACCGGCCCACCGTGACGATGGACGAGGGGTTGTCGGAGCTGCTGAGCCGACGGCGCTAGCCGCGGGCCTCACTTCGCACCGCTATCGATCTGCAACGTTCGGTGGCTTCCACGCTTGGCGACGCTGTGAAGCATTTTCCCGCGTGAAAGCACGTGTATACGGGCGGGACGCCCGCGAACCGCTACGCGGGCGTCCGCCCGCTTACGCAGAAAACATATTTTTCGCCTGTGGAAAATGCTTCATAGCGTTGGTACATGGGGTGCCAATCCTACGAATTAAAAAAATCACTTTCCTGTCGGCAAAGCCGACAAGGGAACTGAGACGCTATCAATTCGCCCGATCATCTGCGAACCGGCAACACTGCCCCACGTGCGACTGTCGACCGAGAGGGGCACGTTGTCGCCGACGACGAACCACTGATCGTCTCCAAGAACAGTCTCCCGGAAATCGGATCGAGCGTCGATCCGATACAGCACGTGTCGCCGGACGATCAGTTCGCTGATTCGCCAACGGGTGCGGGCGTCGGTATCGGACACCTCCTTGGCACCGGACGCAATCGACTCCGATCGGATTCGCAAGCCGATCGGCCGGATCGGTGTCAACGGGGGAATGTCGTAGTTGGCGGATGCAGGCGAACCGGTCGAGGAGGCGGTTTTGAACACAAAGGTTTGGCCACCGTGGACGTATGCCGGATCGATCGTGTCGATGCGAGTCTTTCCTTCGTTCCAAAACGCCGTTTCGACGCGCCATCGCTCGGCGGGATGTGAATCGGGAAGCGTGATACCAACCTCCAACGACAGACCATCGGCGGAATCGAGTTTTCGCTGAATGCCGAAGTTGCCTGGGAAGTCGTCGAGAATCGGCATCGGACGCTCACCGTGATACACATTGCGATGTTCATAGATCAACCAGCCTGATAAATCGTTTTGCCATCGTGAATTCGGTCGATGGGAATCGCGATCGACGACGATTTCCGGCATCATGCCGAACGACGGACGCTGGCCATCGACGAGTAATCGGTGCTCGCGATCGACCGAGACGGTTTGCCCCGGTGTGGCGAGAATTCGTTTGAGATGAACGCTTGCGCCTGGTTTTGAAGGATTCGGTTTTGCAGCAGCCCGTTGGACTAACACGAGATCGCCGCACCGCCATTGCTCGCGTTGTCGATCGAGGACACGGACCGTTTGTGGGGGCAGAATCGGGGCCGCCATCCATGCTCGCCAATCGGCCGACGTCGCATCCACGCCACAGTGCCAACATCGATACGCGGACCCACCCGATGGAGACGATTGCAGTTCGAAGGCCCGCGTCAAGATTTGCTCATCGACCCGAGTTTCCACGTCGCATCGGCGGCAGCGAATTTTTCGTGAGACGTCCCACAACGTCGGGTTCATCGACGGCCCGGCAACGCGGTATTCAGTGACCGGTGGTTCCCGATGGCAGCCAAATATCCCGAGCGAACCGGCACCGCCGACGATCGCAGCATTCCCAACGGACCGATTCCATTGGCGACGTGAAACTCGTGGAGGGCGATCGGGGGGCATCGGCTCAGTGTAGCATCCGAGAGCACCTCGACGCTCCGCGTCGAGAAAGTGAGTTCTTAACGACGCGGAGCATCATGGTACAAAATTTCGTTCTCACCAGAACGGACTTGCCACGCGAGCGCTGGATTTGATAAAGCTAAACCCGAATACTCAAGCGGCGCGGTTTTTTGGAAAAGATTCCTCGATCCTGCCGACTCGAATTGGTCTGATTTCTCGCCACGGAAGGCTAGTCAGGAATGTTTTTAGGACGACAACTATCGCTCATTGCCGCACTCGTAGTCGGCATTGCCACCCCGCTCGGGGTCGGAAACTCGTTTTTCTCCGGCGGATCATACGGTTCGGTTGCCTCGGCAGACGAGGCCCAATGGATTTGGGCCGGTGGGACGCAACCCGACCAAGCCATCGCCGAAGGCGAGACGTGCTGGTTCCGCAAAGTCCTGAACCTGCGTGATCGCGGCGAAGGCGTTCTCGAAGTCGCCGCCGACGACGATTACGAAGTCCGCGTGAACGGTCGCATGATCGGCAAAGGAACTTCGTACCGATTGATGCAGGAATTCGATATTTCGGATTACCTCGAAACCGGTCGCAACGTCGTCGCCATCCGCGTCAAAAACACTTCCGGCGACACCGCCGCACTCGTCGCTCGCGTTTCCATTCGTCCCGATGACGAGGACAAATGGTACACGTTCAGTTCCGACGAGAGCTGGCGGACCAGCCTCACCGAAGAGAGCATGTGGGATAACGCCGCACTCAACGATCGGACTTGGCAAACCGCCTCCTCGTTCGGCGTGCTCGGCGAGACCGTTCCTTGGGACCGCGAAGAAACCGTCGCCGTCGAAACCGCCAAAGAACAAACCGAACGATTCCAAATCCAACGCGGCTTCGGCGTCCAACGTTTGCTCAACAACGATCAAGTCGGTTCGATCATCGCGATGGCGTTCGACGAATTCGGTCACGTCATTTTGGCTCAAGAGCAAGGCCCGCTGTTGATCGTTGTCGATCGGGATGAAGACGTCGTCCCTGAAGACGTGCGGATTTATTGCGACCAAGTCACGTCCGTCCAGGGCATCCTGCCGCTCAACGGAGAGGTGTTTGTGACCGGCAAAGGTCCCGACGGTTTTGCTCTGTATCGGCTCTCCGACACCAACCGAGACGGAAAACTCGAGACCGTCAAAACCGTGATGAAATTCAGCGGTGAGGGCGGCGAGCACGGACCCCACGGACTGCGTCTCGGCCCCGACGGCATGATCTACGTTTCCCTCGGCGGCTATGTCCAAGCGATCGGAAAGACCGGCAAAGGTGAAACACTGCGTGACGTTTACGAAGGCGATTTATTGCCGCGTTTCGAAGACCCGGGCGGACACGGACGAGGCATCAAGGCCCCCGGCGGAACGATCATTCGTACCGACATCGAAGGTAAGGTCGTCGAGCGAGTCGCCGGCGGATTACGGAACGCCTACGACCTCGCGTTCCACCCCAACGGCAGCCTGTTCGTGCACGATGCCGACATGGAAGCCGATATCGACACACCCTGGTACCGTCCCACCGCGTTGATGGAAATCACCGAGGCGGGCGAGTTCGGATGGCGTACCGGTTGGGCGAAATGGCCCGAGCACTACTTCGACCGTTTACCCAATCTGCTCGACACCGGTCGCGGCAGCCCCACGGGCATCGAATGCTACGAACACCACATGTTCCCGGTCCGCTACCACGACAGCATCTTCCTGGCCGATTGGTCCGAAGGACGGATTCTGAACGTGCGTCTCAAACCGGGCGGTAGCGGATATTCCGCCGATTCCGAAGTTTTCCTCAAGGGCACGCCGCTGAACGTCACCGACCTCGCCGTCGGTCCCGACGGTGCGTTGTACTTCTGCACCGGCGGACGCGGTACGGCCGGCGGTGTGTACCGGGTCGTTTATCAAGGCAAGATTCCCGACGCGATGAAGCAACTCGGCAACGGGATCGCCGCCGCGATCCGTCAACCGCAACTCGATGCCGCTTGGGCACGCCAGGAGATCGCGACGATCCGTCACGAACTCGGTGACGATTGGAACCGCCAAGTCGCGGGCGTCGCCTACAGCGAAGACAATCCGCCGGCCTATCGCATCCGTGCGATGAACCTGATGCAAATGTACGGTCCGGTTCCGAGCGAAGAATTGCTGATCGAATTATCGCGTACCGAAAACGAAGCCGTCCGCCGTCGGGCCGCCATGCAACTCGGTCTATCTCCCTCACGAGCCGCCGCCGCGCGGTTGCAGGAACTGCTCGCCGATGGTGACGCCCGCGTCGTCCGGACCGCTTGCGAAGCGATCCTCCGCAGCGGTCAACTGCCCAAAGATACCGAACCGGTCATCGAACTGCTCGCCTCGCCCGATCGAACGGTCGCGTACTTGGCCCGCAAGGTCCTCGAACGGATGCCCGTCGAGTCTTGGCGAGACGACGTGATGGACTCCAACGATACCCGCACGGCACTCGTCGGGATGTTGGGTCTGATCACGGCCGACCATTCCAAAGAAACCGGCGGCAAAGTGTTGCAGAAAGCCGGCAAGATGATGGAGGGGTTCCTCAGCGACAAGGACTTTGTGGACTCGTTGCGGTTATGCCAAGTCGCACTCACCCGCTGCGAAATTCCAGCCACGGCCGTGCCCTGGCTCCGCGACCGAATCGCACGCGAATTCCCTTCGGGCGACTCACGCATCAATCATGAATTGATCCGATTAGCCGCTTACCTCAACGCGGAATCCATGATCCCACGTGCGATGGAATACATCGAATCCGACGCACCGAAACTCGATCGCGTGTTGACGGCGATGTGTTTGCAACGGATCGACCGCAAGTGGACTGCTCAAGAGCGATTCTCGATGCTAAAGATGTATGAAAAGATCGCCAGCGAAGATTCCGAAGGCGCGTTGCCGATGTACATGGTCGCCGTCACACGCGATTTCTCACGGCACCTTTCCGACGATGACGTGCAAGCGATTTTGGACGAAGGATCGCGATGGCGAAATTCCGCCCTCGCAGCGATCTTCCGTTTGAAGCGTCCGATCGATGACGCCACCGCCGCGAAACTTCGTAACCTCGACGAACAACTCGTTGCCGAACCGAAGATCGATGACGTGCATCGCCGATTGCGAACGGGCATCATCGCGATGCTGTCCACCGCGAGCGACGAGGAATCCGCCGAACACCTACGAAAGATCTGGCGAACCGAACCGCAGCGACGCGCCGTCGTCGCCCTCGCGCTCGCCCAACGTCCCGAGGGTGACAATTGGGACTATCTCGTCCGCAGTCTGAACATTCTCGACGGTCCTTCGGCCGAAGAAGTGGTCTCGAAACTACGCACCGTGTCGATCGCGACGGACGACCCGATGGCCTTGCGTGCTCTCGTATTGATGGGACTGCGTACCGAAAAAGACGGCGGTTCGTTCGAGAACGTCGAACAACTGCTCGAACACTGGACCGGAATGCAACGTCCCGAAGGTGCCGCACGTACGATGAAACTTTGGCAACGTTGGTACACGAAAACGTTCCCCGATCGTCCTTCCGCTGAATTGCCTGCGGACGAAGAATCGAAGTGGGATCTCGATCAACTGTTGACCCACCTCGATTCGACCGATGGCGAAATGGGTGACATTCACGCCGGAGCGAGTCTTTACGAGAGCGCTCAATGTGCGACTTGTCACCGTCACCAAGGTGTCGGCGTCGCGATCGGTCCGGATCTGACGAGCATGTCACGGCGTTTCACTCGCCGCGAAATTCTGGAGTCGATCCTGCATCCGTCCCACGTCGTCAGCGATCAATACGCGAGTAAGAAAGTGTTGACGGTGGACGGGAAAGTTCATGTGGGAATGGTCAGCAAAGTCGGCAGCGAATTGCAAGTTCGTGATTCCAAGAATGAAATCACGATGATCGCGAACGACGAGATCGATTCGATCCTACCGAACGGCACGAGCATCATGCCGAGCGGTTTGATTGACGAGTTGACGTTGACCGAAGTGCGTGATTTGATGGCGTACCTCGGACTCGTTCGCCCGTTGGAAATCGCCACACGACCGTAGGGCATGATCCCACGTAGGCGAGTCTCTCGGAGACTCGCGAATTTCAGCGTCTCAGAGAGACGCTGCTACGTGGTTGCACAGCGTCTCTGCTACTTTTTCTCTTGCTTCGCTTCGGCTGCCTTCATGGCATCCGCGTTGTCTTGCGAGCTGCCCAGTGGTAGCAGAGCTTTTCGTTCGACGCCTTCGCGTTTGATCGTCAGAATCAGTTTGATACCAGGTTGGTAGTCCGCAAGGATTTTTTTCACGCCTGCGATATCGGATACTGGTTTTCCGACAATCGCATGAATTTGATCGCCGGAGCTGAGAACGGATTTCTCGGCGGGTGACCCTGGCATGACGCTAAGAATCTTGAGCGATTCGTTATCGAGTTTCGCCCCGACCCAGATCGGCTGCTTGTTTTTCTGATCGGCAGCTACGGCGGCGTGGGCTTTGGCAGCCTCGGCGAGGGTGGCAGCTTTCAATTCAGCCGTTGCTTTCATCGCAACTGCATTCTCGGCAACGGGATCCGCTGCGGCTGGGGCGTCGGTCGAAACCGTTCTAGCTTGATCGGTGATGTCCGTTGACCTGGCTTCGGCGGTCCTGATCATGGCGCCGAGTCGATCGGCGGTCCTCTTTTCTGCGTCCGCTAAAGCAGTATTCGTTTCTTCAGCGACGTCTTTTTGCGACTACTCCAATTGGCCGCATCCGACCGGAATGATTAAAAGAAATGCGAGTGAGTGCAAAATGCGTGAAAAGGCAGTGGTCGATTTCATGGTTCTTCATGTTGAGTAAAGGAAGCGTTCCGAATTGGTTCGAACCCAGTGTCGTCCAACATGCCGATGGTATCGAATCGGATCGTCCATGAAACGAAAAAGACGTCTGAAATTAGAGAATTCTCATGAAAGAGAAAATGCTACTTATCCCAGACGTCTCGTTTTGAATCCACTTCACGCGTTAAAAGAAAAATCACGCGATGCGTTGAAGATTCTTCGCGTTGCGATCAGAATTTGAATCGCAGACCGGTTTCGAGCGAGTGCAGGTGGATTTGGTCGGCGAAGTGTCCAAAATCGTACAACACCACGGTACCTTTCTCGGTGCCGAGAAAACGATAGCCGGCAAAGATATCGGCGCGTTGGGTGATCGCCATGGATGCTCCCACCTTCGCTTGATAGGCGAGCACCACATCACTCGTCGCTTGACCTTCATTTCCTCCGACTTGGAGGCTGTTGAGTTGCGATTGGGCAACACCCAGGCCGCCACCGATGTAGCCGGTGATCCTCGAAGTGATCGGCAAATCGAGGTAGCCGTTCATCATGATGGTCGAGACGTCCACGTTGCCGCTGGTGGCGTTGACGCCGCCGATCGAATTGACCTCGTTATTGAAACGGCTGTACTCGAACTCCAGCCGACCGGGGCCTTCGTTCCAGCCGAGAAAGGTACTGAATGCGAGTCCGGCGTCGTATTCGACCGCTCCCATCGCGTCACCCTGGTTCTGCAAAAGAGCTAACCCACCGGACGCCCCTACGTAAAACGGATGACATTCTTCTGCGTTCACCGTGGATCCGAGCATCAATGCCAATACGCACATCATGAAAGATCGCTTCATAACCAATTCCCTTTAGTTGAGGTTTGTTGAAAAAGAGAATGCAGCGGACCGAAATTGCCGTCAGTTTTGCAAAGATTGCCGCCCGTGTCGGTTCCTACCAGTCTTCGCCACCTCTCTGTGGGTAGGTATCGAACCCCCAGTGCAAGAGATGCTTTCAAACCCCTCGATTTAAACACCCTTCTGCGGCGGAAGACCATCCCCCCGGATTAACTGTTGAGACTTGAATAATCGGCAAACTCGTCGCAAACCGAAACGGGCTCGAATGCGTTGGCTACTTTTTGTTCATCGATAAATTGGCGACAGCGTCGGCGAATCCCTTGCCGATTTGCGCCATGATTTTCGCCGAGCCGTTGTAATGGTACTCGGCGTTGGAACTGCCTTGGAGGATTTCGAGTTCTCGCGGCGTGAAAAGTTGTTCTCGCTGCTGGGCCGTCTTTCGGTGACCGCGAGCTTTCAGTTCGGCGAGTTCGACGTCCCAGTAATTCTCCGTCAACACGGCCGCAACGTTGCCTTGGAATTCGGTCATGGATGTCGGCGCCGCCATCGCGTTTCGGAAACCCTGGTGCGTCGATACGTAGCGTTGTTGCGACGGTCCGTAGTCGTCGACCGGCCCGCCAACGCCGAACACTCCGATGACAAACGGCAATTCAGGCGAGTCCAAGTCATTGCGAACGTCGCGAATGAATTGAGCCATCATGAGGCTGTACCGATCGTAACCGCCGGGCTGGCTGCGGTTGGGATAGACGCCTTGATCCACCATGTCGTTCCAACCTTGGAACCACACGAATCCGGCGATTTCATAACCGGCCTCGGCATCGTATTGCGGAACCACGCGATCGATGTCGGCGAGGACTTTGTCGACGTGTTGCATCATCAGGCGATAGTACTCGCCGCTTTGCGCCGCCCGCTGCTGGGCCTCGGCCTCGACGTCCTTGTTTTGCGATTTCAATCGCGCAATTTCGTCGGGTCTGAATTCGTACACGCCGGAGCCGGGGGACCGGAAATCAGTGTGCAACGATTTACCGCCCCATGCGGTTTTGATAATTAGGATCGGCCGTCCGACGTGTTTTTGCATGTGGATACCGAACGTCCACTCGGGGCCGAGCTTGTCTTTGCTATTCCCCGCACCGAATCCGATCGTCAACGGCCCGTGAATTTCGTCTTCGTTCCCGGTGTTGCCGATCGAACTGATCCAAACGTTCGGATGGATTCGGGGAGTGCCATTCTCGTCGACCATCTCGGCGAGCAGCGGAGCGGTCGCCGGATCCATACCGACGTGTGGCAGCGTCGTCACTGACGCGTGGCCCTGCATGTTCGATTGCCCCGCTAAAATATAAACCGGCAAGGGTTCGGCGGCCGATGCCAGTCGCGCTCCGCAACCGATGATGGCGAGAGCAATGATAAGCGTGCAGAAATCGTTCTTCATGGTGAGGCTTTTGTGAGTGGGGACGCGATTTTTATTGAACGAATGAGTGAAGGTTTTCGACTCATTCTATATACCGGATATCGCCTCGGCGAATGCGGGTTTCCCATTTCTTGATATCGTTCTTGCGTGCGTTGGCGTTTTCTTGGTCGGCCCGATATCCGAGCGAATCGCCGACGATCATGCGAAGATTCTCGATCGCCAAGACACGGACGGCCATGGAGGCCGAGTCGAGGAAGGAGACGAGTTTTTCGTCCCCGCCGGCCTCGAGTTCTTCGGTTGAAAAACCGACGAGCAGTTTGAACAGAATTTGGCTGTCGGCGAGTTCGGCGCGTTCGATGGCAAGGCGAATCAAGTTGGCGGCTTCGGCGTCCGAGGCGATTTGTTGACGAAGCATTTGGAAGTGTTCTTCCCAATACTGTCGTTGACGCGATCGGTTGAGAATGCCATCGGTACCGAAGTAAACGTCCGCTCGCCCGAGCAACAGCAGCGTTTCGGCGGCGAGAGCGGCGACCTCGACGCGGCGAAACGCCATCGCCTCACGTAGCGATTTTTCGATAGGCTCGTCTTTGGTGACAAATTCCATCAACCCGTCCCGCGCCGATTCCAGTAACCCGCCTTGTTTCGCGGGGGCATCGATCCAGGGTGGCAGACGATCGATTTCTCCAACGACGGTCGGTTGAATCCCGCGGCCTTGGAACTGTTGACCGGTCGCCAACGTGACGGTGTCGCCGGTTTGCGAGATCACCCCGTCGTCGATCAAACCGGATTGCAACAGAGCGGTGCCTTGGATCGAGATGATGCGAAAAACGGGCAATCGGTTCTCCGCCGCGAGCGGGTTCAAACCGGGAGTGCGAAGGTGAGTCAGTTCCACCGCCAGCACGGTTTGTGCTTCTGCCATCGCGACTTTGACGTGCCGACGCCCGAAGATGATCGCGGCGGTGACGTCGGGTTGAGTGGATGCGAGTAGGATATTGCCGTCGACGAGTTGCGTGACCGAACCGAGTTCCGGATCGACGCCGAGCTTCATCCGTGTCGGACCCGCGAGTGTCCATTCGAGGCCGCTTTGATCGGCCAGGATGGGGCGGAAATAGGCCGGGGCGATGACGGTTTGACCAACCGATATCCCGAAGACGGGGTTGCCCGGTTGGTTCGGTTTGATGGGTTCGGCGGGGGCGTCGTCCGCTTTCCTTGGGAGCAATCGCGACCAATTTTCTTGTTCGCGAACGATGACAAACCCGTTGGGTTGAGTCAATTCGGCAACCATCGTTCCACTCGAATCCGGTGTTTCCATTGCCGGTATTTCCATTGCCGGTGTTTTGTTCCCGTCGCCGGAAACGTCCTCATTGGTTTCGGCGAGAGCGGGCTCGTTGTCCATCGCCTCGGCATCGGGAGTGTCGACGCTCGGTTCGGTGTTGTCTTGCGCTTTCGTTGAGGGGTCGCCGGTTGAGGATTCAGTCGCTGCGGAGTCGTTGGACGGACGGGGCATGATCGGGTCGGTTTCCGGTGTCAAACCGCTGCCCATCTCGACCTCCGCGACGGTTTCAGTTTCATCGCTTTGGAGATCGGCATTGACGGTCGGTGAGAGATCGTCAGCGGGTGGCGGCGGCGTGCCCGATTCGGGCGGAGCGACGTCTAGGGTTGGGCTGCCCGGTGTTGCGACGTTCGGTGTTGCGTCGTTCGGTGTTGCGACGTTCGGTGTTGCGACGTTCGGTGTTGCGACGTTCGGTGTTGCGACGCTCGGGGGCTCGTTCGCCGATGAAAGTTCGTTTTCTTCGATGACGGGTTCGAGAATCGTAGGCATTGCGTCATCGATTTCGGTGCTGGCGACGCGCTCGACGTCGCGTTTCTGAAGCGGTGCAAAAATTTGACCGAGCACGTAGAGCACGACCGCAGCCATCGCGAGCGTGATCAACCAGGGTGCGATACGCGAAGGACGAATCGAACCACGGTAGCCATCGGTTTGGTCGAGCATCGCACGTGTCGCCCCGGCGACAATCTCCGCTTCGCTGCGACCGGATTCGTCGTCGAGGTCGGGGGCGTTCTTCAACCGGACGGCTGTGTGACTGACGCCGGAATCGTCCGGCCCGACGGGACGGATGGACGTCGGTGCGTCGGATTGCCAATCGGACGGTTCGGCTGCCGAAACGCCGGCTACCGATGGGACGCCGTCCGGATTCGACACCCCCGTGTTACCGCCACCGAGGTTCCTCTCGTCATCCGCAGCGGGTTCGGGGATCTCCAACGCCGAGTGCGAGACCACTGGCGCCGTCGCCAGCGAACTCGGTTTCGCTGCCCGGACGTCGGCGGCCGGTTGGGTCTGTTGCTCCATGGCGAGCAAATCGTCGCTGAACGGGAGATCATAGATCCGCTTTTTCAACGCGTCGCTAACCCGGGCGGGTTGGCCCAGCACGACGGTCAGGATTTGATGGCACGCGGCGGCCTCGGAAAGCGACGCGTCGGATTCCAAACACAACCGTTCGATCTCGGCAATCTGCTCGGGCGGCAACGTGCTGTCGAGGTACTCGCCCATCACGTTGGCGTTCTCGAGCGGTCCGATCACATCGGGCGACAACGCTCCGACCTCCCGGCGATCGACGGAGTCTCGGATCCGCGTGATCAACGCCGTCGCGATCGCGCTCTCTTCAACTTTCCCCTTGATGATCGCGGTATCGTCCTGTTCGAGAATGTCGTCGAGGTAGGCCAGCAACGTTCGCAGGGTCAATCGCATGATGAATTTTCGTCTTTCATATTATCTCGGTCCAGGGAGGCAAACGTGCCTACCCGCAATAGAGACACGGGCGTGGCAACGCCGTGCAGCGAAAACTCTAATTCGTGAAAAAATCTCGCTCCGACTCATTACCAACCCTTCGCGACGCCGTAAAAACCCAAGGTAATTGTCGTTCGGCTTTCCGAGCCGACAACGCTCCGTCACGCAATCGCGTCGGAGAACCGAGCACCTAACTCTACGGCGAACCGTAGACCACGGCCTGGTGCAAATGAAACGTGCCCTTGCCGGCCAATCCGATGCGAATGAATTTTCCGCGAGTTCCCGCAGGAAAATCCACCATCCATTGCCCGGCTGGCTTTTTCGAAGCCCACACTTTCGTGTAGTTCTCGTCATCGTCGCTCACCCAAACCGTCAACCCCTCGGCTCGCTCATCGAAACCACTGAGCCGATTTCGCATTGACAGATGCCGTAAATCCCGAACGCCCGACAAACGAATTGTCACGTAGGGATCGTCCATCTCGAGGTCGGAATGGAACGAGAAATCAAAACCCGTCGATCCCACCGGCGACAAAAACAAATGCGATTCGTCGTTCCAAACGGGATTGGAAAACCGAGGACCGAGCCCCAACCACGCGTCGCGTGAAATCTCCACCGCACCGGCGTGCGTCCGCATCGGAAGCGCTGTGCGATACTCCGTCCGCGCCCAAACCGCGCGGCCGCCGCCCCTCGATTCGGTCACCCGGCGAGCATCCTTCTGGGACTTCAAATACTCCAGCATGTCGAGAAACTCGATCGGCGCGATTGTCTTGCCCAGTCCCTCGGGCATCGAACTCGCTTTCATCTCTTTACGCAGTTCAATCTCCTCTTTGAGAATCGTTTCCTCTTTGCCGTTGGCGATCCCCAGCGTGATCGACTCATCACTCTCTTTCAAAATGAAACCATTGTGGGCGGTGCCGTCATAATCGAGCAACATCACGGTCTCATAACCCTTCGAGATTTCTTCGTTGGGATGCAAGATCGAACGGATGATCTGTTCCGCCGTCATGCGGGTACCGATGTCGGAGAGATCGGGGCCGAATTTCTTACCTAATTCGCCGACCTGGTGACACGCCGAGCAGACCTGTTTGAACACGCCTTTTCCTCGGTCGGCGTTACCGCCTGCGATGCCGGCGAGTTGCCCAACCGCAGCGCCGCGTTGACTCGGGGTCGACTCCGTGCTCTCGGCGATGTCCAGCGGTTTGACCGCCTCGCCGCCGGGGCCGCTCATCAATCGATAACGTTTGAAATACTCGCGTGCCTTTTCGCTCGCCGATGCTAAAAACTTCTCTTCGTTCTCACGCCCGCCCGACCAAACCGGTTCGAACGCGTGCAACGTGTGTTCGAGCGTGTACTCGAACCAGTAATCCAGCGGGTGCTCCGTCACCGCGAGCACGGCCGCCAACGCGGTCTCATCATCCGCGTAAAAACTCAATCCGCGAACCGATTCGAGCCGCACCCGTGGATGCGGGTCATGAATCGATGCGGTCAGTATTTCTTGAGCGTTCTCGGTTCGGTCCATTTCATTGACGATCGTATGCACGGCGGCCGATCGGGCACGGAAATCATCGGCGCCCATGATGCGTTTTAGCAGCGCCGGATCGACATCGCGAAAACTCTCTTGAATCCACATCGCTTCGCATAGACGCAGCGGATCGTTGGTGGCGTCGGCCCAGGTCTTCAGTGCGGCGAGCACCTCGTTTTTGGGTCGGTCGCGGATCTCGCGTCGGACGCGGTAACGGGTCCGCAATTCCGGAACGAGTAATTGGTCGAGCAGTTCGGCAGTCGGCATCGATTCGAAATTCACGATTTCGAGCAACGGTTTATCGTTGTAGATCATGCGGTAGATGCGTCCGTGTTTTTGGTCACGGTTCGGGTCGCGTTGCGAGTACTGCATGTGCCCGATCAAGGCGTTGCACCAATCGCCGAACCAAATCGCACCGTCGGGCCCGATCTTCGGATCGACGGGGCGGAACATCGCGTCGGTCGATGACAGCAGATCGTCGATCCGCTTGCCCACCATGCCGGCCGTGCCGTCCTCGTCTTGCAAAGTAAAACGCGGCATGCCGTGCATGTTGATCACGCAGGCGTAGATGAACTGTCCTTGCATTTCGTCCGGCAAATGCCGTGAGAGCAAAAACTCGTTCCCCACCGCCGGTCTCATGCCTTCGTTATCGAACACCGGTTCCAACGTTTTACGAGTGCGGACCTCTTTTCCCGACAGCGGCGCCGTCCAGTGTTGTCTCGCGTTGGTGCCGTCACCGACGATGCCGTTGCCCCACTCGTCGAATGCCATGCACCACGGGTTGCCGTAACCGGGGGTGATGAAGTGCCGGATTTGCATTGTGATCGGATCGTAAACGTAGACCCCGGCGGTGTTGCGATTTCGGAAGGCACCCCAAGGCGTTTCCAACGTCGTCGACAACGCGACGCCTTCGAGCATGTACAACGATCCGCCGGGCGAGAATTCCCACGCGCCCATCGTGTGGTGCGTGTCGTCCGTTGCGATCCCGTCGATGAGCTGCGTGACTTCGTCGGCCCGGTCGTCGCCATCGGTGTCTTTCAAAAACAAAATACGCGGTTCGTCGACAACCAACACGCCGCCGTCGATGAACTCGAATCCGGTCGGGCAAATCAGTTTGTCATAGAACGTCGTTGATTTATCCGCACGCCCGTCACCGTCGGTGTCTTCTAAAATCAACAACCGGTCGTCAGGACGTTTCGCCCCAGGTTGCCACTGCGGATAATTCGGCATGCAGGAAACCCACAACCGGCCCTTGGCGTCGAACGCGATTTGGTTCGGGTTGGCCAGTTCGGGGAACTCACGTTCGGACGCGAACATTTCGACACGGAACCCGTCGGGCACGCTCATCATCGCGATCGATTCTTCCGGCGTCGGGTAGATCAGCTCTTCCGGTTCGCGGCCGCGACGGAAATTTTCGTCTCGCGATCCGAACATCGTTTCGGGAACGACGACGCTGCCGGTTTGCGAATCGTCCGGTTCACTCGCCACGTTGCGACCCGACGCGAGGTCCCACACGTATTGATCACGCACGCCGACCATCGCCCGGATCTTGCGATACTCGGTGGGGAACGTTTCGGTGTCCCAGGTTCGGCGTCCGCCATACACGTACCAACCATTGAGCATACGATAGTCCTGTTGGTGGTACCAGGATTTATCGTTGACCCACTGCCGAGTCGGCTCGTACCGCTCGGATTGCTCGGCAGACAACGCATCGGTGCCGAACAAGGATCGATCGAGAACACGAGCCATCAATTCGTCGCCCGCCTCGTTCAGGTGGAGACCGTTGATCGTGTATTGCAGCCCCGCGTCCTGATTGAACTCGGGCAACGTCGGTGAGAACAGATCGACGAACCGATGCCCGTCGGATGCGGCGAGTTTTTCGATTGCATCGCGATACCGACGCAGACTGACGTTGCGTTGCCCGGCATCGGGGTGCAGCGGGTTGCCTGACGATTCGAACGCGACCGGACTGACGAGGACGAATCGCGGCGTCACGCCGGCCGCCGTGTAGGTCGACGTCAGCTCGTTCAACCAATTGCGATAGTGGTTCGTGAACGTTTCGAGTGCCGCATCGTCATCACCGGCATAGGACTCATTGAACCCGTAAAAACACAAATACAAATCCGGAGCAAAAATCTTCAGCGGATCGTCGATGGTTGTGTAGCTGTTCGGTCGCTCCCGAATCGCGACTTCATCGGCTGGCCAACCGAAATTGCGAAACCGGATTTCTTTGTCCGCGTGACGCAGTTGCAACCGGGTTTCGAAATTTCCGACCAGGTTCATCCGCTCGGCGAGCGAATTGCCCACCGCCGCGATCTTTTGCCCCGGTTGAATCGAAAACGCTTGCACGCTCGACGGAACCGGTTTCGGAGTCGAGGGTTCGGCGGCGACGCCAGAGGCAACACTCGAGAAAAAAAGGACGATCGGAAGCAGAAATGGGGACAGGGGGAACCGTCGAAACATGGATGGGAAATCCGAGGTGGGAAACGGGAGGTTGCAAAGCACCAATGTTACTCGTTTTCTCTCCGGCTTGCTGCCTCGTCGGCCGGAATTTGTTACCCGACGCAACTACGTAGCCTGACTCTCCGAGTCGGGCTTGAAGAACGCATCAACCCTCGACTCAGAGAGTCGAGCGACGCAAAAACGCTCCTTCAAAACGCGTTAGTTACTCGCGGTCGAGTAGTTCCTCCACTCGGTCGTTCGGCTTGCCGTCTTCGCGATAGGCGCTCAGGAGGGTACTCGGTTCGAGCATTCGCCATCCGGGAATCCCTGCGTACACCGTGGCGACGAACATGCCGCCACGCAGTGCCCACAGAACCTACCCGATCGAGGCGATGCCGAGAGTCGTGTCGACGGTGCCAGTATCGAACGTGTAGGTTCCATCGGTGTTTTCGCTGACGCTGACATTCGTGATCGTTCCGGTGGGTGCTGTGTTCAAAAAAACGTCGCAATCGTTAGCGTTGTACGTCTCGAATACCGTGAAGCCGACACCATCGTTGAGCAGGGTGACGGCACGGAAGGTTCCGGTGCCAGTGTCGTAGGTGAACAGGTCATCGATCAAACCGCCGGACGTGACGCCGTTGATGTCCAAGACGAGCGATCCTGAGGTGATGTCGGCAAGATTGCCAATGGCGATCGAATCGTGGACGCCGATGGAGGCCGCATCCAGGCGAACGATGCCGTTATGAACGAGCACCAGATCATTGGTGATGGTTCCTGAACCGGTTAGCGTGCCGCTGTCGATGATAACATTACCATTGGCGGTCACGGTTTGTCCGTTCAGATCCAGAGTCCCGGACAGAATGGTGAGGTCCTTGCTGCCACCGGTCATCATCAGGTCATCGGCCAAGAAAACGACCCCCAACCCCTTATTGATCGCCTGCGTAAAAAACCGTCCACGCTGGATCCAAACGCAGAGGGCCGCCCCCCGATTTTGATGTGAGTGTTCCGGTTCTCCCCAACTGCGCTCGGGAGGGTGAAGAAACATCCGAGCACCGAATTAGTTTGAAATATTTTTCGTCCGCTAGCTGACTCTGCCGGTTATGCCGGATTTCATACTTTCGTCCAGCATCTCTTCCACACGGTCTGCCGGTCCAGCATCGCCGCGATAGGCATTGAGCAAAACCGACGGGTCGAGCATCCGCCAGCTCGGAATACCCGCAAACATGGTCGCGACCAACATGCCGCCGCGAAGTGCCCACAGCACGTACCCGATTGAAACCATACCGAGCGTCGTGCCCACTCCGCCGACGATCCAGTCCTCGTTAGCCGTCTCGTCAATCAGTCGTTCTGTCGGATTGGCGAGCAAATACCACGACATCAGTGAGTCTTCATCGAGTCCCAACAACGAGTCCGATAAGCCGGTCCGATGCAGCGTCGTGGCTGCGAACATTTCGTCTTGCGTGGCACCGATCACTCGCAGGATCGACCGGACTGGATCGCTAGCACTGGTGGATAGCGAGTTGCTATTGGAATCCGTGGTCTGTCCCTTTTGTCGGGCGATCTCTTGGTCTTGTTGCGTCTGCTCGCGGCGGCCCGCCGACTGCTGCTCGTCACGCTCGCGTGAGCGATCGTCGGGATCGCTCGACAAACCACCGGTTAGGGTGATGACCGATGTATCGTCTTCACCTTCATTTCCGCCGCTACCGGATCCTCGATCCTGGTCACCGTCACCGGAACTGCCATTGTCGCCTGTCGCTCCTCCACCGCTGGAACCATCATCATCACCATCGCCACCACCATCGCCACCACCATCGCCGCCACCGCCGCCGCCACCGCCACCACCGCCGGCACCGCCACCACCGCCGCCGGCTTGAACGTCAATGGTCACCGTCGCGATGTTGTCGCTTAACAGTTGACCGTCGTCGCTGCGATAGGTGAATGAATCCACGCCGAAGAAACCAGCTCTCGGTGTGTACGTGATCGTTCCATCGGCTGCGATCGCCAACGTTCCCGAGGGCGGACTCGCCACGATCACGAGTCCCAACGAATCGCCATCAAAGTCGATGTCATTGCCCGTCGGCAGGGGCGTTGTCAACGACGTCGCCTGCCCTGCGAAGGTGTCATAGCTGTCATTGACCGCCACGGGGGCCTCATTGACATCACCAATATTGATCGTGAAGGTGGCGAACCGAGTGGACCCGTCGCTGGAATCGGCGCGGACGGTGATCGCATGACTCGGATTCGTTTCGAAATCCAAATTGCCCGCGACCGTCACGATGCCTGTAACGGCGTGGATGGCGAACCGCTCGCCCGCGTCATCGGAGAGCGAATAGGTCACCGTGTGATTGGTGGCGTCGGCGTCGAATGCGAACGCGGTGAGGCCGACCGGCGTCAGCATCGGTGAATTTTCATTCACGAAATTTGCACTCGCGTCGGCATCGACCGGCACGCTCACATCAAACTCATTCAGATCATTCAAATTGACGGTCAACGTTTCTAGATAGTCGGCACCGGCGAGATCAACCACACGAACGGTGATGTTGTGCTCGGTCGTGTCTTCATAGTTCAATCGCGACGAATCGAGCACTCGGATGTTTCCATTCGTGTCGATCGTGAATCGCCCGTCCGCATCGTCGACGAGCGAGTAGCTCGTGTCATCGTTAATGTCGACATCGCTCGTCGTAACCGTGCCAACGATTTGACCGTTGGCCTCATTTTCGTTGATCGTCATGCCGGTGGCGGTGATGTCGTGAGGTGCGTCGTTGGCACCTCGGATTGTGATCGTGATTTGCTGAGTCGAATCAACTCCCTCGGCATCCCGCATCGTGTACGTGAACACATCAATGAGGGTATCGGTAGCGGTTCGCAAGGCTTCTACTGCGGGATTGTCATTGTCCACGTCATAAACGTAGCTACCGTCGGACGCAATCGAGACCGTTCCGTACAAACCGACCAATCCGACACCCACGCTGCCGTTGGCATCGATCGCGTTGCCCGCGATCACACCGACAACCGCATTCGTATCGGTGGCGTCAAGGTCCGTATCATTAGTCAACACATTGCCGACCGGATTCCAACCCGAAGTCGCGTTCGCGATGCCGCCCGCCTCGATCGCGATCGCCGTGTCCACGACCGCGACGGGGGCGTCATTGGTTCCGGTGATGGTAATGGCGACTTCGTGGGTGTCGGTCGCTGATTGCGAATCGGTGACGGTGACCGTGTAGGTGAGCGTGAGCGATTCACCCTCGGCGAGATAATCGAACGCTTCGCTGGCAGAGTTGAAATTCCAAGTCAGCGTGTCGGTCAGCTCAGTGCCGTCAATGACATTGGTCGTCGATGTCAGCATGGCGAGCAAGGCCGCGTTGTTCGACGCGAGACCACCGGTAGTGGCGGAGGTCACGACGCCCGTCACACTTGAAATCACACTGTCAGACAAGTTCAAGTCGCTGACCGTCAGCGTCCCAGTACTCGTCAGCGTTGTGTTGGTCTCGGTGAGCGATTCCGCAGCATTATCTCCGGTTTCAACCGTGATGACGGGTGCGTCGTTGGCACCGCTGATGGTGATGACGACGGTTTGAGCATCGATTGCTCCTTGGCTGTCGGTGACTTCGATCGTGTAGGTCAGCGTCAACGATTCGCCAACGGCCAAGTGATCGAAAAACTCGCTGGCGGAATCGAAATTCCACGTCAATTGATCGGTTTGCTCGGTGGCATCGAGCACCGTTGGAGTCGATGTCAACATCGCGAGTAGGGCGGCGTTGTTCGATGTCAGTCCGGTCGTCGTTCCACCGGCATCGACGCTAGTGACCGTCGAGGTGACCACGTCCGTCATGTCGATATCGCTGGTCGTGAGCGTGCCCGATGAGGTTAGCGTTGCATTGTTTTCTCCAAGCGTTTCGGCCGCACTGTCTCCCGTTTCGATGGTGATCGTGGGTTGATCGTTGGTACCCGTGATGATCACGGTGACTTCTTGCGTCGTCGTGTTGTTACCGGTGCCGCTGTCATCGGTGAGCGTGATTGTGTAGACGACGGTGACCGTTTCGCCGTCGGCAAGGTACTGGGTCAGGTTGTTGGCGACCGCAAAGTCCCAAGCGATGTTGCCATCGTTGGTTCCCGTTTGCGTCAGGCTGAGTGCCGAATCGAGAGCGGTTACCAGTCCAGTCGGGATGGCTGGTCCCGTGGTGCTGATGCCAGTCCGAACGACGGCAGATGAAAGCACGTCCGTATCATCAACTTCGGCAAACGTGACGCTGCCGCTATCGCTGAGGTTGGGCGTCGAAGCATCTTCGGTGACCGCGCCGATGACATCGACGACCGTGATCGTCGGTTGATCGTTGGTACCCGTGATGACCACGGTGACGTCTTGCGTCGTCGTGTTGTTGCCGGTGCCGCTGTCGTCGGTCAGCGTGATCGTGTAAACGACCGTGACCGTTTCCCCGTCGGCAAGATACTGGGTCAGGTTGTTGGCAACAGCAAAGTCCCAAGCGATGTTGCCATCATTGGTTCCCGTTTGCGTCAGGCTCAGTGCCGAGTCGAGAGCCGTTGCCAGTCCGGCAGGGATCGCTGGCCCGGTGGTCGTGAGTCCTGTCCGAGAAACGGACGAGCTAAGCACGTCTGTGTCATCGACCTCAGAAAACGTAACGCCGCCGCTGTCAGTGAGAGTCGGTGTGGAATCGTCTTCGGTGACCGCGCCGCCGACGTCAACAACAGTGATCGTGGGTTGATCGTTTGTGCCGGTGATCGTGACCGTGACCTCTTGCGTCGTCGCGGCGTTGACGGTGCCACTGTCGTCGGTGACGGTGATCGTATAAGTCAGCGTGATCGTTTCGCCGTCGGCGAGGTATTGAACGAGGCTGTTAACGACATTAAAGTTCCAGGCGATCGAACCGTCGTTGGTGCCGGTTTGAGTGAGCGAAACAGCAGAAGCGAGCGCGGTTGCCACTCCTGCTGGAATTGCTGGACCGGTGGTGGTGTTACCCGTCAGCGTGACGCTCGACGTAACGACATCGCTCTTGTCCAACTCAGCGAACGTCACGCTGCCGCTATCCGTAAGAATCGGCATCGTAGCATCTTCAATGACTGCACCAACAACATCAACAACCGTGATCGTTGGACGGTCGTTGGTGCCGGTGATGGTCACCGTGACCGTCTCGGCATCACTCAAGGGAGACGCAGCATTGTCGCTTGCGCGAACGGTGTAGGTCAGTACGAGCGTTTCGCCATCGGCGAGGAAGTCGAACGCTTCAACACCGCTGTTAAAAATCCAAGTCAGCGGGTTGGTGGTTTGGGTGCCATTCAAAATCGCAGTCGGCGATACGGATAGGAGATTTTGCAAGGCTGCGTTATTGAGTGCTAGCGGAACGCTTGAGGCTCCTGTTCCCGTGACGACGACGTTTTCCACGACTACGGACACGACGTCGGCTTGATCAACATCGGTGACCGTGAAGGAACCGCTCGACGTCAGCCCAGCGTCGGTTTCCGCCAAATCGGCCGAGTCGGGTCCATCGGTGATGACGGGAGCATCATTGACCGCCGTGAAAGCAATATTGCGAGTTTGCGTGTTCGAGTTCGCATCGCCATCGTTGACGGTAAACGAAACCGTTCGCGTCGCCGCCGATGGATCGTCGCTGGTATTGGTATAAGTTATTGATCGCAAAGCCGTTTCGTAATCCGCCAAGGTGGCAGAACCGGTCAGTGTCAGTTCGCCAGTTGTGGTGTTCCACGATCCGCTGATCCCGTTTTGATCAACGAACGCCAACACGTCTTCCGCTCCGGCGAAGTTTCCGCTGATCGCCACCACCGCCGATTCGATGTTCGTATCGTCTAAATCCGTGATCGCCAGTGTCGAAGTGACTGCCACCGCGCCATCATTCTCGGTGTAAGCCAGATCAGCAACTTCAATCGATGCTTGTACAGGTGCATCATTGACCGCCGTGAAAGCAATGTCGCGAGTTTGCGTGTTCGAGTTCGCATCGCCATCGTTGACCGTAAAGCTCACCGTCCGCGTCGCACCATTCGGATCGTCGCTGGTATTGGTATAAGTTATTGATCGCAAAGCCGTTTCGTAATCCGTCAAGGTGGCGGAGCCGGTCAACGTCAGTTCGCTAGTTGTGGCGTTCCACGATCCGCTGATCCCGTTTTGATCGACGAACGCCAACACGTCTTCACCGTTGGCATAATTTCCGCTGATCGCCACCACCGCCGATTCGATGTTCGTATCGTCCAAATCGCTGATCGCCAGTGTCGAGGTGATCGCCACCGCGCCATCGTTTTCGGTATAGGCCAGCGGTGATCCTTCAATCGTCGCCTCGACGGGTGCATCATTGACCGCCGTGAAGTCAATGTCGCGAGTTTGCGTGTTCGAGTTCGCATCGCCATCGTTGACGGTAAACGAAACCGTTCGCGTCGTATCCGATGGATCGTCGCTGGTATTGGTATAAGTTATTGATCGCAAGGCCGTTTCGTAATCCGCCAAGGTGGCAGAACCGGTCAGTGTCAGTTCGCCAGTTGTGGTGTTCCACGATCCGCTGATCCCGTTTTGATCAACGAACGCCAACACGTCTTCACCGTTGGCGTAATTTCCGCTGATCGCCACCACCGCCGATTCGATATTCGTATCGTCCACATCGCTGATCGCCAGTGTCGAGGTGATCGCCACCGCGCCATCATTCTCGGTGTAAGCCAGATCAGCAACTTCAATCGATGCTTGTACAGGAGCATCATTGACCGCCGTGAAAGCAATATTGCGAGTTTGCGTGTTCGAGCTCGCATCGCCATCGTTGACGGTAAACGAAACCGTTCGCGTCGCATCCGATGGGTTGTCGCTGGTGTTGGTATAAGTAATTGATCGCAAAGCAGTTTCATAATCCGCCAAGGTGGCAGAGCCGGTCAACGTCAGTTCGCCAGTTGTGGTGTTCCACGATCCGCTGATCCCGTTTTGATCAACGAACGCCAACACGTCTTCACCGTTGGTGTAATTACCACTCATCGCAATCACTGCCGATTCGATATTCGTATCATCCAGATCGCTGATCGCCAGTGTCGAGGTGATCGCTACCGCGCCATCGCTTTCGGTGTAGGCCAGCGGTGTTCCTTCGATCGATGCCTCGACGGGTGCATCATTGACGGCAGCGAAATCAATATTGCGAGTTTGCGTGTTCGAGTTCGCATCGCCATCGTTGACGGTAAAAGAAACCGTTCGCGTCGCATCCGAAGGATCGTCGCTGATATTGGTATAAGTAGTTGAACGCAAAGCCGTTTCGTAATCCGCCAAGGTGGCAGAGCCGGTCAACGTCAGTTCGCCAGTTGTGGCGTTCCACAATCCGCTGATCCCGTTTTGATCAACGAACGCCAATACGTCTTCACCGTTGGAATAGTTTCCGCTGATCGCCACCACCGCCGATTCGATGTTCGTATCATCCAGATCGCTGATCGCCAGTGTCGAGGTGATCGCCACCGCGCCATCGTTTTCGGTATAGGCCAGCGGTGATCCTTCGATCGATGCTTCTACCGGTGCATCGTTGACGGCAGCGAAAGCAATGTCGCGAGTCTGTGTGTTCGAGTTCGCATCGCCATCGTTGACGGTAAACGAAACCGTTCGCGTCGCATCCGATGGATCGTCGCTGGTATTGGTATAAGTAGTTGAACGCAAAGCCGCTTCGTAATCCGCCAAGGTGGCAGAACCGGTCAGTGTCAGTTCGCCAGTTGTGGTGTTCCACGATCCGCTGATCCCGTTTTGATCAACGAACGCCAACACGTCTTCACCGTTGGTGTAATTACCGCTGATCGCCACCACCGCCGATTCGATATTCGTATCATCCAAATCACTGATCGCCAGTGTCGAGGTGATCGCCACCGCGCCATCGTTTTCGGTATAGGCCAGCGGTGATCCTTCGATCGTCGCCTCGATGGGTGCATCATTGACCGCCGTGAAGTCAATATCGCGAGTTTGCGTGTTCGAGTTCGCATCGCCATCGTTGACGGTATACGAGATCGTTCGCGTCGCATCCGATGGATCGTCGCTGGTATTGGTATAAGTTATTGATCGCAAAGCCGTTTCGTAATCCGCCAAGGTGGCGGAGCCGGTCAACGTCAGTTCGCCAGTTGTGGTGTTCCACGATCCGCTGATCCCGTTTTGATCAACGAACGCCAGCACGTCTTCACCGTTGGCGTAATTTCCGCTGATCGCCACCACCGCCGATTCAATATTCGTATCGTCCACATCGCTGATCGTGATTGCCGCAGTGATCGCCACCGCCCCATCGTTTTCGGTATAGACCAGCGGCGCACCTTCAATCGTCGCCGCTACCGGTGCATCATTGACCACCGTGAAGTCAATATCGCGAGTTTGCGTGTTCGAGTTCGCATCGCCATCGTTAACAGTAAACGAAATCGTTCGCGTCGCATCCGATGGATCGTCGCTGGTATTGGTGTAAGTTATTGATCGCAAAGCCGTTTCGTAATCCGCCAAGGTGGCAGAGCCGGTCAACGTCAGTTCGCCAGTTGTGGCGTTCCACGATCCGCTGATCCCGTTTTGATCAACGAACGCCAACACGTCTTCACCGTTGGAATAGTTTCCGCTGATCGCCACCACCGCCGATTCGATATTCGTATCGTCCAAATCACTGATCGCCAGTGTCGAGGTGATCGCCACCGCGCCATCGTTTTCGGTATAGGCCAGCGGTGATCCTTCGATCGTCGCCTCGATGGGTGCATCATTGACCGCCGTGAAAGCAATATTGCGAGTTTGCGTGTTCGAGTTCACATCGCCATCGTTGACGGTAACAGAAATCGTTCGCGTCGCATCCGATGGATCGTCGCTGGTATTGGTATAAGTTATTGATCGCAAAGCCGTTTCGTAATCCGCCAAGGTGGCGGAACCGGTCAACGTCAGTTCGCCAGTTGTGGCGTTCCACAATCCGCTGATCCCGTTTTGATCAACGAACGCCAACACGTCTTCACCGTTGGAATAGTTTCCGCTGATCGCCACCACCGCCGATTCGATATTCGTATCGTCCACATCGCTGATCGCCAGTGTCGAGGTGATCGCCACCGCGCCATCGTTTTCGGTATAGGCCAGCGGTGATCCTTCGATCGTCGCCTCGACGGGTGCATCATTGACCGCCGTGAAGTCAATATCGCGAGTTTGCGTGTTCGAGTTCGCATCGCCATCGTTGACGGTATACGAGATCGTTCGCGTCGCATCCGATGGATCGTCGCTGGTATTGGTATAAGTTATTGAACGCAAAGCCGCTTCGTAATCCGCCAAGGTGGCGGAACCGGTCAACGTCAGTTCGCCAGTTGTGGCGTCCCACGATCCGCTGATCCCGTTTTGATCGATGAAAGCCAACACGTCTTCACCGTTGGCATAATTTCCACTGATCGCCACCACCGCCGATTCGATATTCGTATCGTCCACATCGCTGATCGTGATTGCCGCAGTGATCGCCACCGCCCCACCGTTTTCGGTATAGGCCAGCGGCGCACCTTCAATCGTCGCTGCTACCGGTGCATCATTGACCACCGTGAAGTCAATATCGCGAGTTTGCGTGTTCGAGTTCGCATCGCCATCGTTGACGGTAAAAGAAACCGTTCGCGTCGCATCCGATGGATCGTCGCTGGTATCGGTATAAGTTATTGATCGCAAAGCCGTTTCGTAATCCGCCAAGGTGGCGGAACCGGTCAACGTCAGTTCGCCAGTTGTGGCGTTCCACAATCCGCTGATCCCGTTTTGATCGATGAAAGCCAACAAGTCCTCACCGTTGGCATAATTTCCACTGATCGCCACCACCGCCGATTCGATGTTCGTATCGTCCAGATCGCTGATCGCCAGTGTCGAGGTGATCGCCACCGCGCCATCGTTTTCGGTGTAGGCCAGCGGTGTTCCTTCGATCGATGCTTCTACCGGTGCGTCGTTGACCGCCGCGAAATCAATATTGCGAGTTTGCGTGTTCGAGTTCGCATCGCCATCGTTGACTGTAAAAGAAACCGTTCGCGTCGTATCCGATGGATCGTCGCTGGTATTGGTATAAGTTATTGAACGCAAAGCCGCTTCGTAATCCGCCAAGGTGGCGGAACCGGTCAACGTCAGTTCGCCAGTTGTGGCGTCCCACGATCCGCTGATCCCGTTTTGATCGACGAACGCCAACACGTCTTCACCGTTGGCATAATTTCCACTGATCGCCACCACTGCCGATTGGATATTCGTATCGTCCACATCGCTGATCGCCAGTATCGAGGTGATCGCCACCGCGCCATCGTTTTCGGTATAGGCCAGCGGTGATCCTTCAATCGTCGCTGCTACCGGTGCATCATTGACCGCCGTGAAAGCAATATCGCGAGTTTGCGTATTCGAGTTCGCATCGCCATCGTTGACGGCAAACGAAATCGTTCGCGTCGCATCCGATGGATCGTCGCTGGTATTGGTATAAGTTATTGATCGCAAAGCCGTTTCGTAATCCGTTAAGGTGGCGGAGCCGGTCAACGTCAGTTCGCCAGTTGTGGTGTTCCACGATCCGCTGATCCCGTTTTGATCAACGAAGGCCAACGCGTCTTCACCGTTGGCATAATTACCGCTGATCGCCACCACCGCCGATTGGATATTCGTATCGTCCACATCGCTGATCGCCAGTGTCGAGGTGATCGCCACCGCGCCATCGTTTTCGGTATAAGCCAGCGGTGATCCTTCGATCGTCGCCTCGACGGGTGCATCATTGACCGCCGTGAAGTCAATATCGCGAGTTTGCG
>Ga0163216_100264_pt1 | contig 115378 bp, 104 predicted proteins | sample SynspAceP_FD_167610 | JGI IMG/M metagenome (GOLD analysis project Ga0163216, IMG submission 167610) | Saline lake microbial communities from Ace Lake in Antarctica - Synechococcus sp. Ace-P (Illumina Assembly) | ecosystem: Environmental > Aquatic > Non-marine Saline and Alkaline > Saline ... | reverse complement strand
AATGACGAAAAGTCGCCAAAAGAAATGAAGATGTTCCCCTTTCTGCTCCTTGATATCCTTTCTATAACTGGATACCAACTACCTCCAAGTTAATACCTACCGCATTTCTTTTGGTTTGATAAATATGGAAGTATTTGATTCTATTCAGATATCGATATTGTAAATAATAGAAATACATTACACAGAGCAACCCAACACGGCTTCACCCACAGCACCCCACCCCGACGACATCCTGAAATTGTTTCAGGATCTGTTTCGATATCGAGTGAACTTAATATATGTCCATAGTCATCCTTAACTATGGACTGAATTTATTTAAGAACCCTTATCAGCTAATTAGCCAAAAAAACTCTATCATTCTTTAACGTATACTTCTCTTTAGTCTCAGGACAAAAAGCTATACCAGACTCATCAAACATAAGTCTTTGACCAACTTTCGAAACCCATCCAATCTGCTTACCTGGGTTTCCAACTACCAAAGCAAAATCTTTTACTGGTTTTGTTATCACAGTTCCAGCACCTATGAATGCATATTCACCAATTTCATTACCACATACGATAGTAGCATTTGCTCCCATTGAAGCTCCTTTTCGCACTAGGGTTAGTTGATACTCATCTTTTCTCTGAACATGACTTCTAGGATTTATCACATTCGTAAAAACCATACTAGGGCCGCAAAAAACATCATCCTCTAATTTAACATCGTCATAGATAGACACATTATTCTGAACCCGAACATTATTTCCCAGAACTGCCTTCCCAACGAATACATTTTGTCCTAGAACACAGTTTTCACCTATAACTGCATTTCCCATAACATGTACCCAATGCCAAATTTTGGTTGCATCACCTATTTGGGCACCTTCTTCTATTATTGCGGTTTCGTGGATAAATATTTTCATAACAAAAGACAGATGATAGAGGACATTTGACCGTTATTTATTTAATGCTTTTCTGAATGCCTGTAATTTAATAAACAATAAGTCTACTGTTTGGTCAATTTCACTTAATTTTATGGGATTATCAATTTAATTTCTGTGTTCAATAATTCTTAAACAAGCTATTACTTCAACCAAAGATCTAATACTATACGTCAGGAACCTGGACTGTTCAGCATTTGATACCGACGTAGAACCTTCAGCGATATTTAAACTTATTGAAGTACTTGCTCTTCGTATTTGAGACGCAAGATTAAACTTTTCGAAATCAGGTAATTGTCAAATCATATATGTGATCCTGTAAATCAATCGACAACTTCCATACATCCAGATTTTCAAATTTATACTTCATAGTCCTATATTTATTATATAAGACCATCAACAAACTAAATCCTTACAATCTTTTTCTTCTATCCCGAGTCTTCCAGCTATTGTCTAAAAGAATTTCCCAGCTCGATAAATTCTCTCAATAATACTTACGACTTTCATTCCATCAAAAGAAGAGGCGGTGGGTTTGGTATTACCAGAAAAGGTTTCAACTATATTCTCGAATACATAATGATGGTTTGCTGCACTTCCTTTATAAGGCCCATAGTCATTCGGTGGATTCGTTTCAGCTAAAACTGGCATTTTGTAATCTTCAATATGACAGTATTCAATTTCATTCATATACTGCCCTCCAATTTTGAGACTTCCCTTTGTTCCTACTACCGTTATGCTACTTTCCATATTAGTATCCCAACATGAAGTCGAATAATTGATAGACCCTATTCCTCCATTTTCAAACTCAAATTGAGCAAAACCTGAATCATCAAAATCTTTTAGTTCAGGATGAGTAAAGTTTTTAACGATTGCTTTAGGATTCTTTATATCCCCAAAAACCCAGAACATGATATCTATGAAATGACTAAACTGAGTAAATAAAGCGCCACCATCTAAGTCTTTCGTTCCTTTCCAATCACTTGATGCATAATAACGGTCATCTCGGTTCCAATAACAGTTTACTTGAACCATTAGAGTGTCTCCGATTATTTTCTTGCTTACAATCTCTTTCAGCCATTCAGATGGTGGACTATATCGATTTTGTTTAACTACAAAAACTTGATTACCACTGTTTTTCTCAGCTTCTATGATGGCTTCACATTCATCAACAGAATGAGCCATCGGCTTTTCTATTAATACATGATAGCCATGATTTAAAAGTAATACAGCATATTTCGCATGAAAGCCATTTGGAGTAGCAATAGTTACCAACTCTGATTGATTCATATCCTTTTTAAGAAAATCTTCAATCGAAGCATAAGAATTTGCATCAAGGTCTAATTCATTGATCTTAGTAAATTGTTCTTGATTCGTGTCTGTAACTGAAATGAGTTCGGTTGATTCAAACTCATTAATGATCTTAGCATGACGCTGACCAATTCGTCCAAATCCGATTACTGAGAATTTCATTTTATTCATATATCAATATAGAATTACTAGCTTTACTCTTTTTTTTAACCCTATTTTTGTGTTGAAATATATAGATAAATATTGAACGTATGGTCATAGAAAATTGATTCTTGGATATTGAATGTTCCATATTCAATATTCCTCCGTCATTCTTGTAGAAGTTAGATAATTCGGTGACAGATATCTTTAGAGTGTGACGAGAAATCTTAAAACTCCATCCTTAGCATGGTGAGCGGAATAGTGAATACAATACTTCTACGTCCGCCAGCTGGCGGATCGTGAACTTCATCTGCGATCTTTATATGTTTATGATTTGCTTGTAAAAGCCCTAAACAAGCAACATCCTTTAGGATTTGCAACCTTACAAATAAATTATGGTACTGTGATCCTCAACCCCGCTTTTATCCTGAACCATGTGCTGAACTAGATTCAGTATTGATTCAGGATCTGTCTAAGGTTATAATTTCAATACTGCACCGTTAACCAACGGACCTCCCCAGTTTCTTCACACATTTACCTGGCGAAGTAGCTCGCCCCTCCTACATTAGGAGGGGAATTCATGAACAAATTTAAAACTATATCAATGAGTCCTTCTCCTTGTTGAAGGAGAAGACAGAAGAGGTCCAGAAAAGAAATAGTGATCGTTAATTTAATCCAGATCTTGGGCATACGCCGCGAGATGACTTTTGGGGTTAGTTTTTTATTTTACCTTCGTCTTGATCTTTAGTTGCTGATAGCTGACCCATTGCAGAACAAGGTATCATGTTAAAAGTAAGTGAAGAGACTGGCCTGGCTATTCTTCGTGTCAAGACTACCAGCCCTCCACAAATCCTGAAAAAATACTGAATCTAGTTCAGCACATGATTCAGGATGACGCTATTGATTTATAATAATCCATGAATTGTCAGACATCAATAAGAATGAGTCCAAACTAAAAACTAATCACTCAACACTGCGCAGCTATGCTGCGCTTAGTCTTTACCAAATAAATCTCTTGTGTACACTTTTTCATTGACATCCTGAATTTCATCAACTAATCTATTTGCTACAATTACGTCAGATATCTTTTTAAACTCATTCAAATCAGAAATCACTTTTGAATGATAAAACTCTTCTTCTTTTAGATATGGCTCGTATACCACAACTTCTATTCCTTTTGCTTTGATTCGCTTCATGATACCCTGAATCGCACTTGCTCGAAAATTATCCGAACCAGCTTTCATTACCAATCTATAAATACCTACTGTCTTAGGATTTTTTTTCAGTATCTGGTTAGCAATAAAGTCTTTTCTAGTAGAGTTAGCTTCTACAATAGCACGTATTAAATTATTAGGTACATTCTGAAAATTTGCTAATAGTTGTTTTGTGTCCTTTGGTAAGCAATACCCTCCATAGCCAAAGGATGGGTTGTTATAATGATCTCCAATCCTAGGATCTAATCCGACTCCTTCAATTACTTGAACTGCACTCAGACCATGAGACTCACAATATGAGTCCAGTTCATTGAAATAAGCAACTCTCATAGCTAAATATGTATTCGCAAATAACTTAATTCCTTCTGCTTCTGTAGGATTAGTAAATAAAACGGGTATTTCATTATTATCTTTTAATGCCCCTTCAAGAAGAAGATTTGCAAAAACTTTAGCCCTTTCAGACTGTTCACCAACAACAATTCTTGAAGGATATAAATTATCATAAAGTGCTTGTCCTTCTCTCAAGAATTCGGGTGAAAAAATGATATTCTGTGTACTAAATTTTTCTTTCGCACTATTTACATATCCTACGGGAATGGTAGATTTTATGATCATCACCGCTTCAGGATTAATATTTAGAACATCTTTAATAACAGCTTCTACAGAGCGTGTATCAAACTTATTCGTTTCTGAATCATAATTAGTAGGAGTTGCAATTATTACAAACTCTGAATCTTTATAGGCACTCGTTTTATCTGTTGTAGCCTTAAGACTAAGTTTTTTATCTGATAGGAATCTTTCAATTTCAGGATCACTAATTGGTGATTTTCTCTGATTAATTAAATCCACTTTTTCTTGAATAATATCTATAGCAACAACATCATTATTTTGAGCTAGTAAAACGGCTAATGAAAGACCAACATACCCAGTGCCTGCAACTGTTATTTTCATCTTAAACTATATTAATTAGGCTTTAAAGACATTTTTATGTTTAACTTCTTTTTTATAAACGTTTCTAGAGTCAACAATGCAAGTACTCCATGATGCTAATTCCTCATAATTAACTTCATTATGATCAGTAACAATAATTACTGCATCAAAATTTTCAATATCTTCTTTATTCCAATCAATGGATGTAAGACCGAACCAATTCATATGCTCTCTAGATTTAGGAATTGTAGGTATCCATGAATCATAGTAGGAAATTTTAGCACCTAACTTTTGAAGTTTATCCATTATTTCAAACGAAGGTGATTCTCTCATATCATCAACATCTGGTTTATACGCAATTCCAAGAATCAATATTTTACTCCCTTTTATTGCCTTCCCAAAGGTATTTAGTGCAAGTAAAGTTTTATTTACTACAAATTGCGGCATAGCTGAATTTACTTCACCTGCTAATTCAATAAAACGAGTGCTCAATCCAAATTCACGGGCTTTCCAACTTAAATAAAATGGATCTATTGGAATACAATGACCACCAAGACCGGGACCCGGAGTAAATTTCATGAAACCAAATGGTTTTGTAGCTGCAGCATCGATCACCTCATGAATATCAATATCCATAGCATCCATTACTAATTTCATTTCGTTCACTAAAGCGATATTAACCGATCTGAATATATTCTCTAATAGCTTTGCTGACTCAGCTACTTTTGCTGAAGAAACAGGCACTACTTTATCTATTACAGAAGAATAAAGCTTTAGTGATAGTTCTCTAGATTTTTCGTCCGATGCACCTACTACTTTTGGGATAGTTTGTGTTTGAAAATCTAAATTCCCCGGATCTTCTCTTTCTGGGCTATAGGCAAGATAAAAATCTTCCCCGACTGTTAATCCAGAATTCTTTTCAAGAATATCTTTCATTAAGTGATCAGTAGTACCAGGCCAAGTTGTAGATTCCAATACCACCAATTGATCTTTCCTTAAATATTTGGATATTGTTTGAGTTGTTTCTTCAACATAGGTCATGTCTGGTTCTCGGTGATGATCTAATGGAGTTGGAACACAAATAATAATTGCATCAATTTCAACAAGTTTCGAAAAATCAGTAGTTACACTACACCGATTTGATTCTGAAAGTGCGATCATTTGAACACTAGAAAAGTGTTTAATATAGCTCTGACCAGAGTTTATAAGATCAATTTTAGTCTCATCTACATCGAAACCAGTTACTGAAAAAGCATGCTTATGAAATGTCCACAATAAGGGAAGTCCTACATAACCTAATCCTATTATCCCAACTTTGAATTCTTTGTCTTTGACCTTATTTAAAAGCTTCTCCATCTACTAATTTCCTGATATAAAAATGGCGTGAAATTTAATAAATCTCACGCCAAGAAAATGTTTTGATTTTCTATTTAATGGGCATTCGTTTTTAAATGTATCATTTGAAAAACGGTTCCGAAAATAATCTTAATATCTAACCAAAGAGATTGTTTCTCTACATATATCAAGTCCCAATTTAAACGAGCTCTCATATGATCTTCATCAAAAGTCCCACCACGTAAACCTTTTACCTGCGCTAAACCTGAAATACCTGGACGAACAGCATATCTATAGTAAAAATCATCAAATTTTTGATTCCAATAGCTACATTCATCTTCCATATAAGGACGTGGGCCGACTAAACTCATATCCCCTTTTAATACATTCCACAATTGTGGTAACTCATCTATGTTTGACTTTCGCAGAAAATTTCCAAAAGCAAAGACACGAACATCTTTCTTTTGCGTTAACGCTGGTTTTTCATGTAATGGAGAATCATAAAAAACATGCATTGATCTTATTTTAAAACAAGTGAAGGAGCGTCCATTTATTCCAGTCCTTTTCTGTTTAAAGAAAATAGGGCCTTGAGAGGATAATTTGATTCCTAAGAAAATAAATGGTGTTATTATAATAAGTGGTATAAGGCCAAGTATTGATAAACTTATATCTAAAACTCTTTTACCAAGATATTCTTTTTGTTTGAGCTCAAAGAATTTTTTAGGAAGTATATGATGATCAAGAGTAATTATTTTTTGAGTTCTCTTAGCCTCCCGTAAAATTGTATCCCTAACAGTCATAAAAAACTTAATTATTAAGAATTTTAATATACCAATATTGGAGAATAATAAAAATTAAGGTTGATTAATTAAAAATGTGCCTTTTCATATACATTTAAAGTCTTAATAGCCGTTTTATTCCAATTATATTTTTTTGATTGTTTATAACCTTCTTCAACCATGTATTCTCTAAATTTTTCATTTAATGCAATTTCTCCCATTGCTTCTGCAATTTCAGATTCTGACTCAGGATTAACATAAAGAGCAGCATTACCAGCCACTTCAGGCATTGAAGTTCTATTTGAGGTAATAACTGGAACACCTAAGGACATAGCCTCTAAAATAGGAAGTCCGAATCCCTCGTAAAAGGATGGGTAAATTAAAGCTAATGCCCCTAAATAATAATCTTTTAATGCTTTTTTAGAGATATATCCTATAAATAATACTCCTTTTTTTTCGAGCTGAAATCTTTCATTATCTGTAAAATTTAACTCTTTATAATCTCCAATTATATATAATTTAGTAGAATAATCCTTTCTATTCTTCATATATGATTTAATAACTCTATCAGTATTTTTGTTTAGAAGATTAGATCCAAAATGTAAATAATATGTCTTAATATTCTCCTTTATCGCTGACTTCAATTTCATTTTAAAGAATGAGCTTCCTAAACTTGTCACCTTTATTTTATCTTTACTTATTTTTAGAAAATTAGCTATCTCATTTTTAGAAAATTTTGAGACAGTTATAATTGATTTTGAAGCTCTTATACATGTAATGTATGCGATTTTCCTATAAAGTCTGTGGAAATAATTATATCTCATTCCATGGTATTCTGCCATATCATGAATGGTTACCACGGTTTTTATATTATAAATATTAAAAAAGGGTATTGGATTTGGAAGGTGTAGTAAATCAATATTCTCTTTTATTTTAAATGGCATAAGAAATGTTTGCCAAAAAAAATATAACGGCCTTCTTATAATTTTTGGAGAATCTGGAATATTGATAATAACTTTTCTGAAGTTACTATTTTTAAATTTTAACCGTTTATCGAATTCTTTATTTACCAAAATAATATATCTATTTTGGATATCACATTTCTCTAATGCTTTAAGTAAATACACTATATAGTTGAATAGACCGTCTTCTTGAGCTCTACTTACAAGTGTAGAAAAAACGATGGTCATTGATTTATATTTTTTTTAAATATTCAATGAAGCCATCCAAAATTGATTCCTTACTTAATGCCTTCACAGCGAAATTTCTAGCGTTAATTGAAATATCATTATACATCATCTCATTTTGAGTAAGATGTATAATTTTTTTAACTAGATCATTTGGATTATCATTGCATGTCAAAGCAACATTATTTTCACTAATTACATCAAATAGTCCAGTTTTAGGAAGTGCAGTTACAATTGATGGAATCCCCGCAGCAAGTATATTAGTTAACTTACTAGGCATAAAGGAATCTGAGCCTTCAGCTTTCTGCAAAACAAGTTGTATAAAACTAGAATTTAGCATTTTATTTAAATCTTCAACCTCTACTAAACCTGATAAAGTGTAATATTCTTTATTAACTTTGCTTAATAATTCTTGTAAACTCTTTTTAAAAGCACCCTCACCTAAGATTACAAAATGAATGATATTATCATTCTTACAAACCTGTGTAATTACAGAAGGTAATATCTCTAAACCTTGTTTATTACCAATATTACCAGAATATACAATCAGTTTTTTTGATTTATCAATATTCAGTTTCGAATGTAACCAAGTTGTTTTAGAAGGGTAAATTTTAGAAATATCAGACCAATTAGGAAATAGGAGTATCTCTTTATCAACGTTCTTCGACTTTATTTTTAACTCCATACCTCTACTTATCGTACTAATAACATCCATCTTATTTAGTATTGATCTTTCAAAATTTAGTAACAAAGTTTCTAAAAATTTTGGGAGCATCTTTAATTCAATGGCTGCATCTATTTCTAGATCTTGAATATGATATACTTGTTTAGATTTTTTAAATAACGTTCGAACAAATAATGGGAGAAAGAATGGTGGTGCTATATAGATTAGAACTTCAGGTGAATACCCAAAAATTCTTTTTTTTAATAAATAAATTAAACTATAAAAAAAGAATGTTAGTTCTTTTACAATTCTTCCTATAGATGTTATGTCACTTTTAGGTAAATAAGACCAAAATCTTTTAATAGTCACATTCCCTTTATTTTCAGTATGTGAAAACTTACCCCTATACTCTTTATGTACTTCCCACTCTGGATAATAAGGCATAGTAGTTACCAATTCAACAGCATGACCTTTTTCACCAAAATATTCAATCATCTCCGAATTATATTTTCCAATTCCGGTTTTTTCTGGAGGTGAAGAAATACTAAAGACTAATATCCTCAAATTTAATACCGATCTTTAATTACTTTACATGGATTACCAGAACAAACCTTTAATTCTGGTAAAGAAGAATATACAATACTACCGGCAGTTATTACGGCTTCTTTGCCAATAATTACATTAGGAGCTATAAATGTCTGAGCTCCAACCCAAGCCCCATCTTCTATGGTTATAGGTCCATTTCTATACTTAAAACTTTGATCTTTATAGTCATGATTTCCTCCACACAAAAAAGTTCTTTGAGAAACACAACAATTATCACCAATTATAACTGGTTCAAAATTAAGAATAAAAACTTCTTCGCCAATCCAAGAATAATCTCCTATTATTAATTTCCAAGGGAAATGGATATTTACTCGTGGTTTAATTATTACACCCTTTCCTATTTGTGCACCAAAAAATGATAATATCCATCTTTTAACTAAATTCGGCCAAGGTATAGCAGACAGAAAAAATATGATCTTTATTAAATACCAGCAAATCTCAACAAACTTAGATTTACCTCTATCTAAGCCATCTTGAGGATTAAATATACTTAAATCAACTTTACTCATCGATCAACATCTCACTAATTTTTTGCCATTGCTCATCCCAAGTTAACCGAATTGATAATTCCAATTCCTTTCTTTTCAATGCTTTTAATTTATATTCATCAAAATTTGATACTAAATGATCGATAGCTTTAGCAACTTCTTCTGGCTCAAAACTATCAAAATACACCCCTGCGTCTCCATATATTTCTACTGCATAAGGTAAATTTGGTAACACTGCAGGTTTGGATAAACTCAATGCTTCTAATAGTGGAAGGCCTAAGGTTTCTTTCTCTGACGTAAATAATAGGGCATCACATTTATTAAATTGATTAACTACTTCATCAAAATTAATCTTACCTAAGAAGTTAATCCTTTTTGATTTAAATCCTTTGTTATCATCTATGGTTATACTCAGTCTTGAATTAAATTGAGATAAAAGAATCCCATTGATTGCTAAATCGGCTCTTTTATGAGGGAATAAAGAAGTTGGATAGAAAAAATTTAACTTTGATTTTTCACTTGGTCTTCTTTCTTCGTGTTTTGGAATTTCATGTTGTGGTTTAAATACTAATATCTTGGATTCAGTTTTAATGCCAGTAGAGTTCATAAAGGATTTTAAAGTTGACTTCATATGATCTGTCTGAACAATAATTGCATGAGCTTTTTTCAAGGTATACAAAAATGCAAATCTCTTATACTTAGCAGCTAACCCTTTTGAAGCCTCATAATAGGTCTCTGAAACTAACATGGGACTATGTATATAAACTATTTCTTTATTAAAAAACGGAAGTCCATAATTTGATAGATTAAAAACAAAGTCTGAATTAGTAAAACAAGCATACAATGTTATATATAAATCATATAAAGGCCGTAAGACTTGCCCAAATAGTTTATGGTTTAGTTTCGTAATTCTAACAGAACTTGAAACCGTTACCATACTTTTTGAAAATGGCATAAACACCTTCAGATCAGAGCTGAATTGATATGATTCCAGAAATTTAATTAAAACTAATTTAGCACCCGATTGATTACATCCCATTCCATTAACAATAATTTTCATAATTCAATCTAGATCATTTATAAAATCAGTCATTCTTTCCACATGTTTATCCCATGTTTTTTTTGAAAGTAATTTTCGGGATTTATGTGCTACAGTTTTATACTCTTTTTCATTTTTAGAAGAAAATTCTAACATTAGTGATCTCCACCCATTTTCATTATTACTTGATGGGTAGAATAAAACGTTATCATATTCTTTAGAAATACCTTCTGACCTACTTGCTAAAATTGGTTTTTGATATCTCAGATAATTCATAATTTTTGATGGGAATACCATTCTATTATCTGAGACTGATAAATCTAATGGAGATAAAAAAACATCAGCTTTTCTAAATGCTTCTTCAAGTTTTTCTTCACTTACAAAACCGTGTATAAACACTCTTGAATCTGTTTCAGCTAGCTCAATTAAATCAGTAGATAATCCATTACCATAAAATTCAAACCTTAAGTCATTTAAAGATTTTGGTATTAGTTTGATAGCGTTAACTATATTCTGAATTCCTCCATATTTTTCCATTTTACCAGCATATAGAAATACAGTTTCCGAATCTTCATTTTCATTGTGCGAGTCTTGAATGATATTTCCATCCCATCCTGCATCAATATGAATTTTATTCTCAACCGGTGCATTTTCAAAAGCCCAAGCTGATAGAAATACACACCCATCAAAAACTTTGGAATCTCTTTTAAAATTTATCCAATCATCTGGTTCAGGATCACTATAGTCTAATACTAATAGAATCAATTTAATACGAGGAAAAAGAGTTTTAATCTTTTCTGCTAGTCTAATATTAAAAGGATAGGCATTATAGAATAGCATCACATCAGGAATAAAAAATTCCTCAATAAGAATTTTAAAAGCTTTAAATTTTTCTCTAAAAAGTGACAGATTTCGTATTCCTTTTATGTTTAAATATTTTACATATTTTGTATTAAATTCACTTGAAAAGTCATCCTTAGAACCGGGTAACAATTTTCCTTTTGGAAATGATGAATTCCAAACATGACTTAAGTTCGTTACTTTACAACCATTCTGAATTAGACTTTTTATTAGACCATATGACCATTGCGTAGCAGCTGCTGAAACTCCTTTATTATTAGCTAATCCGAATTCAGATAGAATAGAGCCTACAAAAATTGTTTTAAATTTATCCATATTCGATTTGAATATTTTAAATTGATGATCTATTTATTCTAGTTTTATTTAATCAATAAATGATAAACATTCTATTTTTTTGATTTATATATCTCAAAATCATAACAGCGTTACTATATGTGAAGTAAATTTCCCTTTCGATCACATTAATTATTTATTTTAGTATCTGCGAATTATCTGCCTTTAAAGATGATCTATAATTGGTTGCTCCATAAAAAGTCAGTAGTGGGAAAATGAGAATAGCTGTAAAGTTTTGTGTAAAAAAAATCAAAATTAGCGCTGTCGAAACTAAAAACTTTCCCTTCTTATCGAATTTCTTAATATATCCTGGATAGAATACAGGAATGAATATCAATATAGAAAATAAACCCAGGCTTCTTAATAAAAGTAAAATTCCATTAGAGCCTGTACCATAGCCATATCTAGCTTTATATTCCTCAACAATTTCTGTATTACCTAATCCAGACCCTATTATTGGATACTCAGAGAACATTCTTAGCTCAAGAGTTAAATCTTTATATCGAGAATTTGTAGAAGCGTTATCAAGGCTTAATTTTGAATCAATAACATTTTGATAATAAGAAGAAAATGCAAAAACTGGCCCCATCAATGAAATAAAAAGTAGAGCTACTTTATAGTTTACACTATTTTGAAAATAGACTAAACTCAATAATGAAAAAATAACTATCCCAGCTGTTGAGAATGTTGTTAAAATTACAATTAAAAATATAAAGTAATCTCTTTTTGATACTTTGTTAAAAACTAATCCTAAAAGAAATGCTAGATTTATGATAACTTGAAATGCTCCTGGCTCCCACCACAAACCATTGTTTCTAAGTATTCCATAAAAAGTTCCTTGAGATTCTAGTATGCCAAAGAATACAAAATTTGTATATGGGTTATTGATAATTGATACAAAGTCTGGTAAAAAGGAAGGTATACCTGCATATATGATTAAATATCTAAATAGTGATGCAATCATCAGAAATTTAGTAAACTTATAAAATATTGCAGTGAAACGAGATAAAGGAATTAAACTTGTAAATAAAAGGGATATGGTCAATGCAGTGGTAAAAACAAGAGTTGTACTCAATGCTTTATCTGGGTGAATAAATATTACTAGTAATATCAATAAATACAGTAGAATTTTTTTTCTTGAAATACTTAACCTGTTATTTAATGCCCGATATAAACCTAATAAACAGACTAAACCAAGCATAAATATCAATAAGACATTTTGTCCAAAAGTTTCATAATACAAGCTCTTAGAAACTAATATCCCAAAGACTATAAGGATGTTCTCAAAATTAAATGCTTTGATGAAATTATTGATTTTAATTTTCATAAATAAAAATCATAAGTGTAATATATTTTCATAAAGTTTTATGTATTTATTTACAACGATTTCTTCGCTAAATTCTGAGATAACCTTATTTCTAGCATTAAAACGGATTTCATTTACGTCTGAGTTATTCAAGATAAAGTCAATTCCTTTTGCTAAATCTATTTCATCATAAGCTTTTGCTAAATAGCCATTTCTTTTATGTTCTATCATATCACTATTTCCACCAATATCAAATGCTACAACAGGAGTTCCACAGGACAAACTTTCCATAATTACATTGGATAAATTTTCTTGCAAACTTGGAACAATCATTAAATCAGCAGCGTTATACAAGGTCATTAAACTAACATCATCACTCAAATTCCCCATATAGTGAGTCTGAAATCCGAAATCTACATAATCTTTTGGGACACTACTCCCAAACACAACCAGCTCATATTTTCTATTCTTAATTTTACTTAAAGCACCTAATAATTTTGAATACCCCTTGTTAATATCACTTGTGGCCGACATAGCACCAAAAAGGATTAATTTTTTTTCTTTAGGCAATTCCCAAAGTTCTCTAGATTTCTCTCTATCGAAAGGTTTGAACTTATGAGTGTCAATCAAATTTGGAATGTTAACATGTGTTTTGCTTTTTAACAAACTACTTTGTTCAGACATATCTTTAATCCATCGGCTAAGCCCAACAATAGTAATATTATTTATTTGAGAAAATACTTTTTCTTTTCGTTTAAATATTATTCTACTCAAATCATATTTATTAGGACTACCCAAATTTGGACACTCTCCACAAGAATTCTTAAATTTTTCACAATCCCATTTTACATGACATCCTCCAGTAAATGCCCAATTATCATGAAGACTCCAAACAATAGGAGCCTTAATCTTCCTTAAATCTTCAATTCGAAACATTCCTTCATTTATCCAATGAAGATGTACAATATCTGGGTTTATTTTATTGATCTTTTTTTCAATTTGTGAAAAAGGGACCCAGGCAGGACTAAAATGAGTCCCATTTCTTTCCTTATAAAATTTTAAAATGATAGAATCAAAAAAAGCTCGAAACTTTACAAAAACTTTTTGCATTTTTGTAGTTGGAGCAATAATTGAATGATCATCACTGGTTTTAGTTTGAACAAGCATTTCACTTTCAATACCATTATTAAGTAGAGCCTTATGCAATCGATATGCAGCTCTTGCTGCTCCACCTTGTATATCATGAGTATTAACTATTAATATTTTCATTCAGTTTAGATTATTTAAGTCCTGATTAAATATTAATTTTCATTTTCTGAACACCACATGATAGACTTATGTAAAAAATCAGAAAAGGTAGTAGCCTTTACCTCTGTATCTAATATTGATGAAAAGCAATCTGCTCCAAGTAAAAAATCAATACTAACTGTATTCATTTTTGCTATAAAAGAAATCGTATCTTTCTTTCTTACTTTTGTATTTATGACTTTTGTTAATTTTTCACCTAGTTTATATAAATCCTCACAGTAATTAACCGCAGGGTGTTGTATATAGATATTTGAAGCAAATGACAACACAGGTTTATTATATATTAGGGCTTCAATACCTGTTGTAGCAGTATAAGTTAAAATACCTTTTGAATCTTTAATGATATCATGTACAGAAATTTTATCAGATATTATTTTTACGCCAGGAAATTTCTTCATCTTTGAGAGGTAACTATATGAATACGTATCAGGCCAATGAGGATGGGCTCGAACATATAATGTATGATTATGAGGTAATAACCTACTTATCATTTCAACAAGAACAGTCTGATTGGTATACGGTTGAGCACGTAGAGCCATTGTAGATTCTTGGTTTAAGTGAAATCCAATAAATAAATAAGGAACGCTTGGATCAAAACTGTCATAAAGTAATGGCTTTAATAATTTTCTTTCTAATAAGTACGAAAATTGTAGAAGTTTATTTCGAATACCATCTAACAACCATTTTAAAAAGTAGAGATATTCTTTCTTCTTTATTCTATTAGCAACGCGATTTTTAATAGATTTAATGTACGAATTTCTTTCAGGCCATTTATATGGTAACTGGCGGTTTTCTATAAATTCATTACAAAATTTCTTTGCCTCGTCTTCAGTAAATAGGTTCATTTGGGGCTCTACAAGTTGATATTTACCAAATTTTAATGCCCTTTGAATAACAGTTTTACCTAATGCACTACCTTCAGTGGTTTTTAAGACTATTTTATTAAGTTTATTACCTATAACTCTACCAAATTCCATTTCTGCTTCTGGAGATACATCACTAAAAATAACATCGATATTTTTAGATTTTATTATATGCTCCAAAAAAAGAAATCTTGGGATTAAAAAATCTAAATCTTTAAATTCGTTTTTAGGAATAGTTATTTTCCTATAATTTCTAGGTTTGAATGTTTGTATAATATCAGAAAAATAAGCCTGTTTTAAAGTGAACTCATATACACGTTCAATTCGATTAGCTTCTATTTCTAATTCTTCCGCAGATAAATGACTGAAATTTAATTCATCATATACAAATTTATTAGTTAATGATTTATCTGATGATAATAAGTCTGAAAAAAAAATAAAATTCAGTTCATATCCTTTTTTTTGCAATTCTATCTGAGTTTCGGATAAGAAATTTGTGAAAAATTCATGTTCTTTTTCATTTCCAATGTACTTATTTAGAATCCATAGTATTTTAGTCATCTTATCTGATTATTTTTTTAGTTATATCGATTATTTCCATAAATTCTTTAATTTTAAATATATAGCAAAAGCTTATATACGCTGATACTCCAATAGTAATTTGTACAAAAAGTTGGATAATTAAATTATCAATAATAATAAATCGAGTTAAATAAACAAGAATACCCATTATCAAAGATATCGTTAAACCTGGTATCAACTTTTTAATTTGTTCAATGATTGAAATACCTAAAAGCTTATTTATGTTATGTGTTTGAAGAAAATAAGCGATGGAAAAATTTAAAATTTGCCCCATAATTATAGCAGATATACCATACCTGAATGTAATTGCAAGTAAAATTAGAATTAACAATTTATTAAGCATATCTATCTTCATAAAAATATCAGATCGCCCAAGTGAGTTAATTACATTCCCATTAATTACTAATAATGGCTGAATCATACCTATCACACAAAGAAATTGTAAGTAAGGTAAACTTGGAAGCCATTTTTCTGTAAGTAAAACTACAATTAATGGTTCAGCGACAGCAATTAATCCAACCATTAAAGGAAATGAAAGCAAGGTGACGTACGAAATTGATTTCATAGCCGCATCTTTAAGTCGATTTTTTTCATCTTGAATTTTGGAAAATACTGGAAAAGAAACCTGACTAACAACACTGTTGATAATAGTAATTGGATATTTATAAAGTGAGTCTGCTCTGGAGAAAAATCCGAGGATAGATGCATTGTAAAACTTTCCAATTACAAGCTGATTGATATTACCAAATACTGAATTTAACAATGAAACCATGAAAAGCCTTGAACCAAAGCTAAACATTGATTTTAATGAAGTAATACTAAAAAGCAGTTTTGGGCGCCAGGAATTAAAAATCCATAAAAAAACTGTATTTAGAAGATCGTTTGACAAATGAAGAACTACTAAACTCCACACCCCAAAACCTTTTAAAGCTAGAATTAAACTAATACTACTTGACAATAAAGTTGTAAGGATGCTAACATTTAATTGAGTCTTAAAATCTAATTTTTTTGTAAGAAGTGTTCTCTGAATAAGCCCTAAAGCATTAAAAATAAATATCAATGACAGAGTACGGGTCATTGGGATCAACTGAGGTTGATCATAAAAACTTGCAATCAAAGGAGCAGAGATAAAAAGAAGAAACATTGCAACTACAGATATTGCAATGTTAAAGTAGAAAACCGAACATTCATCTAAATAAGATGCACTTTTTTTTTGGATGAGAGCATGGCTAAAACCTGAATTAATAAAAGCATGCCCAAAAGAAACGAATACATATAGCATTGCAATCAATCCGAATTCAGATGGCAAAAGTAATCTTGCTAAGATAACAGAGAACACAAATTGTATCCCCTGTTTACCGAGCTTGTCTATGAAGCTCCATAAAAGTGCTTTGACTGTATCAGTCTTTAAATTATCTGTCATTTAAAATAACTATCGGCCTACAATCTAAAATTTCGTTAATAATTTTTGCCTTAGAATTTATACTATATAATACTGTTAAAATTTAGTTATGGTTTATAGTTTTAAACTATAGTTTGTTTAAAAATATTTTCGCAAGATCTTGCTTTCCATTGCTACCCCATGCAATTTTATCAGTTACATCATCCAGAGGATCAGCTTCAGAGAGTATTTCTAAATCAAATTCTATAGGATTTGAGATAAAAGTTGCGCTTGAATTTATTAATGGACTATGATGATTCTTGAATGAAGGAACATGTTTTCCCTCAACAGCAACCACTTTTTTACCAAGTATCATGGGTTCGAAAACGACAGATGAAGCATCTGTACATATTAATATGTCTGCCCATTTTGTTACACGAGATCTATCTGTCTCCCCAGCAACAATCAACAGATTTTTAAATTCTTTTAACATCCTTAGATCTGGAAATACATCCCTTGGATGTAGTTTCAAAACCATAGCAACGTCCTCATTTTCCGACAGATCAATAATAATTTCTTGTAGTCTTAGAGCCCCTGTGGTTGAAGTTAAGGGTCCTGTTCCACCAACAAAAATTCCTACTTTATACTTTTTGTCATCTAAAAAGCTAATATCCTCAATCTCCAGTCCATTAATAAAATGTACGTATGGATAGCTAGAAGCAAAGTCCCCCGTTATAATTCGATTTGAGAATTCTGATTGAGTTTCGTTGGTGTTACAAGCACATACAGTATATCCGTTATATGGGTTAAATATTGGTTTAGAGAACTCACTATGCAACCCCCCAGATGATCCATGTGTAAAAATATAAACTGGAATATTTACTTTCAAAGCTACTTGTCTAATCTCTTCAGGTAAATAATTTGGTTCAGTTTTTGACTGATCAGTAAATAGATAAGTTGGAGAAATTTCCTTTATCAATTTTTTAATAATGTTCTCTTTATTATTATAAACGCTTCTCTCGAATATTTTGAAAAGAAAAAATTTAAAGATCGAAGCTTCCTTTTTACGAACATTATCAAGTGTAACTTTCTTTGCACGCAACAATTTCCGTGTGTATTTCCCAACTAAATCAAATTCAGAAAAATCAAGTATTTCAAATCCATATTTTTTGAATAATTTCTTTTGAAATATGTTCTTTATCCCATCATTATAAAAGGGTGAAAAGTCACCTACAAAAACGAAGGTTAATTCGAAATCATTTTTCGCTGCAATTCCCAATGCAATAGCTCTTTCAAAGTCACCTTCTGTTCTTACCAATATTAATAATGACTTCATTTATGTATAATTTTTAGTCTGGTTGCTATTCAGGTTTTCTTTTTATTTTTATATAGCTTTAATAACATTATTTCATTAGTAAGACTATGTTTGTCCAATAAATATGTAACTAGTACACCTACAAATCTTCCTTAAAGTTATTGTATTCAAACAAAGTTAGCAGTTGAATAGTTACCCTATTTATTCTTACTCATACTTAACATCTTTAATACATACCAAGTTCTCACCTTTTAATTAAGGGAAACACCGTACTATGGATAATCAAAGAATTCTGATCTTGAAAACCAGTTTTAATACCTCTTTAGTATAACCATCTGCTAAGCAACCTGGTTTATGTGGTTCACCAGGTAAAAATATTGTAAACTCCCCTTCAGAAACAACCATTTCGGAAATACCTTCAGATGCCTCAAAAAACTGAAAATCACCATCCAACTTAAATTTATCAGTGGGGGTAATATGTTTAGAGTTAACATAGTGCATTGATTCACTACCCTCATAAACATATTGAAGATCTGCATATTTACTATGTGTTTCAAAAAAACCCTTAGATGCCTCCTTTGGAGTATACCTTAATACTTTAACAAAAAGATCATCTTTAATAATTGGCATATCACCATCAAGAAGTTCAGCAATGGTATGCTTATCCAAAAATTGCCTGATCTCTTTAATAAAGGGTAAAAAGGAATATCTATCTAAATTTTCAATTGTATCTAAAACCATGATTTAATTTTTAGTCTTTAAAAATATGAGGGACATCGGCTCTACTTACAGCTAACCGAATTGCATTTTCATTACCTACAGCGGTTATTTTATGCCATTTTCCTTTTTCGATAAATACATGATCACCTTTCTTAACAATAAACTCCTCCCCTTCGATTTCCCACTTCCATTCCCCTTTTAGTATGTACCACCATTCATTCCAGTTCGGGTGATAATGTAACCGATTACCTTCTCCTGGTAACTGAGATATAAGTGTTGCACTATTGTTCTCAGTATTTACTAACCGATAACTCCAGGATACTGAAGAATCCTTTTCGGAAATTATTTTATCAATATTTGTTATCGGTTGATTTTCGTGGTCAAAATCATTGTTCACAACACCATCGTTTTTTAAAATATCAGGAACAAAAACTTCTTCACGTTCATTTTGATTACTCATAATATTCAATTTTATATTTCTCTTTTCTGTCTCTAAACTTTAAAGCGACTTCCGCTAGTTCAAAATCTTCTTCATTATCAATATCTATTTCACTAAGCCCTATAAGTGTATAATAGCCAATTTTAGTATCAGTACCATGATAGGCAAAACCATATTTTCTCATACTTTCATTAAAACTTTTATAAGTCCAACCCATCAGCACTGTAGCATATGCTTTTACTGGGATCATCTGTTGTGATGAGATGTGGGGTTCTAGCAGTTCAAAATTTATTGGCTTATTTTTATAAATACATGCAATTTGATTACTAATCACTGAAATAAAAGTATCATTATTACCATCAATCATACTTTGAACAAACCCTCTGATCTCATCTGGTGTAATTAGTGGTGAGGTAGGCAATAATTGAATTAGAATATCCCCATTAACTTTCGAAATAAAATCAGCAACAAATTCGTCATTATTTGTAGCATCCGAACCCAACCTTTCAGGGCGTTTATAAAATTCAATATCTTTGCCTTCGGCTATTTCTGAAAAAATCTCCGCGTCTGAATTTATATAAATTTCATCAAAAATATCTGCTTTAATAGCAGCATCAATACTATATGAAATTAGAGGTTGACCATTAATCAATCTCAGATTTTTTTTGGGTACCCGCTTACTTCCAATGCGTGCAGGAATCATTGCTATTATTTTCATTTTAAAAAAATTAATAATTTATCAACTTATTGTATTGTAAATCCTCCGTCTAGGACTACTGATTGCCCAGTCATAAATGTATTATAATTTGAACACATCATCATTACAAAACTTGCAATCTCAGAAACCTTTGCAAAGCGTTTCATCGGGACATTTTTTAAAATTGCGTCTTTCTGCAATTCAGTAAGTACGTTTTCAACCATTGGCGTTTGGGTTGTACCTGGACACAATGCATTCACTTTGATATTAAACTTGGCTAGGTCTAATGCACACGACTTTGTTAGGCCAATTACACCAGCTTTTGTTGCTGAATATGAACTTTGTAGTGGCTTTGATATTATTCCTGCAACTGAACTGATATTAACAATATTTCCAGAAGATTGATTTTTCATCTTAGGTATAACTAACCGCATCATTTTCATCGGACCTGTAAGATTAATATCAATCACCTTATTCCAATCGGCGTCAATAATTTCATCAATTGAATGTTTAATCTGAATACCAGCATTATTGATTAAAATATCAATTTTTTGATGTTTATCTAATTGATTACTGAACCGATTAAAACTATCCGAATCAAGAAAATCTAATTGATAAAAGTGACACTTTGAATAACCTTCGCTCCAAGCAGGCACAGTGTTTCTACCTGTTATAATTACTGTTGCATTTAGTTTTAAAAATGTTTCGGCAATTTCTTGTCCAATCCCACCACTTGCACCAGTAACTATAGCTGTTTTTCCAGTAAAGTCTATATTCATGTCATCAATTTTTTTGTTTGTAGAACGTTATAATTTGCTCTACTAGTTGTACCACTAATATATTGGTTTTCCTTTTTGGGTGTAGTATTCATTTATTCAATACTAATGATTTATTGAAAACACAGTAACCGGCCCACCATTACCTTGATCAATTAATAATGGAGCAACAATTACCTGGCTTGGAATGTTTGTTAAATTAGACAGCTTCATATCCTCAATTATAAATATTGGGCCTACTTCTTTTTCGTCTAATAAGGAGAGATGTGCTTTTTTACCTTGCTCCTTAAACAATGGTGATGTAAGTGATATAAAATCAAAACCAACAGCTCTTAGATTAACAAAGTGATTTCTCAAATATTCACAAGTATCTTCAGAAATTCCTGGGTATCCATTCCAATAGATATCTTCATTTCTAAAACTCTCAAATCCAGTTCTAATTAATAGTAATTCTGTATCGGCACTGATATCTTCAGATATAATGTCAGATACTTCAATAAGTCGACCTTTTTTACAAGGGATATCTATCAATGTTATATTAAAAAAAAACCATTGATCTGGTGATATATCGGTAATTGTGCTCCCTTCATCATAAAAGTGTTTAGGTACATCAATATGCGTTCCAATATGGTTATTGGTTAATCTGAAATCAATTGTGTTGGATGAATCACCTTTTGCAATAGAGCTTTTTTGTATAAGTATTACCTCATCCCTATTTCCGTAGCTAGGAGTGTTTGATGATAATGAATGAGAAAGGTATTTAACTTTCATTTTAACCTTAAATAGAAATTTTAATCGTTACTTTCTTTATCAACTCAGGTTGATTTACATAGTGCTGAGGTCCATGTCCATCTTCAGGGAACATAATTGCAAATATACCATCCCCGATATCTACATGAGTACCTAGAGGGTGTGGGTTTTTATAGAATGTACGATCTTTATTTTCATCATAAGGAATATTTACTTCCATATCTTTTATTGGAGACCATTTAACCCTTTCTAATCCCCTGATTGGAAATTGAATATCAATAACATGCTTATGAGCTTCATATCCTCTCTCGAAGTTCTCAACTGTTTCATATTCACTTACAATTGCCTTAACCTTATCATTAATTGGATAAGTACCTAGTTCAATATCTAAATCAATTTTTTTTAAAAATTGCAAACCTGCATATATATCAGAACTTAAACTCTTGTATACATCTATATTATCTAAAGTATCTACAATCATTTTTAATTAGTTATGGTAAGTTTTCATGTATTCATTCATCCATGCCATGAATGTCTCATCAGGTGGTGTAAGGTCTTTAAACATTTCACCCCATCCTTTTGTTAATATTAGACCTAAATTACCGTTCTCATTCTTTTTATCCTTTCCCATTGCACTTATTAATTCATCTAAATTGATATCATCAATTGAATAACCTTCCCAAATGGTTTTAAAAACTTCATGAGCCATTTGAACTTGATCTTTCGTTATATATCCCTTTTTAAAGGAAATAAAATTAGCCATATCCATGCCAAAAGAAACAGCTACCCCATGTGGAATTTCATAATTTGTAATACTTTCGATAGCATGTCCAAAGGTATGTCCATAATTAAAAACGATTCTTTCATTTTTGTCAAATTCATCTATTTCTATATAATTTTTCTTTATCTCCAGACTCCTTGTGACAAGTTGATCTAAACTTGATTGATCTTTTAACGATTCACCAAACCTATTTTTAAAATAATTCACGTCTTCTGAACCCGAGACAAAGAAATAGTGTGCCATTTCACCAACTCCAGATCGAATATCTCTTTCGAGCAATGTATTCAGATACTTTGGATCAATATATATGGAAATAGGAGGATAAAAACCCCCTACCTGATTCTTGAACTCCTTAAAATTTATCGAAGTCTTACTTCCGATACAGCTATCAGCTTGAGCAAGTAGTGTAGTTGGGAAAAAAATCCATCCTACACCTCTGTATAAAATTGAGGCAATAAACGCAGTTACATCTTGGGTGATACCTCCACCAATAGCTATTAATCTATTGTTTCTCTTAAAACCATTTTTGATTAACTCTTCAATAAATGGGATTACGCCCTCATAGCTTTTTGTTTTTTCAAGTGCATTAATTTCAATAATATTTCTATTCTTACTAATTGCTTTTTTTAGGCTAGGATTTAAATCTAACACTACTTTATCTACAATTATATAATCACCTTTCTGATACACTATTTCTAATTGCTCTTCTAAACTAGCAATTATATGTACTTCATAATCTTGAATTGAAGATTTTACTTTAAATGATTCAGACATTGGTGAATCCTCCGTCTACTGTAATATTTTGACCGGTCATATAAGAGTTTTCTTTTGAACTTAAAAATAAGATGACATTCCCAATTTCTTCTGGGTTAGCCATTCTATTAATAGGAATAGATTTACTTATGTTACTTATCTCTTCTTGAGTATTAGTACTTTTTGTTAACTCAGTTAATGTAAATCCTGGCGAAATTGCATTAACCAAAACTCCATAAGAAGCTAATTCTATTGCTAAAGTTTGAGTTAGGCCAACAATTGCATTCTTTGATACCGTATAAGCCCCCCTTTTAGGACGTGTTATTTTACTCCAGATTGATGCCACATTAACAATTCTGCCATAGCCTTGAACTTTCATACTCTTTGCAAGATATTTTGAAATTTTCACAGGGGCATGAAGATTTACCGAAAGAACTTTATGATATTCTTCATCATTAATTGAATCAATCTTACTTAAAATGTTAATTCCTGCATTATTTACAAAAACATCAATTCTTGTAATACTCCTAAGACCCTCAATAAAATTATTGATCCCGCTATCGGTACTAAAATCACCCTGCAAATAGTGAACATCACCAATAGCTGATAACTCACTTATAAGCTTTTCGTCGGGAGTCTGTGACGTTCCAGTGATATAAACTCTTCCACCTCTTTTAAGAAATAGTATTGCTGTTTCTTTACCAATTCCTCTTGTTGATCCTGTAACTACAACGTTTTGACCTGTAAAATCTAGCATAAAATTATTCGTAAAGACTCATAAATTCGTCATCATCTCTTAAATAAGAAACAATCATATGACATAGAATCATATGTAAGTCTTCAATCGGTCCATAATCACCCTTTGGATTAGGAGTAAACATGCAAATATCACAAGCGTCTTTCAGTTTTCCGCCATCGAAACCAACTAAGCCAATAGAAGTACCACCTAGTTCTTTAGCATATTCAGCAGCTTTAACAACATTCATTGAATTACCACTAGCTGAAATTACAATAATTACATCTCCTTCATTAAAGTGATCTTGCATTTGTTGCGTGAATACTTCGTCAAAAGAATTATCATTTCCTATAGCAGTCATAAGCGGGCTATGATCTGTAAGACTTCTAACTTTAATTCTTTTCTTCTTGAAATACCTTACAAAGAACCCTAAATCCACCTGATAATGCGAGGCAGTAGCTGCGCTACCACCATTACCAGCTACATATATTGTTTTTTCATTTTTGTAAGCATTCACAATTGTAGCAGTAATTTCTTCTAAAATTGTATAGTCAATTTGATCGAAAAGATCATTTAGTTTGCCTTGATATTCCTTAACGTGCGTTTTTAATTTTTCACTTCTCATAAGTCAAATTTTAGAAATTTTTTGATTCGTAGATCTTGTCAATAATGTTCATAAGCTTTAATGCATCATCAGAATTTCCAATAGTAATAGGTTCATTATTTTCTATTGCGTTAAAAAAGTGTTCGATTTCATATCTCCAGCTATGGTCTTCAACATATTGAGTCTTAACTTCATCTTTCCAAGTCGCCGCAGGAGCAGTAGATCGATTTCTAGCAACAGATAGTGTTTCCTCTCCATAGCTCATGGTAGAGGTTATCAATCCATTAAGAACCATATAACCTTTTTCAAGAAAAACCTCTAATGAAAACAAATGCCTCCATTGACTCATTGTAGAATGTAAAGATGCATCAATACCTGTCTCTGAATTTCGCAATATTACAAAAGCATTGTCCTCAACCTCAAGATTCCAATATAAATTAGAAACTTCAGCTTTAACACTATCAAAATCTCCAGCAAGGTGCAGAAACAAATCTAGCATATGAATGCCTTGATCAATTAAAATTCCACCCCCAGCAAGTTCTTTCTTTGCCCTCCAATTATCAAAATAATCTTCAGTAACACTTTTACCGTACCGCCCTCTCATCCAAATTATTTTACCATAATCACCACTATCAACAAGCTCTTTCATTCTAATAACGCTACCGTGATGTCGATGATTAAAGCCATACATTAGTTTTCTACCATCACTAAACTTTTCAATTTCCCTAATCTCTTCAACTTCGGGGCCAGTAAAAGCGGGTGGTTTTTCACAAAAAACATGTTTCCCTGCTTTTAGTGCTTTAATTGTTAGCTCTTTATTTAAAAAATTAGGGGTTGATACAATAACCACGTTAATATCTGGATTATTGATAATTTCATCATGAGAGACATTAGGTATTCCATCTAATGGAACCTGAAGATTAGGCTCTGAGATAGCAACTACCTCTCCTCTTCCATCTTCTTCAATTGCCTGTAAACGGGTTTGCCCCATTTTTCCATACCCTATTATTCCAACGTTAAATTCCATTGTAAGCTATTTATTAAAAATCAGATTAAATATTTATTCTTTGCGATTTAAGTCTTTTTTTAACTCAGAAATTAAATTATTTACAGCATCTATTTCCATTTGAAGCTTGCCTTCTTTTGCATACGAGCCTAGATGTGGAGTTAGTAAAATATTATCTAGCTCACAAAGCTTACCAGAGTAAGGTTCTTCAGAAAAAACATCAACTGCTGCCGCTGCTAATTTACCATTAAATAATGATTGATATAAAACTTCTTCGTCAACAACTCCACCCCTTGATACGTTAATAAGAAAAGCTCCATCTTTCATTTTGTTTATTTCAGAAGCTCCAATCATTGGGGTTTTATCACTATTTCCAGGAACATGAAGTGTCACAATATCTGCTTTTGATAAAGTCTCTTCTAGATTAAAATACTTAACGCCAGTTTTTTTTGCCCAAACTTCATCAGGATATAAATCATACCCCACAACTGGATTCCCAATTCCCCTAAACAGTTCTGCTGTCATCTTACCAATCCTTCCAAGCCCAATAATACCAATAGTTTTATTAATAATTAAATTACCTATTTGTTTTTCCCAACGTTTCTCTTTTAAAGCAGAATGAGCCTGTGGTACTTTCCTTAGTAAGGATAATGTTAAAGCAAGAGTTAACTCAGCAACGCCCCTAGTTGGTCCATTGGGAGTATTAGTTACTGATATTCCTTTTTTATTTGCATAATCAATATCAACACTATCCATTCCTACACCAACTCTACTTATACATTTGAGATTTGGTAAAGAATCGATAACTCTTGCATTTAAAGACTCAACTCCAGCAACAATTCCTACACAATCCTTTGCTAAATCTATTACCTCATCTTCAGTTAATTTTCGCCCATGAGGATTATTTATAACCTCAAATCCATTTTCTTTTAATAAATTAAAGGGCTCGGGGCCTACTTGTCCCATTGATGATGGAGATGTAAGTACTTTCATATTATTTTTCAGTTTTAAAAACTAATTCTGGATTTTACATAGTTAAGCAAATGCATATACATATGTAATAATTTATTATTGGCTAAAATCACTATGCCTTTTTTTGTTTTTTTAATCTTCCATAACATTAAAATCGATAGTGTTAGATTTTCATTCTATGACTCATTATTAAGTAATAAACTAACAAATTTAAAATCAATCAGGTTATCAATATCTACCGATTCTAAACTGTCCATTCTATATTTCTTGATCATTTTAAAATCATTAATAGGTTTCTTAAGTAGTGAATCTGCATTAATTACATAAATAGCCCCATTAACTTCCCATACTTTAGGACAATCCTGACTTCTTGTAAAATCCCCGGATTTAGATTTTTCTAAGTACCCTAATTTATTTTCTTCAAATAAGACAAAATAGGGGTTTGAATCGGTTTCTTTTACTGAAACAACCATATCTAAAGTTTCACTATACATTTCAATAGCTTCTTTAACATGTTTTGCATTTCGTATTGGTGAAGTTACTTGCAACAAAATTATTACATTAGCATTATAATTTTTCTTTTCACTGTAAAATTTATGAGCATGTAGCAAAACACTCCTTGAGTCAGCAGTATCAGTTGACAAGTCTTTTGGCCGTATAAATGGAACCTTTAATCCTGTTTCCTCAACTACTGTTATTATATTTTCATCATCTGTCGATACACAGATAATGGAGTCATCAAACATTTCTCTTGCAACTTCAATTGTATAATGAATTAAAGGCTTTCCATTCAAAGGCTTAATATTTTTATTAGGAAGCCTTTTAGATCCACCTCGTGCCGGAATTACAATTAATGGTTTCATTTAGAATTTAACTGTATCAATGTCTTTTTGAGCTTTTTCAAAATCGTCATGTTTACCAATATCCAACCAATACCCAGATAAGGGATAAGAGAGCACCTTCTTACCATCAGTAATTAAACTTTCCATTAAATCAGTTGCATTAAATGATTCATTAATTGGAATACGGTTTAATATGTCTCTTTTCATCAGATAAATCCCAGCATTTGAGTAATAGGTGTAGGTGGGTTTTTCTTTGAAATTTATAACATGACCATTTGATGTCTCCAACACAGCGTAAGGTATATCAACTTTGTAAGGAATAGTTACAACGGCAAAATCTGCATCTTCTTCAATAAACTTAATATAAAAGTCTTCATAATCAAGATTAGTTAGTATATCTGAATTTGTTACTAGAATAGTGTCATGAATTAGATTATTTATATTCGAGACTGATCCAATTGTACCTAAAGGTTGATTCTCCCATACATACTGAATATTTAAATTTCGGTCTTTACCATTACCAAAATAGTCTTCAATTTGTTCACCAAGGTAGTTCAAAGTAATCCAGAAATCATCAACCCCGTACAAAGAAAGTCTATTTATATTATGCTCTAAAATTGGTTTATCTCCTACAAGTAACATAGGTTTTGGTTTATCAAGAGTCAGAGGTCTTAAACGACTTCCTTTCCCTCCAGCCATAATCACTACATCTATAGGTAGATATGATCTTAAATAACCAAAATTTATTACATTGATAATCTTATCATCGTTGTCAATAATTGGAATGATTCTGTAATTATTGTCTCTATACTCAGTTACTTTATTAAAGTCTAGATCACCTTTTTTGAAATATTTTGGATTAGGTTGAATAATTTTTTCTAATCGTTCTTCTAAATCAATACCATCAATTAGGCCCCTTCTAATATCTCCATCAGTAATTGATCCAATCAATCTCGATTCATCATCTATCACAAACAGTATAGCATCTATTGCGAGCTTATTTAAAATTGGTAATGAATCACGAATCTTTGTGTCTTTATGAATTAAATGCTCTGTATAGTGTCTCATCTATTCTATCTAAAATCTTCGAATTTCAATACTTCCCCAACAGAAATATCACGATTTACTTTTAAACCAATTATTTTATTTATGTCCATAGGCGAGATTCCAGTACCAGGTCTGAGTGGAATAATATCTTTTGCAACAATTGATTGACCTTTACGAAGTGGATTCGCTGTGTGCAAACTTTTTCTAGCGATATCTATATTTTTAAGCTCACTATTACTTGGCTGCTTTATTCCTGTTCCAGAAATTGCTTTTTCAATGTTTCTAATACCAGATACCATCAATTTAAGCTCATCAGGCTCTAAAGAGGCTGCATGATCTGGTCCTTCCATATTTCTGTCGATTGTAAAATGCTTTTCAATAACTTTCGCGCCCATAGCTACTGCAGCAATTGGCACCTCAATTCCTAGCGTATGATCCGAATAACCAACATCAACTTTAAAAGCGTCTCCTATAGTTTGCATAGCTTTTAAATTTACATCCTCCATTGGAGTTGGGTATTCAGTATTACAATGCAATATAGTGATATCATCCAGATTTAAATTATTGGAAATGAGTATTTTTAGAGCTGATTCAATCTCACTTAGATAACTCATTCCTGTAGACATTATAACAGGTAGATCTAAATGAGAAATGTATTCTAGATAATATAAATTGACTATTTCTCCCGATGGTATTTTTATTAAATCAATTAATGAATTATCAAGTAATTCTTGAATACTGTCGATGTCAAAAGGAGTTGAAAGAAATTTTATTCCTTTTTTGTTCGAGTATTCGCTTATTTCTAGTACAGTTTCTAAGTCAAAGGTTAAACGTTTCACCATCTCATACTGAGATTGTGAAGTATCACGAGTATTCACCTTTTGATAACTTGCTTTTTCAGCAGTTTTAGAAACAAGTTTATCTAGTTTTGAACTTTGGAATTTTACAATATCCGCTCCTGATTCCTTTGCTATATCAATCAACTCTTTAGCAAGAACCATATCTCCATTATGATTAACACCTGCTTCTGCAATGATTAGTACATTATCCATATTTAAATTTTAGACTAAAATTTTAATGCCTTCAATCAGAATATCCCACCGTTTAAATCAATTGAAGTTCCATTCAAGTAAGAAATCTTTCTTATTGATTCAACACAGTTAAAAATATCTTCTTTTGAACACAATGATCCATTAGGAATTTGAGCAATAATCTGCTCCTTGAATTTATCTGGGACCTGTTTGATCATTCCAAGCTCGCTGTAACCAAGATTGATATTATTAATTGTAATACCTTTTGAAGCATTCTCAACAGAGATGGATTTCGCCAGACCCCAAAGTGCCGATTTAGAAGTTGCATATGCACTAACTCCGGGTGTACTTTTTTGAGCAACTACAGAAGAAAAGTTGATAATTCTTCCAAAATTATTTTCCCGCATAATTGGAAGAAAAGAATGAATAACATTAAAAGTACCAACCAAATTAGTCTCTATTACTTCTTTCCATTTATCTAACTCAGCTTTATGAGCAAAAGCGTTATAAGAGATCCCCGCGGAGTTAATTAATGTAATTTCATTTAACGAGTTTGATGATTTAAGTTTTGATATCATATCATTAATAGATGAAATATTAGTGACGTCCAACCGTATCATATTTCTGGCATTGATCATATCACTAGGAACTGTATTATTGAATGTCCCATACACATCATTGCTATTTAATGATTTGGAGTATGTCTCAAAAAGAAATCTCCCAATTCCTCTTGATGCACCAGTTATTAATATCATCTCAACATTTTTTTTATAGATTTAAGAGCTATTAACCCCATTTTAAAATTGAAGCACCATAAGTCCATCCTGAACCAACTGCAGCAAAAAGAATATTATCCCCTCTCTTTAATTTCCCACTTTTTTTCACCTCATCAAGTAATATTGCTATTGTTCCTCCTGATGTATTAGCATAATTATGCATATTAGTCATTACTTTTTCCCATGGAAGTCCTATAATTTCAGCGGTTTTCTGCAAAATCCTAATACTTGGTTGATGAGGAATCATATAATCAATATCAGCAACTGTTAATCCAGTATCTTTTAGCACCTGAGAAATTGCTTCGGGCAAAACTTTAATAGCTGTATTATAAACTTCACGACCATTCATTTGAAAATAATGTAAACCCTTTTCAAGTGACTCTTTAGAAGCTGGAATATCTGATCCTCCAGCTGGAATTGTAAAATTCCATTTTCCTCGTCCGTCTGAATAAAGCCTGAAAGCTTGAAATCCTTCATTAACATTTCCACTTGTCATAATTGCTGCTCCTGCACCGTCACCAAAGAAAACACAATCTCTTCTTTTCCAATCAGTAATTTTTGAAAAAGTATCTGCTCCAATCAACAATACATTGTCATATACTCCTGAAGCTATAAACTGAGCTGAGATTGACATTCCATATAGGAATCCGCTGCAAACTGCTGAGACATCAAAAGCTACAGCATTATAAGCTTTGATTTTATCCTGAACTATGGTTGCTGTTGAGGGAGCGAGTCTGTCTGGTGTTGCTGTAGCAACTATTATCAAGTCAATGTCGTTAACTGTTAAACCAGAATCTTCTATCGCTTTAATTGCAGCTTCAGCAGCCAAATCACTTGTGGCTTGATTCTCATCAGCAATATGCCGCTGTTTGATCCCTAGATTCTCTTGTATCCACTGATCATCAGTAGATACAAATTTTTCTAAATCTTTATTGGTATATATTTTTTCAGGAGTGTATGATCCCGTACCAATTATTTTAACATTACGAACTAGTTGCTTCATCGTGAGCTATTTTTTGGATTAAATCATCAAAATTAGAATCTGTTAGATTCATTTTCTTTGAAACTTGTTTAGCTAAATCTATAATTTTATCACTACTTCTGTCTTTTACTTTTTTTGCTGGCGTTCCCATATAAATAGACCATGGTTCAGTATCTTTAGTCACAACACTTCCACTAGCAACAATGCACCCTTCTCCGATAGTAACCCCTGGGTGAACTACAACATTAGTTGCTAAAGTTGCGTGTTTTTTTATTATCACATATGATCTCTTTACACTCTGAAATTCTCTTGGAAGTGTTGGGCTAGTTAAACCTGTTCCATCAAATATTGCTGAACCTGTTATAAGTTTAACTCCAGCACTTATTCCTGAAAAATCATCCAGAATACAATAACCTCCACCACTGATGCAGGTTTGAGCTGCTATGTGGACATTATTTCCAACGTATATACCTAGTCCACCATTTATATATGCGAATTCACTAATAATTATGTGACTTCCCAGGCTTATCATTTCAGGTTTCATTATAGCTACTGGATCATATACTGAGACATTTTCACCAATTGTCTTGAATTTTCTTTGCATATAAATATTAGTTAATTCTTACACTGCTTGGAACATTTACAATTCTGTCTTCTAAATATAGTGCATTTGTCTGGTGATCCTTAAAGCAGTGCTCGTACATTGGTAATTTGTACATCAATTGCCAAATTGGTCGAGTCATCACACCAGTATTATTAGTGAATTTAAGAAAATGATCTCGGTCATTTCGATTTTCAAGTTCAACGCACATTAACCAATAATTTACTCTTGTATCTTCAGACTCAAGTCTAAATTTTATACCCATTTCTCTGAAAAATTTTGAGTATAAAATTGCGAGATTTCTTTTATTTTCGATAAAAGCTTCTAGCTGCTCAATTTGGGCACAAACTAAAGCTGCATTAAGATTTGGCATTCGAAAATTATAGCCTAGTTGGTCATGGAAATATTCGAATGGATGATTTTTTTTAGCAGTTGTAGTTATATGCTTAGCCTTCTCACCTAATGGGAGATCATTTGTAATAATTGCTCCACCACCACCTGCAGTTATTACTTTATTCCCATTAAATGAATACACACCTAACTTACCAAAACTACCAGTTGGTTTACCTTTGTATAAGGATCCCAATGATTCGGCTGAATCTTCTATTATTGGAATATTCCACTTATTACATACCTCCAACAACTCATCAATTTTAACAGGAAAACCGAATGTGTGCATTGGCAGGCAAGCTGAAATTTTATTGTTAGTAACCTTATTATAACAACCGTCCTCCCTTAATTCGCCATATTTTTCTAAAAATTCTCTGACCGCAACAGGAGACAAGCCCATAGTATCTAAATCAACATCTAGGAATACAGGGTTTGCCGCATTATATTGAATAGCATTTGCAGTTGCAACAAAAGTGAGTGCTTGCGTAAGAACTTCATCACCTCTTTTAACACCAACAAGCTGGAGTGCTACTTGCAAAGCTGCAGTTCCATTAACTACAGCAACAGCTTTTCTAGTCCCTGACATTTTTTCAATTAAATCTTCAAAATGATCCACAAACTTACCAACTGAGGAAACAAAGGTTGAGTCGATAGCCTCGTTTAAATATTTTTTTTCATTACCAATGAATCTTGGCTCATGGAGTGGTATAAACTCAGTTTTGTTATTGAAAGCCCTTCTAATGAACTCTATTATTTTTGATTCATTCATAGTTTTTTAAAACTTGTATAATTTGATTTGAAGCTGTCCCATTTCCATAAATGTTGTCAGTACCTAATACTGGCATACCTTCTATTTCATGAGCTAAAGAGCTAATTTTTTGAGCATCAGCTTGTACATGTAATACATTACTACCAGATTCTCTACCAAGCTGACGATTTCCAACATTTATAACATATTTCCCAAATGAAGCTGCTTCTACAATACCACTCGATGAATTTCCAAGAACAAATTCACAATGTTTCATACAGCTATAATATCCAACATTGCCTAATACTTCAACCAGGAATATTTTCCCCTCTCGCTCTTTAGCGAAAGAATTAAGTTTATTCCTGATCATAGTGCCCATTGTATCATTGTTGGGCATTGTAATTACAAATTGCTTATCAGTATTGTCTATTGCATCTAATAATTGATCTGTATTATTACTGTTTTGAGAAAGGTTAACAGTTTCGGGGTGGTATGTAGTCAATATAGTAGGGTTATTTAAATCGATATCCCATTTATGTAAAAATTCAGCCTTCGACATCAAATTGATATCGTGTAAATTGTCCAACCCTAAAGCCCCTACATTATAAACACCTTCTTCACTATTTATAATCTGCGATACACGTTTTGCATTACTCCTAGTTGAAGCAAAATGAAGTGATGAAAAACAAGTAATAGAATGCCTGAATTTTTCATCAATTGCACCAAACGTAGTTTCACCTCCCCCTATGTGTGCAACAGGAATATTGAATGGAACAATTGAAGCAACAGCTGCAAACATCTCATATCTATCTCCTAATACGATTATGAGATCATAATCCTCAGCAGCCCAAATTGAAGAAAATTTAATCGCTGTTAGACCCATTGCAGTAGAAATCGCCTCACTTGAGTCACCCAAAATCAATGATTCTACTTCATATTTCACTTTTATGTCATCATCTTTAAAAAAAGATACCGTCTTACCATAGAAATCTGAGACATGTGTACCAAATGCTATCACATGTATATCAAATGCAGAGTCCTTTTTTAACCTCTTGAGTAGTGGAAGATATATACTATAATCTGAACGACCGCAACTAAGAATTGCTAATTTCATTTAAAATAATCTCATTTACGATATTTATTCGAATACATCATCACCAGCTTCTAAATAACTAACATACCATTCAATTGTCTTTTTAACCCCTTCCTTCCAGCGAATTATTGGCTCATAACCCAGAATACGTTTTGCTTTACTGGTATCAGGGCATCTTCTCGAAACAGAACCTGAATGAGCACCCTGTCTCTCATACTCTCCCTTATAATCCATTAGAGAACCGATATAATGAATTAATTCTTCGATTGTAATCTCAGATTCCATATCACCTATATGGAATATTTCACCATTTGTATTTTCACCTTCCATGGCAAGTATGGTCCCATTTACTGCATCATCAATAAAATTGAAAGCACGGGTTTGATCGAATCCATAAACTTTGAATGGATTTTCATTTGCTAAAAATCTTTGTACAACCTGTGGAATTACATGCTTAAAACCCATTCTGGGCCCATAAACATTATGATACCTTACTATCGTACATTCAAAGCCATAAACATTAGAGTATTGCAGAAATCCTGATTCCCCTAACATCTTAGTTACAGCATAAGTAAATCTTGGGTGTTTTATATCCTGAATACACAAAGGCACTTCTTCAGGGGTTGGAACAGCGTAATCAAAAGCTTCTATAGTGCCAGCATAACACTCACTTGTACTAGTGAATAGCACTTTCTTGCAGGAAGTTCCTTTAAGCCATTCCAAGGTATTTAAAATTAAAGCTGTATTAATTCGAATTAACTCATTTGGTATTTTCTGAGTGTATTCAACTCCAACTACTGATGCAAGCATGTAGACGTAGTCATAATCCTTTTCAAGTTTTTTAAATGCACTTGATTCAGTGAAGTCTGCTGGCACAACATTTACATTATAATCTTTGACAATAGCCGATAGTGTTTCATCCATTTTACCTCTAAAGAAATTATCAGCTATAGTAATATCATACCCCCCTTTTTGGCCAAGGGTTTGCACAATATTCATGCCAATAAATCCAGCTCCACCTATAATTAATACTTTTTTAGACATCTCCTCTTCCTATTATTTTAAAATTATGGTTAACTTTGAACTTGTTTATGAATTCATCATCTAAACACCCATGTGGGTCAATAACTAATGAACCTTTATTATCAGTTAAAACCTTTTCTAAGAGACCATTTTTTACATATTCGTCATGGGGTGTTCCAATAATTATAATATCAAATACTTGAGAATGAATTTGATCATTTTTGAGTGTTGGTATGCCCTTTTCTGCCCAATACTCAACAAATGGATCATGTATTGTGATCTTACCTTTTGAATTAGTTAATCTTTCGAATAATAATTCCACAGGTGAGTATCTAGTGTCTCCAACATTCTGAAGATATGAAATCCCCAAAATTAAAATATTCTTTCCACTAAGATTCTCACCAACTTCACTAACAATATGTTTATAAGTATGTGATGGCATCTTATCATTGATTTTAACAGCTGCTTCACTTTGTGTGAGTCTAATTGAGTCAAACAAATTTTGACTTGCCCAACTTGCAAGCAATGGATCCTTGGTTAAACAATATCCACCCACGCCTAAACCAGGTCTCATAATATTATTGTGAGTTGGCCTCATTCTTATAGCATTAATTACTTCATATAGATCAACCCCTGCACTCTCTGCAAACTCAGTCCATTCTTGTATAAATGCAATATTCATTGCTCTAAATGAATTCTCCAAAACTTTACTCATTTCTGTTGCATTTGTATTGCCCAAACGGGTTAGAGGATAATCATCAGTTGAAATTATTGTTTTCAAAAAGAGCTCAACTTTATCGGCACTCTTTTCATCAATTCCTGAATATACTCGGTAAAAATTTTTGATCGAATCTACATAACCAGGACCCGGCATAACGCGTTCATAAGAATGCCCAATTGAAAAAGAAATCTCTAGGCCTCTTTCTTCAAACGCCTTTTCGAAAATAGGTTTTATAATTTTCTGACAAGTACCAGGAGGTACTGTAGTCTCCACAAGAATAAGTGCTTCTTCTTTGCATTTTTTGGCTATGGTTTCCATAGCTTTTTTGAATCCTTCTAGACTTACATCATAATTTAAAAGGTCACGGCTAACAGATGATTCTTTTTGAACATCTAGGTTTATATCCACAATTACAACATCTGCATTCTGATAAGCATAAGGATTAGATGTAGCTAAGAAATTTCCTCTTTTTCTAGCATTCTCAAAATACTCATATACTTTAACATCTGTAGTCTGAATCGGAAATATGCCATTATTTAAGTCATCGATTACATTTTTTTTTTCAGGTAAATCAATCCCAATGACCGCGTATTCATTTTGATCTGAATTAGCTACAACAATTGACATTACAGCGCCGACAAAACCCAATCCTTGAACTACTACAATTGATTTATCGGAATTTTGTATTAAAAATTTATTAATCTGTTCTTTGCTCATAATTAAGTAAAAAAATACAATTTATAAATATTACTTTCTATCTAGGTTTCAGAATTTCAATCAACCTATTCTGCTTGTTTTAAAATTTTATGGCCTGCTTTTATTAAATCTACATCTTTTTTCATTAGCGAGACATCACTTTTCATCATGTCTTTAACTAAAGAGGCTAAATCATGCTCAGGAACCCAACCTAATTGCTCTTTTGCTTTGGTAGGGTCTCCAATTAATAAGTCCACTTCTGTTGGACGGAAATACGAAGGATCAACTGATAACACCTCTTTGCCTATTCCCACTTGGTAATCTTTATTATTACAAGATGTCACAAAAGCTTTCTCATCTACTCCCTCACCTTTAAATTCTAACTCAATGCCTACTTCGTCAAAAGCCATTCGAACGAAGTCACGAACTGTTGTAGTTACTCCAGTGGCAATCACCCAATCTTCTGCTTTATCAGCTTGTAAGATCATCCACATCATACGAACATAATCCTTAGCATGTCCCCAGTCACGTTTTGCATCTAGATTACCAAGGAAAACTTTCTCTTGTAGTCCTAATGCTATTTTTGAAACAGCTCGAGTAATTTTTCTTGTTACAAAAGTCTCCCCTCTTCTTGGCGATTCGTGATTGAATAAAATACCATTACAAGCATAGATATCATATGCTTCACGATAGTTTTTGGTAATCCAAAATCCATATATTTTAGCTACTCCATAAGGAGAACGAGGATAAAACTGAGAAGATTCGTCATAAAAACCTCTTTCATTTTTATTCTCCGGCATTCCACCATATAGCTCTGAAGTCGAGGCTTGGTAAATTCTTGTTTTCTTTTCTAACCCTAAAATTCTTACTGCTTCCAATATTCTTAATGTTCCCAATCCATCCACATTTCCACAATACTCAGGAGTGTCAAATGATACTGCGACATGAGACATAGCTCCAAGGTTATAGATCTCATCTGGTTGACACTCTTGTATAATGCGAGTCAAATTCATAGAGTCAGTCAAATCTCCATAATGTAAAATCAATCTTTGATCAGGGTCATGGGGATCTTGATATAAATGATCTATACGATCTGTATTAAAGAGGGACGATCTTCTTTTTATACCATGTACAATATAACCCTTCTCTAATAAGAACTCGGCTAAATAAGACCCATCTTGCCCAGTTATACCTGTTATTAATGCTACTTTATCCATATCTGTTGTATGTTTGTTTAGCTGTTGAGGAGTTTAGGTTTTTTGGACTGAATGGTGGAGCCTATTGATCATCCCTGTAATGTGTTCAATATCCGCTCTTAATTCTTCATAAACTTCAACAGTTAAAAAATTTAATTCTTTGCTTATCAATATTTGATTCAATACTTCAATTGCTGAACTATATGCAATGGTATAAAATCGCCCCTGATATTTACCCGATGTTCTCGAAGAACCTTCTGCAATATTCGAACTCACAGAAACCGATGCTCTTCGCAATTGTGATACTAATCCAAATTTCTCTTCCTTCGGAAACATAGATGTAACCTGGTACACGCCTACTGCAAAATCTTTCGATTTTTTCCAGACATCAAGCTTTTCGAAGGAGTATTTCATTTTGTTTAGGTGTTTATTCGTTGAGGAGTTTAGTTGTTTAGGAATTCTAAACGCCTAAACAAATCAACGTCTCAACTTTCAATATCTACTTCTTTAAATTCTTTGATATGTTCCAAAAACCATTTATAGGTATTTTGTATTCCTTCTTCCAATTCTATGCTAGCCTGCCATCCAAGTCCTTTTAGTCGATTAACATCCATAAGTTTTCTGGGTGTACCGTCTGGTTTTGAAGAGTCCCAATTTATTTCACCTTCATGACCTACTACTTTTTGTATATTTTCAGCCAATTCTTTGATGGTAAGATCTACTCCGGTGCCTGCATTAATAAGATCATATTTTAAATCACCCGAATACTCCATCACAAAACGTACTGATTCTGCTAAATCCTCGACATGTAAAAACTCTCTCATCGGAGAACCACTACCCCATAAGAATACTGGAATGTTGCCATTCTCTTTAGATTCATGGAACTTTCTTATCATTGCTGGAAGCACATGAGAGGTTTTAAGATCAAAATTATCACGTGGCCCATACAAATTAGTCGGCATCATAGAAATATAATTTCTACCATATTGCTTATTCAAAGCCTGGCACATCTTAATTCCAGTGATTTTAGCAATTGCGTACCATTCATTCGTTGGCTCGAGAGAACCAGTAAGCAAATATTCTTCTTTCAATGGTTGTTTTGCCATTTTAGGATAGATACAAGAACTTCCAAGAAAAATTAAATCCTGAACGTTGTTCTTATGTGCTGCATTTATGATGTTAGCTTCAATCATCAGGTTATCGTATAAGAATTGCCAAGGATATTCATTATTAGCAAGAATACCTCCTACTCGAGCTGCGGCGATAATAATTCGATCAGGCTTTTTCTCTACAATAAATTTATCTACCGCCAATTGATCTCGTAAATCTAACTCTTTACTAGAAGCTGTAATAAGGTTCTTATACCCATTTGATTGCAAATTTCTAATAATTGCAGAACCGACCATACCTCTATGTCCGGCAATATAAATTCTTTCATTCATGTACTTACTTACCGCCTAATCGATCTAATAGAATAATTGTAGAAGCAACCGCTGATATTGTTGATGCAAATACTCCTAAATAGTCTCTAAATGATGGGCGCCTTTTAACTCTGACTGTTACTGTTTGATTATTTTTTAACACAAATTCCCTCATTCCATCAGGAAATGGTTCTTCAAACCGGTATTGGAATTTCTGCATTTTTTGCACCCCTGTTTCAGGGTCATATTCTTGAATATTAATCTCTACTCTCATTTTAGACCAATCAACATTTGTTTGACCATCTCTTAATGTATTAGGCCCAAAACTATAGGATAGTAATTTAGGTAAATCAGTTCCATAAGGGACTAAATATCTTCCGGAACTCCCAACATCTCCCCAAACATTAATAGAATCCGACAATACTCCTGGCTCAGATATCCGAATAATACGTTCTGCTAATCTAAATTGTTGAGAAGCAGCTACTTGCCGAGTTTGTGCAAATAAAACTTCTGATATACACATAAAGATTGAAATCCCAACTAGAACTAAAATTCTTATTCTTGTCATCCTAAATTTTCTTTTTATAAATCTTAAATTGCATGTAATAATATGAATTTATTTACACAATTTTATGTTTTAATATCTTAATAAGATATGAGATTCACCTCTGCTGAAACCTAAATTCGTCAATCCTGTTAAAACTTTTTCAGTATTATATTCTACTCTTTCCATTTTTATTTCCCACTTCTCTGTATCTACTAAACAAAAAGATGCACGGAAATCTTCATCTCTAGGTTGCCCCACACTTCCAGGATTAATTAAATATTTTTGATCCTTATTGAATCCCAATAAACCAATTTTGTTCGATACCACAAAGGGGATATGAGTATGCCCTACAAAACATAATTGTGCATTTATGCTAGCTAAAATATTTCTTGCTTTTATTGCACTATCAACATAATCCCATTTCAATGGCTCTAATGGGTTGGCATGAACAGCAATCCAGTTATTATCATCTACTAGCGTCTCTGGTAGGTTTTGCAACCATCTCAATTGTTCTTTACTTAATATTTCTTGCGTTTTTTGTATTAATTTTCGATTGGGGTTACGAAAGTGTTTAATAGTTAGATTACCAGACACTCCAGCGTCATGATTTCCCATTACAGTTGGAATATTCCTACTCCTTATTAAATCAATACATTCAGACGGGAATGGTCCATAACCCACCACATCACCTAAGCAAACCCACTGGTCAGGCTTAAAAGTATCTATTTTTTTAACCACAGCTTCCAATGCAGGTAAATTCCCATGTACATCAGAGATAAGTGCTACTAAAGGCATAAATCATGCTAATTTGGATTTTAGAATACAAAATTAAGACAATTTAACTGTAATTAATAATAGTAAAGAGGAATAGTTTTTTTATCTTTATCTCTTATTTAATTACTAAGCCTAAGATAACAATCAAGAGATGCATTATAACGGAAATTCTCAGAACGGTTATAATTCCAATCAATCAAATTTTTCAGATCATCATCAATCAAATGTGGATGATGAGATAGATCTATTTAAAATAGTCAATTTATTACTCCTCAATAAATGGAGTCTAATTGGTATAACTGGAATTTTTTCGATTATTTCTATTTTTTACTCATTGAATCAAACCCCCATTTATGAAAGTACTGGAACTCTAATTGTTAGTGAAAGCAAAAATAGATACTCCTATGCTGGTGCAGGAATAGAAAATTTATTGACTACTACTTATGGCATTGGTGTTGGGAGTACTATTGCCAATGAGCTCCAAATAATGAGATCAAGGAAACTCAGCATTGAAGTAGCACCACGAATAATTAGCCAAGAATTTGATGAATACGGTCGTAAATTCCCAATTCTTTGGAGATCCTATCCTGATGATTCAACTACTGTACACATAGATACTGTTGCAATGAGGTTTAGAGGAAGTGCTCTATTTGAAAAGCGGGATAATGATGCGGACATAGTATCAATTTCATTTACCAGCCCATTACCTACTGAAGCTTCTGCTATTGTCAATATGACCATGGATGCTTATTCCTCACTTTCCACTAGTCAAAATAGGGTTATGGCAGTTTCAGCACTTGATTTTTTAAGAACAGAAAGAACAAAATTAGAAAACGATTTGGCTTCAACTGAAGACTCACTTCAGAAATTCATGGATCGAACTATGCTTATTGCGGTTGATCCACAAACTTCTGAATTAATTACTGCTATTGCTAAATTAGAAGTCGATAGGCAAAGTTTAGAGGTAGCGCTAGTTGCTGTTAATTCTGGAGTTAATCAGTATCAAAATCAATTAAATGAAATCAAACCCGGGCTAGCTGAGCAGTATTCAGATGCAATAGGACCAGTTATCGACAGGTATCAGTTCGCCCTTGCTGAATTAGAGACTAACAAACTATTATATCTAACTAAGAACCCGAATATTTCCCAAGATAATCCAGATATCTTTCGAATCAATAATGAAATTGAACAAGTAAAAGAGCAGATAAAAGATCGCACTAACAATTTACTTTCATCAGGGTCTGATCTGTATTTAAGCTTCTTAGGATCTGGCGAACTTGCAATTACTCAAAGAATTTCAGAGATCACTCAAAAACTTATTGACCTTAAAGTTCAACAAGAACAATTAAAAACTCAGGGCGTTGTTATAAATAGACGTTATAATGAATTAAATAATCGTTTTGAGGATCTTCCTACTGAGATGATACAATTAGCGCGTTTAAAAAGAGATGTACGCGTCAATGAGGAAATGTATTTACAAGTTTCTTCCCAATTTTCTGAGATGAGCTTATGGGAAAAAACTCAATTCGGATTAGGTCGCCCTTTGGACTACGCTATTCCTGCAGATATTCCTATAAAACCACAAAAAAAACTCATTGTTTTGATTGCAACTTTTTTCGGAGGTATTTTTGCTGTGGGTTTCATTTTTATTAGAGATATGCTTAATGACAAAGTTAATTCTACAGATAGCTTAAGTGAATATAAATTACCAATATTAGGAACTATTCCTGATTTTTCAATTCTAGATGGCTTAAACCCTAATGAAAGGCAGGTTATAGATGATCGATCTGTATCGAATCAATTAATTACTTTTTTGGATCATATCTCTCCAATATCTGAGGCTTATAGAAGGCTGCGAATAAATGTTATATACGCAAACCCTGATAAGGCTTATAAAGTTATCATGGTAACTAGTGCTACTAAAGGGGAAGGAAAAAGTACTGTTGCTGCAAATCTAGCTGTGACATTCTCAGAAGCTGAAAAGACGGTACTAATTATTGATTTGGATTTACGACGGCCAACTCAGCATAAAATTTTTGGTGAAAATAGAGAACCTGGATTAACGGACTCTCTATTTGAGACCATCAAAATCAGTGATATTACTAATGCGACTATTGCTCCAAATGTAGACCTTATCACAGTTGGTAAGAAAACGCCTGAACCTGCTACTGTTTTAGATAGTAAAAGACTAAAGCAACTAATAGATAAATTAGGTGAACGATATGATCACGTAATATTAGATACTGCTCCGTATGGTATTATCTCAGATTCAGCTTCACTCCTCAGATTAGTTGATGGTATCGTGGTTGTTTCTAGATTTAACGTTACCACAAAAAGAGAACTTTCATTTACACTTGAAGGTCTAGCACATTTGAATGCAGATGTACTAGGAATTGTATTAAATGCATTTGATCCTAAAAAGAGTACCGATTACTATACTAATTACTCTTATTACAAACGTACTTACAGTGATTATTATCAAGAAGATAAAGCTTGATTTAGTTCTTAGTTGTGAGTGTTAAGTTGGAATTCTCAATTCTTAGTTGTTAGCTGTATGTAAATTTTGAACAGGAACTAATTCTGTTGGTTTTAGACCGAATACTTGGGACTGAAACTTGAGTATTAAAGAGTTTAGTACTTAAAACTAAATCAGATTGGGAGACTTAAGACTAAGCGAAAAGTTTCTAAATAGCATATAGCTAGATTCATAAGATCCTGAAACAATTTCAGGATGACCTGATGTTGAAACTGATATTGAATTCTAAATTCTTAGTTTTTAATTATTAATGTTTAGTTTTGAGTTGTCTACACTTGGTAATGAATTCTACACCCTAGCACTCTTATTTAATCACTTACCTAAAAACTAAACACTAATAACTCATCACTGCGCGAAGCGCACTAAATGATCATCCCCGCGCCTACAGTTACATTGGTAAATTCATCAATAATTATAATACTACCTGTCATTCGGTTTTTCTTATAGCTATCGTAAAATAATGGAACTGTAGTTCTAATCTTAATCCTACCAATATCATTTAACCCAATACTTTTATCACCTTCTTTCCTATGTAAAGAGTTGATATCTACTTTGTATTTGATTTCTTTTATAATACAACGCGCATCTCTAGTCGTATGTTTAATTGCATACTTCCCATTTAGTTGAAGTTCTTTTTGATCTAGCCAACAAACCATTAACTCAATATCTTGACCTTGTTCTGGCTGATTGTCTGGCTTAGCAAGCATATCACCACGAGATATGTCAATTTCATCTTCAAGAGTAATAGTAACCGACATAGGTTGAAATGCCTCAACTAACTCTTGTTCGTAATTTTGAATTGATTTAATTCTAGTTGTAAATCCAGATGGCAATGCTATAACTTCATCGCCGTGTTTAAAAACTCCACCTTGGACTCTACCAGAATAACCACGGTAATCAGGGAAATTAGCTGATTGAGGTCTTGTTACCCATTGTACTGGAAAACGGCAATCTACATGATTATAGTCACTGCTAACCTCAACATTTTCTAGAGTGTAAAGCAAAGTAGAACCTTTATACCAATCCATTTTGACTGATTTATCGACCACATTATCGCCATATAAAGCACTAATAGGTAGGTATTGAATATCTGGAACACCAAGCTTTGATGAAAACTCTTTATACTGCTTTACAACCTTATCAAAGGCTTCTTCTTTATAATCAACTAAATCCATTTTATTGACACATAGCAGAATGTGTTTGATGCCTAGCAAGGAAGCTATAAAAGAATGTCTACAAGTTTGTTCAATTACCCCTTGCCTAGCATCTACAAGAATTATTGCAAGATTGGATGTTGATGCACCCGTAACCATATTCCTTGTGTATTGAATATGACCCGGAGTATCTGCGATAATGAATTTTCTTTTTGGTGTCGAGAAATATCTATAAGCAACATCTATGGTAATACCTTGTTCTCGTTCTGCAGAAAGTCCATCTGTTAAAAGAGCTAAATTGGTATACTCATCCCCTTTTTTTCTACTTGATTCTTCGATGGCTTCCATTTGATCTTCAAATATTGACTTTGAATCATATAGAAGTCTTCCAATGAGCGTGCTCTTGCCGTCATCTACACTACCAGCTGTAGTAAAACGCAGAAGATCCATGTTTAAATAAGCGTTATCGTCTAATGCAGTGTTTAGTTTTGAGTGCTTAGTGTTGAGTGGGTTTTTATCGCTCATTGCGTTGGGGTAATACTCGTGTTTAGTGTTTAGTTTTTTTAGTGTTTAGTTGGCTGGTTTTTACTATTGCAGTCAGCAGTTTCACTAATTCTAAACACTTATCATATTCTTTGGTAATATCTAAATTGACACTATCGCTTACTTTCAAAAGCCTGAGCCAGTATAATGACTCTCTCGCTTCTTTGGAGGCGATACTCATTTTATTAATAAAATCATTTTTCGAAACAGCGGCTCCAGCTTCGTTAACATTTGCACCAATAGATGTTCCAGACCTCAATAATTGTCTAGATAGATCAAACTTTCCATCTTTATTCAGCTTTTGATTTAGATCTATGATCATGAGTGCAAATTCAAACGATTTATTGTAAACAGGTCCTTTGTTTTCCACTTCAGCTCCTTATTAGTTTTGTGATTATAGAGTAAGACTGATTTAATTGAAATTCCTTACACTAAAAACTCAACACTAATAATTTAAAACTGTCATGCTTATGCATGACTAAAAATATCCTTGTTTTTTTCTTTCTTCCATTGCTGCTTCAGATCTTTTATCATCAGCACGACCACCACGTTCGGTAACTCTTGCTGAAGCTACTTCCTGGATAATTTCTTCCAGCGATTCTGCCGAAGAAAGTACAGCACCAGTACAAGTAATATCGCCTATTGTTCGAAAGCGGATTTTTTTCTTAATAATCTCTTCGTTTTCGTAATTCTGGATATGTTCAGATTTAGCTAAATAAACACCATCTCTTTGGAATACTTCTCTTTGATGAGAAAAATAAAGCGATGGTATTTTTATGTTTTCAGCTGCTATATATTGCCAAACATCCATTTCTGTCCAATTACTTAATGGAAAGATTCTAAAATGTTCCCCCATTTGTTTCTTTCCATTAAAAAGATTCCATAATTCAGGTCTCTGATTTTTTGGATCCCATTGTCCAAACTCGTCTCTATGTGAGAAGAATCTTTCTTTAGCTCTAGCTTTTTCCTCATCTCTACGTGCCCCACCAAATGCTGCATCAAATTTATGCTCCTCTAAACCATCAAGAAGTGCTGTTATTTGAAGGGTATTTCTGCTAGCTCTTGGACCTACTTCTTCTTTAACTTTTCCTTGATCTATTGCATCCTGAACACTTGCAACAAATAATTCTACTCCTAAATCAGCCATTAACCAGTCGCGAAACTCGATGGTTTCATCAAAATTATGACCTGTATCAACATGCATAAATGGGAATGGTATTTTACCTGGGTAAAAAGCTTTTCTTGCAAGATGTGCCATTACAATAGAATCCTTACCACCAGAGAATAGTAATACTGGTTTCTGAAACTGAGCCGCTACTTCTCTCATTATGTAAATTGCTTCGGATTCTATCTGTTGTAAATGGGTCAATTTATAAGAATTCATACGTCAATTTAAAACTTTATGCTTATTTAAATAGCCAATTACTTTTTTAACCGCTTCATCTAATGAAATATCTGTTGTATCAATTTCAATATCTGGATTTTCAGGTGCTTCAAAAGGATCGTCTAAACCAGTGAAGTTTTTTATTTCTCCTGCTCTTGCTTTAGCATATAAACCTTTTACATCTCTACGCTCACATTCTTCATAAGGAGTTGAAATATAAACTTCAGTGAAGTCTTCACATAACTCACGTACAAAATCTCTAGCTTCTTTATAAGGCGATACAAAGGATGCAATTACAATTACCTTATGAACTTGTAAACGACTTGCTAAATATCCTACTCGCTTTATATGATTATTCCTTTCTTCTTTAGAAAAACCAGTTTTGGGGAATATATCACGAATTGCATCTCCATCAAGATGTTCAACTTCGTAGCCCTCTTCTTTAATAATCTTATAAACCACTTCTGAAATTGTGCTTTTACCGGAACCTGATAATCCAGTAAACCAGAGTACGGTGGGTTTCCACCTTTTTAATTCTAAATTCTCGATGCTCAATTTTTAATGTTTTTTGTTGCAGTTTTTACAATTGAAGTAAGCAAACGAACTAAATTTTCGACTTCTGCTAATTCATCTTTTACATCTATGGAAGTTAATTCACTGGCATGCAGTAGTCTTAACCAATATTTAGTTTCACGAGCTTCCTTTGAGGCAATAGACATTTTGTGAATGAAATCCTTTTTGGATTCACCGCTGGTAGATTCTTCGATATTAGCTCCAATGCTTGTTCCTGATCTCAATAATTGTTTTGAGATAATAAACTCTTTTTCAGTTACCAATCGACTGTATAAGTCAATAATCGATAATGAAAATTGAAAACTTTTTTCTTTAACAATATTCTCTTTCATAGCTACATTTTTACATAAGGGTTTACTGTAAGACTCAGCTGACAAGAAATCCTTACACATAAATGTATTAAGCATTGAGAATTCAAAATTCGTAATCACATTAAAATCCCAAAACGAACGACTTATTCAACAAATCTTCTTTGTTATACCTTAATTCAGAGACATGAGTGCCGATTTTTGCCGAATTTCTATACACACAATCACCGGCAGCAACATCCCATTCCATAGTTGGTGCAAATCTTGGATAAAAATCCGCCAATCCTTCTGCGACTAAACAAATCTTAAGTGAACTCCCAGACTTAACTCGTTCAATTATATTGAGTTTTTCATTCTGTAAATAGTCTTCAAGTTCTTTAGAACCATGAGATCGACTTTCAATTAACCTTAATGGTTTTAATTTATCCGCTTTATCTGAATAAATCTGTTCTATAGGATTATCATCAACTTGTTTAAAAGAACCTTTCCCCTTTTCTGCAAAGTATAAGAGCTTCATTGTTGGAGTATATACCACCCCTAAAACTGGTTCCCCGTTATCAATCAGGGCAATATTTACAGTAAACTCCCCATTTCGTTTAATAAACTCTTTGGTGCCATCTAAGGGATCAACAATCCAAAATTTCGACCACTTTTTTCTCTCTGAATAAACTGGTACTCCTGATTCCTCTGAGATTATTGGAATCTCTGGAGTTAATTCTTTTAAACCATCTACAATAATATGATGCGCAGCTATATCAGCTTTAGTCAATGGTGAGTCATCTTTTTTTGATGTGATCTCCATGTCTTCTGTATAAAACTCTAAAATTTTAACTCCGGCCTTTTTGGCCAATCCTATAACAGCGTTAAGCATCTATTTTATTTAGCTTCAGAAACTCCAAATTTGAGGAACTAAAGATATGGTTATTGTCGCAACGATCAAATTCAATGGAAGCCCAATTCTAAGGAAATCGGTGTATTTATAATTCCCAGGGCCATAAACCATGAGGTTAGTCTGATACCCAACAGGAGTAGAAAAGCTTGCTGATGCTGCCATAATAATTACCATTGCAAAAGGAATAAAGTCGACCCCTAAAGATTGTGCAATTGAAAATGCAATTGGAAATATTAACACTGCAGCCGCATTGTTGGTAATAATTTCAGTTAAAGCCCATGTTATGAAATAAGTAAATATAAGAGCTGTAATTGGATTCGAACTTGCATATAAAAGTAAATTAGATGCTAAATATGTTGCAACTCCAGTTGAAGTTAATGCGCTTCCAATACCAAGTGACGAAGCTATTGCAATTAGTACTCTCCAGTCAACCGATTCTAATGCTGCAGAATATCTTATAGCTTTAGTTATCACCATAAATCCACCGGCTAAAAAAGCTGCCTGAAGCATACTTAAAGTTCCTGTACCTGCCAATAATACCAACCCGGTAAGAATTAAAATGGCTACCCAAGCTTTTTCAAACTGAACTGAAGATGATCCTACTATAGGGCTTATTAAAAAGAAGTCATTCGAGTTCCTATATTTTCTTTGGAATGAACTTTTTGTCTCTATCAACAAAGTATCTCCCGTTTTTAACTTTATATCCCCAATTTTCTCTTTAATTCGTACACCACTTCTTGATACTGCGAGAACAACTGCGTTATATCTGTCTCTAAACTTACCCTCCTTAATTGTTAGTCCTTTTAATGGATTGGAATTAGAAACTACAGCCTCAATTAGTACTCTATCTTTCTTAGGAGTGTCTAGTTTAAATACTTGATTTGTTGCAGGTATCAAACCTTGGATATTTTGAAGATCGACTATCGAATCTACAATTCCAGCAAAAATAAGTCTGTCTTCTACTTTTAAAATTTGGTCAGGTCCTACTGCAGGAATTATTTGTTCGTCTCGATGTATTTCTACAAGAAATAAACCCGGTAATTGTCTAAGACCTGCTTCTTGTATAGATTTATTTACAATTGGACTTTTAGCAAGAACCATCATTTCAATGGTATATTCTCTTGGGTCTTTAAAGCTTTCAAATGCTTCTCCACGTGATGGAAGTAACTTATCCCCAAAAAGAACAAGGTAAATAAAACCAGCTATTGCACAGGGAACCCCAACCCAGGCAGGTTCAAAAAGTCCTAGAGCTCTTGTACTTCCTTCTTCAATTAATAATCCATTAAGAATCAAGTTCGTACTGGTTCCGATTAAGGTACAGGTTCCACCAAGTATGGCTGCATAACTTAAAGGAATTAGAATTTTTGAAACAGGAATTTGCGCTTTCCTACTCCAGTGTTCTAAAGAGTGGATAAAAGAAGCTACAATAGGAGTATTATTTAAAAATGCACTCATCACCATTACGGGAAGCATAATTCTGGTTTGAGCACCGCGAACTGTTTTAGTATCACCCATTACTTTTTGAGTAATGTACTGTATGGTTCCCGTTTCTTTAAGCCCAGCTGCTACAACGTATAAAACCGCTACTGTAAGCATACCCTCATTAGAGAAACCAGATAGTGCAGCTTCCGGTGATACAATACCGAAGATTAACAATAAAGCTAATCCACCAAGCAGTATCATATCTACCGAATAATTAGTGGCGATAAGAAATAGAAGGCATCCAATAATTACGGAAACGACCGCCCATCCGTCAAAAGTCATATAAAAGGAATTAGAAATTCGTATAAATATATAACATTAGAAATTGAGTTAAAGAATTTTTAACGAACATAAATTCTGGCTTGAATTCCCAAGAAACTTCTTTTATTTCCTTGAATTTCACCAAGTCCACTACTTAGAGTTTGGGCATCCTCCACAGTTGTGACTGAATATTTAAACCAAAATTGGAGATATTCAGTAGCTTCATATTTCAATACAGTGTACAACCTATCCCCTTTATCACTTAAAACAACGTTAGATAAAACATACAAAAGATCATTCTCAAACTGATAAACTCTTGTATTGAAGCTATCCGTATCAAAGATGGTAACTCGAGTATCAATTTGAAGCTTTCTGGAAAGTTGAAGTCTCAAATCTTGATATATCAAAAACCCAGATTCCGACTCTTCTCCTGCTCCTTCATATCGGACAAATTCAGCCCTTGAGCGTAATCTTATTTTTCGATTTGGGATGTATTCTGTTTGTATTCGAATACTAGATCTTTTCTCTTTTCCTAGTAATCGCTCTTCTCTACCAAACTCACTTTGAGTGATATACTCGTCATCTTTTATCTCTGACCTGATAAGAATATAGGCATTCAGAGTCCTAGTAATATTACCTTCAATCAAAGCTAACATATCATAGCCTTGGGTTGATTGAGTTGTTCCAAAACGTGGTGCTTCAAAAGTGTATTGATCCACATAAGCACTGATTGAATATCTATTCATAAAACGATGTTTTATTCCTGCATATAATCCAGTCTCATTATTTGGATCACCAGAAGATTCTCCAAATCCATTACCTAGAAATGATTGGAAATCTTTTTGATAGTTTCGATACAACAAAGCTATATCAGTTCTGAACCCCATTGGAGCTTCAATTCCTGCAACTCCTCCAATGCCTCCATTTTCACTTCTAGCTGCTTCTCCAAAAATTAAAGAACTCCCGATTAACCCTCGATAATCGATTCCAAACACTGAGTTTGAATTCCCTTCAAAGGAATATAAATCACTTGTTGAACTTCCTTTACCAATGTAGCTACTGAAATCAGTTACATAACCTGTTAATCCAATAAGCCCAAAGGGAGTATCTGTTCTTATTCTTCCGCCAATTGTTTGTTGATCAATGTTATTTCTACGATCTATCTCTGATTGAGTACGATGAAAACCACTCGAAGATGGGAATCTTGTAGTATCTCCTTGAATTTCAGATGCTGTTCTTGGCTTATCTGAGTAAAAAGCAGTGAATTGGATTTGTTCTCCATAGGTTGCAGCAATTCCCTTAAAAAAATCCGTCTCTTGAGCTGAGCCATATGGCCTAACTCCTCTCTCATTCTTGCTCATTGTTCCCGTTACTTCACGACCTTTCCCAAATGCTCCACCTGTCCATATAACTAATCCTTGTCCAAAGCTTAGACTATAATCACCAACAACTAAACTTTTTAACTTTCCATTATTTATAAGAGCTAAATGCCACGAATTATAATCAAAATCAGAAACTCCATTAAGTTTCTCACCAGCATCTTTCTCTTGAGTTAGATTTATTGAAAGATGATTACTTTGTAATCGAAATCGTTGATAATATTTAACCGGATTCCCGAGGTAACCACCTAAAGAATCTGGTCTCATAAAGCCTTCTTGTGTCTCAAGATTTTGTTGAAATCTCGATATAACTTCGATTTTATTTCCAGTTAGCCAATACTTAGGATTATTATAAAAATATCTAAATCTATCGCCTGAATCTCCTATGCTAACATATGGTCGCATTCTTTGATAGGTTGCTATACCAATCCCTTTAACTTTTTGAAGCTCTCTTACACTTTCAAATGGTTTTGTTTTACGATACTCGATTACAGCTTTAGCAATTAACAGATTAAATCCTGGAATTTGTAGAAATTCACTAATTCCTGCAGCGTTTATGTTAATTGGATTTGCAGCAAGATCTTCTAAAAACTGAGAGAACTGATCTCCTGTTAACCCTGATTCTTCGGTATCAAGTTCTTCAAAGGCTTCCTCAAGTTGCCTTTCAACTTCAACTTTAGATGTATCCTGGGCAAATGTAAGTGGGGATATCAACCCAGATAAAATGAGAATTATGACTTGAGCCCGTTTCATAACTAGAACTTAAATAAAAGATCAAAACCTGGACTTGTACCCAATAACTGATGTTGCTGAATAGCAAAGTTAACATCCCAAAAGTCTTTCCCGTAGCCAAGTCCAAATGAATAGGTAATGGGTTCAGTAGTTATCCCAATTCTCCCTTTTAACTCTTGGATAATTGTAAGCTCAAGACCTCCTCTATAAGAAACTGGAAAACGTACATCTTTTATTATATCCATCATAAATAGAGCACGATCTTCAATTATATAGCTAAAGCCAATGCTCAGGTCGCGATACAAATCTTCATTAGACCCCGAAAATTTATAGGAAGGTTTATTGAGGTTCGTAGCTTTTGCTCCGATCCAAAATTTTTCCACTAACTTAGCAGCAATACCAACATCAACTCCGAGTGCTCCACCCGATCCATAAACCCCACCAAATGATATATGATTATAATTTATTATTAATCCGAAATGTAGCTGCTCCCATTCATTTTTATACCCTAAACGAACTCTAGTTTCATTAAATACAGTATCTCCATATCTATGAAACCCAAGTGCTAAAGCACCAATACTTGTAGGTAGACTTCCAATTGCTGCCATATCTGTAATGTCAGCGAAGCCATAATTTCTTACTCCATAAAAGCCTATCGATGGTGAATTTGTTTTTAAAAGCGCTGGGTTTGTGAATAAGGACCAAGAATAATCGGACAAAGCTGTGGTTGCATGCCCAAGTCCAAGTCCTCTCGCTCCCATCGAGATTTGACCAAATACACTTGTACTAATCCCAAAAAAAATGATTATAAAAGAAATTTTATATCGAATAAAACGTATTCGTATCATAGGCTTAAGCTTTCTATCAACAAAATGATATATCATACTCTAATAAAAAAAGTGCTTTCTTCAAAATTTTATCTATTTATAATATTGTTTTTTCTTCCTTTGCCCCTAATCGGTCAAGAATTTGATTGCGATGTAATTGTAGATGTAAAGAACCTTGAAGGGAACTCTTTTCAATATGTTAAAGCATCTCTAGAGGCCGATATTGAGAATTATATAAACGAATATCGGTGGACTGAAATAGAGTTTACCGAACAAGAACGAATTACTTGCCAAATAAATATCGTGCTAACGAGTGGTGATCAGGACTTTAACTTCTCTGCCGAAACAATTCTATCTGCTCGCAGACCTATATATAATACTACTACTCAAACAAATACACTTATTGCTGGAGATCAAGCTTGGCAATTTTCTTATCCACAAGGAAGAAGTTTAATTCATGATGAACTTCAGTTTGAAGGACTCACAGGATTTATTGACTACTACATATACCTTCTGTTAGGTTACGATTTTGATAGTTTTTCTCCTTTGGGAGGAACTACTTATTTCGAAAAAGCTCAAAATGTAGTTGATCTTGCTCAAAACGAGCAAGCTATTGGTTGGACAAGAAATAGTAATAACCAACGTAACCGTTTTGTATTGATAACAGACTTGTTAAACAATAATTACCAACCTCTTCGTAATGCTATTTATACCTATCACCGATTGGGATTAGATACATTTACTCAAAATCCCGAATCAGCACGTCAACAAGTTCTAGAAACACTTAAAGAAATTCAATCTGCTAAGCGCCGGTCTACTAGTAATTATCTCTATGACCTCTTCTTTGATACAAAGTCGAAAGAAATAACGAATATTTTTATTGACGCAGATAGTCGTGTTAAGCTTGAGGCCTATAATATCTTACGGGAAACTGATCAGGGGCATTTAAGCGAATACGATCAATTACAGAATTAGTGTAAAATTCTATTCATTCTCCTGAACATTTTGGGAACCATTTTGTATATTATTTACTTGAAAAAAGCGGTTCCACAACCTAAAACATCAAGACGAAAATACGGATCGAATGAAATTTTACGTATGTATTAAAATGGTGCCCGATGTATATGCACCTTTCCAAATTAAAGAAGGTGAATTAATAATGGATGCTGATCGAATGGTGCTCAATGCTTACGATGCATCCGCTGTTGAAGAAGCTCTTGTTTTAAAAGAAAATCATGGAGGCGAAGTTGAGGTAGTTTGTATTGGCTCAACGAAAGCATCTGAAACTATTCGAAAAGCCTTAGCTATGGGCGCCGATAAGGGAACTCACATTCTTGTTAGTGGTAATGAAGATTTCGACTCGGGAAGTTATGCTAACATTCTTTCAGCTTTCTTCAAGAATCAAGAGTATGATATACTATCTCTTGGTAAGCAATCCCAGGATACTGACTCAGGTCTAACAGGAAGTATGCTTGCAGAACTTCTTGATCTACCATATGCTACAAATGCAGTTGGATTAGAAGTTGAAGATGGTAATCTAATTGTTAAGCGTCAAGGTGATACAGGACAGGAAATGATTTCACTTCCAACACCTTGTGCTGTAACATGTTCTAATGATATGAATGAACCTCGTATCCCGAATTTAAAAGGTATTATGGCTTCAAAACGTAAGCCAATTGATACCATTGATCTAGCCTCACTTGGATTAAGTGATGTGGAACTTTCATCGAACTCAAAAGTTGTTTCTTTTGAACATAAACCTGAGAGAAAAGCAGGCCAGAAGTTTGAGGGTGAAGCCGAAGAAATTGCACGTTCAGTAGCACAATTACTCGATACTGAAGCAAACGTTATTTAGAAATTATAAATGTCGAATGTTTAATCTTGAGTTTCATTTCATTTCGAACTTAAATGAGATATCAATTGAAAATTGAGCATTCCTAATTCAAAGTTAAAAATGAGTTCTATACTTACTTATATCGCCATTTCAGAAGGTAAAATTAAACGATCATCTCTTGAAGTATTATCAAGGTGTAAATCTATAGCAGATGCTAATGATTTAAGTTGTGAAGCTGTAATTATCGATGAAAAAGCTTCAACATATACCGATTCTGTACAGAAATATGGTGCTTCTAAAATCCATATAGTTGAAGATTCAGTATTTAGTCAACATAGAAACGCTCCTCTTCTATCGGCTTTATCAAAGGTGATGGAAATTTCTAAACCAAAAATTGTTGTTTTTGCATCAACAGAAGGAACTAAAGATATTTTAGGAGCTCTCGCTGCTAATCAAAAAACTGGTGTTGTAGCTGATGTTTCTTCATTCGATATGACATCTACTGGTGTATCAGCTAAACGCCCATTAATGGCTGCAAAAGTAGTCGGTAATGTAGAAGTTACAGGAGATACTATTCTTGTATCTGTTCGTTCTGGCTCTTATGATCTCGTTGAAACACCAGTTACCGCTGACATTTCGACTGTTGATATTTCTATTAACGAAGGTGACTTGAAAGCTAAACTTCGAGAGATTATTTCAGCTACTGGTGACACCATTGACTTAAATGAAGCTGAAGCAATTGTTGCCGCAGGTCGTGGTGTTAAAGATGAAGAGGCTAAAAACTTAATTTCAGAACTCGCTAGAGTATTAAATGCTGGAATTGGTGCATCAAGGGCATTGACAGAAGCTGGTGTTTACGATCCTAGTTTACAAATTGGACAAACAGGGAAAGTTGTATCACCTCAACTTTACATTGCAGTAGGAATTTCTGGTGCAATTCAGCATGTAGCTGGAATGACTAATAGTAAAGTGATTGTAGCCATCAATAAAGATCCTGATGCTCCGATTTTTGAAGTAGCTGATTATGGTATTGTTGGTGACTTGTACAAAATTCTACCAGCATTCATTGATGAATTAAAAAAAATTAAGTCGTAATTATTAATGCTAAATGCTGAATTTTAAATTTCATTTATGGAAGATAAATTTGACTGTATTGTAATAGGTGGTGGTGTTGCAGGACTTGCAGCAGCAATGACTCTTGCACGAAATAATATGAAATTTCTCCTTATTGAAAGAGGAGAGTTTGCAGGTGCAAAAAATGTATCTGGAGGGGTTTTATGGGGAAGTGATCTTGCTAAACTAGTTCCTAATTATTGGGAAGAAGAAGATGGTGGATGGGAGCGTTTTATTAATCATCGTCGACTCACCTTTATGGATGAGCAATCTACTTTTTCACTCGACTTCAAGTCAAAACATTTTAATGAAACACCTTATTCAGGCGTCGTTGTTCTTCGTTCTAAATTCGATAACTGGCTTTCTGGGAAACTCCAAGAAGCAATCGATGCCAGTGATTATGCGATGGATTCATTTATCGCAACTAACATCAAAGTTGATGAAATTTTGATGGAAGATGGTAAAGCTATTGGTATAAAAACTGGAGAAGACGAATTTCATGCTGATTCGGTAATTATTGCTGAGGGAGTTAATAATCTTCTTACACGTCAAGTTGGGCTGCAAGATAAATATGTTCCTGCTGATCATATGCTCACAGGAATTAAAGAAATTATCCGTTTCGATCAACAAGTACTTGAAGATCGGTTCCAACTTAATGGCTTGAGCGGAATGAGTAATGAATTTGTGGGCTGGGCAACTGATGGTGTGGAAGGTGGTGGATTCCTCTACACAAATCGCAATACTATTTCTTTAGGCTTAGTATTAGGAATTAAAGACCTCCGTGAAAAAAGAAAAAGTCCACAAGATTTATTAAACCACTTCAAAACACATCCTACAATTGCAGATGCCATTAAAGGTGGTGAAATCGTAGAATATTCTGCTCATGTAGTTTCATCTGGAGACTCAAGAGCAATGCCTAAAGAATTATATAAAGATGGAATTCTTATTGTTGGTGAAGCGGCTAATTTATTGATGAATGCTGGAAAAGCAATTCAAGGTATGGATTATGCAATGCGTTCTGGAATACTAGCAGCAGAAACGATCGTAAAAGCAAAAGCTAAAAATGATTTTAGCTCTGCTACATTAAAGGAATATCGTAAAGCGATGGACGAAAGTTATGTAATGAAAGACATCAATAATTTCCAAGATGCTGTTCATCTACTCCATACTGATACGATGCAAAATAAAGTACCTAATTTAGTGTGTGACTTTGGCCGTCAGTTCTTCACTATTAAAAGTGAACCAACTCCAAAATCTGAAAAAATGTTACTTGGAGCTATAAAGCGGCATTCCTCTCTTTGGGAACTCTTACAATTAGGATTTAAAGCGAGGAAATCATTATGAAATTACTCAAACTCACAGAAAGACTTGGCTTGGTTAGCTATCGAAATCAAGCGAAATCAGAAATCAAACCTCACATCATCGTTGATACCGACATCTGCAACTCAGGATGTCCTCACAAATGCACAACCTGGGTTTGCCCAGCAAATTGCTACACTATGGACGAACATAATAAAGTCCATTTTCAAGTGGAGGACTGCATCGAATGTGGAACCTGCATGTATGCTTGCGACCAAGGAGCAGTGGATTGGAACTATCCCGATCCTGAAATTGGCCGCGGTGTAAACTGGAATTTTGGATAGAAATAAGACATAACTCTTTTCTAGCCCTTTTATAATTATTTAAAAAAACAACAATGATGGAAACTACTATTGAACAAGGTCTTTCTTTTGAATTGAATGAAGATCAAAAAATGATTCGCGACAGTATTAAAGACTTCGTGGAAAGGAATGTTGCCCCCACTGCTATTGAACGTGATAACAGTAAGAAATTCCCTATGGAAATTGTGAAGCAGCTTGGAGAGATGGGAATGTTAGGCATTTATCATCCTGAACAATATGGAGGAGGCGGTTTTGATACGTTAAGCTTTTGCCTTGCTCTTGAAGAAATTGCTCGATGGGATGCGTCGCTCGCACTTACTGTTGCTTCTCATACTTCGCTAGGAACTGGACATATTGCTATTGCTGGTAATCACGATCAAAAATTGAAATATATGCCAGAACTATGCTCTGGTGAAAAGCTTGGTGCATGGTGTTTAACAGAACCTGGATCAGGAAGTGATGCTTCTGGTATGAAGACGGTTGCGGTAAAAGAAGGTGATCATTACATCATTAATGGTTCAAAGATTTTTATTACCCAAGGTTCAGTTGGGGATATTTATGTAGTTCTTGCAAAAACAGATCCTACTAAAGGGACTAAAGGTATAAGTGCATTTATTGTTGAAAAAGAATGGACTGGTGTTTCTTCTGGGCCTGGAATGCACAAATTAGGCATGAATTCATCCGACACAAGTGAAGTTATTCTAGAGAATGTGAAAGTTCCCGCTGAAAATCTTCTTGGTGAAGAAGGCATGGGATTTATCGATACGATGAAAGTTCTTGATGGTGGTCGTGTTGGAATTGCCGCACTATCGGTTGGAATTGCTCGGGGCGCTTATGAAGAGTCTCTTAAGTATGCTATGGAGCGTAAACAATTTGGAACTGCTATAGGGAACTTCCAATACATGGAAGGCAAACTAGTTGATATGGCCACTGAAATTGAAGCTGCTCGTTTGCTTGTATGGAGAGCTGCAACGTTAAAGGATCAAGGAAAACCATATACTACAGAAGCATCTATGGCAAAACTATTCTCTTCTGAACTTTCTGTACGGGCTTCCCTTGAAGCTGTCCAAATTCATGGCGGATATGGATATACCAAAGAATATCATGTAGAACGTTTCCTAAGAGATTCTAAATTAATGACTATTGGAGAAGGTACTTCTGAAGTTCAACGATTAGTAATAGCTCGAGAATTGAAGAAAAGTCTTTAATAATTATGAATTCTAAATTTTGATTTTTGAATTAAGCACTTAAAATTTCACTTATTTAACTTATTTAACTTATTTAACTTATTTAACTTATTTAACTTATTTAACTTATAAGAAGAACTTCTTACACTTATTTGTAACGAACTAATCATTTTTAAAAATGTCCAAAAATCTATTCAATATTGACGATGCATTTCTTTTCGAGGCTGAACTGAACGAAGAAGATCGTCTGATTATGGAAACTGCCCGAGATTATGCTCAAGCTAATCTAGAACCTCGAGCCCTTAAAGGAAATACGGAAGAATATTTCGATCGTAGTATTGCTAAAGAAATGGGTGACATGGGCTTGCTTGGCATCAATATTCCAGAAGAATATGGTGGAGCAGGCGCAAGTTATACCGCCTATGGATTAGTAGCCCGTGAAGTTGAGCGAGTTGATTCAGGATATCGTTCATTTATGAGTGTACAGTCATCGCTTGTGATGTATCCAATCTCAGTTTTTGGTACTGAAGAACAAAAGCATCGCTTTATTCCAAGGCTTGCAGCTGGTGAAATAATCGGTTGTTTTGGGTTAACTGAACCAGATCATGGTTCAGATCCTGGCTCAATGGTTACTACTGCTGTAAAAGTAGATGGCGGGTGGAAAATGAATGGTGCCAAAATGTGGATTACAAATTCACCTATTGCTGATGTAGCTGTAGTTTGGGCAAAAGCAAAAGAAAGTAAAGATGATGAAGGTGTAATTCGAGGTTTCTTAGTTGAAAAAGGTATGAAAGGATTTTCAGCGCCTCATACTAAATATAAAATGAGTTTAAGGGCATCAGAAACAGGTGAACTTGTATTTGACGATGTCTTCATCCCAGATGAAAATGTATTCCCAGATATACGTGGACTTAAAGGTCCATTTATGTGTTTAAATAGTGCTCGTTATGGAATTTCATGGGGAACAATTGGGGCAGCTGAATTTTGTTACCAGAAAGCACGACAGTATACCTTAGATCGTAAGCAGTTTGGAAAGCCATTAGCTGCTAATCAGCTTATACAAACTAAGCTAGCAAACATGCTTACCGATATTACGACTATGCAATTGCTTGTACTTAGATTGGGTAAACTAAAAGATGAAGGTAGAGATCATCCTTCAATGACTTCTCTAGCAAAACGTAATAACTGTGGAAAAGCATTAGACATCGCTCGTATATCAAGAGATATGCACGGTGGAAATGGAATCGTGGGAGATTATAGAATTATCCACCATGTTATGAATCTCGAATCTGTAAATACCTACGAAGGTACTTATGACATTCATGGTCTAATTTTAGGACGAGAAATTACAGGTATTCAATCCTTTACTCCAAAGGGGTAAATAGATATCTAAAGATAACGTCACTAATTATACGGTATTGACTATGCAATTGTCCATATTCAATAAGATACTCCGAAACTCTTAAGTCGATGGGATTCATGGTCTATTAAATATGATATCATTTAAAGTAAATCTCAATAATTCATATTTGTCAGATTATTTTAAGTGTGTATCTTTGTTAAGAATTTAATCCCACCAATATGATCAACAAAGTACTTCTCGCCCTACTCGCAGCTTTAGTAATTCTTCAGGTCTTTCAAATTGATAAAGAAAATCCAACTTCCGATCCTTCTCTTGATTTTATTGCAATGTACCCTCCTTCTGAAGAAGTGGCTACAATTTTAAAAACTGCCTGCTACGACTGTCATTCTAATCAAACTGAATACCCTTGGTATACATACACACAACCATTAGGATGGTGGATCGCCGATCATATTGATCATGGTAGAGACGAATTAAATTTTTCAGAATTCGGGAATTATAGTCCACGAAGAGCAGATCATAAATTAGAAGAAGGTGTTGAATATGTTGAAGAGCAAGAAATGCCACTTCCATCTTACACCTATGCTCATTGGGATGCTGATTTAACTAATGAACAAAGAGAAGTTCTTATAAATTGGTTTAAAGAACTTCGCCCAATTACTTATCCCGATAGTATTAGAGCCATAGATGATGCAGAGCGTGCCCGACAAAGAGCCGCTCAAGAAGCTGGGGATTAAATTTCTCTTCCGATTGATTTATTAACGATCTATTGTTAATAGTTTTTAACTTTACTACCCTTTTCATTTTTTAAGTACCCTTTTAAAAAAGCTCAATATCGAACTAGGGGTTTTCATCATTCCGCGTGTATTAGCTATAAATAGGTATTTTTATGGTATGGTATCTCAAATTTATCAGCTCGATTCTATTTTTATCATTTCTTTTTGGTTCATGTGACAAAGTTGGTGTAACTGATGAATTTGAATTTCAAGAAAGTGAAGAAGCGGCAGTTCTGAATCATTTCTTAACAATTCCAGACCAAGTGAATAACTACTCAGATCCAGATCTGCCCGCTTTCTTCAATCTTCTACCAAACATAGAACAAGTTAACACCCCTAATGATAATCCAGTTACCGATTGGGGGCAACACTTGGAAGAGTGCTTTTTTATGATGTGAATCTCTCTGCAAATAATACCATCTCATGTGCATCTTGTCATGTTCAATCGTCCGCATTTTCTGATAATAACATTCTTAGCGAATGATTTGATGGAGGTTTAACAGGTCGAAATTCAATGGGCTTGTCAAATTCTATGTACTATGAAAACGGCCATTTTTTCTGGGATGAACGAGCCGGTTCGTTGGAAGAACAAGTTCTTATGCCAATTCAAGATTCCGTTGAGATGGGTTTAAGTTTGTCAGAACTTGAAAGTAAAGTAGCCGATCTTCCATATTACCCTATATTGTTTTCTAAGGTATTTGGTGATGAAGAAGTATCTTCAGAGCGAATAGCATTAATCTTATCTCAATTTGTTCGTTCAATTGTTTCTTATCAATCAAAATATGATGATGGTAGAGCTCAAGTGAACCGACCAGTGGATAATTTCCCTAACTTTTCTGATTCAGAGAATCTTGGTTAAAGAGTTTTCTTCTCAAATCAAACAGAATGCTCAAGTTGCCACACATCTGATATTTTTGTTGGTGATGAATCTCGAAATAATGGATTAGATGCTTTCGTAACGGATATTGGTTTAAGAGAAGTGACCGGAAGGAATCAGGATAATGGAAAGTTCAAGTCTAGTTCACTTAGAAATATAGAGCTTACAGCTCCATATATGCATGATGGTCGTTTCGAGACTTTAGAAGAAGTAATAGAACATTAAAATTCCGGAATTCAAAATAGTCCTAATCTAGATAATAGATTACGTACTAGAAATGGAAACCTATTCAAATGAATCTAAGTAATGAAGAGAAAGCGGCACTAGTCGCTTTTATGAAGACATTAACTGACTATGAGTTATTAAGAGACGAGAAATTCTCCGACCCATTTGTCATTAAGTAATATACTCGTACCCCGAAAACCAAAAGGTGTAGGTGTAAAAGCTTGCACCTTTTTCTTTTAATTCAAGATTTTTTTAATAACTTCGGTTATTATTTTGATACTTTAGTTCACGTAAATGAACACGAGTTATTAGGAATAATTAGACGGAACTACTTTAGGGGATTTGCTGCTATTATCCAGCATTTATATTACGAAATAAATTATCATATGAACATAAATAAGAATCTTTTTCAAAGCTTTTCTGCATTCTTACTTTCAATTTTATTAATTACATCTATAAACACGTTCGCCCAAGATGTGACGCGAACAAATGTAACTTTTGACAATGGTCGCTTCTCATTACATGGTGAATTAGTAATTCCAGATACTTCTGATAATGCCCCAGTTCTAATATTTTTAGTTGGCTCAGGAGCTAATTCTTCACATCGAACCCTTTACAAAGATTTCGTAATTCAGAATATTGAAAATCTATTCTTAGACCAAGGTGTAGCCATCCTATATTTTGACAAACGCGGTATTGGTAAATCCGATGGACGTTGGCAAAGAACTGATTTATATGAAAGAGCTTCTGACACCAAAGCTGCTATCGATTTTCTAAAGACTCAAGGAAGGATTAACTCGTCAAGAATCGGCGTTATTGGTCATAGTCAGGGTGGATGGGTTGCTCAAATTGTTGGCGATCGATATAGAAATGATGTGAAGTTTATTGCTTCACTTGCTGCCCCTACTTTTGATGTGAAACTACAACTCACAAATGATTATTACAGCCGATTCTTATGTGAGGGGACTGAAGAAACTAAAGCGTTTGATAAAGCTAGTAAGAAAGCACAGTCTGATATAAATTGGGTTACATGGTTTCCAGTCACAAAAGAATGGAGACAATTAAGAGAAATAAGTGATTTTGATCCTGCCCCACATCTACTTGAATTAGATATTCCATCTCTTTTTGTGTTTGCTGAAAATGATTATTTCGTTTATCCCGGGTGGGCTATTGAAGCCTTAAATGATACTTTTGAACGTAATGTACCTGAGAACTTCAACCTTCAAATAATCCCAGCAGCTAACCACGATTTCAGGTTAGCTGAGATGTGCTCATCAGATAATTTAGCGAAGCTTGAACCCTATTCAGATTACTTCCAGGAAGTATTCAAGTCTTGGGTGTTGAGCAACCTTTAAAGTTCTCGAATCCAAATATTTCTAAACTGCATTGGATCACCATGATCTTGTAATGCAATTGGAAGTTTAGATTCATGAGCTATATAATATGGTGTTCCGATGTAGCAGGTAGGCCCTAATAACTCAACATTATTTTGCACAAGTACTCCATTATGAAACACTGTTAATTTAGCAGGAGATACTAGTGTACCTTTTTCTGAAAATTTTGGAGCCATAAAAATAATATCATATTTCTGCCATTCATCAACTGGTTTGGAAGCATTAACTAAAGGGATATGCTGTTTATAGACTGAACTAGCCTGACCATTACTATAAGTTGGATTTTCATATGAATTCAATATTTGAACTTCATACATCCCCATAAAGAATACTCCACTATTACTATAACCTTGCCCCGATCTATTTTCTGCTTTTGGAGCTAACCATTCTATATGGAGTTGAACATCACTAAATCCCTTTTTTGTTTCTATAGGGCCAGTTCTAGGTTTAACTGTAAGTACTCCATTATTGATATCCCATTGAGCCGGAGTGCCATTTCCATCAGCTCGAAGTGTTGGAATAATATCTTTCATATCAATCATGCTAGCACCTAATCCTATCTGCTGGCTTTGCCACATTGTTAGATCAGAGCCATTAAATAAAATGATTGCATCAGAGGGTGCTGAATTACCTTCACCTGGAGTTACTTTATTTAGCTCTTTATATAGTTCTGTAGCCTCTGGAACTCGTTGATGAGCATAAAGTGAGGTTATTAAAAATAGGCTTCCAATAATTAGACTGATTTTTTTTATCATTTTTTTCTATTTGATTTATGACTATCAGAATATAAAAATTCTATTGTTTTTTAAGTTTGGCAAAAATCTATTACCAAGTTGACTGCCAATAAATTTTTTGAATGATATCACCTTGTACAATTCTATCAACTACTTCCATTCCAGTAATTACCTCTCCTATTATTGTATATCGACCATTTAAATGTGGTTGCCACTGATTCATCACAAAGAACTGACTTCCTTCCGTGTCGGTACCTGCACTTGCTATACCTACTTTCCCTCGTTCATAATGCATTGAGCTAGCTTCTGTGGGAACAACATAATCAGGACCACCAAAACCATCTTGAGTTTCAATATCACCTCCCTGAATTACAAAATTTGGAACAACCCTGTGAAATGGTACTCCACGATATGCTTTCTCTTTTACCAATCGCTGAATCCCTGAAATTGTAGCGGGAGCATTTAGCACATCAAATTGGATTTTCATATCACCTTTGTTGGTTTCTATTACTAAAATAGGATACGCACCCAGCCAGGTAAGTCTTTTCCAATCTGGTGAACGAAATTCAGTAGTAGGGCTTTCTCCCTCTGGAATTTCCCAACCTTGATTTCTCAATGTTTGATTTAAGGCAGCATTATTCTTTCCGGATAAAGAGTCAATTAATTCAGACGATTCTTCTTCAAAACGTTCTTTTAAAACAGAAGTTATTGCCTGATATACTTCAATGTCTTCTGGTAAATTGAACCGAGATAATAAATCTTCAAAAAGTGAGTACTCTGAATCTGCTATTATTTCTTGATCTCTGAATAATGAACCCATCACAAAAATCATAGATCTATCAGCAGTTTTCATATTAGTTTTTACAAGGTTCTGAACAATAGGTAATTGGATTACTTTTACTGAATCTGAAGTATTCCCCCACCAACTATTCAATTCTTGAAGTGCAAAAAATCTAACTAATCTATTTTCTGATTCGGTATCAGATTCAATTAACCCTACCATTTCTTCTTCTGTCAAGATTTTAGCCAGAACGTCATATTTCAAAGGAAGTAAATAAGGGTTTCCTTCACTAAGTTCATAAACCAGTTCTTTATACTTTTTCGGATTCTGAATAGCATTCAATGCCTCTAATCGCAAATTTGATTGTACACCTCGAATCAAGCCTATTTTATTTAGAATAGCCTTGTCTAATTCTCCATTCAAATCATCTTGATTCGCTGAAATTGCATTAAGAGCTTCAATTTTTACATTTGTGTTTACATGATCAAGTAATCCATTCAATACAACCGAAGCATGCTTTGTAAGCTCATATCTTCCTAAGCCTTGGGCTACCTCAATTGCAAGTTGGACATCCATAAACTCAAACTCATTCAGCTCAAACCTGAACAGAGCTTTATCTGTATTTATTTTCATCAATATCCTTTGGATATACTGTTCAGTAGATCGGTCTTCTGGATAAAAATTCTCGAGTAGAGTCATAAGTTCTTGCTCACTTTCACTACTTAAATCAACTCTACCTCTATATAAACCATATAAATATCCTCGTGCTATTTTATCACCTGTTGTCGCTAATGCTCTCCGTATTATTGACAATTCTTGTTCAACTGAAAGCTCTTGTGACAAACTTAATCTTCCTATAGCTAACGCAATCTCAAATCTGGTTCCTTTATCCTCCGCATCATCCGATTCTAGTAAAAGGTCTAAAGAGCTAGCATTACCTTGTTGTCCTAATACGGTAGCGATACCCTTTCTTAGTTCTGGTTTTTCAACCCATAATTCATGAAGCTGTTTAAGTTCTTCTTCACCTAATTCTTTTAACCAAAGAGATGCCCACGCTTCTGGAGAATTATCAAATACAACTTTCCCAATTAGACTAGGTATATCATCAACTTGTGTACTTATTAAAGCTTTCCATGCCTGCTTTTTAAGTTGATCGGAATTATTTGAGGAAGTGAATTCGAGAATCTTATCTCCATTTCTTTCATAAACTGATTCATATAAATCAGGATATTGATACATCAAAAGCTCGGTTTCTTCTGGATTTGTCTTAGTGCAACTTATTCCTAACACCAGAAAAAGTACTATCGTTAAATTTTTATACATACTTCGCACACATTTCTTATTGACCTTCATTCAAAAACTTCTTTTATTACACATGTTTCACACATAATACAGATTTCACTATGGATAATGCACATTTAACTCGAAAACAACAGGAATTTTTTTCCTACATCGTAGACTATAAGAAAGAATATGATGTATGGCCAACCTATCGTGAGATAGCCGAACATTTCGATTATCGCTCTCCCAATAGTGTTACTCAGAATATACAAGCTCTTCTTAAAAAAGGCTTTTTAGTAAAGAAAAATGATGAAGAGTATGATTTACCTTCTGATAAGAAAAGTATGCTATCAGAGGAAACAGAGTCTGGAGGTATTCCAATTCGTGGTTTAATCGCTGCAGGGTATTTACAAGAAGCAGTTGAAGCAGACTTAGGTAGCATTACAATGTCTACCTTATTCCCTAATCTTGATAAACTTTTTGCTTTACGAGTATCTGGCTTCAGCATGAAAAACGCCAATATTTACGATGGTGACTTTGTTCTTCTAATGGATACTAAATTACAAAGTGGCGATATAGGCGCAGTACTCTACAATGGCGAAACTACATTAAAGAAGATATTTTGGGATGATAACGGTCTTCGATTGGAAGCTGCGAATGAAGATTATGACGATATCTTTGTTGCACCTGATGTATTTGAAGAAGTAAGAATTATTGGGAAGTATATTGGGCATGTAAATCGTCAAGGCTTTCAACGAGCTACGAAAGTAGCGTAATTTTCTATCGTTATTTTCTACGATAGTGACCATCAAAAATAGTTACCCATGTTGTACCATCATCATTAGACTGCTCCCAATGCTGTCTAATATGATCGTCTGTTAAGTGATAGAATGTAAGTTTATAATCGAGCTCAACACCATCTTGACCTATTCCCTTTCCTATATAATTCATAGACTTTGTTTCAGGATCATTGTCACCAGAAAATTCAATTGGGATACCATCGCTTCCAATCCACTTTTGATGCCATTTTTGATCAGCTAGACTATAGTAATTAAGACTTTTTCCGGTATATCCTGTTACACTTGACCAATTCTCGAAGATTACACAATCACCAACTGTTAATTCAATTGTACTATTACCAACTACTACATCATTAGGATTCTTGACTTCCCATTCACCAATCCAAAAATCAAATTGACGATATTCTGATTGTGTTTTGCATTTTGATTGTTGGACTTGTTGCGCAAAACCAAAATTTGAAGCAACAAGCACAAGAATCATTGTTATAATTATGTCTTTCATTTGGGCACTATTTATGATTTAGATTTTCAGTGGAATATAATATCAATCGATGTTAGCCATCTGATCTTGTATCCATATATCAAATAAAACAATTCGGTGAACTGTTTATAATGATTAAGGGTGCACTTATCACTCTGTTAAGAAAATTTCAAAGCTAAAAAAGTATCATTTAGAGTTAAAAAATTTACCTAAGGTAGTTCGCATAATAATTCTCGAATTATTTATTCAAATATCCTTTTTTTTGTAGCACTATTACCTTATCTTTGAAAGCTCTGATATAATCGCAAAAGAAATTAAATAAACATTATGTACGCGATAGTTGAAATTGGCGGACATCAATATAAAGTAGCTGAAAAGGACGTTTTGTTTGTTGACAAACAAAACGTAGAAGGTAAAGACCTTTCGTTTGATAGAGTTCTACTTGTTAAAGATGAAAGTGGCGTTAAAGTTGGAACTCCTGTTGTTGAAGGTGCTGAAGTATCAGCTACTATTCTTGATACAGTTAAAGCTGACAAAATTCTTGTTTTCAAAAAGAAACGCCGAAAAGGATATCAAAAGTTAAATGGTCACCGACAAGTAATGTCTCAAATTCAAATTGAGGGAATTACAATTGGTGGTACCAAGAAAAAAGCAGCTCCTAAAAAAGCTGTAGCCAAAACGGAGGAAGCTGCTCCAAAAGCACCAACTTCTGACTTGAGCTCTAATACTGTTGCTCAGCTTAAAGAAATGGCAAAAGAACAAAACATTACCGGCTATTCAAGTATGAAGAAAGCCGAATTAATAGCAGCGTTAAGCTAAAATTAAAGGTATACACAAATGGCACATAAGAAAGGTCAAGGTTCTACTAGAAACGGTCGTGATTCACAAAGTAAAAGACTTGGTGTAAAAAGATTCGGTGGCGAGTTTGTTCGCGCTGGCGGTATCATTGTTCGCCAAAGAGGAACTAAATTCCATCCTGGATTGAATGTAATGCGAGGTGGAGATGACACTTTGTTTTCAGTTTCTGATGGTCATGTTTCTTTTTCAATTTCTACTGGTGGAAGAAAGTTTGTTAATGTAGAACCTGCTAGTTAAGATTTTATAATCTATGTTTAAAGCCATTCGTCTGCAGACGAATGGCTTTTTTTATATCTTTGAATTATGAAAAATCCAATCATACCTGGACTTAATTTACAAGTGCACTCCATTTTCTGCATAGGCCGAAATTATGCCGAACATGCTAAAGAACTTGGAAACGAAGTGCCTAAAGAACCAATTGTTTTTTTAAAACCTTTAAATACCATTTGTTTCACGGGTTCTAATATTGAATTACCTATTCAAACAAATGATGTTCATCATGAGGTTGAGTTAGTACTAGCGATTGGTAAGTCAGGAAAGAATATCTCAATTGAAAATGCTCTTGATCACATTGCAGGATATGGGATAGGAATTGATTTTACCGCTAGAGACATTCAAAAAAAGGCAAAAGAAAAAGGTCAACCTTGGAGTATTGCTAAAGGATTTGATAATTTTGCTCCTCTTGGTAATTTCATTCCATTTGATTCAGAGTCTTTTCCCGTTATTGATCTTAATCTCACTGTGAATAGCGAACCTAGACAACAAGGCTCTACTCATGATATGATATTCGATATCCCGGTATTGATAAGTTTTCTGTCATCAATATTTACTTTAGAAGAAGGTGATTTAATATTTACAGGAACTCCTAATGGGGTTTCAGCTATACAATCTGGAGATATAATTGAAGCTCATCTTGAGAATAAAAAATCTACATTAAAAGTTATCATATCCTAGTGTTCTACCGACTTTTACTTTTTATTTTTATTGTTGCAAACCCAAATTTACTTTTTGGTCAAGCTCAAGACTACATTTGGCCAACAGATGCCAGCCAGTATCTTACTTCAACCTTTGGTGAAACTCGATCCGCTCACTTTCATTCAGGCTTGGATATTAAAACATGGGGTCGGGAAGGTTATAAGGTTTTCGCCTCAAAAGATGGGGTTGTTTACCGATTAGGAGTATCAGTAGAAGGATATGGAAAAGTTATTTACTTGAAACATGTAGATGGCACCTTCACAGTTTATGCGCATCTTCAAAGGATGAATGATGAACTACAAGCTTACGTAGATTCAGTGAGAATGCTTGATTACTCTTTTGAGACTCAAATGTATATTGAAGATAAAAATATCAGAGTTTCTCAAGGTGATATTATAGGTTATACTGGATCTACAGGTGTTGGTCCGCCACACCTTCATTTCGAAATTCGAGATTCTGCTGATAACCCAATAAATGCATTATTAAGTAATCTAAAAGTAGAAGATGATATCGCTCCTACATTCTCAGCCTTACTAGTTTTTCCCTTGTCAAAGAGTACTAAAATAAGAGGTTCAAAATTTCCACAACTCTATTATCCTACAATAAATAGTTTGGGTGAATTATATTTTGGGAATATCGAAGCAAATGGACCAATTGGATTAAGTGTTTCTACTTTTGATGAAGCTAATGGAGTAACCAATAAATATGCTGTATATGAATTGGGACTAATTTCTGAAGCTGACACCATTTTTTATGAACGTTTGGATAGGTTTAAATTCAATGAAGATGATATTATGCTTATTGATCGCCTTCCTGCTTTTGGAGCATCAAGAAGATCATATCAGACTCTTTTTAAGAAAGATGGGCCGGAAAACCCTTTCTATCAGATTGTAGATTCACGATCATCTATTAATATTGAAGATTCCCCCACTAATTTCTCCATATTTTCAAAAGATTTTTACGGAAATGAAACGAAGGCCTATTTCGAAATCGTCAACAATAATAAAATAGAAAATGATTTAAGTATTGCTTCAACTATGCCATTATATAAATGGTATTGGACAGAAGATTGGGCTATCAGTGGTTCGGATATTATCGATTTAAAAAACCCTACTTTTGGTATTAACTGGGATTCAAGCTTATCTCAAAGACTTACTTATACCGATTCTACCTACAATTTATGGTCTCGATTAAACCCTGATAAAGCTTATTTAATTGATACACCTGATAAAAAACTCAAAATTGGCTTTCTCGAGAAAACCTTTTTTGACACTCTTACAATTTCAACAACTCTGGGTGAAATTGATGGTTATCCATATATAGGCATTCAACCTGGTATGATTCCTTCAAGAAAAGATTTTAAAATTGAATACTATCTAAGTGACAATTTTAAACCGAATAGCAAATACCAATTATTTAGAATAAACCGATCTGATAATAGTATTTCTTATGTAGATTCTGATTTAATTGGAAGGACAATACACGCTACCCCATCAGACCTTGGAGAATTTCTTATAATTCCAGATAATGAACCACCAGAAATAGAAAAGCCACGCCTCATTCAAACCAGTTATAATAAATGGTTTGTTTATATAACTGCAATTGACTCACTTTCAGGAATCGACTTTGAGAAATCTACTATCTTTGTAAATGGTGATAGAGGAATCGTCGAGTTTGATAATGAGGAAGATCTACTTATTTATTATAATCCTGATTTTACACCAAAAGAAACAAATATCGTAACTGTGAGAATTAGCGATAATGCCGGAAATTTTTTTACCGGCTCATACCAACTTTAAATTAGATATAAGCTATACAGCTAATTTCTACTAATACTTCTTTCGGTAGTGTTTGTACTGCTACTGTTTCTCTTGCAGGTGGGTCTGTTTCAAAGAAACTTCCATATACTTTATTAACATCACCAAAGTCACTCATATCATCTAAAAAGATGGAGCATTTTATAACTTTTGAGAAATTACTGCCCGCTTCTTTTAAAACTTCGGAGAGATTTTTCATCACCTGTTTCGCCTGTGCGGTAGCATTGTCTCCAACAATTTCCATGGTTTCTGGATTTAATGGTATTTGCCCAGAACAGTAAACCAATCCATTGTGAATTATTGCCTGACTGTAAGGCCCTATTGCTGCTGGTGCATTTGTTGTTGAAACTATTTTTTTCATGATTTTATATTTATGAAATTCAGATAAAACTGAGTCCGTACTTTTATTGCGGAAAGTTCATTATATGGTTACTTTATGAAACTTAAAAAAGAATATTTAATCATTCACTTCCAAACAGTATAAAAATGAAAAAGCATATCTATAGTCTATTCGCTGTGCTTCTTGTAGCAGTATTTATGATAAGTTGCGAACAAGGTGATCCACTTATAAAACCAATTCAAGCTGGTATTGATTCCCAAGATTATCAAGCTGCACTAATCGCTGCCGATTCTGCAATTATTAAAGAACCAGAAAACCCACTAGGTTATTATTATAAAGGTGTTATTCTTGGGAAAATGGCTGAAGCAGAACCAGTTATTACAGACCGAAAGCCGATTTATGAAGATATGAAATCTTCACTTATTGAAGCGGAAGCTCTTTTTGCAACTGCAGAGAAGCCATTAATTGAATCAACTAGAATTACTCCACTTATACTAGAAACTTGGAGTTTAGAACATAATGCTGCAATTCCATTTGCTACTAATGATAGTATTATGGCTTCTATTGAAAATCCACTTGACTATTCAATTGCACATTTAGTAAATGCAACAACAGTTAATCCTGATAGTTCTCTTTCTTTTGATGTATTAGCTCAAGTTTATTATATGAATAGTGAGTTCAATAACGCTGCTACAGCTTTAAAGAGTGTTATGAGAATTGAAGGTTCTGGATTACCATCAGAGTATGATCGTTTAGGCTCTTATTATTTCCTTAGTGAGCAACCAGATAAAGCTGTTGAAGCAATGCAAGAAGGCTTAGAACTTTACCCAGATAGTACTTTTCTAATCCAAAAACTTGCTGATGGGTTGTTCCAAATTGATAGATCTGACGAAGCGTTAGAGATTATGGATCGCTTACTGATAGCAGAGCCAGATAATCCCCGATATCATTTAGTTGTAGGTACAAGAGTATATCAACGAGTATTAAACATGAGTGATACTTACAGCGAAAATTCTGATATGATTTATGATCTTGAAAGAGATAATGGATCAAAAGAAGAAATCGAAAGATTAAAAGCTGAAAATGAATCATTAACTGTGCAAATTAATGAATTAACTGAACGTGCAGAGATGGAACTGTTAAAATCTGCTGAATTAGATCCTACAATTCCATCTACATTTAATACACTTGGTATTTTATATCAAAATAAATCGGCAAGTTTATATGAATTGAGAAATAATACCAATGATAATGACGAAGCTGCCAAATATGATGAAATGGCAAGAGATGAAGTTAAAAAGTCTATGGGTTATTATGAAAAAGCTACTGAACTAGATCCAGTTAATACTACTTATTGGAGTTCTTTAGTTAGAATTTACACACTTCTCGACATGAGAGAAGAAGCAGAAGCTGCTATGGAAAAAGCAGGTATGTAATCCCAGCTATATGCAAACTAAATAATTATATGAAACTTATTAAAAGTGCCCGAACGGTTAGCTTAGTGCTAACCCTCGGGTTTTTTTTCGCTTGTTCAACTTCTAAACCTTCAATCGATTCTCTAATTTCGAGCAATCAATATGATATTGCTCTAATTCAAATAGATGAACAACTTGCTGAAAATCCTGATCAGCCAGATCTATTAATCCAAAAAGGTGAAATAAATACTCTTATTGCATCTGAGATTGATGTACGGGAACGAACACAATTTTATTCTGAAGCAATTTCAGCTTTTGATAGTGCAATTTCACTTGGGGTAGATTCACTTCAAAATGAGAAGATTAGTACTATCAAGGACAAGGTTTGGTCTAAAGAGCATAATGCAGGAACTGCCTCTTACAATAATGAAGAAGAATTATCTGATCCTTCAATTACTCAAGCCCATTTCAGAAACGCAATCTCCATTAAACCTGGTGAAACAAGTAGTCATCTGTCATTAGCAACCGCTTTGTACTCATCTGGTGAAATTGACGAAGCGATCTCGACACTTAACGTAGCAAAGAATAGTGCAGATTCTGTTCCAGTTAAAGTATATGAGAATTTAGGATTTATGCACCTCCAAAACGGAGAACCAGATCAATCTGTTTTTTATTATGAGCTTGCAAACAAAGATATAATTCAAAGCAAAAACATAGCCTTTGGCTTAGTTAACGCATATATCTCAACTTCAAATACTGAAAAAGCTATTGAGCTACTATCTAATTTAGTTGACACATATCCTAATGATGCTACCATCAGAAATGTATATGGTACTCAGCTTTATCTGGTTACTGAGACTATAATGAATGATTTGGCGAATGCATATCTGAGTTCTGATAGCGCATTAGTAACTCAAATTCGATTTGAAGCTGAAGGTGTTGGTGAACAAGCCGAAAAAGAACTTATTCAGGCATATTCAAGAGATACAACAAGTACAAGTTTTGTTGAAAGCTTAGGCGTTTTTTATAATAATTTGACTGCTAAATATCTTAGTGTTAATGAAGTTGCTTTTGAAAGTGACAAACTATTATTACTCGCAAAAGCAGAAACATTACTAAATTTTGCAATTGAGTATTATGAAAAATTATCTCTATTAACTCCTGATAGCTCAGAGCTCAATACTACTCTTGAAGGACTTAACTCTCTTAAACAATCTAGATTTAGCTCTTAAAACTAAATGAAATTTAATACTAAAACTATCCATGCAGGCCAAAAGACTGAAGAGACTTCAGGTGCGGTTATGCCTCCAATTTTTCAAACATCAACCTATGAGCAGTCTGCTCCTAATGTACATAAAGGATATGATTATGCACGTGTAGGTAATCCAACACGAACAGCCCTTGAAAAATTAATTGCTGGTTTAGAAGGCGCAGAACAATGTGCTTGTTTTGCTAGCGGTGTTGCTGCGATGGATGCTTTGATGAAGATGTTTCGTCCTGGCGATCATATCATATCATCGAATGATTTATATGGTGGTTCATATCGACTATTTACTTCCATTTTTGAGCCTTATGGTATTGAGTTCTCATTTATTGATATGACTAACTTAGACTTGGTTAAAGACTCTATTAAGTCGAATACTAAAATGATGTGGATTGAAACACCAACAAATCCACTACTTCGAATTGTAGATCTTAAGAAGTTAATTAGTATTGCAAAAAAAGAGAATATTCTTACCATTGTTGATAACACTTTTGCATCTCCTTACTTACAGCGACCACTAGAATTTGGAGCTGATGCTGTTCTCCACTCAGCCACCAAGTACTTAGCTGGTCATTCAGATGTAATTCATGGTGCAGTGGCTAGTTCGCATCCTAAAATTATGGATAACCTCCGTTTTCAGGTTAAATCTACGGGCGCAGTTCCAGGACCAATGGATTGTTATTTGACTCTTCGTGGTATCAAAACATTAGCTGTAAGAGTTGAACGTTCAGTTCAAAATGCAAAAGCTATTGCTCAGTTTTTAGATTCTCATCCTTTAGTAGAAAAAGTACTCTATCCTGGATTAGCATCTCATCCACAGCATGAACTTGCTAAATCTCAAATGGATGATTTTGGTGCAATGTTGTCGTTCACTCTCAAAGACGACTCTATTGATGCAGCAGTAAAATTCATGAGTAGCACAAAGATTTTTACTTTAGCTGAAAGCCTCGGAGGTGTTGAATCACTTATAAGTAATCCAGCTTCTATGACACATGGCTCTATTCCTAAAGATTTAAGAGAAAAAGCTGGCTTAAGTGATTCATTAATTCGAATTTCTGTTGGAATCGAAGATGTAGAAGATTTAATATCTGATTTAGAACAAGCTTTTTAACAATACCTTTTCCTTAGAATTACTACCTTTAGTAAGCCAAAAAAGCGCTTACAGTTTGTAATCATTAAATATTTATAGTCATGCGTAATGTTGTCATAGTTGAAGCAAAAAGAACTCCAATCGGTGCATTTGGTGGAAGTCTTTCCTCTTTTACTGCTCCAGAACTTGGAGCTGCTGCTATCTTAGAAGTAGTTAAAGCTGCCGGGATCTCAGTTAATTTAGTTCAAGAAGTTGTAATGGGAAATGTGTTAACAGCAGGTATTGGTCAAGCTCCAGCAAGACAAGCAGCATTAAAGGCTGGATTATCAAAACGTACACCTTCAACTACTATTAATAAAGTGTGCGCATCTGGGATGAAAGCAATTATGATAGCTGCTGATCAAATTAGACTTGGTGATGCCGATATTATTGTAGCCGGTGGAATGGAAAGCATGAGTAATGTACCATATTATTTACCAAAGCAACGTTTTGGCTCTAAATACGGTCATGTTGAAACTGAAGATGGCATCTTAAAAGATGGCCTTTGGGATGTATACAACAACTATGCAATGGGAAATGCTGCAGAATTGTGCTCCAAAGAATGCAATATCAGCAGAGACGAACAAGATGAATATGCTATTCTTTCTTATAAAAGAGCTATTGAAGCACATGAAAACGGGGACTTCAGTAATGAGATGATCAAGATAAATGTTAAAGACCGAAAAGGAAATGTAACTGAAGTGACTAAGGATGAGGAGTTAGGTCGTGTTAACTTTGATAAAATTCCTTCATTAAGACCTGTATTTGATAAAGAAGGAACGGTTACAGCTGCAAATGCTTCAAGTATTAACGATGGAGCAGCTGCTGTTCTTCTAATGAGTGAAGATAAAGCAAAAGAACTTGGACTTACTCCAATTGCAAAAATTTTAAGCCATGCAAGTGCTGCAAAAGCACCTGAATGGTTTACAACAGCCCCTTCAGACGCAATTCCATTAGCACTTAATAAGGCTGGTGTATCAAAAGATGATATTGATCTTTATGAAATTAACGAAGCTTTTTCGGTTGTAGCTATTGCTAACAATCAAATCTTAGAACTTGATCCTAATAAAGTAAATATCCATGGCGGAGCTGTAAGTATTGGTCACCCAATAGGTTGCTCTGGAGCCAGAATTATTGTTACACTAGTTCATGCACTGAAAAAAACAGGTGGAAAACTTGGCTGTGCAGGTATTTGTAATGGAGGTGGTGGAGCCTCTGCAGTAGTGTTAGAAATGCTATAAATAGCATTTTTTAATTGACATTATTTGATTCCAAAGCTATTATACAACTTCATCTTTAACGAAATCCTATTTACCATAAAAAACAGCTACAAATTCATTTTTTAACTCAAAAAAAAGACATTCGTACTGTATGGATTCAACTACCAATCTTAAGTTAAAGATTAATCTTTGCTCAGATTAGATTTAATACTGTAGAATATTCTAATTCTGCAATATTAGTAGTTTCTTTCGGTTTCCTTAATCATGTTCTCTAAACTTCTTCATATAAGTTATTTATTCGCTATTTGCTTTTCAGCTTCTTTAGTTAATGCTCAAGAGTTGAAGACTGTATTAGAAACTGATGAGTTTATTGAATACGAAATACTTAATCAGGAATTAGGAGTACTTCCTCCTTATGAATTTATGGTACCATTTATGAATGGAAAACCTGAATTCACTATAATCGAACAAAATGTCATTGAACAAAATATTCAGATATCTGAATCAAGAGCAATTGGATTAGCCCTTTCAACTTCTGACTCTCCTCTTTATGAAATACTTGCCCCTGGAATGTTTAGAGGAAAACAGGTAGGCTCTTTAAAAATTCATCTAGCTCGATATTCATCTAGTTCTATACTCATCACCTCAAAGATTCGGTTTCGAATTTCGAAAGTTAAAGATTCGATACCAGATAGATCTTTAAGTAAAGGAGCTATTCTAGCCTCAGATCATGCTCTTAGTACTGGTGATTGGTATAAAATTCAAATAGATAAAAAAGGTATTTATCAGATTAACCAACAGTATTTACTAAATCTAGGAATTGATGTTTCTTCGATAGATCCTAGAAATATCCAAATTTGGGGTACTGATGGATATGAATTATCGGAAAGAAATAGTGACGAAAGACCTGATTTTTCACAATTCCCTATACTTTCAGAGGGTGAAGGTGACGGTAGTTTTGATGCTAATGATAGAATTATATTCTATGGCAATAGCCCACATAGAGAATTTCGCTCAGGCGACTCATTCACTCACGACATTCACCCCTTTAGTGAAAGCACCTTTGTTTTTCTAACTGTTGGCACTTCAAATGGTCTTCGATTAAATATTTCGAATTCAGGGCTTTCAGCTTCATCTACCATAACCGAATTTGATGATTTTGTATGGAAAGAGGAAGAGCTTACTAAAACTGAAACTAGACAAAAATCAGGCAGATACTGGCTTGGTCAAACCATACCTGCCAGTTCTCAAAACCAGTTGATTGAAGTTTTTAAAGACACTTTACCAGATGTAAATACTTCCATACCAATTGTTGCTTCAGGCAGATTCTATCTTCGTTCTACTTCCTCTACTTCGTTTGAGATGAATATTAACAATCAACTTTTCCGTGAATTTTCTATTTCAAGACTCGATGGTAGTGATGGATATACATCCTATGTAAGCACATCTGCAAAAAATTATAGCTTCAATAATATCTTAGTGGATGCCCAAACAACTAATGGTGTTCTAAGTGCTGGATTAATGATGAAATCTACTCATTCAGGTGCTAATAGCTTCGTTGATTATTTACGATTTGTTGTTCGAAGAAAGCTAACAGCAAAGAATAATAAGCTCTTTTTCTTCCCTCCTATTGGTGGTTCAAGTACAGAATTTTCACGTTACGTGTTGAATGGGTTTTCTTCAGCACCCTATGTAATGGATGTTACAAACCCAATGGTTCCTCAACTCTTAGAAGTTAGTCAAGATGGAAATAGCTTCAATCTTGTATATAACAGCGATCCAAATACTAAGATTATTGCTCAATCTAGTTTAAGTGTGCCTAATACTGGAACTAGAGTACCTAATCAAAATTTACACGGTATAAATTCTTATCCCGATTATGTTATCATAACATCTGAGTTTTTGTTAGATCAAGCACAAGAGCTTGCTACTTATAGATCACAAAGAGACTTAAACCCAGTTCTAGTTACCCAATCTCAAATACTAAACGAGTTTGCTTCTGGAGCTAAAGATCCAACTGCAATTCGTGATTTTCTAAAACATCTTTGGGATACAGCATTAGCAAATGGAGAAGTTCCCCCTAAGTATGTACTGTTTTTTGGAGATACAACTTACGACACCAAAAATATTATATCGAACGCATTCACTAATTTCGTTTTAACTTATCAAACTAGTGAATCTATACATCGAACAAATTCATTCGGTAGTGATGACTTTTTTGGTCTAATGGATGATAATGAAGGACTTCTAAATAGTAGTGCTCGTGTTGATTTAGGAATTGGTAGAATTTCAGCACAAACAAGAAGTGAAGCTGCTATAGCTATCGACAAAATAAAGAGGTATGAAAACCCAGCCAATAATGGCGATTGGCAAAATCTTTTTGCCTTTGCAGCTGATGACGATTTACCCGAGCCAACATTAAATAGAGATTTACATGTTGAAAATGCAGATGGAACTTTAAGAAGAATGAATCTAATTGATTCAGGTGCACGATCTAAGAAAATCTATTTGTTTGATTACCCAGAGGAGATCACCGGGGTAGGAAGACAGTTTCCAGCAGCAACAAACGACTTTTTAAATACTCTGAATAATGGAGCATTAGTTATGAATTATTCTGGGCATGGAAATACTCAGAATCTTACGGATGAAGAACTGTATAGCTCAGATTATATATCTCGACTTACAAATAGAAATAGATTAACACTTTTTGTAACAGCTACCTGCCAATTTGGAAGATATGATGATATTAATGCTCAATCAGGAGCTGAGAAACTTGTTTTTGCAGACAATGGAGGCGCTATTGCCAGTTTTACAACAACAAGAGTGGTTTATACTAGCTCAAATCCTACTTCACTAAATTTTGGGTTAAATATTGAGTTATCTCAAAATATGCTTGAAAGAGACTCCGATGGAAGACCATTACCACTTGGTGATATTTTTCTGAGAACAAAAAATACGAGTGTTGGTTCTCAAAATAATAATAGGAAGTTTATTTTGCTTGGAGATCCTGCATTAAGACTCGCACTTCCAAATAAAAAAGCTAATGTTGAAGAAATTAATGGCTTAGATGTAGCAAGTGAAGATACCGTTGTAACTATTAAAGCATTAGATCAGGTTACATTAAATGGAACTATTCGTAATACTTCAGGAGAACTCGCATCAGATTTTAGTGGAGAAGTAACCATTTCACTTTTCGATGCACCTAGAACGGTAAGTATTCCACAAGATAGAACATGGATAGAAACTCGAGGATGCAATCTCAACTCAAATACTGATGCAGAATGTACGTATCAAATTGAAAACGACGTTCTTTTTAAAGGTAAAACACTCGCACAAAATGGAATGTACTCAATCACATTTATCATCCCTAAAGACATAAGTTTCTCTCCAAATCAAGGTAGAATTATTGTTTTTGCTAATAGTGATGAAACAACAGCAGGCGGATCTTTTACAGATGTGATTTTTAACGGAGTAAATACAAATGCTGTAAATGATGGTAAAGGTCCAACTATGGATGTATACCTAAATGATCAAACTTTTATTAATGGGAGCCTAGCCAATGGTTCTCCAAAACTTATTGTAGAACTGGCTGACAGTTCTGGAATTAACACTACAGGAACAGGAGTAGGACATGAAATAATTGCTACTATCGATACCAAACCACAACAAACCTTTGTTCTCAACGATTTTTATGAGGGCAATTTAAATGATTATACCAGTGGTCGTATCGAGTACCCGCTGGAGAATATTCCGGAAGGTAACTACGCAATGAAAGTTCGAGCCTGGGATGTACATAATAATCCATCCGAAAAAGAAGTCTTTTTTCAGGTGGCAGATCAAGAAGATTTGGTGGTAGATAAAATCTACAACTACCCAAATCCAATGAACAATCGCACATCCTTTACATTCGAACATAATCAGCAGGGAAATTCGCTTGATGTAGATATTCGTATTTACACCTTAAGTGGAAAACCTGTACAACGTATTCAAGAATACATACCCCCAAGTAATACACAAAGTTCATATGCCAGTATTCCATGGAATGGCCGTGACAGGGATAATGATCGCCTGGGCAACGGTACTTATATTTATGTGCTTCGGGTTACAACAGATACCCCCGAAGGAAGAAAAACAACCGAAAAAATCGAAAAGCTCGTAATTATCCGGTAAGATTAATCAACATATTTTTATCTTTTATCCGTTATATTTCGGATTCAAACTATTTATCATTTATGAAAAAGACATATTTGTTATCAATAGCTTTTGCGCTATTTGTATTTCCTATTATCTCAAATGCTCAAGTAGCTATTACGGCAGTTCCATTTTTACAAATTGAGCCTGACTCTAGAGGTGCCGCTATGGGTAATACAGGGGTTGCAATGGCTGATAATGCCGCTGCTATGTTCTGGAATCCAGCAGGGCTAGCCTTTCAAACAGACAATCAAATTAGTATAACTCACTCTAACTGGCTAGCTAACTTTAATGTTAGTGATCTGTTCTATGATTATCTAGTCGGTAAATATTACGTTGAAGGCATTGGTACTATTGGCGCTCACCTCACCTATTTAAATCTTGGTGAACAAGCTCAAACAAATGCTACTAGTTCTGATGTAATTTCTAAATTCAATAGTTATGAATTAGCTTTAGGCCTTTCATATGGCTTTGAGGTTAACAAAAATTTAGCATTAGGCACCAGTCTCCGACTTATCTATTCTAGTTTAGCTAGTGGAACAAGTGTTGACGAACAGAAAGTTAATCCCGGTAGCAGTGTTGGTGTTGACCTTGCCCTTCTGTACAAAACTAATCCATTTAGTATTGGCGGTAATAATGCTCGTTTTAGCACTGGATTTAATCTTTCAAATATCGGTCCAGGAATGCAGTACACCGATAATGCTCAAAAAGATCCACTACCAACTCTACTTAGATTTGGTTTTGCATTCGATTTAGATTTAGATCCTGATGGGTTTAATAGAATTACTATTGCTTCTGATATAACTAAAGTAATGGCTCGAAAAAAAGAAGTAGTTCGCACTCAAGCTGGTATTTCTGATACTACTTATATTGCTGCTGGACCAATTGAAGCTTTATTCGAATCGTGGGGAACCTTCGAAAGAAATAATGGGCAAGAAATTGTAGAATTGAGTCTTCTCCAACAATTTATGATTGGTGCTGGTGCTGAGTACTGGTACAATGATTTATTCGCTCTCCGTGGAGGCTTTTACTATGAAGATCCAGAGAATGGTGACAGAAAGTATGTTACTTTTGGTGCGGGACTTAGATACAACTCTTTTGGAGTCGATTTCAGTTATATCAAAACATTAGAGTCCGAACATCCGTTAGCAAATACACTTAGATTTAGTGTACTCCTGAATTTTTAGATGGAATGAAATCCAATCCCTTTTTATCAAAGAGCATGTTAATCATTGTAGGCATGCTCTTTTTATTTGGCCAAACATCACCCTTTGCACAACAAATAGAGGTTAGGAGAACCCATGCCATTTCTACTCCACAGCCTAATTTAAATACTCTTCCTGCTATTGGAACATTAAACGTGGTAGCAATTATGGTTGAGTTCCAAGCTGATGAAAATAGACTTACTTCTGGAACAGGAGTTTTTGGTACTGAAGGGTTTGAAGGTCTACCCTATCTAACAAGAGAAGAAAAAACATTTATTGATCCACTTCCACATGATAGTACTTATTTTAAAGCTCACTTAGAGTTTGCAAAAAACTACTTCAATCGTTCTTCAGATGGCCAATTAAATATCAATTATCAAGTTCTACCAACCGTTTATCAGCTCGATAATCCGATGGAAGTCTATTCTCCAATTGGAGAAACATTCACAACTGAAAAGTTAGCAATCTTTCTAAATGACGTTTGGACTGAAGTTGAAGAACAAGGGGGATTTGATGTTACAGGTCTAGATCCCGATAACACTGCTTTCGTTGTTTTTCATGCTGGTGTTGGGCGTGATGTTGAACTAACAGGAACAAGTCTTGATATTACTCCTTTCGACATCCCATCTATATATATGAGAGAGAATGATCTTGAAAAATGGTTAGGCTCTAGTTTTGATGGTTTCTCAATTAATAACGGGAGTTTTCTAGTAAAAAACTCCATGATCATCCCTCGTACGGAATCAAGACGTGGAGATGATATATCAGAAAATGAGATTGTATTTCCACTATCGATAAATGGACTGCTTTGTGCCTCGATTGGAAGTCACCTTGGACTTCCAGACCTTTTTAATACAGAAACTGGTGAACCCGCAATTGGCAGATTTGGATTAATGGATGGCGCCGGATTCTTTTCATATAATGGCCTTCTTCCGCCAGAACCTTCAGCATGGGAGAAAGTATTCCTCGGTTGGGAAGTTCCTTTTGTTATAAATGATAGTACCTCAAATATTATAGAGCTTCCAGCTGGATCTAGGAATGAAGCAAACAGTATTGCGAAGTATGAATTATCATCAACTGAATACTTTCTAATTGAAAATAGATATCGTGAAGTTGACCTCAACTCTGACGGAAAAGCTACTGTTACATTTTCAATTAAAAGTGCATTAAATGGACAGATTGTTCAACAGCAGTTTGATAATGATGATACTGAATTCATCTTTCAGGAGAGCGGGTATGATACTTTACTTATTCCAGGAACAATAGTAGATGTCAATAATTTTGATTGGAGTCTACCTGGTGGACTTGATATAGGTCTAGATGATCGAGAAGGAACGGAAGACGATAGATATTTAAATGGCGGAATTCTTATTTGGCATATCGATGAAGCTGTTATCAATCAACAACTAGAAAGCGGAAAAGTAAATGCAGATCCACTTCGAAGAGGCGTAGATTTAGAAGAAGCTGATGGTGCACAAGATATTGGTCGCGATGCTGGGTTATTAGATAATAGCCCAAGTTTTGGGTTTGCATTCGACTTCTGGTGGTCTGGTAATAATTATAGAGTAATTACTCAATCAGGAACTGAGACTTTTTATAGCAATACCTTTGGACCAAGTTCTACACCAAATAATGATAGTAATTCAGGTGCAAAGTCATTTTTTGAGTTATATGATTTTTCAGATAATCTAGCAACTGCTTCATTTCGTATCAGACCAGTAGAAAATAATGAAACAGGAATTATAAATATTTTTGAATACCAAACAGATGTAAATATTTTTTACACACCAGAAAACTCTTACTGGGATTACTTTCCTCTAGAATTAAAGGTAGTCGAAACTTCCATCGATACACTTTTACTAGCTCCTGCCTTCTCAAACTATTACATCTATGATGCTAAGTCTCCAAGTACTTCTGGACCAAGTATTATTGGAGGAATTCAAAACCAACAACCTTTAGTAATTGGTTCAAATTTTATTAAAAGTGAAAATCCTATTTCTTTACCTGAAAGTAGTGTCATAGCATATAATTTAGAAACTCCAGGTTCAATTTGGTCAGTTCAAGCATCGAAAAGATCAGCTTTTCTTAGCTCTCAAGATGGACAAACTATTGACATCGACTTCACGAATGTATCACTTAATGCATCTGATGGCGCTATCATTCAGAATACATCAGGATTTGAATTCCGTTCGGAGGTAGAAAATGGGAATTATGTAGGTATTAATGGAACTACTATTTCTTTTGTTGGTGAGAATCTCCCAGATTATATATCAAATGCTGCTGATCGACTTTTTGCTGGTACTATTAAAACGAATAGTTCAAATTTATACTACTTATTTGAGGACGGAAAATTTAGCATTATAGACCCTAATGCTGAGGAGGTTTTCACTGAAATCTTTAATGAAGATAAAGCTGAATGGCCTGCTATTGTGGATGAAGGATATATTTATCATATCAATAAAACAGCAAATACAATTGAAGGGTACAATCTAAATGGTGCTATTCTATCTAATTTCCCCATTATAGCACCAGATAATATACAGTTCATTGGCACACCATTAATTGCTGATATAAATGGTGATAATATCCAAGATATTCTAGTTGTTGGTCAAGATAATTACTCAGTGAATATCCTTGCTTATGAGACTACTGGAAATCAAATTGAAGGTTTCCCTCTACATGTTGGAGGTGCCATTGGAAAAGATATACAACCAATCCACCCTGTTTTCTTTCAAAATAAACTTTATGCTGTAAGTCATACTGGAGATTTAAAAGCTTGGGAGTTTGAGAACTTCACCTCTTCTCAATGGCCTTCACGATATGGTAAAAATCTATACAATAAAGTATCAGCAGATATTACCATCTCTGAATCTCAAGCAAATACATTTAGAGTTCTAAATTCTGATGAAACCTATAACTGGCCGAATCCTGCAAACAATCAAACTCAACTTCGTTTTGAAGTTGCATCACCAGGTGGAACAGTTGAAATAACAATCATCGATTATACAGGACGGGTTATTTTTGAGCGAACCATTCAAGCAAGAGGTGGTTCAGCAGAAGAGATTACAATTTCAACCCAAGAATGGGCTAGTGGAGCTTATTTTGCTAGAATAAAAGCTACAGTTGGTACTCAGAATGAATCTAAAGTTGTTAAAATTGGGGTAGCACACTAATGAGAAAGATTTCTCTACTTTTTCTTCTTGTATTCACTGTTGGACTCAATAGTAGTGTATTCGCACAAACCGATCCTCAGTTTTATGACTACCCACAGAATCACCTAAAATGGTTTTCAATAGAAAGTGATCACTTTATTGTGCATTTCCAGGAAGGAAGTAGTCGTTCAGCACAAGTTGTCTCAAGAATATCAGAAGAAATATATGGGCCTATTACTTCACTTTATATGTATGAACCAGATGAGAAAGTTAGCATTGTTCTAAAAGATCGTGAAGATTATTCCAATGGGGCTGCTTACTTCTTTGATAACAAAATTGATATTTGGGTTCCTTCTCTTGATACCCCACTTCGTGGTACCCACAGTTGGATGAGAAATGTAATTTCACATGAATTCACTCATATAGTACAAATACAAGCTGCACTTAAGAGGCAACGAAAATTTCCTGCACTATATTTGCAATGGCTTTCATATGAAAAAGTCAGACGCCCAGATGTGCTTTATGGATTCCCTAATGGCATAATTTCTTTACCCTTCGCATCTATTAATATTCCTGCATGGTTAGCTGAAGGTACAGCTCAATATCAGCGAGCTGGCTTGCTATATGATACATGGGATAGTCATCGTGATATGATTTTACGAACCAGGATACTCAGTGATTCTTATTTCAGTTTAGCTGAAATGGGAACCTTCTCATCAAAAACCAGTCTGGAACGAGAAACAGTATATAACCAAGGCTATGCCTTTGTAATTTACTTAGTACAGCGATTTGGTGAGGATGTTCTTCGCACGCTTTCTGAGGCAATGGGCGAAAAAAATGTATTTAAAGTTGAAGATGGAATTGAAATAGCTACTGGTATTCCCGGTGAGCAAGTTTTTGATGACTGGATTTCAGAAAAAAAGAAATTTTATACTGAAGCAACCAGCGATCTTAACCAAAGTTCATCCAATTATATAGAAAATGATGGTTTTTATAATTTCTTTCCAAAACGTTCCCCTGATGGCAATTCTATAGCCTACCTTTCTAATAAAGGTCGAGATTATTCTCTTTTATCACTTTATATCAAAAAAGATGGCGAAGAAATTGAAATTGCACAGGTTGATGATCGAAATTTCTATATACCTCAAAATCATTCTGATGCTTTAAAGCCATTGATAATGGTACTTAGTACTTCTTTTTCATTTTCACCGGATGGAAATAAAATTGTTTATGCAGTAAATAAGAAGAATAAATACGGTGAATTCTATCGCGATCTTTTTCTTTTTGATATCGAGACTTCTAAATCAACCAGATTAACAAATAGTGCTAGAGTTGAGTCTCCTACTTTTAGTCCTGATGGGAAAAGCATCTTAGCTATTCAATACAAAGCTGGCACTCAAAACCTTGTAATATTAGACGCAGACGATACCTCGAAAATAACTCAACTCACAGAGTATAAAGATGCTGAAACTTTATTCACTCCTGTATGGCATCCAAATGGTAATAGTATCTATTTTGCTTTCGCAGATTATTGGGGAAGAAATATTTTATCAGTTGATATTTCTACTAAGCAGATCACATCCATTCTAAAAGATGACTTCATCGATTATCGTGATCCATTTATAAGCCCAGATGGAGAGTTTTTGTATTTCTCTTCAGATGAAGATGGGGTATTCAATATCTACAGGAAAAAGCTGCTTGGAGATGCGATTGAAAAGATGACGAACGTATTGGGCGGTGCTTTTATGGCAAACGTTGATTCTAAAAGCCTTTATTTTTCTGAATATGAAGCTGACGGGTATAAAATTAAAGAAAATACCATATCAACCTTGATCACTTCTCCGGGTTCTGGAAATTATTCTCCAGTTATTTCTGAGTTTTCTTTCGAACCAGATTCTATCCCCGAGGCGAGCTATTTAAACGACTTCGACGATAAAGACCTTGATCCATTTACTGAACTAGCACAAGCGGTTGCTGATACTGGCAGTTATTCTTTTGAAATTGAAACTCGAGGTGAATCCAATGAAAGGAAGTATCGACGATATGAGGATACCTTTACTAGTTTCTCCTTCTTTCCAGTATTGCGGTTTGATAACTATTCTAAGATTAATGGACAGAATGGGAGTCTTATAAAGAATGGGAAAATTGGCAAACTTGGAGAAAACCTGCTAAGAGATATAAAACCAGGTATCTACTTTGCATCTCGAGATGTAACCGATAAACTGAGTATTTTTGGTGGTGTTATGCTTGGTGTAGCTTCACGTGATGCAGAAAGTATTGGAGGGTTTTTAAAACCCGATAGATTATTTAAACTGGATCGTGACGTCTTCTTCATCGCAGAATACCGAGGTCTTCCATTTATTAAAAAAAGCTGGTCACCTACAATCTCTTTAGAAGTTTATAACTTACATCGAAATGTTCAAGATGGACTATCTATTGAGGAATTCCCATGTACTTCTTGTACTCCTGACACCACAAATGTAGATATTGGTTATGAAGTATGGGAAGCTAATCTGTTTCTACGAAGTAAATTAAGTAGACGAAGTTTATTAGAATTTGGACTTGGCTATAGTCCTTATCGAGTACAAACAGATAATTTTTTCTCAAGAGAATTAAATGCGCTTATAAGTGGCTCATCATCTGAATATTATAAAGGAACTACCTTTTCTACTGCATATACATTCGATTATTATGAATATAGTACCGATGGCGATATTGCTCCCATTGGTTTGAAAGGATATTTGAGATATCAATATCAACCTTCTAAACTACTAGAAGAGTATCAAATAAAAGAGGGTTCTCTTGTACCTATTTTCAAAAAAGCTAAAAATCATTCCACAGAGTTGCACGTCAGATATGGATTCCGAACATTTGGAAACCAAGCTTTTCAAGCAAGAGTAAGAGGCTTTACCTATTTCAATAAACCAGATGATTCTTTCTTTACTGATTATGTTGGTGGTTTTTTAGGAATGAGGAGTTATCCATTTTTCGCAATTGGAGGAAACACGACTGCTTTTACAAGTTTAAGTTGGTTCACCCCTATTTTTAAAGATCTGAACAAACAAATTGGACCATATACCTTTGATAAACTGTATGCTCGCTTTTTCTTCGAGACTGGTAATGGATGGTATCCAAATGGGGTAGCTGAAAATAATCCTAATCTATTAGATTCTGGAAAAAAACTTAAAAGTGGAATTGGTGCCGAACTAAGATTAGCAAGTAGTGGATATTACCTCTTCCCCCTTAGATTTTTTGTAAGTGCGTCATATGGATTCGATAAATTTACACTAACCTTACCAGACGATTTTGTAACTGGATCTCAAAGTAATACAGTAACTTATGGTCAGGAACTACTATTTCACTTTGGCTTAACCTTTGATTTTGAGCTGTTATGAAACTTGTGATTCACATACTTTTTCTTTGTGGGATTTTTACTTCACTAAGTACAGCCCAACCACTTAACAATTCCCTATCTGGTACTATTACCCTAGATGAATATTCTGAAAACATTCAGAAAGAAATCTCTATTCATGATTTTAAATATATGGGATCTAATTTTGATCAATTTTCATCAACATATTCTATCGTTGATGTTACTAGAACGAAACCTGCATTAGCTATGCTTTCTTCTGCTATTATTCCTGGAGCAGGTCAAGCTGCAAATGGAAAATGGGGACGTGCAGCTGCTTATTTCTTAGTAGATGTTGCAAGCATACTCTATTACATAGATAGAAATAATACTGCAAAAAGAAATGAACGAGCCTATGAACAATATGCTAATCAAAACTGGAGTGTTCTTGCGTATGGTCAATGGTTGGTTGAATACTCAAGAGCCAATGGTCTTGAAAATGGCTATAATATTGCAGGTGGTTTAGAAGAGCAGGTTTTTGGCAAAAATCCAACTTGGGGAAATACTCCATTAGATTGGGATGAGGAGTTACTTCCGGTACTACGAAATGTAGAAAGTCAAACTCGTTTCTTTTATTTGGATAGAGTTGCAAGTGAATTTTCTCATGATGTGCAAGATTATGGCTCTCAACAATACTATGAGTTAATGAGCAAGTATTATCAGTTCCAACCAGGTTGGAGAGATTTTTATGAAGGAACGGATGGTAATGGAGGTTGGACTAACGATCCAAACCATCTATTCCGTTACTCTTGGGATGTAAACATGCTCACACTAAATTTTATTGAAGGTCGAGATCGGGCAGATGAATTTAATAACAATTATCGACAAGCCGGGAACATCTTAAAGTTGATCATGGTAAACCATATAGTTTCTGCTTTCGACGCCTACTTTACAGTGAAGCTTAAGAATAGCAGAATTGATACACAGGCTAATATTCTAAGAACAGAAGCATTATCTGTAATATGGCACTTTTAACATCCTTCATCTTCCCGTATTTTAAACTATGCTAAAACAAATACTCACTAATAAGTATTTATACATTTGTTTCGGAACTGTTGTTCTTATTGGAGCAAGTACTCTATATATTCTAGATACGTTCGTTATGCCAATGTATACCCATTATAACGAAGGCGTTACCGTACCTGACGTTACGCGTATTTCACTTGAAGAAGCCGAAGCTGTACTAACCAATTACGGACTTAGAGTTGAAGTAGCTGATCGAAGAGCAAATTCTGCTTTCCCAGCTGATTATGTAATTGATCAATCTCCTGTAGCAGCAATTATTGTAAAGCCAAATAGAAAAGTATATTTAACGGTTAATGCAGCTGTAAAACCACAAGTAGTGGTTCCAAATGTGATTAATCTTTCTCTTAGAAATGCCCAAATTCAACTACAAAATTATGGGCTTGATGTAGGTTCTATTAGTTATGAATCTTCCAGATTTAAGAATGCTGTACTTCGTCAATCTATTTCTGAAGGAATTACGGTTGAGAAAGGTAGATCTATTGATTTGGTAGTAAGTGATGGACTAGGAGACAAGATTGTAGATATTCCTGAAATAATAGGCTTAAGACTACCAGAAGCTCAACTTAAACTACGTGAAGTCGACCTAAGGGTAGGTGAGATTCGTTTTCAACCTATTAAAGATATTATCCCAAATACGGTGCTCGACTTTTCTCCAAAAGTTACACAACTTGTTGAAGGTGGTACATTAACCTTAGTTATTTCAGAACGATTCGAAGCTATTGAAGTTATTGAAGGTGCTGTCGTTATTATTGACTCAACTCGGAATAATTCCCCAACTCCTCAACCCAATAATCAAAACTAATGAATTTTAGTATACCTGCTCTAGCACCATCTATTCTTGCTGCAAATTTCACTAATCTTGAAGCAGACATTAATCAGATTGTAAAAGGAGGTGCTAATTGGATTCATTGTGATATAATGGATGGGCATTTTGTACCAAATATCAGTTTTGGTCCGAATATTGTAAAGCAAGTTAGTAAGATTGCCCCCGACGCATTCATTGATACGCATCTGATGATCGAAAATCCAGATCAATATATTGATGCTTTTGTTGAAGCTGGTTCAGAAATGATCTCTGTTCATTATGAAGCCTGTACTCATCTTCATAGAACTATTCAAAAAATAAAAAGTCATGGAATTATGGCTGGCGTTGCTATCAACCCTGCAACATCATTATTTAATATTGAGCCAATCTTAGAGTACGTTGATTTGGTTGTAATAATGACTGTAAACCCAGGATTTGGTGGCCAAAGTTTTATCGAAAGTAGTTATTCGCGACTACAAGAGCTTTCTGATCTTAGAGAAGCAGGAGAACATAGCTTCTTAATTCAAGTTGATGGTGGAGTTAATCTCAAGAATATAGCTAAGATAGCTGAAGCAGGTGCTGATATTCTAGTAGCAGGTAATAGTGTCTTTAGTGCGAAAGATATTCCAGCTAGAGTGAAAGAACTACAGGATATTATTTCATAAATACATAGCTATTAGTTATCTCTATTTCTTTGATCAGATAAGCATATCTGAATTCTTCTATTAAAGCCTTACCTTAAATCATAAACTTTAATATTTATTTTTACTGCTATAGAAGACTCACGCACCCTTTTAGAACAAATTATTACTCTCAAAAATATTGACCCAATTACTCTATTTGGAGTACACGATCATAACATTCGATTATTGGATCAAAATTTCCCTGAAACCAAAATCAACGCTCGTGGTGAAAGAGTTAAAATTATTGGTCCTAGTGAAGAAGTAGCACTAGTTAAGGATGTAATTGATGGCATGATTGAGGTTGTTGAACGAAGAAATAAGATAAATGAAGACGATATTAAAACACTAATTGCACTTAAAAGTGGTGAATATCAGTCGCGTCTAAGGAAACAACATCCTATAAATAAAGGTGATGGAGATTTAATTCTCTACACGCATAAAGGAGAACCAATTCTCGCGAAAACTCCTGGCCAGAAAAGAATTGTTAAGTCTTCTGAATCGAATGACATTGTCTTTTCTATTGGACCTGCTGGTACTGGGAAAACTTATACTTCCGTAGCTTTAGCAGTAAAAGCTCTAAAAGAGCGGAAAGTTCAGAAGATAATATTGGCTAGACCAGCTGTTGAAGCAGGTGAAAATCTTGGCTTTCTACCAGGTGATTTAAAAGAAAAAATTGATCCATATCTACGCCCACTATATGATTCCCTCGAAGATATGATAGATAAGGATAAACTTGATTTATATCTCTCAAAAAATGTTATCGAGATTGCACCACTTGCCTACATGCGAGGTAGAACTCTAAATAATGCATTTGTTATTCTTGATGAAGCCCAAAATGCTACAAATACGCAAATGAAGATGTTTCTAACGCGTATCGGGTTCAATAGTAGAGCTATTATTACAGGTGATATCACGCAAACTGATTTACCTAGAAAGCAGCAATCTGGATTAATTTCAATTCAGACTATTCTAAAAGATATTGAAGGCATCGACTTTGTATATCTGGCTGAAGAAGATGTAGTTCGTCATAAACTAGTTCGTGACATCATCCATGCTTACGAACGATTTGATAATGAAGAGAGTGACAAGGAAGCTAAGTGACAGAGTTACAGAGAGAGTTGGGAAACATTAAAACATATCGGGACTTACTAATTTGGCAAAAGTCGATGGACTTAGTAACAGAGGTTTACTCTACTACAAGTACCTTCCCAGACTCCGAAAAATTTGGGTTAACATCTCAGTTGAGACGATCATCTGTTTCTATTCCAGCCAATATAGCTGAAGGTTTCGGAAGAAATTCTCCTGGAGATTTTAAAAGATTTCTAAATATATCTATGGGTTCACTTTTTGAGCTTCAAACCGAGTTTGAAATATCAAAAAATCTCGGATTGATCTCTGATGAAAAATTCTCTCGGCTTTACGATTCTAGCCGCGAAGTGGAAAGAATGATGAGTAGCTTTATTTCAAAAATATGAGAAGAATACGCTTAGTTACTTTGCTGCTCTGTTACTTTGTAACTCTAAAAGGAACAAAGTGACTAAAAATCCAAAAACCTTCTGCACAGCTCTCTATGAAGGAACATTCTCTGTTGGGCTCGATCGAGTTTTTAATAGAATTCCTCAGGATGGTAAGCCTGCAAAAGGTGCACTAAAGATTTCTATTAATCCTTTTTTGATTGTTACGCCGAACAAAAATATTCTATTTGACTGTGGGATTGGTGAATTTGGTGAAGAAACAGGTCCTTATGTAATTAGAGAGAATTTAGAAAAACACGGACTTACTGAATTTGATATAACTGATATTTTTCTAAGCCATTTACATTACGATCATATTGGTGGCTTGGCTAACAAAGAGAATGGATATTGGGAGCTTACTTTTCCTGAAGCAAAAATTTGGGCTTCGAAAGCAGATTGGGAATTAGCCACTTCTAAGGAAACATGGTATGATGATGAAAAAACTGAATTCCTTTCGTTTGTATATGCTCGAGCCGAATTACATTTCATGGAGGATACGGATCAACCTTATCCAGAGATTCGAGTGGAAAAAATTGGTGGACATACTGAATTTCATCAAGTATTATTTTTTGATGATGGAGAGTATAAGTATATGCAAGCAGGTGATGTTATTGCGACCAGAGGTCAGATTAATAGAAAATTTGCAGCTAAGTATGATTATGATCCTGAAACTAGTCAGACACAACGAGAACGACTCGCGAAACTTGCTTTTGAGAAAGGATTCACCATCTTAGCCTTTCATGATGATGAAACACCCATTGTGAAAATTATAGATCATGATGATAAAACTGGCTATATCACTGAAGTTGTAAATTCGTATGTCCCTTCCTGAGCACATTCATATCATTAAGAAGTTCCTTGTTGATCAGGGCCTCCCTGAACTGATTAACACTGCAGTTATACTAGGTTCTGGACTAGGAAGCTTTAGCGATGAAATTAGCGATCCTATTGTTATCCCTTATTCTATTATTCCACATTTTCCACAATCTACCGTTGAAGGTCATTCTGGCTCATTAATTTTTGGGATGATTAATGATAAATCCGTTCTAGCTTTCTCAGGTCGATTTCACTTTTATGAAGGATATGGATTTGATAAAACAGTTCTTCCTGTTCAATTAGCTAATGCTTTCAAAGTTGAAAAATTGATCATCTCTAATGCTGCCGGTGGAATAAATCTAGGTTTTCAAGTTGGTGATCTTATGATCATAGATTCGATATTGAGTCCTGCTAAGGAGCTGGAAGACTTAAAAGAATCTAAAGTGAACGAAGCTTTAGTAACTTTTTCCGTATCTGTAAAAGAAATTGCTAATTCTTTAGATATCCCAACTCAAAGTGGGAGCTATTTATATGTAACCGGACCTAATTACGAAACTAAATCTGAGATTCATGCATTTCGTTTTCTAGGTGGTGATGCCGTTGGAATGAGTACAGCCCCGGAGCTTATTGAAGCTGTTAAACTTGGTACAAAAGCCGTTGCTATTTCGCTCATTACCAATGCCGCAGCCGGAGTAACAGGCGAGAAGTTAGATCACGCAGAAGTAAAAGATGCCGCAGAAATGAAAAAAGATGTTTTTGCAACCTTGGTTAAAGGATTAATAAAAGATTTATAGAATCCTATACTTCGCTCTTAATAACTAAAATTCGGCATTAGATTAGTGAGACTTGAACCAGCTTTCCTTACTTAAAAATGAATACTAAAGTTCATTATGTAGAAACCTCTTTAAATGGTATTCAAAAACTTCGAATAAGATCGATTCAAAGTGCTTATAAGAAGCTTAGTTCTTTAGATAAATGACTACTTCAACTTTTAAGTGCATTATCAGAACATAAATATAATTCCATAAAAAGATATCTATCTTTTTAATTTTAGATAGCTATCATATATTAAACTGATAGGTATCAAATTATTATATGATAAGTACTATGTCTATTTCTTATAAAGTAGTTTCAAAAAAACCTGGCGGACTAACTGGAAATAACGCTCCTAAGTATTATCCCACCATTACAGATCGTGGTTTATCCGACTTGGATGAAGTTTGTGCTACTATTGAAAAACGTTCTACCTTTAGTAGAGCGGATGTGGTGGGAGTGGTTCAAGCTTTTATCGATTTGGTGCCTGAGTTATTGCTTAGTGGTAACAACGTTAAGCTAGATGGTTTTGGAACTTTCAGCGTGCATGCCTCGGGAAATGGCAAACTAAAGCCCGAAGAAGTGACGGCACGAGATATCACCAAACTTAAACTTTCCTTTCTCCCAGATAAGCGCATCAAAAAGAAACTGGATAATGCTACCTTTGAAAAAGTAGTAGAAAAATAGAAGTTGAACGACTTTTAAGAGATGCTTTTGAGGTGCCTACTTATCAAACCAATAGATTTTTCATTTCAGTGCTTTTTAAAAACTAAAACCTTATGAAATAGGATAGATTTAGATCTATTGAAGCTCCAACATTCTCATCTACATACCCTGAGCTACTATTATTATTTTTGTCTTCACCACTAATATATCCCATAGCTCTAAGACCCAACCTAAAGTTTAAATATTCTCCAAAAATGAACGTTCGGTTTATACCTAAGTAATATCCCGTTTCTAAAGCCGAATCATTTCTAATTTCATTGGCATAATCGTGTTTTCTTGAAGTCCTTCCTTTCATTAATCCAATATCGAACTCAAATTTGGAACCTTCTTTGCTAGATTGAAACCTCGGACCGATTAACAGTCGATTTCCAGAGATATCAATAATGTCTTTTCCTGAGTTAGATTCTTCGTATCCATCTAAAGAGTAATGCTGTAAAGATAGTATCACACTCATAAATGAAAATACTTGATAAGCGTAACCTAGCTCTAAACCAGATTTAAAATCCTCTTGTAATAACTCAGAGCCAGCATCATTTCTATATACAAGATTTAGTGATGTTCTATCCGGAGATAGAAAAGTTAATCCGAAGACTTCATGTTTATTACTTTGAGCTTTTATTTCAGTAGTTAGAAGAACAAAAAATAATAAAAGAATAATATTTATTCTTCTATTCATTGCTTCGCAGGTACTCTAGGAATCATCATGATTTCTTTTTGGCGACCGTCTATATACCAAAGCCCAGATTCATCAAAGAAAGCATCCTCTTCTAGCATAATTCGAATTTCTTTACCCCATTCTTCGATGTAAGTAGCGGCGTTAAGTTCAATGGAATATGCGGTATTTAAATGAAGCGGGTAATCGCCATCGCCCGGCACTCCGCCCTGAGAATCCCACATTCCAAGCGTAGTTCCTGCTGCATGACCATGATAGCCAATTGGGTGAGTATAAATACTCGGCTTAATCCCTTCAGCTATAGCTTGCTCTCTCGACATTTTGAGAACTTCGTTACCTGTTCTTCCTTCTTTAAAGTTGTTGGTGAATATGTCTTGGAGACGATTACCGTTATCAAAAGCTTTGTTTAAATATTCTGGGACTTCAGTTTCTCCTGGACGAAGCACATAGGCATGTTGTTGGGTATCTGTATTCAATCGTAGATAAGTAATCCCAAAATCAACATGAAGTAAATCTCCAGGTAGAATAACATTCTCATCGGGCCTACTATCAAAGGTTCTAAGATGATCAAAGGATTGTGGATCTGCTCTTTGAATAGAAACACTTGGATGAAACCACGTAACTAATTTTAATTCACGGATTTTTTCCCTGTACCACCAAACTATATCATCTGTTGTAGTCACTCCAGGTTGAATCACTTTATCTGAAAAACCTTCTGCAATAATATTATGGGCAATTCGCACAATTTGAGGATATAAAACCATTTCTTTTTCAGATCGAGTTTCTAGCCAACCCACTGCTACTTTTTCAGCAGAAACCAGTCTACTAGTATATTTACTTCCAATTCCTTCCTTTAATTCCTCATAATCAGTTACTACCATTCCATCAGCATGTTGCCAATCAACTGAGATATTTATCCCGATATTTTTTGGATCTCTTTCTTCTATGATCTCTTTTAATCTCGCCCATTGATCTGGTTGAACTTCTTTATCCCATGCTTTTTTAAACGTCTCTCCAACATCATATCTAGCAACTGCTAGTGTTTCTAAACCTTCTTCTTCTCCTCTATCATATACAACGAGAATGGTTCTTCTTCTGGCAGCTAACCAAGTTGCAGGTAGTAAGGTTTTTATTACTGGGTCTTCATTATACTCCCTAGAAATAATCAACCACATATCTATTCCTTCTCTTCGCATGATGTCAGGAAGTATAGTTTTCACTTTATCCGCAAGAAGGTTATCAATTACTTCCGCTCTCTCTTTCATTGAAAGAATCTCCGGATAAGATTGAGCTTGAATATCTTTTAGAGATATGATCAAACTCATTAAAATTAGAAGCGAAGTAAGAACAAATGATCTATTCATAATATGTATTGATTGACTAATAGCTAGTTAATTAAGTTGATTATTCACCAGAAAGCCAAGCTTCTCTTAAAGCTCTTTTCTGACGATTTGCTCGTTTATCAATTTCTGTTTTCATTATGTCTGAAGCAGCAAGAAGTACTCGCACTCTTTTTTCTTCTCCCCATCTTGAAAACACAATTTCCACAGTCTGTCCTGGTCTTCGGCGTTCAAGGATTTCTTCAACACTATCTACATCACTTAGCCGAGTCCCTCCAATTGAAATAATTTCGTCTTCAGATTCAATTCCAGCTTCATAGAGAGGACTACCGATTTTAGCATTAGCTGTGAGTTTCCATATGTCATCACTTTCACGAATACTTCCACCTAAAGAAGCTATTCTAGGACTCACCAATTCAAAATTTACACCCATTTCATTAAATAGAGTAACATAGTCTGGCATTTCACTATTGAAAATGTGTTGCAGAAAAAATTGAATCGCAAATTCTTCTCCAGCATATTCTTTGAGAACTGATTCTAAGTCACGAACAGAATATGGAACTTCAGTTTTGCCATAATTCTCCCATACCATTTTCATGTAATCATCCAAGTTCAATCCATTATTCATTGTTCTAAGAGACATGTCTAACGCTAGCCCAAGCACACTGCCATAAGAATAATAGGAAACAAAAATATTACTATTGTTTGTAGGATCTATTGAAGTTGCTGCATCAACAAAAGGTGCTCGATAGCTCATTTCAATTGGATTGAAAAACTGCCGTCCTGGTGAATTTATTACATAATTAAGAGTTCCATCAAGACCTTCGATATATTGATCCTGAGTTCTTATACCTGCTCTAGCTAGAATTAGTCCTGTATAATAACTTGTAAACCCTTCTGCAAACCAAAGCTCACCACTCATATTAGCTTCTTCAAAATCAAATGGCTCTAGTGATGCTGGTCGAATTCGTTCTACATTCCATGCATGAAAGAACTCATGTGAAATGGTGCCAATACTTGTTTCACCTAATGGCACTTCTAAATCTTTAGAATTTACTACATAGGTTGAATTTCTATGTTCCATACCATCTCCACTAGCATTGGGCATATAACACGAAAGGAATGTGTATTCACCAAAATCAAAAGTTGGTAATTCACCGAATATATCTCGTTGGGCTTTTACAATTGCCATAACTTTACCAAAGTACTCATTTACTTCTCTATCGCTGGCAGGTGTGTGAAGTGCTAATCGGATAAGCTGACCATCTAACATTTCTTCTCGCAAATGATAATCCGCTATTTCGGTTGGGCTGTCCATAAAATAATAAGTATCTGGAGCGTAATAGGTGTTTTCTCCAATTTTCTTTAACTGAGTAGCTACTTGCCAGTTTAAATCTTCACGAACATCAAAAGTTACTTCTATTGGACGGTGTTGATAATCTCTAGCAAAAACAAAAGTTGCTGGAATATTGAGATGAGCATGAGTCTCATCCACTTGAGAATAGGTCCCTCCTCCTCTGTTTGCAAAAAGCGTATACTCAAAGCTTACGGTACCGTCATGTCCACTAACATCCCATTGTTGAGGATTTGGTCTTGTAATTTCAAGCTCATTTCCCATACTATCATATGCTTTTACGCCATATACATTCTTAGCAAAATTATGAATAGCATACCTACCAGGAGACGTTCTACTCATTCTTACTTCAAGTGGTTTAGTATCTAAATTCTTAAAAACAGCCGTGATTTTCGCCTCATGATGAACTGCATTTTCAAAAGAAATAGTGTATTCATTAATACTTTGAGCTTGCAGCTTTGCTGAAACTGCAAAAAGGACACAAAGAAATAAGTAAGTTATATTTTTCATATAAGATCAGATTAAAAAAAGAAGGTGAATATGATGAGCTTTAAGGAGTGGTGCAAGAGTTAGTACGTTAAAGAATTAAAAGAGTACTTTCCTATGCTTAAATTTTCGTTTACTTTATGATAATGAAATTATTTAGTTCAATATTGTTGATTATTTTTATTTCCATCTCTCTTTCACGAATAGTGAACGCACAAATGATAAATGATGATATTCATTCTGATATAAATACTACTCAGGCCTTCGAATTGACTTTCATTCCGATTAAATCAGCTAGGCTAACACCAGTTAAGATTCTACCGATAGAGAATTCATTCTTACTTTCATCTTTAGGTATTTTTAATGGTTTAAAGTTTCTCTCTGCAATCGATGAATTCTCATCAATCCCTATGTTTGATAGCAGGTCATATAGACCGAAGTCTTTTAGTGATTACAACAACTATTTGCAGAAAAATTATCTCATTTTAAATTCGCATTCTCTTAGAACATGGTAGGCTCTGTAACTCTAACATTTTCCGATCAAATAGGAACAATAGAGTTTTCTCATCCTAAAGGAAATTCCCTTCCAAAAGCTCTATTAATTAAACTTGCTGACACTATTCATGAAGCAGGTACAATAAACGATCTTTCTGTTATTATTTTAAAAAGCGCTGGTGATGGAGCATTTTGTGCCGGGGCTTCTTTTGATGAACTTGCAGATATCGATAGTCCTGAAAAAGGAACGGAGTTCTTTTCAGGTTTCGCTAAAGTTATTCTCGCCATGAAGAATTGCCCAAAATTGATACTATGTCAAGTTCAAGGAAAAGCAGTTGGAGGTGGTGTTGGTATTATAGCTGCATCTGATTATTCGCTAGCAAATTCTAGTGCATCCATAAAACTTAGTGAACTAAACCTAGGAATTGGTCCTTTTGTAATTGCTCCAGTAGTAGAACGTAAAATTGGGACTTCTGCACTTTCTACACTTAGCATTGATGCATCGAATTGGAGAGATGCCAAATGGGCATTTGATAAGAGGTTATATAATGATGTTTTTGACTCTAAGTCGCAATTAGAAGAAGCAACTATGAAATTGGCTTCCCAGTTATCAAAAAGTAGTCCAGAAGCAATGAAAGAGCTAAAGAGTGTACTTTGGGAAGGTCTTGAATCTTTAGATACTTTATTAAAAACTCGAGCCGAATTAAGTGGGAAACTAGCTCAAAGTAGTTTTACTAAAGACTTTATTAAACAATTTAAGAAATAGACTTCTCTTTTAATTTGGGAATCTTAATATCAAAAGTAGATCCATTTTTACCTGAATACATAATTTCGGCTTTAATTTGAGAGCATAATGATTTAACCAAAGTTAAACCAAGTGATTTACTAGTTTGATCAAGAATATCAAAATCAGTTCCCTTTCCATCATCACGAATCAATAGATGATATGCATTACCTAAAGTCTTAAAACTTATATGGATTTCACCTTTGCTGCTTTCTTCGAAAGCATGTTTATAGCAATTACTAATCAATTCATTTACAATTAAACCAATTGGAATACCTACATTCACATCAATGTGAGTTTCTTCGCATTCTAAATTAATGGTAACATCGTGATCTGAGTTTTTCATAGTTGCAGATACACTTGTTAACAACTCATCTAAAAAGGTTTTGAATTCTACTTTAGCTAAATCTTTATTCTGATAAAGGTTTTCATGAATCTTAGCCATTGCTAAAACTCTCATCTTACTTTCATGAAGTGCCTCTTTAGCCGCGCCATCTTCAATATTCCAACTTTGTAATTCTAATAAACCTGAAACAACTGCCAAGTTATTTTTTACCCTATGATGGATTTCCTTTATCAATACTTCTTTTTCATCGAGTGCTGATTGGATATCTTTAGTCTGTTCGTCAACCAATATTTTTAGATGCTTTTTTTCAAGTCTTTCAGCAGTTATTCGAATTAATACTGCTATTAGTAGAATAAATGTTAAACCTACAACTAGGTAGAAAGGGATTGTATTCCAATAGGGCTTCATTATTTCTATAGAAGAAATTGCAATAGGCTCTCCCCAATCTGATTTGATAGATTTTGCTTGAACTATAAAGTTATACTTACCAGGTGGTATACTGGTATAACGAATATCTGTTATATCATTTGAATACTCCCAATCCTTATCAAATCCATCTAATTTATACTTATAGGATATTCGATTTGGGTTTTTAAAATCTATACCATTAAATCTTATATTGAGATTATTCTCATCATAATCTAAAATGATATTTTTGTCATCTAACTCTGGTTTAAATTGACAATACACCAAATCATTATTTGCTAGAACTTCTCTTAAATAAATTTGTGGTGGCGAACTTTCCTGTAAATCTGTATCACTTTGGCTGTTTGTATATTTGATGAGTCCACGAGAATTACTACCAAACCAAAGTGTACCATCATTTTCCAATACACTTGCTAAGCCATTAAACTCAATGCCATTACCAAAATCATTAAAAGGATAATGCTTTTGAGTTGCTATTTTATTCTTTTCCCAATTTGATAGATTGTAATAATTCAACCCGCCATTTGTAGCTTGCCAAAGATTTCCTTGTTGATCAAACTGCAAAAAGATGGTCTCTTGCATGTATAAATCTAAAGTTTCAAAAGGGATAATTTTTGTTGGAAGGCCATCTTCAAATTCACATAGAATATAAATCCCTTTTGTTGTAGCTACCCAAAGATTACCTTTTTGATCTTCTTTGATATCATAAATACTTCCGCCCTCTAGTCCTTCATTAGATGTGAAATATTTAAATGTACCCTCATCAAATTTTGCAAGACCAGCATGTGTTCCAACCCAATAGTAACCTCTTGAATCTTTAAACAGTGCAATTAACTCTGTCTGCCAATACTCCTCATCTGGTGGTGGGAATTTCAGTAATTCTCCATCTTTATACTTTAAAAGTATTTCTGAGGCTGCAAACCAGACCGAGCCATCTTCTTTATCAACAAAAATATCGTTTACATAATATTCATAAATCGCATCAAAAAACTCAGGCCGAAAGAAATTCTGGCCATCAAACTCAAAGATATCATAATCAATCCCAAGCGTTATAATATTGCCGTTTGGAAGCTCTTCAATATCCCAGATTTCTCCTTCATCAAAATATTTTTCTGGTATGGTATAGTTAGTAAATTTATTGTCTTTTAGGTTACTAATACCATTTTCTGTTCCTACCCAAATACTTCCATCTGAATGTTGTAGCGTACTAAATATACTATTTGCATTTAATTCAGAGCTGCTATCATACATTATGAAATCTCTGTCTCTTAAGATGCTAACACCATCCCCATTTGTAGCAATCCAAATATCTCCATTAGTGTCTTTAATTAAACGGTAGATAAAATTACTACTCAACCCATTTCTCTTTTTAATTTGCGTATAGGTATTTCCATCATAAATAAATAAACCTCTACGTTCTGTACCTATCCAAATACTCCCACTTTCATCTTCAGAAATGCTATATACATATCCAAGATTAAGCCCATTAATTTCTTTAATAATTTTTGTTGTAAAATCTGGTTTAATAATGGTTATTCCATCACTTGTAGGAACCCATTTATCTCCATTATTTACTTCATAGACTTGATAAGCTAATTCACCTGATAAACCATTCTGTTTAGTAAGAGTGTAAGAAACTCCACCATCACGTTGATAAAGGGCTACCCCTTTGGATGTAGAAATCCAGAATCTACCTTCTTTATCCATTGTGAAATCCCAAATCTGATTGCTGGGCAAACCATTATCAGTAGATAGTATTTGGGTTACACCTTTTGCCTTATCCCATTCATATATTCCGTTTTCATCAGTACCAAACCACATTGTGCCATTTGGTCCGTATTCAATAAAATGAATATGTAAGGTATCTAAAACAGAAAGTTCTGGAATGTAAATAAGTGAGTCCTGATAAAATTTTGAAACCCCACCAAATTCTGTTGATACGAATAAATTCCCCTCTTGATCTTTGAATATATCGGATATCAATTCATCTTTTAGACCATTCTCAGAGTCATAATTAGTAAAAACTTTCCCATCATATTTTACTAACCCATTTGCAGTAGCAAACCAAACTAACCCCAAATCATCAATTATAACGTCGTATACATAACTCGATGGTAGTCCATCATTTACTGAATACGTCTTGAAGTCATATTTCTGTGCATTAATATCAGAGTATCCTAAAAAAAGGATTCCTATCAATAAAATAAATCGCTTTATGAACAATCCTGATACCATAAATCTTATTTAAAACTCAACAAATATGTGAATTAAATTTCTCCCATGCTGTTAATAATGCCTAATAACTTTTTTCAATATTTAGTTAATCATGTATTATCATGATGTATTGTTTAACAAATTAATATATATGCGAACGATTGTACTTTTACTACTAATTTTTATAGCTCAGCCCTCCAATGCACAGGATAAATGGGATGTTTCAAACCCAGATCTTGGAAAATCTATTGCTCTGTCTTTCACAACCGATGAAGGTACATGGATGAATTTGGATGTTAGTCCAGATGGAAACCATATCGTATTCGACCTATTAGGTGATATCTATCTATTACCAATGAATGGTGGGAAGGCTGAATTACTTCGAGGTGGGCATGCTTTTGAAGTTCAACCAAGGTTTAGTCCCGATGGTAAACACATTTCTTTTACAAGTGATGCTGGTGGTGGTGATAATATTTGGGTAATGAATTCCGATGGCTCTGATGCTAAGCAAATCACAAAAGAAAATTTTCGTTTGCTCAATAATTCAACTTGGACTCCAGATGGAGAATACATTATTGCTAAAAAACATTTCTCATCAACACGATCATTGGGTGCTGGAGAAATTTGGATGTTCCATAAAAGTGGTGGAAGTGGAATTCAGTTAGTTGAAAAAAGAAATGAACAACAAGATATTGGAGAACCTTCTGTCTCACCAGATGGCAGATATGTTTATTATAGTGAAGATACTTATCCAGGTGGTTTTTTTCAGTACAATAAAGATCCAAATAGCCAGATTTATGTAATACGAAGGTACGACCGTGAAGATGGCGATATTGAAACTGTAACTGGAGGAAATGGAGGGGCAGCTCGTCCTCAAATTTCTCCTGATAGTAAAACATTAGCATTTGTACGACGAGTTCGCACTAAAACAGTTCTTTATCTAAGAGATTTAGAATCTGGATTGGAAAAGCCATTATTCCAGAACTTGAGCAAAGATCAACAAGAAGCTTGGGCTATTTTCGGTGTATATACCAATTTTAATTGGACGCCAGATAGTAAAAATATTATAGTTTGGGCTAATGGAAAGATCAATAAAATCAATACTGAATCCGGTGAATCTTCCATAATTCCATTTGAAGTTGAATCAAATCACACAATAGTGGAAGCTGCTCGTTTTAAACAAGATGTTGCTCCCGACAAATTCATGGCCAAGGCCATCCGAAACGCTATTACTTCTCCAGATGGTAAAATGTTAGCTTTCAGCGCGGCTGGCTATCTGTGGACAAAATCATTACCAGATGGTGAGCCTGTAAGATTAACAAATGAAACAGATTTTGAATTTGAACCTACATTCTCCCCTGATGGAAGAATGCTTTCTTACGTTTCTTGGAGCGACAAAGAAATGGGTGCTGTTAATATTGTAAACCTACGATCTAGAGATAGATTCAAGAAACCTACTAAATTAACTTCTGTTAAAGGTATTTTCAGAGAACCATCCTTCTCTCCAGATGGTAATACTATTGTTTATCGTCGTGAAAGTGGGAACGGTCAGCAAGGTTTTGCTCATACCTTAAATCCTGGAATCTATACGGTTCCTGTTAAAGGTGGAGATTCTATTATGATAACTGATTCGGGAAATTGGCCTAGATTTAATGCAGGTGGTGATCGCATCTTCTTTCAAACTGGCGGTTATATTTTTGGGGCAATTGATAAATCATATAGAAGTGTGAATCTACAAGGTGAAGATCAAAAAACGCATTTCACATCAAAATATGGTCATGAGTTTGTTCCAAGTCCTGACAACAAATGGATAGCATTTTCTAACTTATATAAGGTGTATATCGCACCTATGACAATGGCTGGAAAAGCAATTGAGCTATCTCCATCCACAAATGCTATTCCTGTTCGTGAAGTAGCAAGCGAAGGTGGATACCATATGCATTGGAGTTCTGATAGTAAGAGACTAATGTGGACTCTAGGACAAGAGTATTTCTCAATAGATTTAAAAAATAGCTTCTCATTCGTGGAAGGTGCTCCTGATAGTTTACCAGAACCTCCAAAAACAGGAATGGATATTGGTTTAGAATTAGATACTTATGTTCCTGAAGGTATCATTGCATTCACAAACGCTCGAATTATTACAATGGAAGGTGATAAAGTGATCGAAAATGGAACCATTGTTATAGAAGGAAACAGAATAGTTTCTATTGGTTCTGATATTTCTATCCCAACCGGTGCAAAAGTTATGGATGTTGATGGGAAAACTATCATGCCAGGTATTGTTGATGCACATGCCCATTTAGGCAATTTTAGATTGGGTCTTAGTCCACAGCAGCAATGGGAATATGTTGCTAATTTAGCTTATGGTGTAACTACAGCACATGATCCATCATCAAATTCGGAGATGGTATTCTCTCATTCTGAAGCTATAAAAGCTGGCAACATGATTGGACCAAGAGTCTACTCCACTGGTGTAATTCTATATGGTGCCGACGGTGCATTTAAAGCAACTATTAATAGTTATGAAGATGCCCTTTTTGCACTTAAACGAACAAAAGCTTTTGGAGCGTTTTCAGTTAAAAGCTATAATCAACCTAGAAGAGACCAACGCCAACAAGTGATGAAAGCAGCAAAGGCTCTTGAAATGATGGTTGTTCCTGAAGGTGGCTCTTTCTTCTTCCATAATATGAGCATGATATTAGATGGACATACTGGAATAGAGCATAATATTCCTGTGGTTCCATTATATAAAGATGTACGTGAGCTTTGGAGTAATTCAGAATCTGGATATACGCCAACTCATATTGTAAACTATGGAAGTATGAGTGGTGAATTCTATTTCTATCAGAAATACAATGTATGGGAAAATGAGAAGCTACTCACATTTACGCCTCGCAGTATCATCGATCCTCGTTCTCGCCATAGAACCATGATTCCTGATGAAGAATATGAAAATGGTCATATCAAAACAGCAGAATCTTCAAAACTATTGACTGATGCTGGAGTAAAGGTAAATCTTGGAGCTCATGGTCAACTTCAAGGGCTTGGTGCACATTGGGAACTTTGGATGATGAGTCAAGGGGGAATGACCAATATGGAAGCATTACGTGTTGCAACTCTAAATGGTGCTCATTACCTGGGACTTGATGATGATATTGGTTCCTTAGAAGTTGGTAAGCTAGCCGATTTGATTGTTCTTGATGGAAATCCATTACAGGATATCAATAATACCAATACTGTAAGATATACCATGGTAAATGGTAGATTATTTGATGCAGCTTCAATGAATGAAATTGGAAATCAAACCAAAGAACTTCTTCCATTTTGGTGGGAAAGAGACGGTTATGGCGAACAATTTGACTGGCATGCTATCACTCTTGAAGCTGCAGGATTACAATGTTCTTGTTTTGCAAGGCATTAGAGATTGGTAAAATTTTTCTCATTATATTTAGAAGCCATGAAAAAATTCATGGCTTTTTTTATATCCTTAAAACAACCTACCAATTAATAACACAACCATAACAGCAATACTTATTGCTGCAATAGGAGTAATCCTATTTTCAACTAAAGCGGTTATTATAAAGTTAGCATATCAATATAATATTGATGCGATAAGCTTACTGCTTTTAAGAATGCTCTTCTCATTGCCCTTTTATCTTATGATTTGGGGAATCCATCATAGTAAATGGAAACAAATTCCGCTTAGTAAAAAAGAAGGTTTATTGATAGCCTTATTAGGCTTAATAGGATATTATCTTGCGAGTTACTTTGACTTTATGGGACTAACATTGATCTCTGCTAGCCTTGAAAGACTTATACTTTTTAGCTATCCAACTATAGTTCTCATATTAAGCGCTTTCATACTTAAAAAGAAAATCACTAAAGTACAGATCATCTCCATTCTTATTACTTATTTAGGGATTGCTATTATTTTTATAGATCGAGGAGGAATCACAATTGGAACAACAGATACTCTACTAACTGGAGCTTTTTTTATCGGCTTAAGTGCATTTACTTATGCACTATATTTAGTAGGAAGTAATTTTATGATTGCAAAAGTAGGAAGTATCAGGTTAACGACTTTCTCTATGTTGGTTTCTTGCTCTGCAGTCATTTTTCATTATCTATTAACTAGTGAAATAGATCTATTAGGATATCAAAAAGAAGTCTATTTCTTGAGTTTTTTAATGGCAATAGTAGCAACTGTAATCCCTTCTTTTTTAATTAATGAGGCTATTAAAAGAATTGGAGCTCCTACAGTTTCCATCATTGGGAGTTTAGGCCCTGTTTCAACTATTACTCTGTCAATAATTTTTTTAGGTGAAATGCTAACACTTACTCAATTCTTTGGAGCATTTATTATTATTCTAGGTGTAATCTTTATTAGTTTGAGTAGTCGAAAGTAATTAATTTGTTATTCCTTTAAACAATTTGGCTAAAGGTTATTGTGTAAAATAACAGTATCGAAAAAATTTGATCTTTTTTATTAATTGGATTCCCACCTTTTACATTCCGTTTTAAATATAAAACAGTAGTGAGTGGCGTTAAAAGCAAGATTAATATAGATACAACAATCAAAAGCTCCATACTTTCTATAAGCCAAATAAGTGGCATTAAAGTAGATGGAAAAATGCCAAAGAAAAAAACATCAATGTTTAGTTTCTCAATCATGATATTGTTTATTATTGGTTTATAATCAACAATATTCAGTAAAATTAAATTTTAATCTTATATCATCTACTTTTTAAAAGTTATCTCAACCTTAGTTCCCACCCCATTTTTTCCAGCCGAAACTTTATACTCTCCATTAAGCTGAGATGCTAAGGTCTTAATTAGAGTAGTACCTAAATTATCTGATTTTTTCATTCCATTATCGTCTAGACCCAATCCATTGTCTTCAACTACTAAATTGATTATTTGGTCTTTTTCTTTCATTGAAATTCGAATCTCCCCCTCATCTATTCCTTCAAAAGCATGTTTAAAGGAGTTTACTATAATTTCGTTTAGAAGAAGTGAACACGGAATCGCTTTATTTATATCCAAAGAAAAATTATCTACATCAGAAGTCACAGATATATTTTTGGATTCATTAATGTGCATACTTGTTATTGCTTGCACTAAGTCATTTACATATGACCTATAATCAATAAAAGATAGTGTATCACTGTGATATAACATTTCATGTACTAATGAAATCGATTGTATTCTTGCCTGACTTTCAGATAGAGCCTTTGCGACTTGTTCATTATCTGTTTCATAGGCTTGTAAATGCAAGATTCCAGAAATAACTGCTAAATTATTTTTCACTCTATGATGTATCTCAGACAGCAAAATTTCTTTCTCTCTAAGAGATTTTTTGACTTGCTCATCTGCTTCTTTACGTTCGGTGATATCAGTTGCAACACATACGGTACCTACCATTTCTCCTGTCCCACTAATTAATTCAACTTCAGAAAACAGAACGGGTATTCTATTCTTTCGTCTAGTTAAGAGGCAGAACTCAAAAACACTTCCATTTTTGTTATTTTTATCATATAAATCGCCCATATTTTCTAGATCAAAGAATTCTTTGACTGAAGTACCAATTATTTCTTCCTTGGTATAATGGAGCATCTCTAAACCGGCCTTATTAATACCTACAATAGAGCCCTCGATATCGGTTACTATAAGTGTCTCTCTAATTGATTCAATAATGTTATCAAGATAATCTCTAGCTAATGTTCTCTTCTTTAAATTGGAAGCCATTGAATTAAAAGACGAAGCTAATTCCCCTAACTCGTCAGAACTAGTTACTTGAATCTTTTCATCTAAATTACCCTTTCCAATTTTTCTTGCACTGTTATTTAGCTTTTTCAAAGGTTTAGCAATTGATCTATAAACGTATAAGGCAATGAGTATTGATAGAAAAATGCAGATTAATGAAACGAATGCTATTACATAATTTGCTTGTTCAAGCTTGCTCGTTAGTTGCTCATTTTCGTTGTTCTGCTTCTCAATTGCTTGGTTTCTTAGATAAGAAATGTCTGGGATTACCCGATTTCGAAAATATGGACTTATCGAAGTATTAAATAATGCATTCGCCTCCTCAACGTCTTCATCAACAAGTTTTAACCAATCTGTAGACAAGCTTGTATAAAAGACTAAACTCTCATCTAACCTTTTAACTTCATAGGAGTATTTTAAAGTTGTATTAGTTTCAGAATCTGCAATAAATTGTTTCACCTGATTTATAGATATTGACAGTTCAACTATTTGCTTTTCAAAACTTTGAGAAAGCATACCTATTGTTGGCTCATCAATTGTAGTCTCACTATCTAGACTTTTTTTTGTGTCTTTAATTGCAGTTAAAAAGACTAAACTTTGATATAAATCTCTCTCAATATCAGCTGTAATTTGAACAAAGTTCGTGGTCTCAATATTATTCTTAAGTAGCTGATTTTGAACAGAGTTTGAATACCAATGGGAAACAATCCCAAGTGTGGCGATCAGTATGCTTATACATACAAAACTTACTATAATTTTGTTACCCAGTTTCAAAACGTATTCTTTTAAAACAATTTATTAGTTGTAGTAGGTAATCACTAGAACATCAGATTAGAAAAGATTCATGTAACAAATGAAGCTTTGGTCAACTTTTAATTGCCAAGACCTATTTTTGATCTATAAGAGAGGAATAACGCGCTCAATAATATTTATAAAACCTTCAATAGAGACATTTCTAATTAACAAATACTCAATATGTGAGCGTGATAAAAAATCATTTCACTCTTTTAGTTTATATATATCTGGTTAAATGCGCTCTTAAAATGCTCTAGTTGATGCTTTAAACCCACTGTTACTCTAATACAATTTGGAAGCCCAAAAGCGTTGATTCTTCTTAGAATAACTCCTTTTTCAAGCATTTTTTCTGTAAAATTAATTGCTTCATCTTCCGTAGGTAAAACCATCATTACAAAATTTGAAACTGAAGGTACGTACTCGATATTTTTTTCTGTAAAGAATCTATATAATTCTTCTCTACCTTCTTTTACCATTTTGACTGATTTATCTAGAAACTTATCATCATTAAATGCTGCTAAAGCCGCAGCTTGACCTATTCCTCCAGGTTCAAAAGCTAATTTTGTTTTAAACATATACCTAATCAAGTTTTTTGGCCCAATACCATATCCAACTCTAAAACCTGCAAGCCCGAAGCCTTTCGAAAAGGTTCTGAGTACAATTACATTATCGAAATTATAGCTCAATACGTCAGGATAGTCTTCAATTTTATTAGCAAATTCATAATAAGCTTCATCCATTACTACAATAACATCTTTTGGAACTTGCTCCATAAGCCATTCAAATTCGGATGTATTTATATATGTACCTGTCGGATTATTAGGGTTTGCTACATAAATCATCTTTGTGTTTTCATCAATAGCATTAACCATTGCTTTAACATCAAAACGATAATCGTTTGTCACCGGTATTTTTTTAAGCTTTACCCCTCGTATTTTTGCTTGAACAAACATTCCGATAAAAGTTACATCGGCAGTAATAATATTCTGTTTATTATGAAAAAACGTTCTACATAAAATTGCCAATAGGCTCTCAGAACCAGATCCAACTATAATATTATCGACTTCTACATTTGTTTTAGTTGCGATTGCTTTTCTAAGTTCTTTAGAGAGAGGGTCTGGATAGTCGTTAATTACTTTAACCGCATCTTCAACAGCTTTATTAACATTTGGACTATATCCTAGTCTATTCTCATTTGACGCTAATTTCGAAATCTGCTTAGGATGATAAGCCTCTACTACCTCAGCAATTGTTTTCCCAGCTACGTAGGGTTTTAATTCTTCTATATTTGAAGGAACAATCGTTGTATCTTTTGATGAATTCATTTTTCCAAACTCCATTTTTAATAAAATTACGATTAAATGCTCGGTTTTTATAATTGTTTAGCTTCAATCGTTTTAGAAAGTCATTTCAATCTTTACCTTTCAGTATGAAAAAAATAATAGTTACAGGTGCTAGTACAGGAATAGGATACTCAACAGCTTTAAAACTTGCTCAAGATGGTCATCATGTGTTTGCAATCGCGCGCTCTGAAAAAAATCTCAAAAAATTAGCAGATGAATCTTATGATGGCATTATCACCCCAATTTCTGCTGACCTTACACACAATTCTGGAATTGATAAAATATCTTCTTCATTAAATACTATTGATTCCATTGATGTTTTGATTAATAATGCTGGATCTCTTATCAATAAACCTTTTATGGAAACTACTATTGATGATTGGCTTAACCAATTTAATATAAATGTTATTGCATCTGTTCAGCTCATTAAGCTATTGAAAGATAAATTGATGAGTGGTAGCCATATCGTTAATATAAGTAGCATGGGTGGGTTCCAGAGTAGTTCTAAGTTTCCTGGACTTTCAGCTTACAGCTCCTCTAAAGGAGCACTTACAATTTTAAGTGAATGTTTAAGTACTGAATTTTCTGGTGATGGAATTGCTGTGAATTGCCTTTGTCTTGGTGCAGTTCAAACCGAAATGCTTGAAGATGCTTTTCCTGGTTATAAAGCCCCAACTAGTCCCAATGAAATGGGAGAGTTTATTTCACATTTTGCATTAACTGGGCAATTATTTTTCAACGGTAAAGTGTTACCAGTGGCTTTAAATAATCCTGAATAGTACATTGCAAAGCCTTATTATTTGTTTAAATTCAACAAAACCAGAATCACTTACTTTTTCGATGAAGCAAATCTTTATTAGCATTACACTATTTTTTGCAATTTCATTACACGCATATACTTTAAAAGCTCAATCTGTCCAACTTCTTGCTGGTAATACCTTAAATGGAGCAATGAATGGCACTCTACTTGGGGGAGCTTCTATGGCTATTACCAATAGTGACGATTTCTATCCTCTTCAAGTAGGATTGGGTATTGGTACACTATATGGGATAGGAATGGGTGGTTATGATATAACCAAAGGTGGTGGAAAAGAAATTCTAGTATCAGGTTTATTTAATGATGGAAACAATAGTTCAATTATTGTACTTCTTGACACATTTTATGGTGCCGCTGCTGGTTCTATAATAGTAACTTCAATAATGTTAGTGGCTAACAAACCACTTATAGATGGATTACAATATGGCTCTGGAATAGGAGCTTGGATAGGATTTGGTTTTGGTGTTTTTGACACTATTATTCTTGCAAAGACTACCACCTCACCATTAGCAAACACTCAATTACCTGATAATAATGCTAGTGGCTTTATAGGTTTGAATCTTGAAAATGGTGCTTCATTTGGATTTATAAACCCTTCCATTGTTCAAACAATTGAACTGTCATCAACATCCTTCGATAGATCTTTTTCACCTGGTGTTGAACTGTTAAACTTTAAGTTTAACTTCTAGATTCAATCTCAACAAATGTTCTTAATACTTCTCTAACAGTATTAATATGTCCACTTAAAGAAGGGTGTAAGCCATCACCAAGATAATTCCACGCCTTTGGTTCTTCTTCTCCCATTCTAATACCTTTTGGATCAACTATTCCACCTGTTTTACCAGTTACTAATTGGCGAACTTGCTCAATATCATTGTTATCAATAGTAAATTCGTAAATAGGATTTGCCTCTAGTAATTCACTTATTACTGGTGTTGGAGTAACCCATAAAGAATGATTCTCAACCTGTGCATCAAGAATTTCGTGTATAGTATTTAGGTTTTCCCATGTTTCTGATAAAGGAAGTAATGTTCTTTGTGGTGCTATGTTCAGTTTTTGAACATCGAATGTTCCAAGTGAAACTAATACCCAGACTGGCTCATGTAATATTACATCTCTATCTAACCTTTTAAGTGCTTCTGAAGTTGTATTATAAGCAACCCCTGAATTTATAAATTTGAATTCAGCATTTTCGAAAGATATTTCAAGTAAATGCTTAAAAATTTCAAACCAGCCTTGTTCGTCTTCAGTTGATGAATCTCCAAATGCTACAATCGTTTCTTCACCATCAAATGGAAGTTTATCAATTAAATCAATTATCTCATCTTCCTTTAAGAGTTCAAGCGCTCCTTGTTTTGCATTTTGTTCAAAATTCTGACGATATGTTTTAAGTTCTTCTACAGAAATTCCTAACAACTTGGCTTCAACTTCAATTTCAGCTTTCCCTGGGAATAAAGGATACCTTTTCTCGGCATGAAAAAACGGTATCATGAATTGTTCAATAACACTTTTCTCTTCTTCACTTAACTTTTTCATACTATATCTTTGTTTAATAGATCTTTAACTAGTTCAGGAACTCCTAAAACAGCTTTTTTTTTAATATGCTTCCAATCTGATGATAATAAAACATCTGGTTTTGCAGGATCAATTATCACCTTAGATATTTCACTATTAACATAATGAATTAAATTAGCCGCAGGATAAACTGATAGTGAAGTTCCAATAACAATAAAATAGTCAGCTGTTGCTAACTCTTCTATTGCAATTTCAATCATTGGTACCATCTCGCCAAACCAAACAATATTTGGTCTTAACTGGGAACCATCTTTAGATAGATCATTCAGATGGATCTGTCGATTACCTATCTCAATTACTTCTTTAGGATTGTTTTCACTTCTTGCTTTAGTAAGCTCTCCATGTAAGTGAATTACCTTTGATGAGCCTGCTTTCTCATGTAAAGCATCAATATTTTGAGTAATAATTATTACATCATACTTTACTTCAAGTAGTTTTAAAGCTAAATGTGCATCATTTGGTGATGATAACGCTGCCTGCTCTCTCCTTAGATTATAAAAATCGAGAACTTTCTTTGGATTAACTTTCCATCCATCTATTGAAGCAACTTCATTAACATTATACCCTTCCCAAAGTCCACCTGAATCACGGAATGTAGAAAGTCCACTTTCTGCACTAATTCCAGAACCTGTTAATACAACAACTTTCTTATTTTGCATTTACAGTTTGAAGATTAAACCAAGAACTATTGATTTGGAAATCTTCTACGACATCATTGATTGAACCTTTCTGGAAAGTATTTAAAATACTGTTTATCTCTTCTTGAAGTACTAAAACAGCATTTTGAATAAGTTCTTTATTAAACCCCTGATCTCCTAAATCTAAGGTAAATTCCATAGAAACTATTCTACCTAATGCCTTCCCTAGTTCTACTAATTTTCGTTGGGGCATTTTTGTATCTATTTCGAAATTTAAAATGTCTTTAAAATAATCAGACGATTTTTGTGTTGGCTCGTACTCTTTTAAGAAATCATATAAGTTCGTTCTTTTGAATTTTCTCATCATCTTAATAACAGATTCAGAAATTTGTTGATATAGTATATCATTAGAACCTTCAAAAATCTGAAAAGGTCTACTATCAACAGTTGATCTACCAGCAATATGATCTAATCGATAACCTTTTGCACCTGTCAGCTGTAAGAGTGATTGAGAAGCTTTTTGCATGTAATCAGTAACTACTGACTTAATCGAGTTAGCTTGTACATCCATTCTTGAAGTATTCTTTTCTAACGGAACATTTATACCTGTAAAATTACACATTGCAGAACAAACAGTGAAATATGACTGAAGTTTAGTAATACGCGATTTTACTTGATCATATTCAAGTAAACTTTGGCCGCCTACATAACGATTTCTACAGTGATTTACTCCCTCTTCCATCATTCTTCTCAAGAATCCCATTCCCATTCCTGGAAACTGCAATCTACTTCTGTGAAGCAGATCCAACATCAACGTTATGCCAGTTCCTTTTGGTTCTAACTTGTGAGTAGCTGGAACTTCAATATTTACCCTATTCTTTCCATAAGGAAGCATATATAAACCTAGGTTATTATAGTATTCCTCTACTTCTATTCCGCCATTTCGAACATCATGTACAAAAAACGATATATCTCTACCTAATTCCCCATTTGCATTTTTTTCTCTTGCTGTCATTAACCAAAAATCTGCCATACCGGTTAATCCAGCCCAATGCTTTAGTCCTTCAATATTATAACTACCTGTTTGAGAATTACTTGTAAAAGATGTTTGCATTTTTAATGCTTCAGAACCAAAATCAGGTTCTGTTATCATTAATCCACCCATCTTATTTGCATTCAAAACTCTATGATAAACATCTTTCTTAACTGATTCATCTGCATAATTAGCAATAGGTTGTAGAAATAAAGCTCCGTTTATCCCCATCATTAATGACAAAGGAAGAGATTCATATGAACTTGCTTCTAACATTGACAGTGCTTCTGAAGTATTTCCTCCAAATCCACCATATTTAGAAGGGATGAAGGCACCTAATGGATTTAAATCCAAAATTTTATTAAGTGAAGTTTCTGTTATTCCTCTATCTAAAGCTTCTATATTAGTTTCATCAGTTGAAGCAAATATTTCAGATAAGCGGTTTTTATATTCTTTTAAAAATGATTCGAAATCAAACATACCAAGTATTTTTTGTTATAAATATATACGCACTTAATATACAATTTATAGATAGGAAAAGTGCCTTAAGGATATAAATAAAAAAAACCCTGACCAGCGGATAGCGGATCAGGGTTTAAAAAAAGAAGAGGCGGCGACCTACTCTACCGCAAAGCAGTACCATCGGCGCTGCAGGGCTTAACGACCGTGTTCGGGATG
>Ga0163216_100260_pt1 | contig 115818 bp, 104 predicted proteins | sample SynspAceP_FD_167610 | JGI IMG/M metagenome (GOLD analysis project Ga0163216, IMG submission 167610) | Saline lake microbial communities from Ace Lake in Antarctica - Synechococcus sp. Ace-P (Illumina Assembly) | ecosystem: Environmental > Aquatic > Non-marine Saline and Alkaline > Saline ... | reverse complement strand
GATTGGCGGGAGGCATCGGCGGATCGAACGATTGCCAGCACGCCGCTACCGCCCCCATCGAACCTCGGCCAATCGTGGCGAGCAAAAGCGAAGAATTGCCAGCATGGGCAGATAGAACGCTTACGCCGCAGCGGCGAATTTAAACCACCGATCAACGCAGATACACACAGATCAAAATAAGAGTCATCTGTGTTGATCAGTGTCCATCCGTGGTTGCGGAAAGCGTGGGTGCGGCAGCGGCGAATTTAAACCACCGATCAAGGCGGATGCACACAGATCAAAATAAGAGTCATCTGTGTTGATCAGTGTCCATCCGTGGTAGCGGAAAGCGTGGGTGCCGCAGCGGCGAATTTAAACCACCGATCAACACGGATGCACACAGATCAAAATAAGAGTCATCTGTGTTGATCAGTGTCCATCCGTGGTTGCGGAAAGCGTGGGTGCCGCATCGGCGAATTTAAAGCACCGATCAACACGGATGCACACAGATCAAAATACGAGTCATCTGTGTTGATCAGTGTCCATCCGTGGTTGCGGAAAGCGTGGGTGCCGCAGCGGCGAATTTAAAGCACCGATCAAGGCGGATGCACACAGATCAAAATAAGAGTCATCTTTGTTGATCGGCGTCTGTCTGTGGTTGCGGAAAATGTGGGTTCCGCATCGGCGAATTTAAACCACCGATCAAGGCGGATGCACACAGATCAAAATACGAGTCATCTTTGTTGATCGGCGTCTGTCTGTGGTTGCGGAAAATGTGGGTTCCGCAGCGGCGAATTTAAACCACCGATCAAGGCGGATGCACACAGACTAAAATAAGAGTCATCTGTGTTGATCGGCGTCTATCCGTGGTAGCGGAAAGCGTGGGTGCCGCAGCGGCGAATTTAAACCACCGATCAAGGCGGATGCACACAGACCAAAATAAGAGTCATCTGTGTTGATCGGCGTCCATCCGTGGTAGCGGAAAGCGTGGGTGCCGCAGCGGCGAATTTAAACCACCGATCAAGGCGGATGCACACAGATCAAAATAAGAGTCATCGGTGTTGATCGGCGTCTGTCTGTGGTAGCGGAAAGCGTGGGTGCCGCAGCGGCGAATTTAAACCACCGATCAAGGCGGATGCACACAGATCAAAATAAGAGTCATCGGTGTTGATCGGCGTCTGTCTGTGGTTGCGGAGAGCGTGGGTGCCGCAGCGGCGAATTTAAACCACCGATCAACACAGATGCACACAGATCAAAATAAGAGTCATCTGTGTTGATCAGTGTCCATCCGTGGTTGCGGAAAGCGTGGGTGCCGCAGCGGCGAATTTAAACCACCGATCAACACGGATGCACACAGATCAAAATACGAGTCATCTGTGTTGATCAGTGTCCATCCGTGGTTGCGGAAAGCGTGGGTGCCGCATCGGCGAATTTAAACCACCGATCAAGGCGGATGCACACAGATCAAAATTAGAGTCATCTGTGTTGATCGGCGTCTGTCTGTGGTTGCGGAAAGCGTGGGTTCCGCAGCGGCGAATTTAAACCACCGATCAAGGCGGATGCACACAGATCAAAATAAGAGTCATCTGTGTTGATCGGCGTCTGTCTGTGGTTGCGGAGAGCGTGGGTGCCGCAGTGGCGAATTTAAACCACCGATCAAGGCGGATGCACACAGATCAAAATAAGAGTCATCTTTGTTGATCGGCGTCTATTCGTGGTTGCGGAAAGCGTGGGTGCCGCAGTAGCGAATTTAAACCACCGATCAACACGGATGGACACAGATCAAAATAAGAGTCATCTGTGTTGATCAGTGTCCATCCGTGGTTGCGGAAAGCGTGGGTGCCGCATCGGCGAATTTAAACCACCGATCAAGGCGGATGCACACAGATCAAAATAAGAGTCATCGGTGTTGATCGGCGTCTGTCTGTGGTTGCGGAAAGCGTGGGTGCCGGAAGGAAGCTCGTCTACTGCAAACGCGGTGACACCGGGAATTGCAGTGAGAATTTGGTGCCCCGGTTGACTTCGCTTTGCACGCTGATGCGGCCGCCGTGGGCTTCGATAATCTTACGCGCCGTCGGCAATCCCAATCCGGAACCACCGTCTTTGGTACTGTAAAACGGTTCGAACATGTGCAGCACGGTGTTGTCGTCGACGCCGCTGCCGGTATCAATGAGGTCCAAACACACGCCGCCGCGGTTGCTGTAGGTGCGTGCCCACAATTGGCCGCCGTCGGGCATCGCTTCGAGTGCGTTTTTGACCAGGTTCATCAAAGCGGATTGCAATGAGTCGCTGTGTAAACGAATCAAGGGTAGGTCGGGGTGCAGGTACGTTTCCAAGTCAACTTTTTGGGCGTTGGCTTGGACTTGGTACGCGTTGAGGACTTGGCGAACTTGGTCGTTGAGATTCCCCGAAACCAAATCGATGTGGCGTAACCGGGCGTACCGCAGGAAATCTCGCAGCAGTGCTTCCATCCGCTCGCACTGCGAGCGCACCATGTCAACGCGGGGGAGACAACGACGCGTGTTCGGCGTGTTAATTTCGACGAGGTCTTCGCCGAGCAATTCAATATTCATATGAATGATTGACAGCGGGTTTTTGATCTCGTGGGCGAGCGAACCGGCGAGTTCGGCGAGTTCCTCGTATTGGCTGCGAACTTCGTCCATCTCCTCCTGGTGCTTCGTCGCCATGCGGGCGCGATCGTCGGCACGAGAACTCGGATCGGGAGCGGGTGAGTTCATCGGGTGCTCGGTCAGCCTCGGTATCAATTTGCAAAAATGCGATCACGCTGATTATAACATGCCGGGACGCTTCATCCGAGACGGTGCCGTGGCATCGGTTTGGAGATCGTCGCTCGGTTCTCCGAACCGAAATCGTTATGAAGAGGCGTGTGGGAAGTTTGTCGGCTCGGAGAGCCTAGCGACTTTGACTAACCGGCCATCCGCGTGATGCGGTTGTGCGGTTGGGCGAGTTCCTCCACGGTGGGCTGGTAGCGGAACTGCATCAGGTAGGCGTCCTCGGTGGCGTCGTCGTAGAAATCGCGGAGTACCGAGATGGCCTTGAATCCGAGATTCTTGAAGAACAACTGGGCCTCGAGGTTCGTCTCGCGGACTTCCAACATGATCCGGTTGCGGCGTTCTTGGGAGAGTTTGCCGAGCAGTTTTTGCATCATCACGTTGCCGATGCCGCGGCGACGGTAATCGCTGTGGACGGCAAAGTTCAAAATGTGTAGCCGGTTTTTGTGCAATTCATAAATCATGAACCCGACCACACGGTCATCGCACTCGGCAACCATGCCGATGCAATTGCGTTGACGCAGGCAGCGGATGAAATCATCCTCCGTCCACGAGAACTCGAAACAGCCGTTCTCGATGCCCAAAACGTCTGGCATGTCGCGGCGGATCATCCAGCGGATGTGAGCTGTTTGGGTCGCTTGCTTTGTTTGTTCCACGTCGGACTCCCTTCCGGTGCAATGAAATTTCCATCGTCGGTTAGCGAAGCCTTCCTGGCCTCCCCGGCGACAAATGGAAATTAGCAGAACACGTTGTCGGCACCAAGACAGAAAATGAAAGTTCGTGGGTCAACCGAGCCAATCAGAGAAAACCCTTTGGAAACGACGCCAATCACCAGGATGCTGAACATGAACGATGACGCCGATTTCACAAAGAAAACGGCGTTCATGCGGAGAAACCAGCCCGGTGGTGAGATGGCAATGACCGGGACGCGTGCGGCGAAGGGCGGCAATTCGACCGATCAAATCCGCCACGCCCGACTCGGGAATCGGCCAGACGAGAATGCCCAACGGTCGGGAACGCGTCGCGGTAACGTTCGCGGCGATACTGGGCGTTGAACGGGGCAGTGAGAGCGAATCGTGCTCGACGCAGCGAACTCGCCAAGTGGATTTCGCCGGACGTGGTGCCTCGGTCGTGATCCAGTGCAGGAACCCGTCGTGTTCGACCGTGCCCGCTGGCCCAACCCACCACCACGGTAGGACGGTGTCGGTGTTGGTCTCGGAAGGCGGCGGTTTTGAGTTGATCATTTGACTAGGGAACGACTCTTTTTCATGACGCGACGCGTTCGTGTTAAACGTAGCCTGACTCTCTGAGTCGGGCGTGTAGAACGTAGCCTGACTCTTTGAGTCGGGCGTTGTTGTCGCTTTCAGGCCCGACTCAAAGAGTCAGGCTACGTTCTCGGAGAGTCAGGCTACGTTGGAAACCAACGCGTCGGTTTAATATCGCACAGAACGTCAAATGAAGGCACGGAATCACGACTGCGTTTGACCCGTTTGCTCGGTCGGACGTGGGACGAATTTTGCTTTCGGTTTTTCGTTCACTGTGCCGGGGACGAGCCACGGGCCGGCGCTGTTTTCGTGGATCAATCGCATCAACTCTTCACTGTCGATCGCTTCCACTTCGAGCAACCGTTGCGTGACGGCTTCGAGCACGTCGCGACGTTGTTGCAGGATTTCGCGAGTTTGGATCAGCATGTCTTCGACGATTCGCGACACCTCTTTGTCGATCATCTTCGCCATCTCTTCGCTATGGACGACTTGGTAATCGCCCCCAGCGGCGCCGTTGAGGAACGGTGACCGCGTGCTGCGACGCAAGTTGATCCGACCGAGCCGACTCATGCCGTAATCCATCACCATGCTGCGAGCGGTTTCGGTACACCGTTCGAGGTCGTTCTGAGCACCGGTGCTGATGTCTTGCAAAATCATTTCCTCGGCGAGCGTGCCCGCCAACATGACTTTCATTTGACTCTCCAGTTCACTCTTCGTCATCAGGAACCGTTCCGATTCGGGACGCTGCATCATGTACCCGAGTGCGGCGAACCCTCGCGGGATGATGCTGACCTTGTGGACCGGGTCCGTGTTCGGCAGGGCTGCCGCGACGATGGCGTGGCCGGATTCGTGGTAGGCAACGCGGATTTTCTCGTCTTCGTTCATCACCCGGTTCTTCTTTTCCAAACCGGTTGTCACTCGTTCGACGGCTTCGTTAAATTCTTGCATCCCGACCGCAGGCCGTTCGTTTCTCGCCGCCAACAACGCGGCTTCGTTGACCAGGTTCGCCAAATCCGCACCAACGAAACCGCTGGTGATCGACGCGATCCGGCGAAGTTCCACCGTCTCGTCGAGTTTGACGTTTTTGACGTGGACCGACAGAATCTGTTCCCGCCCGGCGACATCGGGTCGATCGACGAGCACCTGACGGTCGAACCGGCCCGGCCGCAGCAATGCCGGGTCGAGCGTTTCAGGTCGGTTGGTTGCCGCGATCACGATCACGCCGGAGTTAGCACCGAAGCCGTCCATTTCGACGAGCAGGGCGTTGAGCGTTTGCTCGCGTTCATCGTGCCCGCCGACGGAACTGCCGCTGCGGCTTTTGCCCAACGCGTCGAGTTCGTCAATGAAGATGATGCTGGGGGCTCGGTTGGTCGCTTGAGTGAACATGTCTCGCACACGAGCGGCACCGACGCCGACGAACATCTCGACGAAATCGCTACCCGAGAGGCTGAAGAACGGCACGCCAGCCTCGCCCGCGATCGCTCGTGCCAGCAACGTTTTGCCGGTTCCGGGAGGCCCGACCAACAGCACACCTTTGGGGATGCGTCCGCCGAGGGATTGGTATTTTTCGCTGTTGCGGAGGAAATCGACAACCTCGCGGACTTCCTCGACCGCCTCTTCGATCCCGGCGACGTCTTCAAATGTCGTCGGCAAGTCATCTTCGCTGTACAGTTTCCCACGACTGCGAGAGAACGCCATCGGCGACCCGACCCCGCCCATTCGTCGCAACATCACGACCCCGAGAGCGACGAGGATTCCCATCATCACTAACGTAGGCCAATGATTTTCAAAGAATCGGCTGGGTCGGTCATTATCCCAGGCGACACCGGAGTTTTCCAGCAAAGCAACGAACTCGGACGCGATCGCGTCGTTGGCGGCCCCGCGAACCGTCACGAAATCGACCGGAGTGGGTTTCGTGTTCTCGTCCGACGGTTCGCTTTTCAGGACCCGGTAATCGACTTTGCCGGTGATCCGATCGTCCGCGACGCGGATGTCGGTCGGGTTGCTGTATTCGACCGTGGTCCTGCCGTCGGCGGAGGCAACGACGACCTTCGCAACCGGGCCATTTTGGCCGGATTGGCCCGTTGGAATCGTGGTTTGCGTGATCGCCAGGGGATCGGATTGCGATTCGGTGTCGTTTCGATACGGGCTGTCCGAGGCGAGTTGGTTGGAAAGGCCCTCGACCGGTTGCCCGGATTTGCGAATTTCCGCCGTCCGGACGAGCAACTCTTTCAAATGCGGATACGCGAGCCGTTTACTGCCGTCGGAAACCAAGAACGCACTCAGCAGGACCGCTGCGGTGATCAAAATCAGGACGATCCAAATGTTGCCACTGCCACGTTGTTCAGAAGATTTCGGTTTTTCGCTCATTCGATCGAATCAAGAAGAGGTCAAAGAGAAGGATTGTCGAGACCGTCCACGGTAACCCGAGACGGTGGAAATAGGGCACCGCCAGACCCGCCGGACCCGATGCCGGGCAGTTCGGGTGCTTGTTTGGATCGGTTATCCGGATTGTGATTCCGGCGCCGCTGGTGCATCATACGGGAATAGCCAAGTTTTTGTTAGAAACAATCCAGGATAGAAACGATGACGGATGGACGCCGGATCGCGATTCTCGGTGCGACCGGCAGTATCGGCGTCGCCACGCTCGATGTCGTCGCGTGCCTGCAACAGCACGCCCCGGCAGACGGATGGCAGGTGCAGTCGGTGTCAGGGCACAGCCGCATCGAATCGTTGATCGAATCCGTCGCTGCGGCCCGCCCGATGCCGCAAACGATCGTGGTCTCGGATGAGAAAGGCGATGCCGCGGACCGGGCTCGCGAGCTCATCGCCAGGCATGATTTGGGCCGTCATTGCCGGCTCGACGTCGGCCCCGAAGCACTTGTGCGTGCGGCCACGGATGAAAACGTCGACACCGTCGTCGCGGGAATCGTCGGTCGGGCGGGTTTGGAATCCACGCTCGCGGCCGTCCAAGCCGGAAAACGCGTGGGTTTGGCGAACAAAGAAACGCTCGTGATCGCTGGACCGGTCGTGACCCAGGCCGCCGCCCTCAGCGGCTCGGAATTATTGCCGATCGACAGCGAGCATTCGGCGATCTACCAATGCCTAGCCGAAGCCCGTTACCGGGCGAGTGCTGATAATGCGGACAAACGCAATCGGCTCGCAGAGCCGAGCGACAATCGCCTCCCCGGCGTTCGCCGATTAATCCTCACCGCCAGCGGCGGCCCGTTCCTGAACTCGACCGCGCAGGAGATGCGAGAGGCGACCCCCGCCCAGGCCCTGAACCACCCGACCTGGGAGATGGGACGAAAAATCACGATCGATTCTGCCACAATGATGAACAAATCATTGGAAATCATCGAAGCGAAATGGTTGTTCGACGTGCCCGCCGATTCGATCGAGGTCGTCGTCCACCCCCAATCGATCATCCACTCGCTCGTTGAATTCCACGACGGCAGCGTGATCGCCCAACTCAGCCCGCCGGACATGCGATTGCCGATCCAATATGCGTTAACTTACCCGGATCGCCTGCCTTGCCCGGCACCCGTGCTCGATCGCGATCGACGTTGGGACATGAGCCTGATCCCGGTCGATATCGAGCGTTTTCCCGCCTTGGAACTCGGATTCGAGGTCGCCCGGGTGGGCGGAACCGCCGGCGCCGTGCTCAACGGGGCCAACGAAGCAGCGGTTCCTCTGTTCCTCAGCGGCAAAATTCGCTTTACTGACATCGCCGTTCTGTGCAAACAAACGTTACTCGACCACCACCACGAGTCCTCCCCGAGCCTCGAACGCTTACTCGCCCTGGACACTTGGGCGCGAAACCGTGCCACCGAACTCGCCGAAAAACTCGCCGTCTCCTGACAGGCTGTGAGTTTTAGGTCGCGGAACTCGTCAAGAGTTTCGCCCGCTCCATTAAACGAAAGTCTTGACGACTTCCGCTACTACTGATCTCGCCGTTTCCTCACCGCATCCCCGTTCCGATTCTTATGTCATTCTTGTTCGAACTTTTTGGCGCCGGTTCTTTCTTGGCCGCCGCCGACAGCCCCGGTTTCCTCGCCTCGTTGCTCGGCGGCACGTGGTTGTGGACCAAGGTGCTGCTCGGGATCGGGTTGGTGATTTTCGTTCACGAACTCGGTCACTTCCTCGCCGCGAAACTGTTCGGCGTCAAATGCGAGAAGTTTTACGTCGGGTTCGACGTGCCGATCCAAATCGGTCCGATCAAATTCCCACGCACCCTTGGTAAATTCACGTATGGGGAAACCGAATACGGGATCGGCATCATCCCGCTGGGAGGCTATGTCAAAATGCTAGGCCAAGACGACGACCCGCGCCGGGCCGAGGAGGAGGCACAACGCATCCGTGAAGGCGGTGAGGACGGCGAGCCGGAGAAACTCGACCCCCGCAGCTATCCGGCGAAAACGGTTTGGCAACGCATGATCATCATCAGTGCCGGCGTCGTCATGAACGTGATCACCGGCATCCTGTTCGCCGCGATCGCGTACATCAACGGCGTCCCTTACGCTCCCGCTGTCGTCGGCGGCGTCACCCCTGGTGGTTCGGCGTGGGTGGCCGACGTTCAACCCGGCGGCATGGTGACGACGATCGCCAACGCGGACCCCGATCCCCAAATGCGTTTTAAGAAAATGCAAACGGCGATCATGACCGAGGGACTCGACCAACCCGGCGTGCCGATCGACGTGAAATTGGCCTACGGTGACGAAAGCAAACAATACGCATTGACCCCGACGCCGCATCCGCTCGAACCGAGTATCGGCATGATCGGGATTCACGCCGCACTGAGCCCCCAATTAGTCCGCGCGTTCTTCGCCATGCCCGGCAGCGCCGCTGCCAGTGTGCTCGTCGAAGAGGACGCCGATGCCGAAATCGTGGCCTGGAACAGCAAACCCATCAATGCGGATTCCAACATCCCGATCGCACCCCTGCTCAACGAAATCTACACTCGTCCCGACGAGTCGATCGAGTTGACGCTCGTGCGAACGGACAAGAAGAAACGCAACGTCACGTTGCCGCCGCAACCTGAAAAGGACTTCGGCGTCCGTTTCAAAATCGGTAAGATCACCGCCCTGATTGAAGACGGCCCGGCCCAATCCGCCGGCATGAAAGTCGGTGACGAAATCGTCTCGGTCAACGGCGACGAGAACATCGACGCCTACGCTCTCTTGCTCCGCTCTTGGCCGGTCGGCGAGAGCGTTCAGATCATCGTTCGACGTGGCAGCGGCGAGGAAGCCAAAACCGAAACACTGTCGGTCCAACCGAGCGAAGGTTTCCAAACCAAACCGCCGATCTCCGACATGGGCGAGACCATGGCCAGCACCTCGTTAGGCCTGGCCTACACGCCGACCCAAATCGTCACCGAGACCACCCAAGAAACCACGCAACTCCTCGCCGGCGACATCATCAAAGAAGTCCGCATCCGGTTCCCCGACGAAAAAGCCCGCGCGGCGCTCGCCCAAGAACTCGGCGAAGCCGTCATGGAGAAACTCACCGGCGGTTGGGAGATCGGCTCGACGATGCCATTGGGCGTTCTGATGGAAACGATCCAAGTCCTGCCCGTGGGCAGCGAAGTGTTGGTCAAAGCCACACGGCCACCCGAGGGCACGGTCATCGAAGCGACCATGAAGGTTCGCGCGTCGGACCGAAACTGGTACGAACGAGGATTGAATTTCCGCGAAGTCGAAAAGCTCCAAGTCGCCGATTCGTTCGCCGGTGCGCTCGCGTTCGGTTTACGTGAAGGCGTCGATGGATTGAAAAACGTCGCTCGTTTTCTTCGGATGCTCGTCTCCGGCAAAGTCAAACCGAAGTTCCTCGGCGGGCCGATCCGGATCGCTCAAATGGCGAGTTACGAAGCCGAGCGAGGCATCTCGACGCAGCTTCTGTTCCTGACGATGCTCAGCATGAACTTGGCGATTTTGAATTTCCTCCCGATCCCCGCGCTCGACGGCGGGCACATGCTGTTCTTGATCACCGAAGCGATCCGCGGCAAAAAACTGGACGAAGCGTTGGAGATGCGAATCACCTTCGCCGGCGTGCTCGCGCTGCTCGCCCTGATGATCTTCGTCTTCGCCAACGATATCCTGCATCTCTAAGCATGGCGATTGTAGGACCATTGTCCCAATTGTCCGCCGTCGCCGCAGGCGACGCGTCCCGAAATCCTCACTCCAGACGCATTGCGACTCAACACCGAAACGGTGGCATTGGTTAGCCTGGGGTGCCGACCCCAGACTAGGTTCGTCAAGCCGCATGGGTGAATCGCGGAGCGATGGCATGGAACACGGCAATGCCATCGCTCCGCGATTCCACCGGCGATTTCTCGATTGCGGCACCAGGGGTTAAGCAGGTTCGGGAAAGTGTTTCGGTGTATTAGCCGTTTTGGCGTTCGCCACGGTTCTCGCGTTGAACCAGGGCGAACTCCCAGTCGGCTAATCTTTGCTGACGCAAAACGATTAAATCAACAGTCGAACTAGCCATGGTTCGAAGAGCAGCGAATCAATCATGCGCGTAGTGCTGATTTGCAAAACACCGCCTTTCATCCAAACCGAGTGGGAACCATGAAATAATTCAAAAAACTATTGGTCGTCACGAACACGTGCTACGACGATCACCGAATCGTCATGGCGGCTGCCGACATCGCTCAATGCAATCAGGCGACGTTGAAAATTGTCGATGTGGTTCCTTACTTTTCCTGGCCCGTTCGATTGACGTTATCGGATCACGAGCATGTGTGTTACTTAATCGTGCAGGAGAAGCTCAACTCACTCGTTGCCATCATTCGTCAGCAGGGGGTGGAGGCGGAAACGAAAGTCTTGCACGGCACCACTTCGCTCGAGATTATTCGCGAGGTGATTCGTGGCAATCACGATTTGGTACTCCGTGTTGTTAAGGGAAAGGAAAGTCGCAGCGGAGGATTCTTTGGCAGCACCGGCACTCGATTGCTTCGGCAATGCCCCTGCGCGGTTTGGCTGGCGTCACCCGAGCGAACCGAATTTCAAAATGTGCTTGGATGCGTTGACACTTTCACTGACGACCCGGTCAACGTGGAACTGAATGATGCCATTTTCAAATCGGGTAGGTCGATCAGGCAATATCATGACGGTCGCTTTTCAGGTTCATCCGACCGAAGCGTGCGGCGAGCCCAGGATCGAGGTTTTTCAAGGCATGTCCCCCGTGTTTCATGATTTGATAAAAAATCGTGCTCGGCGAACCGAAATCCACCGAGGACCGTCGGCACCATGGGCGCACCGCTTTTGCAGGAAGACGCTGGCGACCGAGATCTCCCTTGTCGAGTGGCACCTCTGCAGAGCTCGACTGCGTTTCTTCCGGCTTGCATTGTCTACCAGCATCCCTACTCAGGCACCAATCTCGTTGGACACGGGAGTCATGCCTGGAAAACCTCCGGCGCACGCTTCCGCCGGATCAACCGCTTTTCAATCGTTCACGCTTGGTCAGTTTGGATCGATCAGATGCTCAAGCGGCGAATACCGAAGGAGTCTTATGCGGAATTGGAGCAACCGAAATACGATCGTTCGGCGAAACGTTCTGACAACTTTTTGAAGACTCATGACAGTCGCATTCAGGAGGAGAACAATCACATGATCAAGGGCGCAACTCCGGACGCGATCTCCTCGTTCGTTCACGAAAATAACGTGGATCTGGTGGTCATGGGCACGGTCGCCAAAGCCGGTGTTTCGGGACTGTTGATCGGCAACACGGCTGAGCAAACCCTCGATCGAATCGGGTGTTCGATCCTCGCCTTGAAACCCACCGATGTTCAATGCTCGATCGGATTGACCGATGAAATAGGAACCGCGAAACAATGACGGATTGTTCCCGCGTTCGTGGGGCACTCCTTGGTGAAATTTTCAGATGTCGCGCACACCGCGTGTCAATATGGTCTCCTGAGTGATGCAGGCCGTGTCGTTAGCGAATCACGCCCCGGTGATCTCTGCTGTTTCGATCCGATTGCCCCTTTCACGCCGAGCCGAGTCATGATGAGACGATCATTCGAACCAGGAATTTTCGTTGGCCAGTTCCTTTGCTGGCTCGTTGCTTTGAGTGCATTTTCAGCTCGCGGGATCGCTGATCAACCGGTTGCTGCGACGTCGCACACGCGAGTCGGAGACGGAGCGTTGCACGCCTACGTCGGCACTATTTCGTTACCCGCCGACGGCATTTGGCAAATTCGTGTCCCAGAAAACAGACAGGACATTCGTGAACTTTACCTAACGCCCACCGGGCAACCTGGGTTAAGACATTTGGGCAATCGGATGTACGCCGCGTTGCAAGAGCGGGAAATCCAAAACGGTCGTTGGACGGTCCAGTGGGGCTTCGAAGGCTGCCGGGAATTCGCTCAAGAGAAAAACGGCATCGGCCCGGAGTTGATCGCGGACTTTTCCCAAGACACCCGCTGGGAACATCTTGCCGATGGTTGGGGGGCACCGTCACGGCGACTCGACGGTTTACAGGAGTTCGTCGACGCATCGGATCAGGGGTCGTCTGTTTTTTTGATCCCCCAAGTTCGATTTCGATTTTCACCGTCGCAAACGCAGCCGGACTCACCGGAGCAGGACTCACCGGAATTTGATGAGCGGAAGGTCGTGTTGGAGGAGAACCGGGATGTGTTGGCGTTCGAGCTGCGTCCCTTCGTGGACGATGGTATGCACTGGGTGCTCTGGACGGATGGAAATTGCGAACGGGTGGCGATTGAACCTGCTCTCCTTGAGAAACATCAAGTGAAGATTCGCCCGATGCTCACTCGTCCGGTCGACAACACGGACGCGGCGCCCAATCTCAAATACAAACTGGTGTTGGTTGCCAGCGAAGCGATCGGCGAATCGCTGCCATTGAAAGCACACAACCCGATTCTTGACAATGATCTGGTGATCACGTGGAACCCCTCGAACAGTTCCGAGGAACCCTACACGGAACTGCGAGGCGTGATTCGGGACGCGAGACGCTTCGCTTGGAGGCCGTATCAAATGGCAGGCAACGGAGGTGTTTTGAACGTTTGGGATCAGGAGATTGCGGCTGAATCCCTCGACGAGAATCCGCGTCGCAACCTTTCCTTGTTCTCCGTATTGGGCGGTCGCGCTGCGATCGAAGAAACGCTGCAGTTGCAAAATCTCGATGTCACCGATACTGGTGATGAGGCAACCATCGAGGTGAATTCGTTGCCGGGCGTGGAGGTCCAGTCGCACCCGTTCGAGGAAATGCTCGACGGCCAGCCCGGCGGTCACTTGGCGATTGCGAGCGTCGTGCCGGCAGACCGCTTTTTCGTGTATGTTGGCAAGCCCGAATCGATTTCCGCGTTGTTGGATTCGGGAGCACCGTTCGTCGCCAGCTTGGGGACGACTCTGACGGGAAATGGCCTCCAATACAATTTGGAAGCCAAGTACCTCGCGCGATTGGGGATGACGCGTGATTGGGTGGACGCGGTTTTGAAATCGGGCCTCACCAGCGAAGTGGCATTGTTCGCTCCCGATCTCTTTTTCATTGACGGCACCGGCCTCACCATCGTGGCCAAACTCGAACAACCTCGGCTGTTCCAAAGCCTGCTTTCACTGCTCGGTGTTTCGAAACTGAGCAGCAATGAGGTCCTCGAACTACCGACGAGCACCGACGCGCCCGCGTTTCTCGCTCTCCGCGATGACCTGTTGTTCGCCAGCACCAGTCGCAGCGAATTGGAGTTGTCGCTTGAACTGTTCGAGCAGGAGGGTGAGGGCAGTCTCGGTACCAGCGACGAGTTTCGGTACATGCTGACGAAATTGCCGGTCAACGAGGAGACTCGTATTTACGCATACCTGTCGGACTCCTTCGTGCGCCGGTTAGTGGGGCCACGTGTCAAACTGGGGCAGCGACGACGGATGTTAGCGAAAGCGAAAATGGAAACGCTGACCGGACGTGGCTTGCTCGCTCGGTTGGACGGTCATCCCGAACCCGACTCGCTTTCCAGCCTCGTTCGGAGCGAGCATCTGTCGCAAGATTGGCAATCCGAGGACCTCTCGATCAACGCTACCGGGTTAGTGCGAAGCGATCGGCATGGCACACTTTCGCGTTTACGAACGCTGCCCGAAACCCCGCTCGATCAGGTGACCCCCGAGGAAGCAAATGCCTACCGTCTCTATGTCGAAAACTATTCCAATTTCTGGCGACGTTTCTTTGATCCGATCGCGGTGCGTTTGGATGAGGTCGGGACGGACCAACTCGAATTGTCCACCTTCATTCTGCCGCTGGTCGATAACTCCATCTACAACGGATTGCGAATGGTGTTGGCGGATCAATCTGACGAGGCGACCCTGTTCGTGCCGATCGTCGAACCCACACCCGTCGTGCAGTTCTCGGTCAACCTGAACGAGCAAGCATGGCAGCAAATCGCTGGGAATTTTTCGGACTTCTTCACACGTTACTCGGGAGCCAGCCCGGCGATGATGGACGATTTCGGTCCGAGCGTCCACGTGGCCGTCTTCGATGCCGATCCGATCATTGCGATGGGAAGCGGTGACGTCTTGGGTGCCTTCGGCGGTGATGCGTTGAGAGGGGGTGGCAGCCAAATGCTGATGCTGCCCATTGCCCTCTCCGTGCTGACGCGTCCCTGTAGCATCATGGTGGAAACCCAGTCTCCCGAACGGACGCTGCGGTACCTACGTCAGGCGGCGATGGAACGAACCTCGTCAGATCGCCGGGCGAGTGATTTTGATGTTTCGTTTTACCAAGTCGATGATCGAGACGAATGGATTTGGGCGATGGATCTTTTCGGCGTCGTCAAGTTGCGATACGGCGTTGAAGTCGTGGACAAGTATCTCGTGATCCGAAACATTCCCTGGTCGAGTGATGACAAAGTGGTCAGTGTGGCACCTGCGGAACTCAACGCGGCGATGCTGCAAGCGAAACCTTCGGCGTGTCATCAACAACTCCCAGGACTCTTTGCCGCCGCTTCGGATGCCAACCGGCGGGCGGTGATGGGAGGCCTCGCTCGGCTGTATCCGATGATGTTGAGTGGATCCGGAAGTGTTGAGCAGGCGGCGGCCGAACATCAACGGTTGTTCGGTTTTTATCCCCGTCCACTCGAAAATGATTCATGGCGATGGAAGGATCTCCGACTCGCGAGCGACGGTTACGGAGAACCCACACATCAACGACAACCGGCCTTTCAGCCGGGGACCCCGATCGGGTTGATGGATCGTATCGACTCGATCCGATTGAACATGCAGTTCGAGGAAGACGGATTGAGGAGTTCCGTCCGCTGGCGCCTGCGTTAGCGACCGCGAAACAAAACCTGGCGCACTTAATCGTAGCCGAAGTCGCCAGACTTTGGATATTCCCAGTGAAAACCAAACTCTGGCGAGTTCGGCTACAACAGCGATTGATCCCGCGTCGCTGAGTGACGCGGGAACAACGGTAGGATAGGATTGATGAGGTTTTGAAAAGGAGATTCTCTCAAAAGATGAAATGACTGTTGATGGTTGATTTGTTTGCAAACGATTGGGGGGCCGCGATTGGGAAGACGTTCGCTTTAATGGCCGTCTCTTCCGGGGTGGCGATGGTGTTGGGGATCGCGTCGGCTGCGGCGGCCGGGTCGCTCTGCTCGTCTCGGTTTCGCTCGCGGTGGCTTGATCGAATGCGGCGAGCGTTGATAACGGTTTGGGTGGCGGGGATGCTATTTTCGATCGCGATGCCGTTGATTTTGCACGCGGCGGTGTGGGAGTCGACGGCGGGTAAATTCGGTTGGCTGATGAAGACGATGACGGGCGGCAACCTGATCTGGGTGGGTTGGATTCATGGCGTGCATGGGGCGGCGATCGTGGCGATCGCGACGTACTTTGCGACCCGGAACATCGCTCCCGAGGTGATCCAGCATTCGGCACTGGATTTTGGGAAATCGACCGCGTGGTTTCGCGTCCGTTTGGCGATCGCGCGTCCGGCGGTGTTCGCGGCGATGATCATCGTGTGGTTGCTCGCGGCGACGGAGATGAGCGTGGTGAATTTACACAGCGTGCGAACCGTCGCGGACCAATTTTATCTGTTCTATGCGCTCGATCCGAATTGGACGGCCCTGGCGGTGACGACGTGGTTGCCGATTTTGATCGGTGGCGTTCCGGCGCTGCTTTGGATGCGAATGCGGCGTGAAGGGCTGCACGTCGGCGGACGCTTCGGGACGGATGATTCGACGTCGCCAGCGGACGCTCGGTTCCAGTTGAGTCCGGAATCGACGGCGCAGGACGGTTACTTTCGAGCCGTCGTTTCGACGCTCGGCGTGATCGTGTCGATGTTGGTTTGTCAGGGGGCGATCGTGTCGGGGTTGGTGATGCAGGCGGGACACAGTGTGGAGTTGGTCGCGGGGCAACCGCTCGCCTCGTGGTCGATCGCTGCGTGTTGGAAAGCGATCTCGAAGGCGCCGTCGATGTTCGCGGGCGAGTATGTGTGGACATTGCAGCTCGCCTCGTTCACCGCGATCATTGTCACGCCGGCGGCGTGGATGTTGGCACGGTTCGGTCGCGCGAACGCTCGCGGCGGTGGCGTCGTGGATGCCGTGATGACGGTCGCGTTCTTGATCCCGGGCCCGGTCATCGGACTGGGTATCGTTCGACTGTTCAGTTCCGGCATCCCAGGCGGTGAGATGCTCGCGACGCAAACGCTGATCCCCACGATGATGGCGGTGGGGGTGCGCAGCGGCGTGATCGCGTACGTGGTGATGCGAATCGGATATGGCCGGATCAGCGATTCGGTTTGGCAATCGTCTCGGATCGATTGCGGATGGCGTGAACGATTGTGGCGGATCGAGTTGCCGTTGTTATTGCCTAGCGTTCTGATCGCGTTGATCGCCTCGGCGGTCGTCGCCAGTGGCGATGTACCGGCGGCCTTGCCGGTATTGCCGCCGGGCGTGACGACGGTGGGCACGCGTTTGTTCGGGTTGTTACACAGTGGCTCGCGTTATCAAGAAGCGTCGCTGGCGTTTTGGTATTTAGCCGGCATTTTTATGCTCGGTTTCGTTTTGATGATTGCGAGTCGGCGATGGCGATCCTAACGCGATGCCTAAGACGTTGTTGCGTGTCGCTAGGGGCAACCTCTTGGCAGTGATCCACCAGTGGAAGGATTTCCGCCGGACTTGCCCCGGCCGGGATCACAACTGACCCGCTACCCACTTGAGTTTCTGGTTATCGAAGATGACTCGGTTTTTACGTCAACGGCGTAGCAGACGAAATTTTGATAGCCATGCAGTTGTCGCTCCGACTACGTTCGGAAAATGCTTTCCAGCGTTGACCTTCGGGGCTACGATTGGATCTCGCTTAACATTCAATTAAAAACGTCCAACCAAACCACTTCAAAACGAAATCCAGTGGCCAAGAAAAAATCAACGATGACCAGCGTAAAACGTCCGGCATCCGGTCGCCGCGTGCAACTGCCGCCAGCGGAAATTCGTCATGCCGAGGAGTTGACGGCACTTCGTGAGTCCGACACCGCGCCCTGTCCGGACGGTTGGTTGCTGTCACCGCAAGCGGTCGTCGATTTCATCTGTGGGAGCGAGGGTGTCAAAGTCGGTAAAACGAAAGCCACGTCTCGTGTGATCAGCGAAAAGTTTGTCGGCTCGCGCGACATCGTGCAGCGCTGCGTCGTCACGCTCGCCGGCGAACGCGGGTTGATGCTGGTCGGTGAACCGGGGACGGCCAAATCGATGTTGGGCGAATTGCTCGCCGTCGCGATCAGTGGCACCGGATCGCTCGCCGTCCAAGGAACCGCGGGCACGACGGAGGATCAAATTCGATACGGTTGGAACTACGCGATGTTGCTCGATCGGGGCCCGGTTCGTGAGGCACTGGTGCCCTCGCCGGTCATGACCGCAATGCGTGACGGCAAGGTTGTGCGGTTTGAAGAAATCACGCGGTGTTTGCCCGAAGTCCAAGACGCGTTGATTTCCGTCTTGAGCGAGCGGCGATTGATGATCCCCGAGATGGATCACGCCGGCGACGAAGAAGGCAACAGTGTGTTCGCCGCGCCGGGATTTGCCATCATCGCGACAGCCAACTTGCGTGACCGGGGTGTGTCGGAAATGTCCGCCGCGTTGAAACGTCGATTCAACTTTGAAACCATCGCCCCGATCGCCGACGAGGTTCGCGAACGGGAACTCGTGTCCACACGCGCCGCAGCGATGCTGGCGGAAACAGGCACGATCACGCCGGTCGATCGATCGCTGGTCGAATTGTTGGTCACCGTGTTTCGCGATTTGCGCAGCGGGCGCAGCGACGAGGGCTGGCAAGTGACGCGGCCGAGTACCGTGATGAGCACCGCCGAAGCGGTCGCGGTGGCGACGGCGATCACCCGTGAGAGCGTCTTCTTCCCCAGTGGTTTCGATCCGGTCTCTCGCATGCCGGGGCATTTGTTAGGTGTGGTCATGAAAGATGAGTCCAAGGATCGGGAACGGTTGCTCGCGTATTGGGACGGCCCCGTCCGCCGGCGTGCCGAAGACGGCTCGCCGTTGTGGAAACGGTTGGTGGAACTGCGCGGCGTGCTGGAGGAGTGATGAGACTCGATCCCATGCCCATGCAAAAACTTATGGAATCTCGCACGCCGTGGTTGATCGGCGTTCGGCATCATTCGGCGGCACTTTCGCGAGCCCTCCCCGCGATGCTCGATGCGTTCCAACCGGAATGCTTGCTCGTCGAATTGCCGGCCGATTTGCAAGACTGGATCGAACATCTCGCCGACCCGCAAACGATCGCCCCGGTCGCGATCTCGGCGGTGCATCAAGAGCAAGGATTGTTCTTTTATCCGATGGCGGATTTCTCGCCCGAGTGGGTTGCAATCCGCTGGGCCCGGCAGCGGGGTGTTCCGATCGTGGCGTGCGATCTCTCCGTCGCCGCGAAATCACAGCTTTCGATGTTCGAATCGATGTCCGAATCGACGAGCGATCCAGAAGCCTCGGAAGTCGCCATCACGGCGATGGATGAATTGCTGCGACGCAGCGGCGAAACGGATACCGGCGGTCTCTGGCAACGCTTAGTCGAATCGCCAGGCTTCGATTCGGATCCTGAATCGATCCGCCGGGCCGCGTTGATGTTCGGTTGGGCGGTGCGGGAAAGTTCGCCGTTGATCTCGCAGCGTGATTTGGTACGCGAGGCCGCGATGCGAACCGCGATCCGCGAAGCTCCTTCCCACGCCGCCGCAGTGATCGGGTCGTTTCATGCCGCCGCCTTATTGCCCTCGGTACTGGAACCTTGTCAGACGGAAGATATCGAGATGATGGCGGCGGTGTCGATCGATCCCGACGCGTCCGTAGGCGTGTCGTTGGTGCCGTACTCGTTCGAACAGTTAGACGAACGCAGCGGTTATCCGGCGGGCGTTCGCGATCCGGTCTGGCATCAACGCATGTTGGAATCCACCACGATCGAGCAAGCCGACGCGGCGGCCACTGAATTGATCACCGCCATTTGTCGGCAACTGCGACGCGACGGACACGTCGCGGGGATGCCCGACGCGTGCGAGTCGCTGCGGATGATGCGAGATTTGGCGAGATTGCGAGGTTTGCGTGTGGCCGGACGTGGCGAGTTGGTCGAAGCGATCCAGAGCTGTTTGGTCCACGGGGATTTGATGGGCCGGGGTCGCGCCGTCGCGATCGCCGTGGGCGAAGTTTTGATCGGTCATCGAACCGGGCGTGTCACCCCATCGGCACCCCGATGTGGGTTGGCTGTGGAGATCGATAAACAACTCGCGGCGTTGAAATTACCGGGTCGTGATTCGTTGACGGGCACCGATTCCTTGACGAGTCCAACGCCCGCGAAACGTTCCAATCGTGCAGCCCGTCAGCGCGACGATGACGAGACGAAAGAGGTGAAACTCGATGTATTGCGCAACCCTCGTGATCGCGCCCGAGCGGTTGTTCTACGGCAATTCAACGCGGCCGGGATTCCGTACGCGGTGCGTGTCGACGAAGTCCAACGTGGGCATCGCGAAAACCTGATCGAACGATGGCGAGTCGGTTGGCAACAAGGCACGTCCGCGACCATCGAATCGGTCTCGCGATACGGCGTGACGTTGCGACAGGTGGTCGAGGCGATGGTACGATCCGTTGGCAAGACACCCGGTCAATCGGAGTCGGAATCCGATACTCTGCCGGCCACGATTCTGCATCGTTTGCAAATCGCGACCCAGTGCGGCTTGGTGACGCTGGCCCGTCAATCGCTGAAACAAATCGGCGGCACGTTTCGCGAAGCCGCCGGTCTGTCGCAGCTCGTCGAAGCGATCACGGTCATGACCCAGATTCACGCCGGACATATCCCGGGCTTGCCATCAGATACGGACTCGATCTATCCGCCCTGGATCGAAACCTTCGCGATGCCCGACGCGGGCGTTCGAATTAATGAGTTGCTGCAAACCTGTTTGCAACGCCTCGCCGGCATGAGTGGCTCGAACGACCCCGCTGACGTAGTCGCACTCGTCGATCTGCTGGACTGGATGACGGGTGATCTGCAAGCGGTGGCACTAACCGGCGAACAAGCTACGACTTCGGAATCGGGAAGAGTGCAGTTGACCCATTGGTGTCGTCGGACTCAGCGAACCGGCAGTGATCGAATGCAAGGTGCCGCCTCGGGTGCAGTCTGTCTCTTGGAAGTATCCGATGACGAGGCGATCGGAACAACCAACGGCGATCATTGGATCGCGTTGACTCGGGGTTGGTTGGACGCAGCGGTCAATCGTGAGGGACGCCATCGGTTGCAATCGGCGCTTGCCGGTGCGACCCAGGTGTTGTTGCCGCGAATGCAGAGCGATTCGTTTTGGTTGAATGGGATTCATGACGGTATCGCCGCGATGAGTGACGACGTTTTTCTATCGCGTTTACCAGCGTTGCGAGGTGCGTTCGCTGATTTCTCGCCCGCCGATCGACAGCGATTATTGCAAGTCTGTTTGTCGGAGCTGGAGGAACGTGGTTCGCGAATCGACGCCAGCGGCACGACACTGTCGTTCGCGCAAACCGGCGATTCTGAAACAATCGCGGATGAGTTGGTGTTGCTTCGGCAAGCCGACTTGGCGGGACGTAAAGCGATCGATACCGCCTACCCGGAAGTTCATTCTTGGTTGGAATCCAGTCGTAGCGAAGGTCGCCAAGACTTTCGTCGTCCGAGGGATCCGAAACTCTTGGCGAGTTCCGCTACACCTGCCGCAGCGAAGGGCGACCTAACTCTCGCCGACCGATGGCGATTGATCTTCGGTTTACCTCCCGAGTCACAATCACCCAAGGCGATGCGCTGCGCGTCATCACTGGATCAACTTTACGGTCGCGGGCGTGGCGAGGGATCTCGCGGCGGTCTCGCCAACACTCCCTCCGGCGTTGGCGGCGGCACCGAAGCACCGCAACCCACGACAGCCCAGTGGGCCGAAGACTTGGAAGCCTTGTTCGGTAGCGATCTGTGTCAAGAAGTCCTCGGCGCTGCGGCGGGTGCGGGGCGTGCGTCCGCGATCGAGTTACTCGACCCCGACAGTGTCACGCCCTCGCTCGAATTATTACGCCAAGTCTTGTCGCTCGCCGGCGCGATGCCCGAATCCAAGGTCGTCACGCTGCGGAAATTAGCGCGGCGGATTACCGAGCAATTGGCCGAAGAGTTGGCGGTTCGGTTGCAACCGGCGATGAACGGATTGTCATCGCCGCGACCGACGCGGCGGCGAGCGAGAAAGCTCCATCTGGCACGCACGATTCGCGATAACCTCGCCAACTGTCATCGTCGGCCCGACGGACGAGCGACGATTGTGGCCAAGCGATTGATATTTCATTCGCAATCCAAACGACAAATGGATTGGCACGTCACGTTTGTCGTCGATGTCTCCGGTTCGATGTCCGCGTCGGTGATCTACAGCGCGTTAGTGGCCGCCGTGTTCGATGCGCTGCCCGCATTGTCGGTGCGGTTCCTCGCCTTCAGCACCGAGGTGTTGGACTTCAGCGAACAGGTGGCCGATCCCTTGTCGCTGCTATTGGAAGTCCAGGTCGGCGGCGGCACCGACATCGGTCTGGGACTGCGTGCCGCCCGAGCGGGCGTGACCGTCCCGTCCCGCAGCATCGTGATTTTGGTTTCTGATTTCGAAGAAGGTGCCTCGGTAGGACGCATGATCGCCGAGGTCCGCGAACTGGTCGACGCGGGCGTGAAATGTCTCGGCTTGGCGTCGTTGGACGACCAAGGCGTGGCCCGTTACCACCAAGGTTACGCCGCGATGATGGCCGGCGCAGGAATGCCCGTCGCCGCCGTCAGCCCCGAAAACCTAGCCCGCTGGGTCGGCGACCAAATTCGCGGCACGCCACACGCCGCCGGCGATTCCGCAGGACTGGGTGCGATCGACTGAATCGCTACAAGAAAATGTGTCGGGAGTATTGAGGCTCAACGAAAGACCTTCGATGAGTCCGTCATTCATCTGGAAATGCTCGCTCCAGACATCGGCTCGCGGATTGAACAACCGAACCAGTTCACCTTCGATGAGCGACGAGCGATGAGCGACAAGCGACGAGCGGTTCGGGCGTTTCAATAAATTGCACCAATGACCGGACAGGCATAGGTCTTGGATTTCATCACCGCCACCATGTTGGCGGGCGATAACATGTTCGACATGGAATGACACCAGCGGAAAACTGCTTTGGGCGGGCGGTACGTAGACAGCAGCGACAGCCATTGCCAGCACGGCAGTCGCGTTTTAATACATTGTGGGATGACCCATGCTTGACGATCATCGCGATCTTCGGGTGCCACGAAACCGGTTTCGCGAAGATGGGTGTCGAGCACGGGATAGTCGAACGCGAATGCTTTGCCACCCATCGCCATGAAATCTGCTTGATAAATTCCAGGGCGTTTTCTGAATTTCACTTTTGCGTCTTCAAGCGTCAGGCCACCGAAGTTCTTCCAAGCCCATTGTGGGTCGAGATCGCCGTCGTACGGATCGAAAGGTTGTTCAGTCGGTAGCGGCGGTGAATCGGCCATGACTGTCAAACGAGTGTTCGGTAACGGGATGAAGAGGAACGTCGCTAAGTCATTTGGCGAACAGTTGGGTTTCGATATCGCCGAAGGCTTTAAATTCCAGCGCGTTGCCGCTCGGATCGAGCAGGAACAGGGTCGCCTGCTCACCCGGTTGCCCGCGAAAACGGATCTTGGGCGCGATGACAAACTCAACGCCCACCCTGGTCAAAGTATTCGCAAGAGTTTCCCAGTCGGACAATTCCAAGACGACTCCGAAATGAGGGATCGGGACAGCGTCACCGTCGACCGCAGCATTCGTCGGATCATCTTGCGGCGGTATGAGAGCGGTCGCGCCAGACTTCATGTGGACCACTAACTGATGTCCGAAAAAGTCGTAATCGATCCAATGCTCGGTGCTGCGACCCTCCTCGCATTGCAGAAGTTCCCCATAGAACTTGCGGGACGATTCGAGGTCACGCACGGGGATCGCAAGGTGGAATGGAGTCAGTTTGGCTTTCATTGATTTCGCCTGAGTAAGGTTGTATGATTTTCCGTCGGATAATCCTCCCTGATTCTAGTGAAATCGATTGTATCAACATGCCGCGAGTGTTCGGTCGATGCGTTGGAGTGTTCGTTGGTGGCCGAGAATTTCTAATGTCTCGAACATGCCAAAACCGCCTGCGGCGCCGGTGGTGGCGACGCGGAGGGCGTGAATGATGTCGCCCAAGCCGATCGATTCGTCGTCGCAGAAAGTTTTGACGGTCGATTCGACTGCGCCGGCTGAGAAATCGTCGCAGGCTGTCAAACGTTCGCGAAGTTTGCCGAGCAATCCGATAGCATTTTCTGGTTTGACGATGCGTTTTTGATGGGCCTTCTCGTTGACCTCGTAGTCATCGACGAAGCAATAATCGAAATCGATGATATCACCGGCCATTTTCAACCGATCGCCCGCAGCGGTGACGACCATTGCCAATCGTTGCTCCGACTCGGTGTCGCCAGCGATCGTCCATCCGGCCGAGACGGCGAACGGTTTGACGCGCTCGGTCCGTGTTGCATCGGGCAGTGCCGCGAACGCGTCGGCTTGGAACGAGGTGAGTTTTGCCGGGTCGAAGGAGGCGGGCGCTTTGTTGACTCGTTCCAGTTTGAACAGTTCGATCATTTCGGCGGGAGTGAATTTTTCGCGTTCCCCATCGAGCGACCACCCGAGCAACATTAGGTAGTTCAACAACGCATCGGGAAGGAATCCGATCTCACGATAGAAATCGACGAGGACGGGATTGAACGTATCGTCATCAGTGGTCATGCCGCATCGCTGAGCGATGAGTTTGCCGCGAGTCATGAGGCTCGCGAAATCGTGGTTCCTCAGATACTTATCGAGTTTACGTTTGCTCAGTTTGGCCGTGCCACCGGGTTCGGCGACGTAGGGTAGGTGGGCGTAGGCGGGCAGGGAATAACCGAGTGATTCGGCAATGAATACTTGACGTGCGGTGTTGGGCAAATGTTCGGCCGCGCGAACGACATGGGTGATTTCAAACGCGTGGTCATCGACGACACTGGCGAGGTGATACAACGGTGTACCGTCGGCGCGGGCGATCACGTGGTCTTGCTCGGACGCCCATTCCACGACAACTTCGCCGCGAATTAAATCTTGGATCACGCATTGTCCTTCGCGTGGCATTTTCAATCGCACGACGCCTTCGCGTCCTTCGGATTCGTACTGTTTCGCAGCCGCGTCGTCTTCGGCCATCCAACGTCGGTCGTAAACGAACGCGCTGCCGCCTTCGCGAGCCGCGTCGCGGAGGGTTTGCAACTCGTCGGGTTTGGCATAATCGCGGTAGGCGTGACCGGAATCGAGCAGCCGGGTGATCGCGGCGGCGTAGAGTTCGCCGCGTTGCGATTGAAAATACGGGCCGTGGGGGCCATCGATTTCCGGCCCCTCGTCCCAATCGATGCCGAGCCAGCGGAACCCTTCGAGTATCGGCTGCAAGGCGGCGTCGACGTTCCGCCCGGCGTCGGTGTCGTCGATCCGTAAAACGAACTGACCGCCGGTTTGTTTGGCGAGTAACCAGTTGAACAACGCGGTACGGACGCCTCCAATATGCAGGTATCCGGTCGGGCTGGGGGCGAATCGGGTGCGGATCATCGTGGAGGTCAGTCGGAAGGGGGATCGAACAGTGGATCCGTGTTTATAGCGACTGGGTTTCGGGCTTGGGAGCGGGCAGCTCTTCCGCTTGCGATTCTCGTGGAGCGGATTCCGACTCCGGTGCAACGGTGGTGACACCGCCGGGAGGTTGAAAGAGTTCGCCAGAATCTTTCGCTGAATCGGATGGAGTCGAATCGGATGGAGTCGAGTCAGACTGAGGCGAGTAAGATCTCGCCGGCTCGGGCGTTGACTGCGGGGGCTCGAATTCGCTGCCGGTGTTGGTGATCGCGGACAGACCGGCCAAGGTTTCTTGGAAGCCGTCGGCGGCCATCAACCAGGCCAAATCGGGATTGGCAATGACGCCTTGGTATTTCGCGGCGAGGTTTCGGATATCGATTCCGGCCGGCAATTGGCCTGCCGCGGCGGCATCGGCGAGCCGGCCGCACTGTAGATACTCGATCCAAACGTCGCCGTTTTCACGACGTGACAACGCATTCGTCAGTCGCCCCGTGGCAGCAGCGAACGCACCCGCCTCGTTGTTGAATTCGGGATTGTTGAATTCGGGATTGTTGAATTCAGGATAGGTGTCCGTCGCGAACGGTTCGACGAAAGGCTCGACAGGCAATGTTGGAAGCGATGGCTCGTATGCGAATCCATCAGGTGCGATCTGGTAGGGCGGTGCTGGATCGTAGGGCGCAGCATACGGGGAAATCGGCAGGGGAATCAGACCGGGCAGGGAGTAAGCGGAGGCAAATCGATCCATCATCGCTTGACGCCGAGCCATGTATCGCGACGGTAATCCGAACGCAGGCGGTGCGAAGAGCAGCGGTGGGCCGAACGCCGGCGGAGCCCGATAGGGCGAATCCCAACCGGGCGGCGACACCCATGCGGGCCGCGGGCCGCCGAGCGTGATCTGTGGACCGAATCCGAATGCGAACCCGAAACCAGGCCCCTGAAAGTACTGGGCCGACGCGCTCGCAGTAGTGCTCAACGCGATCACCCCGATGGCAATGAGCGACAGAAACCAACGAGAAACTGAGGGAATGGCGGTCATGGTTTTACCTAGAATGGCGTTGGGGCTGGGACGACTCGGATGCCGTTTCATTTTCGTCTTCGTCTTCGTCTTCGTGTCGAAAGCGGTATTCGGGATGGGTTCGATCGAAATCGAGGTCAGTGAGTTGGGCGTTGAGATCGATTTTGGTGACGGCGTACTGTTCTTGCAGGATCGGTTTCCCGTCGGGTTGTTCCGGCCACGCGTAGGACGCGAAATAAACCGGCAGTTTGAATTCCTCGTCGATGTAGACTTTGGCGATTTGGTAGGTCGAGTCGGGTGTCCGTTCCAGTTGAGTCACCTCCACATGCTGGCACGGTCGCCCGTCGACTTTCGCGTCGGCGAAGTAACGGATTTTGAGATTTTTCGGGTCGAGTTGCGATTCCATCCGAACGAGGATCTGCTCGACCATCGGGCGGATCCCGGTTTGCACGATCGAGTAATTACTCTCCTGGCGGGCCAAGCGTCCCGTGGGGCTGATTTCGAGCGTGATGTTGGGCAACCGGGGACCGCCGCGGCGGACGAGCACGTCGCCACCACGCTCGTTTTCGACGTAGAGGATCTCGCGGCCCGCGACACTGTTCGGTTTGAGAAATCGACCGTAGATGGCTTGGGGGCGCACGAGCCGGTCGCCGTCGGTCCGCCGCTCGCGAATTTTTAAACGGATGTACTTGGTCGATTCGAGCTGACCGTCGAGGGTTTCGCGTTTGACTAGCAGGCAGGTGTAGGCATCGACGTTGGTTTCAAAAAGCCGTTTCGCTTGCTGGGCCAATTTGATGAGCGGTTGTAGCGACGCGGGAGGCTGTTTGCCCGGTCCGATCGTGTGGACGGGTTCGGCACCGTCGATGTCGGCCTCGTCCGTAGTCGTTTTTTCCGTGTCGGGTTGGTTGGCGTCGGGTTGGTTGGCGTCGGCTTTCTCCGCGTTTGCTGCGAGCGGTTGCTTGCCGGACTCGTTTTTGCTGGAAGCGGACGTTTTCTCGGCAACCGCGACGGCACCGGCAGACGCGGCAGCACCCGCAGCGTCATCGAATGCAAACGCAGGCACACGCGAAGAGACGATTAGCAACAATCCCATGCAGCCGCAGCGGAGGACCGGCACGGTTTGGCTTGGGACGCGTTTCCAACGCCCGTGTTCGGATTGCCCAGGGTTCGTTTTTTTGTCGGCGGTTTGCAGTTCAGAGACCATTCGCTCGGGATGGGATAGTGGAAATGAAAAATAGCGGGGGCGGGACCGTCTCAATCACATCTTACCAGGCCCCCTGTCTAGTGTCGTTGATGATCGCAAACGATCAAGGCGTTTCTCGTCTGAGAAACGTTGAAAAACACGATCCCAGCGTTAAAACCGGCGCCGGACGATCGTGGCCGAACGAGCTCGCCGGGTGGACACGTCCCACAATCGGGTAACCGCGATGGGGTGCCGAATTCTTCCGTTGACGTGCCAAGAAAGTCGCCAATGGGTTACACTAGAGCCTCGTTCCAAGACTTTCCTCTCTCCATCTCAAGGTCACGTGGCGATTTCGTCGAACTCCTCCCGCAAAGCGTCAGGGGTCGGAAAACGAGCGTTCAGCGAGGTTTTCTGGAGGAGAGCAATACGAGCAACTCCACTCAGCACCGAGCCTCCCCCGGCGGCCGCGCTGGACGCTCACCACCGACTCCTCCCGCTTCACGGGCGGGGTGCAAAACGTTGCGTTCGCAGCTTTGCGACAGTGGCACGATCTCCTCCCCGGACAGGGTGGAAACCGTTGCTTTTACCACTGCGCAAAATACCTTCCCACCTCCCCCACGCGTCCCACCTCTCTCACACCAGGTTCAAAAACATGCGTCCGATTCGCTCTTTCCTCGCACACTCATTGTCGGTGGTTCTCATGCTCGCTTGGGCGTGGCAGCCCGGCGTTTCGCTCGGTGAGGACGCGCCCGCTGCCGAATCCGGTTCCACGAAGGCAACGAAGCAAATCGTGTTCATCGCCGGTCGCCCGAGTCACGGGTACGGATCTCACGAACACTATGCCGGTTGCCGTTTACTCGCAGAGGCGTTGAAGGAATCCAAACCCGATTACGACGTCCGCGTGATCAAGAACGGGTGGCCCGAAAACGGTGCCGAGACGCTCGCCGATGCCGACACGGTCGTGGTTTATTGCGACGGCGGTGGTGGACACCTACTCAACCCGCACATCGACGAGTTTGACAAGGTGATGAAAAAAGGTGCCGGGTTGGTTTGTTTGCACTACGGCGTGGAGACGACCGCCGGGAAAACCGGTGACGCGTTTTTGGATTGGATGGGCGGCTATTTCGAAGCCAATTGGTCGGTCAACCCGCACTGGGTCGCCGAGTTCAAAACGTTCCCTAATCACCCGATCAGCAGCGGCGTGAAACCGTTCAAGATCAACGACGAATGGTATTTCCACATGCGGTTTCGGGAAGGCATGAAAGGGGTCACTCCGATTTTGTCGGCTCATCCGCCCGAAGACACGATGCGTCGATCTGACGGTGCCCACAGCGGCAACCCCTCGGTCCGGAAAGCGGTCGCTGCCGGCGAGATTCAACACACCGCCTGGGCCGCCGATCGCGAGAACGGCGGTCGCGGTTTCGGATTCACCGGCGGCCACTTCCACTGGAATTGGGCGGACGAGAATTTCCGCAAAGTCGTCCTCAATGCGATCGTTTGGACCGCTCACGGTGACATCCCGCCCCATGGCGTGACGACCGACAACCCGACCGAAGAAGAACTCGAAGCGAACCAGGACGAACCGAAACCGGGTGCGAAAGCCCAAAAGAAACCCAAACAGAAAGGACCGCTGACCAAGCGAGCGGTCGCCAAAGCAAATGAAGTGAAACCGATCTTTGAAAGCGATCCGGTCACGAAGCAAACCGCCGGACACTCCGTCGAGATCGAAGTCGATTTGGCCGGAGCGAAAAAAATGTATCTCGTCGTCGATGACGGCGGCAACGGTTTTGCGTGCGATTGGGCGACGTGGGCTTCGCCGCGCTTGGTCGGCCCGCAAGGCGAAAAACGCCTGACCGATTTGAAGTGGAAATCGGCATCCGCGAGCCACGGCCAAGTCCGCGTGAACCAGAACTCGGGCGGCCAGCCGATGCGGATCGATGGCAAGGAAATCGAGTACGGGATCGGAACCCACGCGAACTCGGTCATCGCCTACGACCTCCCCGCCGGTTACACCACGTTCCGTGCCCGAGGCGGTTTGGACAACGGCGGTACCGACCAGGGCGTTTGCGGCGACGCGGCAAGCGTTCGTTTCTTGGTCTACACGAAAACACCACCGCAATCATTCGGCGGCGGTAGTGATGCCGCCTCCCATGATCCCTCCGGGGCACTCGCGGGTTTAGAGGTCGGCGACGGATTGACGGCCAGCCTCTTCGCTGCGGAACCTCAACTGCTCAGCCCTTCAAATATCGACATCGATCACCGGGGCCGCGTGTGGGTTTGTGAAGTCGTCAACTATCGCAAACACAAAGGCAAACGCCCCGAAGGCGATCGCATCTTGATTCTGGAGGACACCGACGGCGACGGACTCGTCGACAAAGAGAAGGTGTTTTATCAAGGCACCGATATCGATTCACCGCACGGCGTGTGCGTGATCGGTAACCGCGTGATCGTTTCGGCCGGCGACAAAGTGATGGTTTTTATCGACAACGATGGCGATGACCAACCCGATGAAAAAAAGGTGCTGTTCAGCGGCATCGGCGGGTCGCAACACGACCACGGCATCCACGCGTTCGTGTTCGGTCCCGACGGGAAACTGTATTTCAATTTCGGCAACGAGGGAAAACAGATCAAAGACAAAGACGGCAATCCGATTGTCGATACGGCCGGCAACGTCGTCAACAATTCACGGCAACCGTACCAGGAAGGGATGGTGTTCCGATGCAACCTCGACGGCAGCGATTTCGAAACGCTCGGTTGGAACTTCCGCAACAATTGGTTGGTGACGGTCGACTCCTACGGCACGATTTGGCAATCCGATAACGATGACGACGGTAACAAAAGCGTCCGCATCAACTACGTGATGGAATACGGCAATTACGGTTATAAAGATGAGAAAACCGGTGCCGGTTGGAACACGCAGCGAACCGGCATGAGCGACTTGATCGACGAACGCCACTGGCACCTCAACGACCCCGGTGTCGTTCCCAACCTGTTGCATACCGGCGCGGGGTCGCCGACGGGCATCGCGGTTTACGAGGGCGATCTGTTGCCGAGCCTGCGTGGTCATTTGGTTCATTGCGACGCCGGGCCGAACGTGTGCCGGGCGTACTTGTTGTCGGGCGACGGCGCCGGGTATTCGGCCGAAATGCAAAACGTGTTAACGGGTACCCAAGACAAATGGTTCCGCCCCTCGGACGTGAAGGTCGCCCCAGACGGGTCGCTCGTGATCGCCGATTGGTATGATCCCGGAGTCGGTGGTCACGGCATGGGCGATCTGGATCGGGGCCGATTGTTCCGCATCACGCCGGCCGACGGCAACGCGTCTTACAAGATCCCCAAGTTCGATTTCACGACAACCGCCGGTGCGGTCGAGGCGATTAAGAACCCTGCCGATTCGGTACGCGCGATCGCTTGGGAATCGATTCATCAGATGGGCCAATCGGCCGAGGCGGAATTGGAGAAACTCGCCGCCTCCGAGAATCCGATCTACCGGGCTCGCGCGTTGTGGTTGCTCGGCAAAATCGAAGGTCGCGGTTTGAAAACTGTGAATCAAGCCCTCTCCGATTCGGACCCGAACATCCGCACCGTTGCGATCCGTTTGGCTCGGCAACTCGGAATCGAGTTCGAAGTGTTCCGCGACTCGGTGCTGAAGGATCCCTCGCCTGCGGTGCGTCGTGAACTCGCGATCGCGTTGCGGAACAGCGAATCGTCCGACGCCGCGGTCCACTGGGCGACGCTCGCGAAACAGCATGACGGTTCGGATCGTTGGTACCTCGAGTCATTGGGCATCGCGTCGGACGGCCCTCGCGCCGACGAATTTTTCGCGGCTTGGTTGGACGCCGTCGGCGATGATTGGAACACACCGGCAGGACGCGACATCATTTGGCGGGTTCGTGCCAATGCCGCCGCGGATTACCTCGTCAAAATCTTGCAAGACCCCTCTACCCCGGTGGCCGATCACGACCGATTCATGCGTGCGTTCGATTTCCACAATGGAGAGAAGAAAGACGCGGCGCTCCGAAGTCTGCTCGGCCTTTAATTCCGACGCTTCACCATCACTCCGAAAGCGAAACCGAAGATGTCCATCGTTTCCTTTTTCATCCCCCAACATGTTCGCGTTTTGGCGTTAGGACTTGTCGTTTCGATCGCGTTCGCCTCATTCACGCTCGCTCGTGTTGCGGCGGAAGAAACCGTTCGTCTGGAACCGAAAGACAATTTGATTGTCGAGACGGTGCTACGGCTGAAAAGTTTCGACTTGGAAACGTCGCCACCCGCGAAGGCGGCGATCTTTCGGTACCTACGTGCCAGGGCGGGGACGGACCAGTATTTCGAATTGCTCGAACGATTCCAACCGATCGAATTCGCTCGCGATCTGACCGAGTTCAGTCTCGCCAACGCGGACACGACGGCGGGCGTTCGGGCGGCCGAGATTCTGTTCTCGATGAAGCAACAATCATTCCTAAGTGACGCCTGCGACGATGAAAAATCCGAACGTGCGGTTGCGGCGATCGGTTTGATCGGTCGTGCCGGCGGTCCACAAACGATCGAACTTCTCTCCCCGATCCTCGCCTCCGAAACCGCACCGACCGCCCATCGCATCGCTGCGATCCTCGCGATGGGGAAACAGATCAACGGGCAAAAAAAGATTCTTCAATTGGTCAAGAGTGCCGACCTGCCCGACGAATTGAAATTCGCCGCAGCCAACGTGCTGTTGTCGTCGCGAGATCCGTCGATCGTCGACGAAGCCAAACAATACGTTTCGCTGCCCGCGACGGCCGACAGTCAACCGTTACCGACACTTACCGAATTGACCGACCGACGCGGCAATGCCGAGGCGGGCAAACTCGTTTTTCGCAAACAGGGCACATGCAGCAATTGCCACAAAGTGGCGGGCGAGGGCAAGGAGGTTGGGCCGGACCTGTCCGAAATCGGCAGCAAACTGTCACGCGAAGCTATGTACGTCGCGATCCTCAATCCGAGTGCCGCGATCAGCCACAATTTCGAGACCTACGCCGTGCTTACCGACGACGGAACGCTCGAAACGGGATTGTTGATCAGCGAAACGGATGAGGAAATCGTCTTGCGCAGCAACGAGGGCATCGACAAAACGATCGACCAAGAAACCGTGGAACTGTTCGAAAAACAGGTCAAGTCGATGATGCCGCAAGACTTGCAACAACTCATGACGGTCGACCAACTCGTCGATCTGGTCGAGTACTCGATGAGTCTGCAAAAGGCAAAATGAGCCTTTTTAGCGTTAGCCACGGTTTCGATGCTGGGCGAGATGAGCGTTGCTAGCGTTAAAACGTCTCCTTCATTGGGATCCTGAGCGAAAAAATTTTATTCAGCGTAAGCGGGAGGGCTGTGCTCAACGTGTTTTCGGCTGTGTTCGCTGCGCCCGACCACCTGCTAATCGCTTGAATCCCTCCGGGATAACGACCCAACCATACGGGATTAGGATTTGGGGAATAAAAAGGCGGGACGCCCGCGTACCCATTCGCGGGCGTCCCACCCGCATACGCACGCTTTCACGCTGAAAAAAGGCCTCTCAGCGTTGTTCACAACGGCGGGCCGGGCAGCGAGCCAGCGGATCGGCGAGAAGAACCGTTATATTCGCGACACCTCCCTTCGTCTTCACTACCCCGATCGTCTACAATATGTTTTGTTCGTGAGGCTGCGTCGAGAGCAATGGTTCTTTCGGCGAGCCCGAACGTTGCCGACCATTGCTTGAGGAAATCGTCTTGGTGTTTGTATTTTTCGCCGCAGGCTTTCCGACCGGTTCCCAGCTAATGCTTGCGGGAGCGGTGCTCGCGGGTATCGTCCTGCTCGTGTTGCTGTTCGTGCTCGCCAAGTGGGGATCTTATTGGTTCCAAGCGTACATGTCCGGCGCTGACGTGAGCATGAAAAGTTTGATCGTGATGAGTTTTTTGCGGATCGATCACCGGTTGATCGTGACGGGAAAAATCATGGCCAAGCAAGCCGGATTGTCGATCGACCGAAAAACCGGCATGAGCACAACGCGGTTGCAGGCTCACTTCCTCGCCGGTGGCGATGTGATGAACGTGGTCCAGGCCCAGATCGCGGCCCACCGGGCTCAGATCGATTTGGATTTTGATCGCGCCGCAGCGATCGATTTGGCCGGACGCGATGTCCTCTTGGCCGTGCAAACGAGTGTGTCGCCGAAAGTAATCCATTGTCCGTCGGGCCAGGGCGGCGAGGCGACGCTCAGTGCGGTCGCAAAAAACGGCGTGGAATTGCGAGTCGGTGCCCGCGTGACGGTGCGAACGAACCTCGATCAATTGATCGGCGGTGCGACCGAGGAAACCATCATCGCTCGGGTCGGGCAAGGCATCATCACCGCGATCGGGTCGGCGGAATCGCACATGGACGTCTTAGAGATGCCATCGAAAATTTCCAAAGGGGCGATCTCCGGCGGTCTCGACGCCAACACGGCGTTCGCGATCGTCTCGATTGACATTTATGACATTGACGTCGGCAAGAACATTGGCGCCCGTTTGCAGATGGACCAAGCCGATGCGGACATGCGAATCGCACGGGCGCTCGCCGAAGGACGTCGTGCCGAAGCGGCCGCGCTCGAACAACAAATGAAAGCACGCGTGACCGAGAACCGGGCCGCGTTCGTGGCCGCTCAAGCCGAAGTGCCAGCACAACTCGCCGAAGCATTTCGGGCCGGGAACATCGGATCGACCAGCCGGCAACGCTAACTTGGTTACGTCAGAGGAGTTGCCCGCTAGCAGCCTGCACTAAGACAAAACCGCAGCCTGTTTTCGACTTGGGAAACAACTCAACAAGAACTCCTTGACCTGATCGCTCTCAAATCGTTCGACCGGCAATCCGGGAGCGTAATCCAAATCCAAAAACAGCTGCGGATCGATCTCTGAATCCGGTTTCAATGCCATCCACTGCGTTGAAAAACACGGCTCGTCGGTTTTTTCGTCGAGCCGGAGAATCACATCGGTGTGTCGTCGGTCAGCGGAGATCCGCTGATACATCGTTCAAATCTTCCGCGGCACGATGGCTTGCAATTGGGTTCGGCTGAGGTTCTTCATGAGAGTTGGTATCTCATTCGCGGGGATCGGTCGACTCAACCAATACCCTTGAATTTCGGTGCATCCGGCATCGCGAATCGACTCCAACTCGCCGGCCGTTTCGACGCCCTCGGCAGTCGTTTTCACCCCGAGCGTGGCACCGAGCGACGCGATCATCCGCACCAATGCCATCGACTCCTCGTCATGATCCGCGCCGGAGACGAACGATCGATCGATCTTGATCTTGTCGAACGGAAACCGACGCAGATAGTTGATCGAGGAATACCCGGATCCGAAATCGTCGAGCGAGATTTGAATCCCAATCTCACGAAACTGATGCAGCATCCCGATCGTGAGATCATTCTCCGTGAGCAGCGCCGTTTCGGTGATTTCGAGTTCGAGTCGTTCCGGTGACAACCCGGTCTCGTGCAGCGCGTCGACCACGATCTCGACGAGCCGGTTGTCGAGTAGTTGAACGGTCGAGAGGTTCACCGCCACACGCGTGTGATCGTCCCAACGAGTTGCCTCGCGACAGGCCGTCCGTAAAACCCATTCGCCCAACGGCACGATCAATCCGGTCTGCTCGGCGAGCGGAATGAAACTGTCCGGCGGGATCATGCCCCGTTCCGGATGGAACCAACGAATCAACGCTTCGAAAGTCACGATTTCGTTGCGATTCACGTCCATGATCGGTTGATAATACATTTGAAACTCGCCTTCCTCGATCGCTCGACGTAAATCCGATTCGAGTTCACGACGGGCACGGACCTGAGCTTCCATGGCCGGTTCGAAATACCGCAGGACGCCACGCCCGTCGGTTCTCGCCCGACAAAGCGCCAAATCGGCATTCCGCAAAAGATCGTCTGCCGACCCACCATCGTACGGTGCCAACGCGCAACCGATACTGACGCCGATGTAAAGGGTCTGATGATTGATCACGAACGGACGCGACAAACAATCGATGATCCGATCGGCTAACGTTTGAGAGCCACTCGGCTGAGAGCCCTCCCAATGGATAATCGCGAACTCGTCGCCGCTGAGCCGACCGATCAAATCCGAGTGCTGAACCACCGAGCGCAATCGTTCGGACACCGCTTTGAGCACCTCGTCACCGGAAGAATGCCCGAGAACCTCGTTGACCGGTTTGAATCGATCGAGATTCAGAACCAACAGTGAGAACTCGCCGTCCCAACCGGTCTCGATCCGGTTTTGCAACGCGGCATGAAACGCCGAACGAGTGAGCAATCCGGTCAGAGCATCCTCCGCTACCAATCGCCGATCGGGATCGATCGGCCTCACCACGGGATTGGCCCAAGTCACGGTCGAGATTCCGTTCGTATTGGTGAGGGCAAAAGACATTTTGGTAGACGATGACTTGGGATTTGATCAACAAAAACTTCAACGCACCTTGCTATTTACGTTCCAAAACCGTGCCATGCTGAAAAATCACGACGTGGGTAGGTGAAAACTCAGGTTGTGAGAGAATCCCCTGTGACTCCGATCGGAATAACCCGAGCAAGTGTCTCCGACTTCACCCTCCCGGCGAAGACTGTTGCAGTACAAGCCGGACGCGCTAGCGAGGGCGGTCAACAGGTCACTCGCTCGCGGGCCGGGCTTGTATTCTTGCGTTACGATGACCATATCCGACTTTTGCAACAGTCTCCGGCGAAGCCGGGAGGGCCGGACGCGCCCTTCCAGTGTGGATCGGTGCGCCCGGCCCTTCCCGGCTTCGCTCGGGAGGGTGGAAGAAACCCTTGCCAATACAACACATTCAAGCCCCACGACCGAACGCTCACACCCAATAAAAAAGCCGCCCGGGTCAGAAACCCGGGCGGCGATCGTTCACAATCGAGAGATTGTTTTCGGACGGTTTACAGATTGCTCAGCAATTCGTCGATCGCGGCGGCGTACTCGGGATAGGTGGACGTGATGTCCGTGATGTCATCGACATCCGAGAACACGAAATCGTTCTTGCCGCCGAACAATTGAACATCGAAGCCGTTGGAGCGTGGATTCAATGTAAACCGATCCTGGCGAACGACGGCCGATTCGACATTGCCGTCGTTGACGACGACGAGCAACGCTTCGTCACGGTCCTCGTTGATCAGCAATTCGATGAAGTCGGCATCGCCAAAGTCGCGTCCGACAAACATCGCGTCCTGGATCAAAACTCCGCTCGCGTTTTGACTGAAGAAGACCGAAGAAATCTCGCCCGGAGTGATCGATGCCGGCAGCTCTTCGGTACCCGGCTGGGTCGAAACGACGTTGCGGCCAACGTTGATTGTGGTACCGAGACTTTGAATATCGAAATCTGCAACCGCAGTCGCACCACCGCCGGCACCGATGGTGACTGGAATCACACCGTCGACGCCCTCACCGGATACTTGCATTCCGGCGGGCAGGTTATAGACAATTTCGTAGTTCCCCGGCGGAACATCGTCGAACGTGTAGTTGCCTGACACGTCCGTCACTACCGTGGCGAGGGCCTGAGCCCCACCGACCGAACGCAGGTGGACGCGGACACCGGCGAGAGTCACCTCACCGGATTCATACGCACCAGAGCGAATCGGGTCGGCACCGTTGAGCACGACTTGGCTGATGTTGGAGACCGAGTCCAAATACAATTGTCCGCTGATCGACGAAGGCGCGAAGTCCTCAATCGTGATTTGCACCGTCGCCGTGTCCACTCCCCCCTGGCCATCGCTGAGCGTGTAGGTGAAGGAATCGTTGCCGGTCGCGCCGCTGTTCGGCGTGTACGTGATCACGTTGTTACTGTCGATACTGACGCTTCCCAGCGACGGGCCATCACCCGCAGCAACGCTCACGGTGATCGTGTCGTTTTCTCCCGCCGGGTTCGGCGTGTCGTTGGCGAGCACGTTGAGCGGAGTGGCAGTGTCCTTGATCACCGAGAACGAATCGTTGACGGCGATCGGATCATCATTGGTTGCCGTAATATTGATCGTGATCGTGTTGGTGCTGTTGCCCAACGCGTTCGTTGCCGTGTAGGTCAACGTGGTTTGACCGTTGGAATCGGCATTCGGGTCGTACGTCAACACACTGCCAGCAACCGTGGCGGTGCCACTGCCACCGGTCGGTTGAGTGATCGCGAAGGTCACGATTCCGGCTTGAGCATTGACGAGCGGACGCAGATCCAATGTCACGTTTGGTCCGTCCTCCACTGCCGTCAAACTGCCAGGACCGGCGACCGGTGCGAATACCACGTCGGTGATGTTGAGGTTAATCGTGCGAGTTTCCGAGAACGCGTTACTCGGATCCGTGACACGGACCTGAATCGAATCGGCACCGAGTTCGTCGGTATTGGTTTGGTATCGGACCAATCCGCCGTTGACCGTCGCGATACCCTTGGTGCCCTGGCTGACGATTTCGACAGTCATCGCATCGCCGTCGGGATCGCTCGCTTCGGCGAGGACGTCGATATCGACGAACGAGTTCTCTTGCAAGCTTTGGTCCGCAATGGCTCCGAGGATCGGGGCATCGTTGACCGGGTTGACGGTGAACGTGATCGTGCCGTCGTCGGAACCGTTTAAGCCCGTCGCCCGATAGACGACTTCAACGTTGGAACCGGTCTCATCGGCTCCCAATGTGAACAACAAATTGTTGCCGCTGATCGAAGCGGTACCAACGCTGCCCTGGGTCACGATGGAGTAGTTCACCGTGTCGTTGCCTTCGATTGTCGTCAATGCGGCCAAATCCACTGTGATGGTTTGAACGCCCTCGTCCACGGCTGGCCGAGTCGAGTTTTGGGCAATCGGGGGGTCCTGAATGTCGAGCACGTTGATGCTAATCGAACCGTTATCCGAGACTGCACCATCAGCGTCGGTGACGCGGTACTGGAAACTGAATCCGCCCTGAGCGGCAGTTCCCGTCGAATTGACCACAATTAGGTTGTTAACGACGGCAACCGTACCGAGATTCGATGAAAAACCGGGAGCAAGGGTGACGATGAGATTCTGCGTCGCGGTCTCGACATCCGACGGAGCGGTTTGACCGCCACCGGGTTGCAGGACATTGATCGTTCGCGTGGCCCGCTCGTTGACGGTGAAATCCAGATTCGGGGCGATCGGTCGATCGTTGACCGGATCAATGTTGACCGTGATGATGCCGGTGTCGCTGCCCAGATCATTGTTCGCGGTGTACGTGATCAACACCTGACCGTTGGCGTTTTGAACAGGCGTGTAGAAGATCTGGTCGCCATCGATGCGAACGATTCCGCTTGCTGCGGTGGCGGCGGAGAGGACAATGTCGCTACTGCCCGTGTTCACGACGATCAAGTTATCAGCACCTAAATCGGCAACCAACACTTCGCTAGTCGTGACGCCACCGTTGTCTTCTTGAATGCCGATGGTTTTGTTACCGGCCGAGATGCCGACGGAGTTGTTGACAACATCGAGCGTGACATTCGCGGTGCTGAAGAGTCCACCGGTGTCCGTGATCGTGTACGAGAACGTGTCGGTGCCCGATGCGATTCCCGGAGTCGGAGTGTAGCGGATTTGGTCACCGACGATTTCGATCGAACCTCGCGTCGGCGCCGTCGGCCCCGCCGTGATCGTTAATTCGCTCAGCGGTTCGGTGTTGTTACCGCCGGCATCGTCGTTGGCAAGCACCAAGATCAACACGGAACTACCAACGTCGACCGAGAAACCCGAATCGTCATTGGCAACCGGTGCGTCATTGACGGCGCTCACGGTGACCGTCACTTGTCCGGTCGCAGTCCCGTCCGTCGCAGTCGTTGCGGTGTACGAGATGACTTCGGTGCCGAACTGGTTCACACCGGGAGTGAACGAGAACAAACCGGTAGCACTGATGGTGGCGGTACCGAGCGCCCCCTGGGTCGGGATCGCGTAGGTCGGCGTCTCACCCGAGGCTGCGACCACGGTCGTTTGCACCGTCGTCGCGGTTAATTCGCCTTCGGCGAGCGTCGGCAGAGTGACGTTGGAGGCGGTGATGCCGGTGGCCGCGCCCGTGACAGTGAGCTGGAACTCGGAGTTTTCGTCCAAACGAATCCGGTTCAACGGCACCGTCTCCTTGCCGTTGTCGGTGCCATAAACCAAAACCCCTTCGAAACCGTCGCGTGGTTCGACTTTCTCCAATCGGATGCCCACGTTGGTTGCTGGCTTGACGGCGCGGACGGGGATGCTGAACGCGTCGTAGGATACCGTGCTGTCGAACGGGCTGACCAATGTGGTCAGGTTTCCGACAGGTCCGAGGGTCCCGACCTCATCGAAAATGTCGGTGCCGTTGATGCCGGTGTCGAACGAGCCGATGTTCCGGTTTTGGCCATAAATCAACGGACCTTGACCGTTGTTGGCACTCGCGTTGCTAGGGTGATTCCGCATGAACGTTTCATAGCGACCGACGAGCGTGTTCGGGTTGAACGGGCCATTCTCGTCGTACTCGCCGTTGGTCTGGCGGACGTTCTCTTCGATCCTCACCGTATTGGTTTGGACAACGCCATCGATCGTCAAGACCGTTTGAAGACGGGGAACGTCTATACCAATCAAATCGTCTGAATTGTACTGGATTCGGATTTCGTAAGGACTCGTTGTCGAAGTTGTCCCGGCGGTCACCCGGACGTCAGCGGGGGTGATATTCAATTCGCCTACGCCACTGGTCAAATCCTCGACCACTCGCTGCGAGATGAAATTGCTGACCGCGATGTCATTGGCACCCAAGAATTCGGTAATGGAGACCTGCACGAAATCGGAAGGGTCGTTTTGGTAGAAGAATCGAATGGTTCCGCCGGGTGGCGTGTTATTATTCGCCTCGCCGAGGATCGCTCGGTCAAGACTGAACCCTTGGATTTCACCGACCGCCGGTTCGAGCACACCGGATTGCCCCACGACGACATCCGTCACCGCCTGGAAAACACCGAACGCGTTACGTCCACGGTTGTCTTGAACGGCCACCTCCAATTTAAAAATGTCGCCTTCGTCCACCGTGTAACGGACGCCCGATCCGCCGGTGGCGGTGGTGTAGGTGCCGATCTCGGCAAGCTCACTATTATCGAGATTCCGTGGCGTGATCTCGAACCGGACGTCGAACTCCTCTTCGCCCTCACCGCCGTTGAGCCGATTGATCACCTGCAACGCATCGAGCGCCGTCACCGCATGATCCCCGTTGACATCGACGAATCCGACGTACTGAACACTCTCGCCGAGATCCCCTCCAGCGCTCTCACCCTCGGGGTTCTGGTTCATGAAGTTGATGACTCGCAACGCATCGAGCGCCGTCACCTGACCATTATTATCGACATCATATTTGTTCCAATAATTATGGGCCACCGCATAATTATCGACGTCGGTGTAGTCGTCGGCGGGGGCCACCGGATCGGTCCCAACATCCATCGCAAAGAGTTGCCGCTTTTCGAGCGTCTCACTCAGTAATCGACGTTTGTTGGACAGGGGGCCACGCGACCGGTCTTCGCTGGCTCGGCGTGACTTCGTCGGCTTCACGCGGCGAAGGAGGTGACGCAGATTCTTCATCTGTTTTCTCGGCAATACGGTGTGATGGGCTTAGTCGATGAGGGGGATCAGTGGCGATTCTTACCAGGCGGATTCGCTCGTTCGTCGCCGACGAGGGGCGAAAACGCACTCGCAAAACACGCCCCGCACTCGCGTTTACGGACACTGGCAACAGCCTAATCCGAAATCCTAACGTGGGTGCAAAAATCTGAATAGCAACGCTATCTTACCTAGACCACCCGAGTTATCAACGTTTCAAAGGCACCAATAGGCAGAAAGATGGCAGCAGTGCCGGTTGGACGGATTATTCCGAGAGAAAGTTCCAGAAAAGATCAAGGTTTCTCGATGAAAAACCGAAGCGAACCCTCGCTTCGTTGGAACGCCTGCCAGACTCGCTAAACGCGGACTTGGCTGCTCGCTTTTCACTACCGCTGCGAATTCAAGGCCCGGACCAGGTTTGGTAATCGTGGGGGCTCGCACTCCTTACCAACCTGCCGGTCGGCTCAAAAGCTCCATCTTCGCGGAAATGGACCTTGTCCAGCTTTTGTTCTAGAGGCCAACGGCGTTCATCCACGTAGCCTTCTCCCCAACACCCAGATCGCCCACTTTCGCCGGGCTTGTCCTGGCCCGGGTTGTGTTGTGGAACGCCGTTGACGTAAAAAACGAATCATCTTCGATGACAAAACTTGACACCAAGTTTGTTCGCAAGAATCCATGTCAACTTCAAAGATTGAACAGACCGGGGGAAGGCACAGTGTGTACTCTCCTCCGTGTCGGGCTTGCGAACTTAACCCGAGCCAATGAAAACGTCACTCGTCGAAATTCCGTGGCGCTTCGATCGGGGTTTCGATGATTTCAGCGATCTTGCCGTTCTTTTGCAATTCGATGCCGCGTCCACCTCGGGATGTCGTGCGGTATTTTGCCGTCGAGATGGTTTTCTTCGCACCGCGATTGGTCACGATCGTCAACAGGTCACGATCGCCGGTCGACGGTTTGAATCCGAGCAACCGGTCCGTCGCGGCGAGTTTCATTAACAAAACACCTTTGCCTGCACCGGAGAGATAATTGATTTCGTCGACCGGGCACACCATCGCACGGGCATCGGCGGAAACGGCGAGCAGGGTTTCGGTCCCGTGGATCGAAACGACATCGACAATTGAGGCTCCCGGTTTGACCCGAGCGTAGCGACGTCCGGCGCGCGTCGACGGTTCGGCGAACGATTGCAAACCGAAGCGGAGTGAGTACCCGTCGCTCGAAGCGGCCAACGCGTGCGTCTCGGGGTAGTACGTGCCCTTGGGATCCTCGGTGATGTTGCCGACGATTCGCGGGTCCATCGAGATGACTGCGATGATGCGTTCGCCGTCTTTCAATTTGAACAGTTTTTGAATCGGTTCGCCGTGCCCGGTCGAGGCTGGCAGGTCTTGCATCCGAGCGGTGTAACAAACGCCAGTCGAACTGAAGAACGCGATCGTTTCACGCGTGTTGCCCGCGACACAAGCGAGCACTTTGTCGCCCTGACGCAATCGGCTCTTCGACGGATCGGCGATCAGTTTTTGACGTTTCACCCATCCGTCAACGGTAACGAGAACGTGGCAGTTCTCGGCGATGATGAAATCCTCTTCGGTGTACTCGACCTCCTCGGTCGGCACGATGATCTTGCTACGACGGCGGCCGAGTTTGTCGCTGCCGTAATCACTGACGAGCGAGTTGATCTCTTCGCGGATGATGTTCCAGCGGCCCGAGGAGAGGTAATCGTTGCGGTCGTCGGCGAGCAGTTTTTCGATCTCCGTGACGCGTTTGCGTTTGGCTTTGAGTTCGTCGAGGATCAGGTTGATTTCGAGTCGCGCGAGCCGATACAGTTTCAGTTCCAAAATCGCGTCGGTTTGTTCGGCATCGAGGCCGCCTTTTTCCGCCGGGAACTTCTTCATGATCTTGTCCGCCGCATCGGCTTTGCCGTCACTGCTGCGGATGATTTTGATGATCATGTCGAGGGCGTCGAAGATCAGTGCCAAACCTTCGAGAATGTGAATCCGCCGCAACAACGAGTTCAACTCGTTGGTCAATCGGGCGGTCAACACATCCAATCGGAACTGCAGGAAGTACCACAAAATCTCCTTCAGACTGAGTCGTTGCGGGGCACCGACCTCGGGGTTCTCCGTGGGGATCAGACAGGTCAGGTTGACGTTGAAATTGGTTTGCAGCGGGGTGTGTTTGTAGAGGAACGCGAGCACCTTTTCCGGGTCCGCGTCTTTCTTGAGTAACAAATCCACACGGATGTCTTCGCTCGACAGGTCGCGGACCTCTTCGACGAGCGGCAGTTTGTTGGCGTAGACGAGTTCGGTGATCCGCTCGACCATGACGGCTTTGTTGACGCCGTAGGGGATCTCGGTGATCCGCAGGACCGCGCCTGTTTTCGTTTGTTCGGCGATTTCTCCGACGCCGCGGAGTTTGATCGTGCCGGTACCGTTAGCGTAGATGTCGCGGAGCTCTTCTTTGGTGTTGACGATCAAACCGCCGGTGGGGAAATCCGGTCCTTGGATCGCGTCGCCAGCAACGAGTTGGTAATCCTTGATCTCGGGGTCACTCAACAATTTCAGCAGCGCGTTGCAGACCTCTTTCAAATTATGCGGCGGGATGTTGGTCGCCATGCCGACGGCGATCCCGGTGGCCCCGTTGACGAGCATGTTGGGAACGCGGGAGGGCAGCACGACGGGTTCTTCTCGGGTGCCGTCGTAGTTCGGTTTGAACGCGACGGTTCGGGTCGAGAGATCCGCGAGCACTTCTGAGGCGATCGGCATCATCCGGCACTCGGTGTAACGCATCGCCGCGGCGTTGTCGCCGTCGATGCTGCCGAAGTTGCCACTGCCGTCGATCATCGGCATCCGCAACGAGAACCACTGGCTCATCCGGACGAGGGCCTCGTAGATCGAGCTGTCGCCGTGCGGGTGGTAATTGCCCATCACGTCGCCGACGACTTTTGCACACTTGCGATGTTTGGCCGTCGAATCGAGCCGCTGTCGGAACATCGTGTAAAGGATGCGGCGTTGGACGGGTTTGAGTCCGTCGCGGACGTCCGGCAGGGCGCGGGACGTGATCACCGAGAGCGAGTAGTTCAGGTACCGGTCCTGGGCCGCCATCCGCAGTGGGATGTTCTCGATCTCGCGAAACAGTGACTCGTCCACCGCACCTCGTTTGGATTTGGAGTCGGTCGAGCCGTTTCGAGATGAGGATGAACGCCGTTTTGCCACGCCTGGTGGTTCCTGTCGAGTTGGATTGGTCTGAAAAAACTGGGCTTCTGGGAAACAATCTGGGGGTTATAGCGACCTTTTGCCCGGTAGCGAAACCCTAACGGTTCCGTCATTTTCGTGGGAAGAGACGATTATGCCTAAAGACACGGTCGTGGCGCAAACGGCACTCGGTTTGATCCTTCACCCGTGGTGCGACCGAAACCACCGGTAGGAATTTTAATTTTGGACGTCGTTCAAGGGGGAACGCGCAGATGAAGCGAACAAACAACCGAGCCGTGGCGACGGGCCAAACTCGCAAACAACGTTATTGCAAAGCCGCACTGGCCCTGACCGTGTCGGCCCTGACCGCATCGGCATCGTGGGTCGCTGGCGGATCGAACGCCCACGCCTTCGGCGGGTACGGCGAGCGGATCATCAGTTCCCAAGTCGTCAGTGACGTGGCCGTGGGCAACTCGCACGAAGGTGGGGAATCGCACGGCGGTGACACCGGCGGCGGTTGCGCCAACGGTGACTGCGGCGGTGCGGGAGCCGGTTCCGGAGCGGGTGGGGGCGGTGGAGCGGGCGGATACCAGGCCCGCGAATACGGCCAACCCGACCTGTTCTACAATTTCTACACCCAAGGCGGGGCTAATTCGGCCAACGCCCAAATGTACACGTCGCCCGTGCCGGTGCCGCCCCATGTCGGACAAACGTTCTTAACGTACCAACCGTTTCACCCGCACGAGATGCTTTACAAGCACACCGACAAATTTCACAATTACTATGACGGGGGCCGTGGAATGAACCGGACGCGAGTTCAATACTCGTATCCGCCAGTCAAAACCGCGGTCAGCAATTTCTATTGGAACGTGCTGCGAATTCCTCGCTAATCGAGAACGAAAAAATGTTCCGATCGATTAGCCGATTTTCCACTCACGGTCTGTTGATTGATTCTTTTTCACGAAAACAAAGTGGCAATGATAACCCGACACGTCAGCGAGAGATGCAGCCCAATCCCTCGCTAACGTGTCGGGCTGCTAAATCAGCAGACCGTCCGCGGTTCTCAATCCATTCTAAAAGGAAACCCTGTCATGATTCGAAAAACTCTTCTGTGCCTCGCGGCCATCGCAGCCGTCACGGCGACCTCGGCGGTTTCGCCAACTTCGTCGACGGCCAACGCCAGCGACATCTACGGGATGACGCACGTCTGGAACCTGAACTACGCCCAAACGCGGCCGTGGCACGGGAACCATTACTACGCCCCGTACGGCCAACCGACCGCCCTGGTCGTCCCGCCGACGGTCAGTATGCGTCAATCCTACGGATGGGGCGTCAGCCAAAACTTGATGTACCCGGTCCACCATCAATTCGGTCGCAACGCATCACGCCCCGGCGCGGCGGCTCGCGGGCAATTCCAACCGACCCCGAATTGGCCCAGCCACACCGACCAGTACGGCGTCTCTTACGTCCGCGGTCCTTGGTAAAAACAAGTTGGAATCGGTCTGGCAGGATGATGATGGGGCAGGATGATGATGGGGCAGGATGATGATGGGGCAGGATGATTTGGAAGGACCGAGGTGCTCGGTTTTTAATCATTCTGCCCGTTAATTTTCTTGCCCTTTTTCACCCATCACCGAGCCCGACCGGATTTTCGGTCTTTCTGACGGTTTCAGCCCGACCTGAACGCTTGCATCGTACTAGGTTTCATTGCAGCAATTTCTCAGGTCTACCGTGCGCCGACCGAATTATTGCCGATAAAACGTTCGTACGCGATTCGTTTCGTCAAGCGAACGTTCACGCCCGTCACCGCCTTTTTAGTACGACGCCCCATGGGTCGCCTTCAATCCTCGATCGGACTCGTCACCGGCACCGACATTGTCGGTACGGTGGATAAGCTGATCAGCCTGAGCGGTCGGCCGCGCGACCGTTTGGTCAACAAAGGCGTCGAGATCCAAGGCCAACAGCAACAGATCGCTTCGCTCACCGCGACGGTGATCGGTGTGCAACTCGCCGGCGACTCGCTCGGCAGTGCCTCGTTGTTTCGCAGTAAAAGTGCGAGTTCGTCCAACACCGAGGCTCTTTCGGTCGCCACGTCGGAAAACGCTGTCGAAGGCGATTACACCGTCCGCACGTTGCAAACCGCCGCTACCCACAGCATCCAATCCGCCCAACGGTTCGACAAAACCGACGAAGCACTCGGGCTGTCCGGAAAAATCACAATCTCGCCGAGCGGATTCGTTGACGAAAAAGTCGCGTTGTCCTCGCTCAACGACGGGCTCGGAGTCCAAGCCGGGAAGATTCGTTTGACCGACCGATCCGGCGAAACCGCCGAGGTCGACCTGACGAACGTCCGCACCATCGACGATGTCCTGACCGCCATCAACGACGCCGGCGTGGACATCCAAGCGACGACGAGCAACGGCAAAATACGCCTGATCGATCAAACCGGCAGTACCGACTCGAACCTCAAAGTCGAACAGCTCGGCACGGCCGAAACCGCCGCCGACCTCGGATTGTGGGGGATCGACGAAGCCGCCTCGTCGGTCGATGGAAAAACGATCGACCTCCCCGAGGGAACCACCTCGCTCCGCGGAGCCGCACTCGGACAACTCGGTGGCGGTACGGGGCTCGGAACACTCACCAATTTCGATATCGAATTGTCCGATGGAACCACCGCCAGCATCGACGTCTCCGAAGCCGGTTCGCTCGGCGAGGTCGTCGACGCGATCAACGCTAGCGGCATGGAACTGATCGCCCGCATCAATGACGCCGGCAACGGCATCCGACTCCGCGACGTCTCCGCCGGCACCGGTTCGTTCACCGTCAGCAGCGCCGACGACACCGCCGCGAATCTCGGCGTCGCATCGACGACGGACAACGACGTCATCGAAGGTGCCGATTTGAATCTGCAATCGGTCACGCTCGAATCCAAACTCGCTGATTTGAACCAAGGCAAAGGCATCGGTCGAGGCAGTTTCACGATCGTCGATTCGGACGGCAATACCGGAGCGATCAACATCGTCGCCGACGAAATCGAAACGATCGGCGACCTCGTCGATAGAGTCAACGGACTCAGTATCAACGTCACCGCGGCGCTGAACGAAGCCGGTGACGGGATCGTGATCAACGACGACGCCGCTGGCACCGGATCGCTCAAAATCACCGACACCGGGACCGGCAGAGCCGCCGCCAATCTCGGTATCGCTGGCACGGCGACCTCGACGGGCAATTCGTCGATCTCCGGCAGCGACGCGACCACGATCCAAATTACCGCCGAAGACACGCTCGATTCGATCGTCGAAAAGATCAACGAAACCGGACGTTACGCCGACGCCACGGTGATCACCAACGACGACGGCACGTTTTCGCTGCAAATCCGAGCCAACAAAGGCGGCGCTGCCGGACGCATCGGAATCAACACCGAGGACCTCGAATTGAACCTGCGGACGGCTTCCAAGGGCCAAGACGCTGTCATCTCGATCGCCTCATCGAGCGGCAACACGCGGTTCCTTAACTCCAGCGACGGGGTGTTCGAAGACTCCGTTTCCGGACTCGACATGACGTTGAAAGAACTGTCGAGTGACCCGATCACAATCAACGTCGACGAAGACCCGTCCAAAGCCGTCACGGCGATCCGACGGTTCGCTGACCAGTTCAACAAACTTGTCGACAAGATCAGCGAAGTGACTTTCTTTGACGCTGAGAAAAATGAAGTCGGATTGTTGTTCGGTTCAACCGAAACATTGCGAATCCAAAACGGTTACGCGCGCCTGTTGTCGGGGAATCTTTCCGGTCGAGGTGAGTTTCGATCGCTCGCACAAATCGGTGTACGTTTGGGCGAAAACGGCAAACTAAAAGTCGACGAGAAAAAACTCGAAAACGCGTTGGCGACCAACGCCGCCGACGTCGAGCAATTCTTCAACCGCAAAGACCCGATCACCGACGAGAACATCGGCATGGTCGGCCAACTCAGCTCGCTGGCCGATCGTTTCGCCGGTACCGACGGCGGCATGTTAATTAACAAAACGATGACCCTCGGCTCGCAACTCGAACGCAACGGCGAACGCGTCGATTCGATGAACCAACGACTCGAAGCCCAACGCGAACGATTACTTCAAAATTACTACGCGATGGAACAGGCGATCTCGAAGATCCAGTCCAACTCGCAGTACGCATCCAACATCAGCTACCTCGGGTTCCCATAGTGCAGGCGGCCAGCCTACGCATGCGTTAACCGGTCTTACGATCCCTTCTTCGACCGAATTTCGTCTCCCACCAACACCCGCCGGCGACGAGACAAATCAAAGAACAACCAACCCGTCAAACCCATCGCCGCCAGTGCACTTTGCGGTGTCCAGCACAAAAAAACACCCATCAGGACTTGGTCGAACGGCATCCCGATGGCCAACCTGACCCCGATCGCCGCTCCGATCAGCGATAACGAAAGTGGCACGATGATTTTGACGCGTTGTTGCCACGTTAGCCGTTGCGGCAACATCACAATCAAAACGAGCGAGAGTGGCCCGAGGAGAAAAATCGCCACCAACGTTTCCGGTCGCGCCGCAAACCGACTCGCCAACATCGAGACCACCGCCGCGATCGTCGTCGCGATCATCAATCCCATGATGCTGAACTGGATCGGCGCCGCAGCATCGCGTCCTGGTTCGTCTTCGCCACCGTCGCCCGCCCCCCAACCTCCCGCTGGCATCAAACCCTCGACGAGGATCGCGTTGAGACTGCGGTGACGCCGGGCCAGCATCCAACCGACGAAACTGCCGACCACGGTCGCGAACAGCACGTTGAGCAACAGTCGCGGGTAGTCCACGAACATACCGCCGTAGGCATTACCGCCTTCCCAAATTTTCCAAGGGAACCCGATCGACTCCTCCGGACTCTGCCGGGCACCGACGAGGGAACCCCACGTCGAGGAACGAACGAAATAAGACGCCGCGTTCAAGCTCGCGACGATCAACCCACCGGCCGCCAAACCGCGCAGAAACCAACGCGCCGGCGACGCCTCGATCTCATCTCGGTTCGGATGATGTTGATTCATGAATCTGCATCCCGCAAAAAAAAAGCCATTGAGAGCGAACTCTCAATGGCCTCGAAGCGGATGGGGTGGGATTCGAACCCACGGTAGAGTTACCCCTACGCTAGTTTTCAAGACTAGAGCCTTCGTCCACTCGGCCACCCATCCGAACTTGGTTTCCTTTATACGCAAAAGAAGACTTCACCGTCCCAATCGAAATCGGGGTGAGATCTCCAAACCCCCTTTTGATACCTTTTTGAGAGTTGAAACTGAGTCGGAACATTGACTGAGTCTACGCCAAAAAAGCCGAAACGCAAAGTCCCATTGTCGATTCGATATCGATCCGTTTTTTGATGCCAGCTCCCGAGCCAAGCAGAAACAGTGGCAAATGTAAGGGCGGTGCTGTCGGTCCGTTGACTGCCGCAGCAAGATTGAATGTAATCCGACAAAATAGAACCGGATATATTGTCGTCTTTACTGCATGATAGTACGATGAATTATGCGCAAATTCGGATTTGAGACGGATGTTTCATTGCAAAACAGGTGTTTGAATGCCCAAGAGAAACCCACTGGCTGATTACCCTCACCTTGAGTTCAAGCCGTGCTGGCAGCTAACCACCAACACTGCCAAGAATCTAGGTAGGTGCGCGGCATACATCGAAGCGTTGTCGCGTTTGCCCATCCCGCCGGATGCACAACGAGAGCTTCGATCGGTTGCGTTCGAACGGGGAGCCCAGGCCACAACCCGGATCGAAGGAAATACACTTACCGACACGGAGTTTCAGCAATTGCTTGCAGGAAAAGAACTACCTGCCAGCCGTCAATACCAAGCGAGGGAAGTCAAAAACGCGCTTGATGCGATGAATGACATTTGGGGTAAGATCATAACCGACGGCGATCGTGCCTTGATTACACCTCAACTTCTTTGCGATTGGAACCGAACGATTGGTAAAGAGCTTGGTCCGCTTTACGATGGGATTCCAGGACGATTCAGAAGCGACCGCAGGCACGTTGGTCGATACCTGGCGCCCCCTCCTGAGGACGTTCTCCAATTCGTCGAGGAACTATGTGAATGGCTGCGAAAGCACTTCCAATTCGGTCACCAGAGTTTGTCTATCGAGGATGCGATCATCCAAGCCATCGTTTCCCACGTTTACTTTGAGTGGATACACCCTTTCGCCGATGGAAACGGACGAACGGGACGCCTTCTCGAATTTTACGTACTGCTTCGCGCTGGCTTTCCCGACATCACTGTCCACGTTCTTGCAAATCACTACAACCAATCTCGCGATGAATACACCTCGCATTTTGACAACGCCAGAAACAAACGCAGCCTAACTGAATTCATTGACTATGCGGTCCAAGGGTTAAGCGACGGGCTCGCGGCAACTTTGCAAACAGTTCAGGTGGAGACTTTCAAAATCGCCTGGGAGTCTCATGTGTACCGAGTTTTCGATGGGTACACCGACTACAAAAAGAAACCGGTCTTCAAAAGAAGACGAGCACTCGCGTTAGCAATGCCAATCAGTGACTCTTTCACAGCGTTTCAATTGGTCAGAAGCTCCGATTTTCTAACTTCCGAGTACATGAACCACGACAAACGGATGCTTAATAACGACCTTCAGATCCTACTTGAATTAGAATTGATGACACACTTCGGTGAACCAGCAAATGAGAATTTCAAAGCAAATACGGCACCAATGCTCTCAGGTCATTTTAGTAGCCGGGTAGCGGGAGTGTTGCCCGGCGACACTGACACGTTTGCGTAGAAATCCAAAAGTTCAAATTCGATTGCTGACGTGGTAGTTACGCAGTTGTCTCACCGGTTGGGACACGCCCGGCGGAGGAGGGTTACCTGCGCGTTGCCGCAGAGAGGACGCTGTCCCAGTCGCCGTTGAGCAACGTCCTTGGAGCCAAGAAAAAATGCTTCACAAGGACAATTCGATCAAAAGCGAGGCTTTTAAGCAGTCCACGCCCATCCGGTACGCGAAGCGTCGAGATCGACGCGTTCGCCTACGCGGACGGATTTCTTAGACAAGCCCTGGGAACCTATTCGGTTTCCTTGCCGAACATCATCATCATCATTGATCCGCCGCCCTGTTTGCTGCCGTAGGTGTAACCGGCTTCGAGGGCGCGGGTGATCCGCTCTTGGCACTCGCTCAGGTGAGCGAGTGTGTAGGCGTCTAATTTGCCTTCGCATTTTTTCAGCGTCGATTCCATGTTCGCGGCCAGCATTCGCAATTCCATCCGAGCCAGCGTGCTGAACGGGCTGTATGCGGCCGTTCCAGGCGAGTCCTCCAGGATCAAATCGACGAGCCGTTGCAAGTGCTCGCGTTGCAGGTTGCGACGCAGCGACGTGATCATCGGTCGGCGATCATTACGGTCTTCCGGGCAGGGGGCATCGAGTTCGTTCCAAACTTCCTTGGTGATCGTCGATAGTAACTCCGGCAACGTCAACGCGTCTTGATCGGCAGGCAATCGCAACTCGTTGTCGTAAACTCGGCGAAGCGTCGTCGGGTTCATCAACAACGTCAACGCCGACGCTTGCATGTCGAGCACACGGTCGTGGATCGGCCAGGTGGCTTCATCGACCATTCCCGAATGGGAGCCGCCGTCGAGCCATTTGTCCGCACCGAATCGTTCGAGAATTTCCGGTTTCAGACCATAAGCTTCGTCTCTGAAACTTGTTTCGATCACAAATTTCAACGCATCACGTTGATCCTTCGCTGGCACGACCTGAACGGGAACCCGGTCACCCGGGTCGCCTTTCTTGTCGCGATTGACGAACGCACTGCCGACCCAGTTGGCCATCATGCTGACCGATCTCATTTGCAATCCGAGTGTCAATTCATAACCACGTCGAGCTTTGGCCCAACTGTCGCCGTCCTTAACAAATTTCTCGATCAAGCGATCCCGATACAATTTGATCAGTTTGGCTTGCTCGGTCGTGTACGTCAGTGGATCTTTGCCGAAATCATAACGACGGGCGTAGGGATCCGGACCGCTGGTGTCTTCGTCCGTTGCGTATTGCAGTTCCGGTTCGGCGCATCGCTTGAGAATTTTATCCAGATCGGAATCGGTCATCGTGTAACCGTATTCGATCGCCCAATAATCGTAGGGACCGATGTCAATCATCGCGAAATCGCCTTGGACGTCACCGGCTTCGTAGCGGTAATTGATCGGGGTGTAATCCATCACCGAGGCGGTGAACGGTTTCTTTCCCTTGACCGCTTCGCTGTTGATCTCGTCGATCGTCATCAGTGCGGACGCTTTGAAATTGTGGCGTAGTCCGAGCGTGTGTCCGACTTCGTGAGCGACGAGGTCGGCGAGTAGTGGACCGATGAACCATTCGGGCATGCCGTCGAGAAGTTCTTCTTTTTCCTCTTCCGCAGATTCGTCTTTCTTCTCGTCCGAGTCTTCGGATTTCTCATCGTCCTTCTTCTCATCGTCTTGTTCCCCGTCGTCCTTCTCTTCATCTTTTTCTTTTTCGTCGCCGTCGTTCTCTTTGTCCATTTTGTCCTCGGATGGATCGCCGTCCGTTTTCGCTGCTTCCGCAGCGGCTTTCTCTTTCTTCTTCTTATTCTTTTTCTTCTCAGCTTCGGCATCTTTTTCGGCTTCGAGATCCGCGTGCAGGGTCAACGCCCAATTCATGCGTGCCATCGCGAGGTCCATGCTGCGACCGCTGGCGGCCATGCAGAGCCCGTTCTTCTGGCTGAGGTGTCCGATCAAACCATCGAACTCGTCATCGCCGATCATCGACGGATCGGCTTGTGCCATTTTGAAACCGGCCATCGGCTGGGCAGCTTGTCGGGCGTACTTCGCACGCAGCGAATGCACATTTTCGGGTGCCCCCATGCGAACGCGGGGGTCCCAATTTGGACGGGTTCCCAACCACGCGAGTGTTTCGGCGCTAACGCCTTCCATCGCCAGCTTCGGCATCAGGTCGGTGTAGTTGAAATTGAAGTGGCGAATCCAACCGTCGGTCAGGATGATGTCGGCGTCGAGGATTTCGCCCGTCTCAGGATGCACGCGACTGGGGCCGATCGCGGTCCCGATGTCGTTGTTGAGCCAACGGACGAAGTTATAACGGACGTCCTCAGGATCTTTCTCCATGTGAACTTTGCTGACCGCGTCCTGGTACTCGATCACGATCGCGTCGACGATGCCGACTTTCTCGAACGCTTTATTCCAGTAATCGATGCCGGCTTTGATCCAGCGGCGATAGCGGACCGGAGCGGTGTGCTCGACGTAGAACCGGATCGGCTCTTTCGGCGGGCTGAGTTTCAGTTTCGGATCGCGTTTTTCCAAACGCCAACGGTTGATGTACCGAGTCCGTGTGTCATCGTCCTCGTACTTACTCAGGTCCGAGAAAGAGGTCGTGAAGTAACCGATTCGCTCGTCAGCAACACGGGGTTTGAATCCGGACGAACTGCTCGGCACTTCGCTGAACGAGTAGTGCAGGGTTTGCAGTTTGCCGCCGTTGCCGACGATTTCGAATGCGAGTTCGACGTTCGCGGGGAACACCTTACAGGCCTCAATACTGAACAAACGTGGATTGGTAACGCGTACGGAACCACCGAAGAACTGGGTGGCGTTGTTAACCAAAAGGCTGTCCAGATCGATCACCGGACCGCCTTGGGGCCCGATCGCCAAAATCGGCATGTCCATTAAAACGCGGTCGGTGAACAATCGTTTGACCGAGGCCTTGGATTCGGCGTCTCCGGTCGCTCGCACCTCGAGGTTGGGGGCGATTAACGCGATGCGGTCGTTGTATTGCCGCCACTGGACGACCCAGTCGCCTGATTGCAAACCGGCGTAACGGTCACCGCTGCTAAGTGTGAGCGCGATGAAATAGCTCTTGCCTTTAAAATTTTTCGGCAATTCGCCGATCACGGAGCCGTCTTTATCGCGTTTCCAGACGTTGAACAAACCTTTGTCGCTGCCCTGATCGGAAACAGCGACCTGTTTGAAGCCTTCGGAGACTTTCGAGAATTCGGGAAGCGTATCGTCTGCCGAAGCAGAAGTCGCCGGGGCGAGGGCCGCGATGGGCACCGCGAGGGCGAAAAAAGCAGGGAGTGCGAGCAGAGTAATTAGTCGCTGGCGGATTCGGGTCATACCAAATATCCAAGAGATCCTAGGAGGGCGGGATAGCAAAGGCGGGGATTCGACGACATAGTTTACGTCATGGCCAAGCTAGTTGGGTCACTTTGCCTTCGCGATTTCACCTGTTTTATCCGATATATTTGAGATAACCCCCTCAACCGCACAATTCGGTTAGACGCTTGGCCCCGGTTCGCGGTTCTGAATACTCAAATCCGCTTCCCCGTCGTCGCCGGTGTAAGTCAACACGCTGTGGACGTCGTAGGGTTCCATCCGAGCCTGGCCGCCGAGCGATTCCAGGTGGATCAAGAACGAGCAACCGACAATCTTCGCATCGCATTTCTCGAGCAATCGCAAACAAGCCTCGATCGTGCCGCCGGTGGCGAGCAGATCGTCGACGATCAACACCCGCTGCCCCGGGCGAATTCCGTCGACGTGAATCTGCAATTCGTCGGTGCCGTATTCGAGTTGGTAGGCGAACGAGTGCAGGTCGAAGGGCAGTTTTCCTGGTTTGCGAATCGGCACGAACCCGGCACCGAGTTTCATCGCCAACGGCGTGCCGAAGATGAACCCTCGGGCCTCGGCCGCCGCCACAATATCCACCTGCATGTCCAAAAATGGAGCCGCCATTCGCTCAACGGCGTTGTTAAGCGCCTCCGAATTGGCCAACATTGGCGTGATGTCGCGGAACAAAATGCCCGGTTTCGGGTAGTCGGGAATCTCGCGTACAAACGATCGCAGGTCCGTCATCAAATTCGTCTTTCGGGGTTTCGCGAAAAAGGGGTGAGTTCATGCCGGCTCGATCGGCGGTCGAGGGATTACTCCTGCGTCACTCGTACCGTCGTCATCGTGTCGCCTTTTTCGATCGAATCGATCACGTCTTGGCCTTCGATCACTTTGCCGAACACGCTGTGCCGATCATCGAGGTGCGGCGTGGCGCAGTGCGTGATGAAGAACTGCGACCCGTTGGAGTTCGGTCCGGAGTTGGCCATCGACAACACGCCGGGCCCGTCGTGACGCAGGTCCGGGTGGAATTCGTCTTCGAATTGGTACCCCGGGCCACCCGTTCCGGTGCCTTGGGGGCAACCGCCTTGGACCATGAAGTCCGCGATCACGCGGTGAAATTTCAAACCGTCGTAAAACTTCTTTTCGCAGAGAGTCTCAAAATTCTCAACCGTTTTCGGCGTTTTATCGTCGAACAGTTCGAGTTTGATCGTGCCACGGTTGGTGTCAAAGGTTGCAAATTTCATCGTTTTGTTTCGTCTGGATCGTGAGTGCTAAACGGGTTTTCGGGTGCTCGGAACACTCGTTTTGAAAGACGTCCCGGCCTGCCGACTCGACCTGACAACGATAACCGTTCGTCGCCGAAGCGACAATGATGCCCGTCCGGCAGAACTATTCTTCATCAACCAGCGTTCCAATCCAGGGGATACCGGATCGGCGCCGAAGCGGCTTGGCCCGGCCTACGTCGCTCGGTGTTTGGCTGATATCCTGAGCGAATCTCGTCCCCCTGCACCCTGGTAATTCTCCATGAACGATTCGCCGCGCCGCAAAATCCTGATCACCGGAGGGGCCGGCAATGTGGGCGGTTCGCTCGCCTGCCGGCTCGTTCAATCGCCGAACAACGAGGTCGTCGTGGTCGATAATTTGGTCACCGGCGAGGTTCACAAATTGCCGCCAAGGGATGCCCTGAACTTTCGGTTCATCAAAGCGGACGTGAACGAGTGGAACGATTTATCCCCGATCATGACCGCGCACCGGTTTGACGCGGTGTTCCACTACGCCGCACTCGTGGGCGTGCAACGGACGCTCGCCAATCCGGTCGCCGTGCTGCAAGACATCGATGGCATCCGCAACGTGCTCGCCCTGGCGAAAAACACCGGGGTGAAACGGGTTTTCTACGCCAGCAGCAGTGAGGTGTACGGCGAACCGGTCGAGTTGCCGCAACATGAACAGACCACGCCGCTGAATTCACGTTTGCCTTACGCGATCATCAAAAACCTCGGCGAATCGTACTTCCGGTCCTACCACCAGGAGTTCGGACTGCCCTTCAACGTGTTCCGTTTTTTCAACACGTATGGGCCGAAGCAGACGACCGATTTCGTGGTCCCCAAATTCATCGAGGCCGCTCGGGCCGGTCGCGACATCACGATCTACGGCGACGGTCAACAGACCCGAACGTACTGCTACATCGACGACAACCTCGACACGACCGAGCGTGTCCTCGCGGACGAATCGCTCGCCGGGGAAGTCATTAATATCGGCAGCGACGTCGAGATCACCGTGCTCGAATTGGCCCAGCAGATCATTGCGAGATTGGAGAGTAAATCGAAAATCGTGCATTTGCCGCCCTTGCCCGAAGGCGACATGACCCGCCGTTGTCCCGACATCACGAAAATGAAAGGCATCCTCGATCGGCCGCTGACCCCGCTGGACGCCGGATTAGAAAAAATGCTGGCTTGATGGAATCGTTTTTTCGCCGCACGTTCTCTTGCAAACGTGCGTATACTAGATTCTTCTTCCGATTGTCCCACCGATTCCCGCTCGGGTTGATTTCTTGACCGATCCCACCTCCTCGCCCCGCAAACCCGGACCGCTGGCCGCTCGGGTGACGGACAAAACCAGCCGCCGCGATTTTTTCGCCCGCAGCACGATGGCGCTCGGCGGCACCGTGGGACTCGGCGGATCCATCGCCACGCCCGCCGTCCACGCCTTCGGTAGCGATTGCCTGCGGATTGGAGTGATCGGTTGTGGCGCCCGCGGACGTGGCGCCACGATCGAAGCACTTCAAACCGCCGACGGGGCGTCCTCGCCAGACGGATCGCCGAATTCAGCCGGCGGCGTGAAATTAGTGGCCATGGCCGATCTGTTGGGCAACCAATTGCAGACGGCATTCCGCACCATTAACGGACGGTTCGGCGATCGTGTCGATGTCGGTAACCGCCGCTTCGTCGGGATCGACGCATGGCGGGGAGTGCTCGCCAGTGACCTCGACCTCGTCATTCTCGCGACCCCGCCCGCATTCCGCCCGGCGCATTTCGAAGCCGCCGTCGCCGCAGGAAAACACGTGTTCATGGAATGCCCGGTGGCGACCGACATGCCAGGCGTTCGTCGTGTCCTCGACGCCAGCGGAATCGCACGCGAACGCGGTCTCGCCGTCGCCGCCGGATCACAGCGACGTTACGAAGCACGCACCCGTGACTGCGTCGCGAAATTGCAAGATGGGATGATCGGCGATCTGGTCTACGCGCGGACCTACATCAACGCCACACCACCGGTCCGCTCCAACGCCTTAGCGAACGCCTCGAAGGGAAACCCTTCGAGCTTGGAGTTCCAGTTACGCAATTGGAAAGCGTTCCCGTGGGCGAGCGGCGATTTCGTGGACGATCGCCATCTCCACAGTCTCGATTGTTTGAACTGGGTACTCGGACAAACGCCGCTCTCGGCACACGGTTTCGGTGGCTCCCAAGAAGATGCCAGCGGTTGCACTGGAGTCGGGACGAACCGGTGTTTGGATCACCAACTGATTGAACTGGCGTACTCAAATGACTTCCGTGCGATTTGTCAGTGTCGTCATTCACGAGATCATTCGCGACAATCGGGTGAGCATTTCCACGGCACACTCGGTTCGTGTGATTTGTCGCGAGCAATGATTCGGGATCGGAGCGGCAAAGTGATCTGGCAGAGCGAGGCCAAAGAGATCCCCGGCAAAGGCTGGCGGCGTCAATTCAACGAACTCGTCGCGGATTTGCGCGAGGGTAGGCGCCCGAACGACGTCGAGCGAGCCACCGCAGCGACCACCACTGCGATCCTCGGGCGAATGGCCGTCCGATCAGGCAATGTCGTTTCTTGGGATGACGTCCAGTCGTGTAATGAAACTGTGTAATTGATATGAAGCATTTTTCAGCGTGAAAGCACGCGCATACGGGCGGGACGCCTTTTTATACCCCACTATCTGATCCCTTATAGAATGGGTCGTTATCCCGAAGGGATTCGAGCGATTAGCAGGTGGTCGAGCGCAGCGAACACCACCGGAAACACGTTCAGCAAGTCCCGCTCACACCGAAAGGGATGAAAGCAACTCGCACTGCTGTCGCCTCTGCGGGGTAGGTGGCATCCACAATCGTTCGTTAACCGGTGGTGTCGCTTCGCTCAACCACCGGCTAAGGGCTGAAATCCTTCGGGATAAAGTTGTGGAACTCAGGTCGCTGTTTTTCGGCTTAATATCCAATCGGCCCAACGCGGTGAGACCGCATTGATCGCCATCAAAAGCCGCGTTTTTCCTGGCAAAATGATTTCGATCTCTCGCTCGTCGATGCACCGCAACACCGCATCAGCCACCTTGTCTGCCGTCAGACGCCGGATCTTCGCCCCCCCGCCGGGCCAGGCCGCCGCGTCGGGTAACCCGGATTCGGCATCGACGCCGTAACGGTTCGCCGCGTGGTTCCCCTCGATCGGTCCGGGGCATACCAACCCGACGTGGACGCCGTCGGGTTCGCATTCCAAACGCATCTGCCGCGTCATCCCGGCGAGGGCATGTTTGACGATCGCGTAACCGCCGAGGTACCGCGGAGCCACTCGGGAGGCGAGCGACCCGATGTTCACGATCACGCCGCCGCTCTGACGCAGCGACGGCAAACACGCTTGGCTGCCCAATAACGCGGAGATGACATTGGCATCGAATAACTCCCGCAACGAATCCGCGTTCAACGCATCGATCCGCCCGCGGTCACTTCGCCCGACGACATTGACGAGCACGTCGAGCCGCTGGAAATGGTCGAGATGCGACTGCACGGCACGTTGCAAATCCGCCGCCGAGGTGGCATCGGCGACGGCACCCTGAAATCGGCTCGCGTCCGCCTTCGTTGCAATTAAATCATCGCCCGCATCGGCCAATCTCGCCGAATCACGTCCTAAGATGGTGACCGCGTAACCCCGCTGCAGCAACCGACGAGCGATCGTCAGGCCGAGTCCGGACGACCCGCCACTAACGATCGCGGCGGCAGTGGGCGGAGCGTGAAGGGTTTTTTTTTCGGTCGACATGGTATTGTTTTCAGCCAATGCGATGGCCGACAAGATGCTTAGCAAAGCCATTTTGATCGGCTACATTCGTCGCATTTCGTCCAACCGCCCTCTTTCCCACACCGATTGTATGTCACGACCTCGATTGAACGAAGCCCGGACAAAAATTGTTGCCACTGTCGGACCCGCGTGCGACAGTGCCGAACGACTCGCTGAATTGATCGAGGCGGGCGTTGATGTTTTTCGCATCAACAGCGCCCACGGCACGATCGCCCAACACGCCGAAAAACTCACCAATATCCGGGCCGCATCCGAGCGAACCGGGTTCCCCGCTGGCGTCCTGCTCGACCTCGCCGGCCCCAAAATTCGGTTGGGCAAACTTCCTATCGAGCCGCTCGCGTGTTTGCTCGGTGATAAACTCGCGTTCGTTCGTGGCACCGATTCGGAGAACCCGGTCGAACTGACCAGCACCTACCCGCGTTTGATCGACGAACTCGGCCGCGGCGACCGTGTCATGTTGGCCGACGGCACGGTCGCGTTGGAGGTCCTGAAGGTCTCGCCGGATCGAGCCGAATGTGTCGTCGTCGCGGCCGGTGAAATCCGTTCCCGACAAGGCATCAACTTGCCCGGCGTGAAACTCTCCGTCGCCGCGATGCTGCCCGCCGATATCGAAAACGCGATCTGGGCCACTCAAAACGAAATCGATTTCATCGGCCTGTCCTTCGTCCGTTCCGCCGAAGACGTGCGAACTCTGAAAGATCTGCTTAATAGTTACGAGTGCCGGGCGCTCGTGATCGCGAAAATCGAAAAACCCGAAGCCCTCGATAACCTCGAACGCATCGTTGAAGAAGCCGACGGCATCATGGTCGCCCGCGGTGACCTCGGCGTGGAAATCGACGTTGCTGAAACACCCGTCGCTCAAAAACGAATCATCGCGACTTGCAAACGGTTGATGAAACCCGTCATCGTGGCGACCCAGATGCTCGAGTCGATGCACCATAGCGCACGTCCGACTCGCGCCGAGGCCTCCGACGTTGCTAACGCGGTGCTCGACGGCGCCGACGCGTGCATGCTCAGCGGCGAGACCGCGATCGGTGATTTCCCCCGAGAGAGCGTCTCGATGATGGACCGGATCATGCGAAAAACCGAAGAGAAATCGCTGGTCACAACACTCGACGTCCTGCGAATTCCGCCCGGCAAAATCGGTAAACTGTACCGACAAACCCATGCGGTCTCGCGCGCCGGCATTGAGGTCGCCGAGGCCATCGGCAGCAAAATGATCGTCATCGCCACGCACACCGGTGGCACCGCATGGGTCAAGAGCAACACCCGTTCGCTGATTCCGACCGTCGCGGTCAGCGATCACCTCGCGTCGGTTCGCCGCATGAATTTATTCTGGGGGATCGAACCGATGTACTGCGAGAACATCGAGGACACCACACACCTGATCGAGCAAGTCACCCGGTGGGCGTGCAACCAAAGGAATCAAGGCACACCCGTCATTCAACCGGGCGACACGATGGTCGTCGTCAGTGGCAACGACATCGTCGGCGGCGCCGACAACGTGATCTCGGTCCACACGTTGTCATGATCCTGCACATCGACATGGACGCGTTTTATGCGTCGGTCGAACAACGAGACAATCCCGACCTGCGGGGCAAACCCGTCGTCGTCGGCGGTGGGTCACCGCGTGGCGTCGTCGCGGCCGCCTCCTACGAGGCTCGGCGTTACGGCATCCACAGCGCCATGCCCGGCGGACGGGCCGCCGAGTTATGCCCGCACGCCGTGTTCATCCGCGGACGGCACGAGCACTACGCCGAAGTCGGACGCAGTGTCCGCGAAATCTTTTTGCGATACACCCCTATCATCCAACCCCTCTCACTCGACGAAGCCTTCCTGGATGTTTCCGGTGTCACGCGGTTGCACGGTGATGCCGAAACGATCGGGCGGACGATCAAACAAACCATCGCCGAGGAACTCGATCTCACCGCGAGCGTCGGCATCGCACCACTGAAATTTGTCGCAAAAATCGCCAGCGACATCGAAAAGCCCGACGGATTCGTCGTCGTCCGGGAAGACCAACTTCGCACGTTCCTGGACCCGTTGCCGGTCTCGCGTTTGTGGGGAGTCGGCAAGGTCGGTCAAGAGAAACTGCACCGCCACGGGTATCGAATTTTCGCCGACATCCGCACTCGGCCTTGCGAGACGCTCCGTGTTCAATTCGGCTCTTGGGGCGAACATTTATGGAGGCTCGCCAACGGCATTGATGAACGCCGCGTCGTCGTCGATCATCTCGCCAAAGGCATCGGCCACGAGCGCACGTTTGAAGAGGACCTCACCGACATCGAATCGCTGACCGCCGTGGTCAGTCACCTCAGCGAGCAGGTCGCCCGTCGGCTTCGCCGCGCCCGCCGGTTTACTTCCAAGGTCACACTGAAATACCGACGCGAGGATTTCAAGACCTTCACGCGTGCCCGGACCTTGAAACAACCCACCGATTCGACCACCGAGATTTTTCACGTCGCCGAACAATTGCTCGGTGAAATGCGATCGCGTCAACCTCGCGGCGTGCGATTGGTCGGCGTCTCGTTGGGCAGCCTCAGCGAAATCGACGCCCCGCAACAACTCTCGCTGTTCGCCGAAGAAAGCGGCCAGGTCGCCGAAGCTACCGTCGATCGGTTGAGCGACCGGGTCAGTGATTTGATCGGCAAAGCGGGCCTGTACCGAGCGTCCAGCCACCCGGTCAAGAAGAACGATCAAGAGAACAAACATGCCAATCCATGAATGGAAACCTGTCGATCCTGAGATTCTCGATGATTTCCATCACTACGCTTTCGTTAACCAGGGTGGCGGATCGTTCGCGAAGGCTCGCGATCCTTACCCTAAGCTGTGTTGCTGAACGCCTTTGGCGTGAAAACCGAGTCATCTTCGATCACCAGAATGGCACCTAGTTTGTTCGCAAAAATCCATGTCAACCTCAAAACATGTCAACCTCAAAAATTGAACAGCCCATCGCTAGCGGGCTGTCGATTTAATCGTCTGCATGAAATTAACGTGCCAATACGAGCCCGACGCGCAAGCGAGTGCATGCTGTGCTTCCCTCGCTCACGCGTCGGGCTTGTAAATCGACAGCCCGCTAAGCACATCGTCACAATTCATTCGGTGGAACCACGTAGCAGCGTCTCTCTGAGACGCTGAAAATTGCGAGTCTCAGAGAGACTCGCCTACGTGAGGTTCTGCCGAACCTTTTCCCCCGATGTGCTTAGCCCTGGTTTTGTGGTGACGAAACCGGGGCTAAGCAGGTTCGGGAAAGTGTTTCGGTGTATTCGCCGTTTTGGCGTTAGCCACGGTTCTCGCGTTGAACCGGGGCTAACGCCCAAACGGCTAATCGAGTTATACGCAATAAATTACCCGAACCTGCTTAGTGGTCTCGGACAGCTAAACGTGAGGGTTGTCGTTTACCAACCGATGCACCGGAGTGTCCCGAATCGCTGACGCCCGGTGAGGTGGTCAAGGTGCTCGCCGAATTACAGAAACTGTCGTGCGAGGAGGCGTGGCGATTGAGCACGAACCGTTGTCGCACGATTGCTCACGTGTTGACGACTCGGATGCGTTCGAAACGCGATTTGGGGAGGGGTGAATTACTTCGGTTTCTCGGAAATTGGTTGGGGTGAACGAGCCCGACGATCTTGGTACGGATACGGTTATTGAGATTGCGTCGTCGTCGCGCTTCGAAATGGGTGCGAATGTGTTGTGGGAGTATTCAACGTCGGATGATATTGCCGTTCTACTCGATCGATTGGCCTGCGATTTAGCTGACCGGACGTTGCAACGCTCGCTGGATTTGATTCCCTACTGCGACGGATTGTCGTACGGTTTCGAGATGGTGTTGGCCGAGGGATTGCTGCGTCATGAAAATGCGGCGATCCAGGATTGGGCGAGCACGCGGGTTCCCGATGCGGTGAGGGACCCGAGCGGGGGTGATGCGGAAGCACGGGCGTCGGCGGCGTCGCGAGTGTCGGGCGGAACCGCCTCGACGGTCGCCTGGACGGACGGGGAAAACAACGCGTGCTCGCGGCGTCGCCGGCGAGATTGGCGGACGTGTTTCAAATCATCCGAGCGTCGAGTCGCAAAGAGGGTGCAATGCCGGGGTTGGAGGTGGTGTTGAGCGACGCGGTCAGCGACTAGGCTCGCGGTCGGGCGGCGGGCTCGCTGCGGTATGCGATCGGGCGTTCGGACAAACTCGCACGGATCGCCCACGTGTTCGGTCGCGGTGTGCAACTCGGTCGCAAACTCATCGGGCGGTCGTTTCGAATTGAAATGATCGGTGGCGATGCGTATTATGGTTACACGCGTTTGACCGAGGACCGCATTTTTATCAATCCGATGCCGCTGCTCAAAGGCGTTCCCGGTGCGAACGACCCTCGTCGAGGGTCCGATCTTGCACGAGTACAGTCATCATCTCTATCACAGCGAGTCGCGTGCTCAGGCGATTCGGAAACAGGCGGATCAGGATGGGCTGGGCAAGTTGCTCAATCTCGTTGCCGATGAGCATCTCGAACGGAACCTGCGGGCTCTCGATCGTGAGTACGGCAACCAACTCAAACGGCTCGGTGCGTACGCGTTCAATCGCGGTGCGAGTGATTTCGATGTGACGATGTTGGTCGAATCGTTGACGTCGTCCATGTTGCAGGTGTTGAGCGAAGATGCCCCGGCGGTCAGTCGGAATCCGAACAGTGTGGTGGTGCATGGCGGGGCGACATTGCAATCTCTGGAACGATGCGGGAACAGTTTCGCACGTTTCTTTCGCGCGTTGCGATTGGGGTTGGGCAACCGGCACAAGGATCCGAAGGTCGCCGAGGCGCTCGTGTTGTTTGGTAAATCGTTTCGACATCTCGACATGGCGGAATGATCTGTTTCTCGGTGTGGTGGTGAATTGCTCGGGATCGATGTACGTCGACGAGAGCATTAACAAAGCGAAACTGTTTGCGGGGATGATCGCGGACGCGTGTCGGGGTCTCGGGGTGTGGGGGTGTGGACGTGTGGTTGTTCGGGTTCACCGACGAAGCGATTTACGATTGCGGTGACGCGATGCGTCCGGCGGTGACGGGTTTGGTGGCGGGCCAAGGTGCTGGTGATGATTAGCGACGGGTTGCCGACGGAGTGTTCGACGGCGGCCCTCCGATCGCTGGTGCAACGTTTGTCACGCAGCGACGGGTTGGTGTGCGCGCAAGTCGCGGTGAGGCCGCTCGAAGAAAAGTGTTTCGAACATTACATCGAATTGACCGAGTCGGACGCGACCACCGCGGTGCGACGGTTCGGCGGGATCGTCGCCGGCTTGGTTTGCAAGTGCATGGGGAGCCGGTGAGTCTCAGGTGTTGAAAAAGCTAATTTCTCGGAATCTTAATCTTGATCCTATTCTTAATCCTAATCATGCCCATCCGGCAGAACCGTTCAACGCCAACCCATGCTCGATCCAGGGGATGCCGGATTGGCGCTGAAGCGGCTTGATCCGGCCTACGGCGCACGACACCGGTGCGTTAAACTCGTTCGCTTTGGTACTCTGTTCTTTCATCGCGAGCCCGTGAATGTCGTCCGCCTCCCCTGTCACACCCTCAGCCGGTTTTGGTGAGAAACCAATCTTGTCATTCCAACGCAGGATGATTCAACGATGACTACGAAACTCACCTGGAAAACCTCTCGCCGCACCCTCACGATTGACGATCGTCCTCGGGTGATGGGAATTTTGAACGTGACGCCTGATAGTTTTTCGGACGGTGGCCGGTTCGTCGATGCGAGCGGTGAAAACAACGAGAACTTGAGGATCGAAGCGGCTGTTGCCGCTGCGTTGCAAATGCAGGCCGACGGCGCGGACATCATCGACATCGGTGGCGAGAGCACGCGTCCGTACAGCACACCCGTTGATGCAGAAACGGAAATCGCACGCGTCGCGCCGGTGATCGAGCGACTCGCCGGGCGACTCCATATCGCAATCAGTATCGACACCAGCAAAGCGAGCGTGGCCGAGGCGGCGATTCGCGCCGGTGCCGAAATCGTTAACGATGTCACGGGGCTCGAAGGCGATGCCGCCATGCCCGACGTGGTTCGTCAAAGTGGCGTCGGCGTGTGCGTGATGCACATGCAAGGCACGCCGCAAACGATGCAGGACTCGCCGACGTATGAAGACGTCGTCGAGGATATTCGTGGTTATTTAATTGCCCGACTTGATGCGTGTTTGGCGATGGGTATCGAGCGAGAGAAGATTTGTTTGGATCCTGGGATCGGGTTCGGCAAAACACACGAGCACAATTTACAATTGGCTCGCCGGATCGATCGGTTCACCGATCTCGGGTGCGTTTGTTTGATCGGTCATTCGCGTAAAGGGTTCATCCGCAAACGGTTGGCCGCGATGGCCGAGGCATCGGGCAAACCGTTCGACCCGATGGCCGGGACGTTGGGCGTGTCCCTCGCCGCGACCGCCGCCGGTGCTCACATACTCCGTGTTCATGACGTGGGTGAAACAACGCAGGCGATCGAGCTGTTTGTGGCGTGTCGGGGGGTGAGTCCGATTGCGGTCGACTGACTCCAATGTGCCCACCGGAAACAACAACATCCCCTCCGGTTCGGAGATTGTCGTTCGGCTTTCCGAGCCGACAACGTTCCATACGCCGCTCCTGAACGCTTTCGGTTCGGAGAACCGAGCGACCATCGTCGCCTAAGCGACAGCAAATGAGTAATACGCGTAGCGGAACTCGTCAAGAGTTTCGATCACACCTAAAAACGAAAGTCTTGACGACTTCCACTACGGTTAAACGCGCGTCTTATTGTCGCGTTGTGTCTAAGCCGCTTGGCGTTGTGCTGCGATTGTCGGCCCGATGTGCCCGCCGAGGGTTTGAATCTCGAGCGTGAGCAGTCGGTGGACCACGTCGTCGATCGCGGGTCGTTTCAGCGGATCGGTCGCGACCATGTTTTCGATCAGTTCGGCGACCGGTTCGATCGTTTGACGAGCCGTCGGCGCCGTCGCCGCGAGACTTTCCCACAACACTCGTCCGAGTGCGAACGTGTCCATCGCAGGCAACGCGGCCGTCGTGCCTGCGGTCAATTCGGGCGAGGCGTAATCCGGCGTTCCCCGGAATACCCGGTGCATCGGCGTGTGAGTTCGGGCGGCGAAACCGAGGTCAATTAACGTCACGTGGCCTTTCTCATCGACGAGCGCGTTGCCCGGTTTGACGTCGCCGTGAACCCAACCGTCCGAGTGCAGTTTCGCGAGTGCCTGGGCGATTTGACGAACCCACCACAAAGCGATGGGCACGGCGAAATGGGGGATCTCCGTGGTCCGCCTGTCCATCGCGACGGCATCGAGACGGGGCATCACGATGTAGGGTGCGTGCGGGGAACTTGATGCGTCGAGGACCGCGATCAGGTTCGGGTGGGTGACGGATGCGGCTGAAATCGATTGACCGATTCGGCGTTGCGCGTCGCGAATCGCGTTCGCGGTGGGGACGTTGGCGTCGGACGCGGCGATCGTCTTGAGCACGTAATCGTAACGCGGATTGCCGCGAGCGTCGGCCGGTTGAGCTGCGAACAAATCGGTGCCGGCACCGCGAGCGAGTCGTTCGCCAAGTCGCCAAATGCCGAGAATTCGCTCGGCGGCGGGTTGGGGCGAGGTTTTTAAGGACGGACTATCGGACTCAGCAGGACGGGCAGCGGGACGTTTGAACATCGTGCACTCTTGTGATCAAATTCGGCGAAACGGGTTACCAAGTGTTTCATCGTCCTGACCGTTGCCACTGAGCAAATCGAGACGAACGAATCCGCATATTCGTTACATCCCGCAAGGGCAATGATCACCAGGCAAACTCCATCCCAACGCTGCCCAGGTGCCGCGTTTGATTCGTCGACGCTTGAATGTCGTAGCTGCCGTCGAGCCGAACCACCTCGGTGAGACGAACGTCGGTTTGCAATCCCGCAATCAGGAAATCACGCCCCACGTTGACACCCCGTTGATTCATCGTGCCAGCGATCCCGCCGGTCGTCGATCAAACGTCCGCGTACTCGTCGGCGAGTTCATGCAGCCACGCCACTCGCGAGGAAACACTCCCGCCGCCGCCCAATCCGTCGGTACTGTTCGCGCCGTCGCCGCCCCCTGGAATCCCCTCGGGATAAAGTTGTGGGGTAGAAAGGTTTGGAAAAGTCATTTGGTGTAACTCGACGGATCGAAGCTCATGGAAACCCGACGCCGGGATACGTTATCTCAACTGAAACGGAACATTGCCGTTGAGGGACGGCAGATTCGATCGGAACTCGGATGGCACGGCTCGGTCTAGAAATTGGCATTCGCATCGAGTTTGGGCAACCTGCCGGTACCTGGAAAGGCGTGTTGTATTGCGGTGTTGGGCCGCTGGTCTCCCAGTCCAACGGGTTGCTCTTGCCGAGCAGTTGGTCGATTCGTCGCTGCACGATTTGCGATGCATTGTCACCCCTTTGTTGGTGCAACGCTTTCAGATCCGTGATGCGTTTTTCAGTGTCGGCAATCTCAGCGGCCTGGGCATCGTGCTTCTTCTGGAACTCCGTTTCGAGCAATTGACGAAGTTCCTCCGACTTCGACTCCACCTCCTCTTGGTTGGCGTCGGTGACAGGCGTCCCACGCAACTCGGTTGCAATTTGATAAACCTTCGTATCGTGTGTTAGAGGCGTTTGGGACGGATCAGCAGATCGAGTTTCAGGAACGTAACGAGTCGTTTGAACCGGGACCTTTCGAGTTCTTTGCTCCGTCCTCATCGTGACTCTGCCCGTCTTGGGATCCGTGACCGGCACTTGGACTGGATAAGTTTCGTCACGGTAGCTTGTCTCGATGACCGGGCGGAGGAAGGTTGATGGTGAACCCGCAAAAACCCCCATCGGTGCCGGAGGTCTGCCCGAATACAGTTCCGCAGATTGAGGTTCTTTTGGGTCGAGTCGGTCGCTTGCGGGCTGTCGATTTAATCGTTTTTGCGCCAGCAAAGATTAGCCGATGGGCGTTAGCCCCGGTTGCCGGTGTGGAAACCGGGGCTAACGCCCATCGGCTAACTAAATCGACAGCCCGCCTGGTGCGAACAAATTTTCATGCACTCCGGCATCTCGAAGATCATCGGATGCCGGAGTGGTGCTCGGGCGTCGGTTTTGCGCTTGGGTCGGCGAGACGGATGCCGACATCGAGAGCACGACGGCGAGGACAGGAACTCCCATCACGCCGACGAGAACGAGCCACGCGAGTTTTCGATCGCCACGGCGGCGTGGTGAAGGCTGGGCTGGGGATTGACGTTCGTGCATCAATCCAATCCTCCTGATGGAAAGACATTCTAGTTTTCGGAATTAAATGGCAGCGGTAACTGTTTCGGCAACGACTGGCAGCACCCCGCCCGCAACGCGGTTGCGCGGGTTTCGAAGTGCTGAATTCCAAGGTGTTGACGACTTCACCCTCCCGTTTCCGCAAGAGGCTGTTGCAATACTAGCAAAAGACGCAACGGCGGAGTTCAGTGTGAGTGCTTCGATTTTTCTTTTCAGTAGCTAATCCGTTGGCGAAGCGATGCCGTGGGCAGACCCTACTTGCCTAACTGGACAGCGCCACTTTGGATTAGCCGTTTTGGCGTTAGCCACGGTTTTCATGGGGAGAACCGTGGCTAACGCCAAAACGGCTAGCTTAAATGCAAACCAAGCGATTTACGGGCAAACCCATACGAAGTGGCGCTGTCCAGCTAAGCTGCCTTGAAACTGCCCAAAGTCACTCTGAAAGGCAATTTCTTAGGTTCATCCGGCGGCAGCGTCCGCCGGAGGTTTTCAAGGCATGACTCCCGTGTCCAACGAGATTGGTGCCCGAGTAGGGATGCTGGTCGACTACGTAAGCCGGAACAAACGCAGTCGAGCTCTGCAGAGGTGCCACTCGACAAGGGATCTCTCGGTCGCCAGCGTTTTCCTGCAAAATCGGTGAGCACTTCTATGCCACACGGCCACGCCGGTTCCCAGAGCCGGTCTCCTTTGCCGGGACTGACAACGAGAAGCGAAAATGTTAGATTCGAATGGAATCTCGACTGATTTGATTCTCTTCGCCCGAAATTTTGACGAATTCTAGATGGCCCATCCCACTGCCTCCGGCAAAAAGAAAACCACCGTCGCCGGGGTCGTCATCGCGATCCTAATCGGCGGTTACTCGCTGTTGCGACCCGCGATCAACGACGTCACCGGTTTGAACTTGCCGGGGATTTCACAACAGGACGCCGACCGAATCACCTCAGCGGGCACCGGATCGACCGCGTCGGATTCCTCCCCGACCGCGGAAGTCAAAGAAACCGCAACCGGCGCCGATCAAAACGCTGGCACCGCCGAAAAATCGGGCACCGGGCAAACACCCGGCACCGCGAAACCTGGGCCGCTGGCCAGTCGCATGAAAACGTCGGACGCTCGCCCGAGTGATCCGGCCCCGACACGGTCCGACGCGGTCGAACCGACGACGGATGATTCATTGGAATACGGCATCCTGCGTGAGGTCAGCAAGGATCGGTTCATCTCGCCGGCCGGGTTGATGTACACACCCGGCAGTGCCGAAGGGCATCGGATCGAACACCTCCGCCGGCATGTAACCGACCAACCCAATCGAGTGGGGAAACACGGCGTGTTCGACGGTGGGATGGAAGGGGCACTGAAGATGATTGATCAAGCCTACGAGAACGCCAAAGCGGACAAACGAACCACCAAAAAAACCGACCGGCAACGCACCATCTACACCGTCGACATGGGCAAACGCGTTGGGTACGTCGGCGGGCGTGAGGGGAACCGTAGCCGAAAACCAATGGCCCGCAGGGTCCAACTGGTGATCGAAGGAAACCGTTTGATCACGGCCTACCCACTCTAATTCATCCCGAAACATCCTTCCCCGGCGGCTCATCCCGTGACACGACTCGAACCTGATTCCGACCATCCGTCCCCCGCGTCCGGCGATTCGCACCCTACGCCGGCACGTGCCGAGCAAACCAATGCGGGAAAGTCGAATCCGCAACAACGCGACACCGATGCGAGCACCGGCCCGCGTCACAGCGTTGCCCATTGCCCGATTTGCGATGGCGGATTGTGCAGCGTGCGCGCTTTCTTCGATCACAGCGTTGTTCCGAATCCGCTCGCCGCCAACGAACCCAACATCGCCGAAGTAAGCCGCAAACTGTCGCACGGGTTGGTCATTTGCGACGAGTGCGAAGCGATTTGGTTGCAACCCGATATTCGGGGCGTTCACGTTTATCCGGACGCCCAGACACCTCATTGTCCGGTCACCGGCAAACCGTTGTACGATTGGCAAACCAGTCGATGGGCGACGTCCGAGGATGTCGCCTCGCTCGGTTGGTCCGACGCGATTAACCCGTCTCTTACCTACGACCCCAGCGGCGATGCCAATAGCGATGCGTGACCCCAGCGACTTCATGAACCCGGAAAACCCCGACCCCGATCCCGCCGACACGCGAACTCTAATCGACCTGTTGTTGATCCCGGATGTGGATCCGGTCCAGGCTGGGTTGGCGCTGAAACAACTCGCCGAGGACACGTCCATCAGCGGTGAAACGTTGGTTTCGCGACTCGTTGGATGCACGGGCGATTTGGCTGAGCACGGGCAGGCTGATTACAGGACGCCTGAGCGCGGGGACACTGAGAACCGGTTGTCCGAGGCGGACCCGGCCGTGATCGGCGGATTGTTGCGACTGATTCACGTTCGCGTTTTACGCGGGCTCGCCGCCGGTGATCCCGACGCGCTGCGTGGTCTGCAACCCGAATGGCTGGTGCGGATCATTCGCCAATCATCGCCCCAGGTCGCCAACCGTCATTTGCTGATGCAACTACTCGCGATGATGCGGACGCCCTCGTCCTTGGAATCGCTCGTCGGCGTTTTGATCGATTTACCACCGCGGGGATGGATGGCTGCGGGACAAATTCTCTCCCCATTGATGCAGCACGATGACTGGCCTATCGACCACGTTTTCCCAAACCTGTTGGATTGTTTGAGTGAACCGTCGCTGGCCGCCCCGATCCTCGATTTGGCGGGGCATCTTGTTCGCAGCGGGCGAGTCCCATCGCACCCGGCGAGCGATCGAATCGCGTCGCTCAACGCGCTGCTCGGCCAGGTCGGTGACCGTTTGGGCCGGTTCGAGGAAGACCCACGCAGTTTCGGTGACGACGTCGAACAGGTCCAAGCGATCTTGGGCGAGGCCGTCGCTTTAGCCGTGTCCCTTTGCGACGCGGTCGGTTTGATCGGCGACGAAAGTTCGATCGCGGCATTGAACAAAGCCGCCGAGCTCCGGCATCGACGGGTCCAATGCGAGGCCGCCGGTGCGCTCGCCCGATTAGGCGACGGCGCCGGAGTGCAACAATTGATCGCGTTGGCGGCCGAACCGTCCGCCCGATTGCGAGCGATCGCCTATCTCGATGAACTCGGCATGAGCGAAAAAATCGACGAAACCTACCGCTTGCCCGCCGCCACCGCCGAGGCCGAGATCGCGTTGTGGTTGTCCCAACCGCAACAAATGGGCGTGCCCCCCACGTCCGTTGAAGTCGTCGATTCCCGGCGGATGCTCTGGCCGAGTTACCACGATCCGGTCGACGTGTTCCTCGTTCGGTTTCAATACGATTTCGGTGACCGCAGTTACAGCAACATCGGGATCGCCGGACCGACCGTGTTCGCTCTCAATGCCGACGTCGCCGATCTACCGCCGGAGGATATCTACGCAATCTACGCCGGATGGCACGTCGAGCACGAGGACATTTTCACGGTCCCGGCGAACGAATTCAACGAGGCCCAACGACGATTGGTCGAGCCCCTCGTGACGCATCTGCAACGAAAAGAATACGAAGACGTGCGGCCCGAACTGCTCGGGTTCTTCTTAGAAGAAACCGCTGCCGTGTTCTCCGCCACCCGGGCGGGCAGCGCCTGTGTCGTGATCACCGACGGATTGGAAACGATGGATTTGCCGACCGAGGGCCGGTTGCGACCGGCCACCGCTCTTGATTTGTTTCATCTTTACAAAGGTCGGAAAATGTTGCGGACCTTCAACCCTCAAGGAATCTGATCGCGATGCGAAATTTCCCACTCGGAGCGTTGTACGAAAGTCAAAATCGGATCCATCAAGAGTTCTTGGATTTCGCTGAGCAATGGCGACAGACTCGCGAGGGATGGCGGGATGAACCGGCGAGAAAATTCGAGCAAGAATCGCTCAGCGGCATGGCACCGACTCTGACCCGAGTCGCCGCCGCCACGCAAACCTTCGCTGACGCCTGCCGACAATCCGACAACCTCCTCGCCGATCCAGAAATGAACACGGACCAGTAATCAGTACCTGTGATCAGTTATTCGAAAGAACGAGCGGAACCGTACGTCAGCCTTTCCAGGCTGACATGCCCGAACCGTACGTCAGCCTTTCCAGGCTGACATGCCCGAACACAAAGTCAGCCTAGAAAGGCTGACGTACTTCCTTCCTCGAAAGCAACCCATGTCTGTTGAGATTACCGCGGTTTACCAGGGCGAACTTCATTGCCAAGCGACACACGGACCGAGCGGCAACCGATTGTCGACCGACGCACCGCTCGACAACGGGGGACGTGGAGAGGCGTTTTCACCGACCGATCTCGTCGCGACGGCCCTAAGCACGTGCGTATTGACGATTCTCGGGCTCGTCGCCCAGCGGCATGAGTTGGATCTGACCGGCACGACCGTCCACGTGACCAAAGAAATGGTCCAATCGCCGGTCCGTCGGATCGGACGCTTGGCCGTGATGGTGACTTACCCTGCCTCCGCTACAATCGACGAAGAGATGTCCAAACGGCTAGAATCCGCTGCCCGGCAATGCCCGGTCCACCAGAGTTTGCATCCGGACATCGACGCACCGATCGAATTTCAAACCGGGAAATAGGTCGAGATGAAATTCGGCGGATTGGAGACTGGTGAGACCGCTTCCGCCTAATCATACTCGGTCCCCCCCTCCTCGCACGGTTCCCGGTACTGGTAACCTGTCACCCACTACCTCTTCCTTTCAACATCCACTGCCCCATGAATTCCTCCAACCTCGTGATTACCGGCGTTGGAGTGGTTTCGTCGATTGGTTTGGGGCGGGAGGCATTCACCCGCTCGCTGATGGCCGGCGAGAGCGGTTTGAGCCGGTTATCCGAGAGCGCCTCGATGCTCAACGAGCACGTATTCCGTCGCTATCGCAGCGCCGGCGACGACGTGGTTCTCGATGCCGAAACCGCCGTGGTGGCCGGGGTGATGGATTTCGACGCGAAGCGATATGTCAAACCGCGCAAGGCCCTGAAAGTCATGTGCCGCGAGATTCAGACGGCCTACGCGGCGTCGAGTTTGGCGGTCGAGGAGGCCGGATTGCAAGGCTACTTGCCCGCCGAGCCGCTGGAAACCGACAGCCCGAGTGGGCAAACATCGAAAACGGATCGTCTCGGATCGATCGCCCGACCGCGAAAACGAATCTGCTACACCCAAGGCGGCAAAATCCAGAGCGACCGGATCGGCACCGTTTTCGGCAGCGAGTTGTTCTACGGTCCCCCCGACGAACTCAGCGACGCGTTCGCCGAGAGCGTCAACGAGAGGGGCGATTTTGACGCGAGTTATTTCGGCAACGCGGCGATGCGGCGGATCACGCCGCTATGGTTACTCAAATATCTGCCGAACATGCCCGCGTGTCATTACAGCATCGTGCTCAACGCCCACGGCCCGAACAACTCGATCACCGTCGGCGACACTTCCGGTCACGCCGCGCTAATCGAAGCGTGCGGTTATTTGCAACGTGACGTCGCCGATTTCCTCGTCGTCAGTGCCACCGGCACGCGGCTCAACGCGACCCGGTCGTTATTTACCGAGGACCAACCGCTTGCCACGGTCGTCGATCCGTTGTGGCGGAGCAGTCGTCCGCACGCACTCGATGCCAACGGTTTGGTACGAGGCGAAGGCGCCGGCAGTCTGCTCGTCGAACGTGCCGACACCGCATCGGCACGCGGCGTCACACCGATCGCGCGGGTGCTCGGATACGCGTCCCGCTTCATCGCGTCGAATTCGTTCGCCAACGGTGACCGTAACACCGATTTGCGTCACGACGCCGGACGCGGCAGTGCCGCCGCAATCGCCGTGGCGATGCGAGGCGCGATGCAACACGCCAACATCACCGCGGACCAAATCGGCGGACTCGTCGGCCACGCCGCCGGCGACCCGGTGATCGATGCCTGCGAACGCGAGGCGATCGGCGAAGTGTTGCCTGGTGTCCCGTTAACCTTGCCGATCTCGTTGCTCGGACATTGCGGAGCGGCCAGCGGCATGATGGGCATCCTCGCCGGATGCGTGATCCTCCAAACCGGACAAATTCCACCGGTGCCTCATGCCGAAGTCTGCAACGCCGTCGCAGTTCCATCGACAACGCGATTGAACGTCAGTGACCAGGTCCGCGACCTCGAAAAACGCGTGGTCATGGTGATCAGCCACACATCGCCCGGCAACGCAACCGCCGTGATCTTAGCGTCGCCGTAATTCGCTAAGCACATCATCACAATGAATTCGGTGGAACCACGTAGCTGCGTCTCTCCGGGACGCTGAAATTTGCGAGTCTCAGAGAGACTCGCCTACGTGGGGTTCTGCCGAACCTTTTCAGCAGAGGGGCTCAGTCTGACTTCCCTGTGTGTCAGGCTGGAAAACCCGACACGCGTGACAGGCTGGCAGCCTGTGCTATGTTCCTTACCGCTGAAACGCTTCGCTTTGAATAACCGCATGGATCAACGTCCGCACACCGACGCCGTGCGGTTACAACGGATTCGGTCGATCACCCGGACTCATGCCTGGCAGTTCTTGAATCAGCCCCAACATCTCGGAACGATCTGCCGGATCGTCGAAACGTCCGGTCGCGTGAATCAACAAATGTGTTGCCGTGATCTTGATGACCACCGTCCGCGGCGAGCGATTCGATGACAACGTTTGCAACACGAGACGGAAAAGTAATTGTCGCTCGACAGCCACGCATGGACACGGATTTTTGCGGATGCAAACACAGAGCAACGGATCCGTGTGTGATCCGTGGAAATCCGTGGCCGAGAATCAATCAACGAAAGGCAATTGATGAATCAGAAAACTCGAATCGTTGAACAAACCGAAGCGATTGTGCGAGAACGCATGTCCGGGCAAGCTGCCGGTCACGGCATGGACCACGTGCTGCGTGTGTTAGCTTCGGCTCGGGCGATTCAGGCGGAGGCCGGTGGCGACTTGGTGTTCGTGGAGTTGGCAGCGTTGTTGCACGACGTCGGTGATGCCAAATTTCATGATGGCGTGGAACGCAGTGCTGAGTTTGCTCGCAAGATTCTCGGCGATCTGGCTGCGGGCGACGACTTGATCGAACATGTCGCTCACATCGTCGACAACATTTCGTTTCGTAAAACCGAGACGGCCGATGCGTTGTCGCTGGAAGGGCAAGTGGTTCAGGATGCCGATCGGCTGGATGCTCTGGGGGCGATCGGGATCGTGCGGACGATCGAGTACGGTGCTGCACCTCCACCTGGTGTTGCGGTTCAGCCGTTCTACTTGATGGACGCTGGTGACGCGAAGACGGGAATTGGGCACTTCGATGAAAAACTATTCAAGCTGAAGTCGTTGATGAACACCGATGCTGGCCGGCGTATGGCGGAAGAACGCGAGGCGTTCATGCAAACGTTTTTGGACCAGTTCATGCGCGAGAACACGTAACGCAGGCTCAGTGACGCTTCTTGCTCTTCCAAGTCCCGCCGTATTGGTAGTGCGGACTCGTTTGATCTTCGCCATCAGATCATCCGCGTTGCGACTTGGCTCGGAATCGACGTGGTTGGTCGCCTGCATCCGTTTGCGTGAACTTGGCTTCGTGCTTGGTCGTTCGTCCGTGCGTTCGTTTTCGCCACATCTTGAACGAGTTCGACGTCATCTCGCGTCGCATTAGCTTGATCACGTCGCCGGGCGACAATCCGAACTGGTCGCGGATCGCGTCGAAAGAGGTGCGATCCTCCCACGCCATCATAATGATGCGGTCGATCTCACCTCGGGTGAATTCACGGTTCGCGACTGAGTCTTGGTCGGTCATTTCGTCTTCGATCATGATGGAGAAAATCGTGGGTGTTATCGGTGATGACGATCGCGGTTCTGTTTTGGGGTCAATCTCGTGAGAGTACGCACACCTGGGCGAGACAAAACAACCTCGTACTCAGCGATGATTGGTTCGGTCAGTATCAACGGAACTCTCCGTTGGAGCACCGTCGGCAAGACACTATAGGCCAGGGTCGACTCACGTCGGCAGACTCCCGCGACCACAACATTCGTATCCAGCACGATCGGAGGCGGTGTAGCGGTCATCTGTCCGCATTGTTTGAAACGCGATTAACGACGGACCGCCTCGTGACGAAGCCTTCCGACGTAGTGTCTTGCGTGAACTGTTCACCCGCGTTGGGGACTCAGTTTGGCTCGAACTGCCATTTCGCTGCGATTACGGCACCAACATTCACCTCGGCGACAAGGTCTACTTCAACTTCGATTGCGTGATTCTCGACGTTCGCGAAGTCCGCATCGGCGATCACGTCTTCATCGCTCCCGGCGTCCACATTTACACAGCAACGCATCCGCTCAAAGCGGAATTGCGACGCACCCAGGAATTTGGCAAGCCGGTTACGATCGGCAGCGATGTTTGGATCGGCGGCAAGGCGATCATCTGTCCCGGCGTGAGCGTCGGCGACCGCAGCGTGATCGGTGCCGGCAGCGTCGTCACGAAAGACGTGCCGCCCGGAGTCGTGGTCGCGGGAAATCCGGCCAAGATGATTCGCAATTTCGAATGATAGCTTCGTGAAAACGCTCCACTTGACGCTGTCGCTTCATCCGCCTGTTACGCAATCGAGCCCAACGAGAACACGATGCCGAAACGCAAGCTTCTTTTCATCGCAATCGCTTGTCTTGCCTGCACCGTTGCGATCCTGTTCACCTTCCGCCGGCACAACAGTCTGGGCCCGAGGATCACCATCTGGGTTATGAACTCAAGGCCGGTTCCGATCGGCGAGTGGTCGAAATCTGCCGAGGACCGTCGGCACCATGGGCGCACCGCTTTTGCAGGAAGACGCTGGCGACCGAGATCTCCCTTGTCGAGTGGCACCTCTGCAGAGCTCGACTGCGTTTGTTCCGGCTTACGTAGTCGACCAGCATCCCTACTCATGCACCAATCTCGTTGGACACGGCAGTCATGCCTTGAAAACCTCCGGCGCACGCTGCCTCCGGATGAACCAAAATGGGTGCCATTTCTTGTCATCGAAGATGACTCGGTTTTTACGCCAACTCGCCCGCGCACCGTAGCCCGACTCGTGCTCGTTTGCGGTTCGATCACGACCAGGTCAAATCGTACCACCACGTTAGCATTCCCATGGCCGTCACGAACACGATCAGGCTGAGTGGGAACCCGAACACCAGGTAATCTTTTAATTGGTAACCGCCGACGCTGTAGACCATCGTGTTGGTTTGGTATCCGAACGGGGTTAAGAAACTCGCCGAGGCCGCGATCATCACGCTGACGAGCAGCGGCACCGGATCCATCCCGGTCGTCGCGGCGGCTAACCAGGCGATGTGGAACATGATCGTGGCGGCGGCGCTGTTGGTGACCAATTCGGTACAAATCACGGTGGCGAGGTAAACAGCGGCGAGGATTTTGATTTCACTGCCGCTGCCCAACGCGATCAAACCATCGGCGATCGCGGACGCCGCGCCGCTTTTGTCCATCGCTTCGCCGATCCCGATCGCGGCGCCGATGATGATCAACACCGACCAATCAACGCTCCGCCGCGCCTCGCTCGTCGTGCAGCATCGGAACGCGATCATGGCGATCGCGGCGAGCATCGCGGAGGTGAGAATTTCCATCCACCCGAGGGCGGCGACAACGACCATGGCGGCCGTGATCACAATCGAAAGGGTCGCCTTTTCATGCCGGCGGACCTCGCCTTTCTCCACACGACTGACCAAGTAAAAATCGCTCGACCCGCGTTGCCGGTGGGTGAACGACGGCGAGGCTTCGAGCAGGAGCACGTCGCCGGGTTCGATCCGCACGTCTCCGAGTTTGCCCATCAATCGACGACCGCCGCGGGCGACGGCGACGACGGCGGCGTTGTAGTTGGAGCGGAATTTGCCTTCGCGGATCGTTTTGCCGATCAGGGAGCACCGGGAACTGACGACGGCTTCGACGAGGGTCCGTTGCCAGGCCGGGACTTCCAGTTTTCGTGATTGATCATTGGGCGTGGTCAGACCACGAATTTTTCGCAAATCGACGACACTTTCGAGGGCACCGACGAGGATCAGGATGTCGCCGCCGTAGATGCGTTGTTCCGGTTTGGCGGCTTCGATGCGTCCATCGGCCCGCTGGATTTCCGCGACGTAGAGTCCTGGCAACGCTCGCAAACCGGCTTGTTGGAGCGTTCGTCCGACCAACGGGCCGGTCGGTTCGACTTGCATTTCGACGGTGTATTTTTGTGGGTCGTCGTTCACACTGACGGCGGGTTTGCGTTCGGGTAGCAACCACCGTGACGCGAAGATGATGTAAACCAAACCGATGATTGTGGCGGGCAATCCGACAATCGCGGGGGTGAAGAAGCCCATTGTTGCCCCGCCGTTGTCCTTTTGCAGGTACAACTCGCGGACGATCAGGTTGGTGCTCGTGCCCATCAACGTACACATGCCGCCGAGGATCGCGGCATAAGACAACGGCAGCAAGATTCGACTGGGACTCTCCCCGATTCGTTTGGCCACGTCATGCACGACGGGCAACAACGCAGCGACGACGGGCGTGTTGTTGAGGAAACCGGAAAGGGCGGCGACGGGGATCAGGATTCGCGTGAGTGCGCTCCGCAATCCTTTGACGCCGCCGAGTAACCACCCGGTGGCGAATTCGGTGCCGCCGGTCAATTCCAAACCCGAGACGATCGCGAATAAAAACGCGATCGTGACGAGACCTTTGTTCCCGAACCCGGCGACGGCCTCGGTCGGGGTGGGCAGTTGATCGGTGCCGGTCAGGTTTTGAGCGAGCACGAGAACGGAGAGCGCCGCCAAGGCCAGCAGGTCCGTCGCGGCAATCCGCATCGCCAGCCCGACCAGCAAACCGGCGGCCACCGCGAGCGTTAACCACATTTGCCAATCGGCGGGAAGGGGCATAGGGAGTTAGGAGTTGGGAGTCGGGAGTCGGGAGTGCTCGCTAGAGTAATTCACTGCACCGATATCGTCGCCCCCGGTTTGTCGGTAAACTAGCCGCGAGTACGGTTGGTGGTAGGTTGGTTTGCAGAGACTCAGCAATTTGCAATCCCAGACCGAATCCAATGGAACCGACCCTCCGTTCAACTTAGTTCAGCCTTCCCACCTTCGACTCCCACCTTCGACCCCACCGTTTTAACCATGCCGGACACTTCTGAAACCGCTCGCGATGCGAGCGTCTCTTCCCACACGGGAGGCTCTTCCCACGGGGGACTTTGGATCGTCGCGTTCCTCGTCGTCACGCTGTTGATCCTGCACCAGGATAATTGGTTTTGGACGGACGGTCGTTTGGTGTTCGGTTTCATGCCGATCGGTCTGGTCTGGCACGCCGGCATTTCCATCGCTGCCTCGGTGACGTGGTTCATTGCGACGAAAATCGCGTGGCCGGTCGAACCGCAATTCGAAGCCAAGGTGACGAAGACGAGCGCGAGCAAGAATGAGGTGTCGAAATGAATTTGATTGAATCCCTGAATCTTTTGATTGCCCAAGGTCCGCCGCCAGCCGCGGAAGGTGGTTGGCTCAACCATCCGGGTTTGCCGCAGTTCGTGATCATCCTGATTTATCTTTCGTTGTTGATCCTGCTCGGCGTTTTTTCGAGCCGATTGTTCAGCGGCACGAAAGAGGATTACCAAGTCGCGAGCCATTCGATCGGCCCGTTCCTGTTGTTGATGAGCATTTTCGGCACGACGATGACCGCGTTCGCTTTGGTCGGTAGCAGTGGTGAGGCGTTCCGCGAGGGCATCGGTGTGTACGGGCAACTCGCCAGTAGCAGCGGGATCATCCACTCGCTGTGCTTTTTCTTGATCGGCGTGAAGGTTTGGAAACTCGCTCGGACGCGTGGCTACACGACGCAGATCGAGTTCTTTCGCGACCGACTCGACAGCGATTTCATCGGGTTGTTGTTGTTCCCAATTTTGGTTGGGTTGGTGATCCCGTACTTGCTCGTCGGCGTGATCGGCGGCGGGACGGTGATGCAAACATTGACGGCGGGTTTGTCGCCGGATTGGTTCCCGGTGCTGTTGCCTGACGGGTCGCCCAATCGCGGGCTGCACGGGGGCATTCCCCCGTGGCTCGGGGCGTTGTTGATCTGCAGCGTGGTGCTGATTTATGTCTTCATGGGCGGTATGCGTGGGACGACGTGGGCGAATACGTTCCAAACGTTGGTGTTCATGGTGCTCGGCGTGGTGACGTTCGGAATGATCGCTTATCGGCTGGGCAATGAGGACACGTTGATGGCGAACTTAAAAGTTCTCGGTGAATCCATCCCAGAGAACCGGGCGACGCGATCGGAGATGAGCAAGAGTTTGTTCTTCACCTACTTGCTGATCCCGTTATCGGTCGGGATGTTCCCGCACCTGTTCCAACACTGGATGACGGCCAAGAGTGCCGGATCGTTCAAAATACCGGTGATTTGTCACCCGATTTTCATCATGATCGTGTGGGTGCCGTGTGTGTTGGTCGGCGTTTGGGCGACCGGCGATCTGGCTCCGAAACTGCCGTTGATTCCGGGGACGGACCGCGTCAATGCGAATGCAGTGCTGCCGTTTTTGGTCAAGACGCAAACTGGGCCGATTCTCGGCGGGCTGTTGGCGGCCGGTATTTTGGCGGCGATCATGTCGAGTTTGGACAGTCAGTTTTTGTGCATCGGCACGATTTTCAATAACGATATCTACACGCACTATCGCGGTGAAGAGAACGTGAGCGATTCGCAACAGGTGTTCATGACGCGGATGTTCATCATCGGAATTGTGGCGGTGACGTATGCGTTGAGTTTGGGCAATCCGACGAGTGTGTTCGCGCTCGGGGTGTGGTGTTTCAGCGGTTTCAGTTCGTTGTTTCCGACCGTGTTCTTGGCGTTGTATTGGCGGGGGCTCAGTGCGGCCGGCGCGATCAGTGGCGTGTTCGCGGCGATCACGAGTTGGAGCGTGCTGTTCTATTACGGTCTGCAATCGCCCAAGGGACTCGGTTCGTTCCAGTTCGAGATTCCGTGGGGCGGCGAGATGTACGAGGTCATGCCGGTTGTGATCATGTTTGCGAGTTGTTTGATCACGACCATCGTGGTCTCACTCGTGACACCGAAACCGAACGAGGAAACGCTGCGGAAGTTTTTCTAGCGTTTTGGAGAGACTCTTGCCCGCTGCGGGGATCGTGGCACCTTCAAGTGCTCGACACTTCACCAACATCGGGGATGCAAAAAACTACGCGGGCGTTTTGATCTCGTTTCCTCGTTTTGAGGCGCATCGCGTTTTGGCCTTTGACGCTGCCATTCACTGCGGCTATACTGGGTCCATCACGACGGGAGGTGGGTCACAACCATCTCGGGTCGTGTTCTTCGGTCCCGGAGATGTTTGTTGGCGTCGTTTTGAGATTCATTAAAAATTTCAGCGTTGTGGCACTCGATCTACCCGCTTTCGCCGAGGTTGTTGGACGATTCAAATCGGAGCGAATTTTCGCTTCCGAGGTTCCCGTCGATTTGCTCGACCGGCAATGAATCCGACTCAACAACAACACCTGAGTCACCAACAAGGGTGATTTCGGGCACCCCATTCCATCCGTTTTTCGATAAAAACACCTCTGCGGGAAAATCACAATGTTTGCTACGAATCTTTCCATCGACCCCATGCTCGGTTTCATCGGGATGCCGGGTGCACCTGAACTTTTGATCGTGCTGTTCATCGCGTTGCTGCTGTTCGGAGGTGCTAAATTGCCCTCGTTAATGCGGAACCTCGGCAAGAGTGCCAACGAGTTCAAACGCGGCATGTCGGAAACGGTCGAAGATAACGACGAAAGCGACAAGCTGAAGGAAAAGTTCTGAGATGTTCGGCCTCAGTTTTTTCGAAATGAGCGTGATCGGCATCATTGCCGTTGTGCTCTTCGGTGGTAATTTGCCGGAGGTGGCCAGGAAATTTGGTGGTAAGTACAGCCAGATCCGTCGTTCCCTCACGGAGGTGCAGCAGCAATTCCGGGACGCCCAACGGGAGGTCGATCGTGCGATGACGATCGAAGATTCCCGAGCAGCGAAAGCGAAAACGTCGGATTACGAAGACGACTCCGATGACTCGCCCGAACCGAGTGCCCCGAAGTTCAAACCGCCACGTTAGAGCCCATGAGCACGACGCCACTGCCGTTTCGAATCGGCCTCGGTTACGACTCCCATCGACTCGGCCCCGGCGGCCCGTTGCGGATCGGTGGCGTGGACATTCGTGCGGTCGACCTCGATGCGTCGCAAGGCGACTCTCCCGAGAGTCAGCCCGATCCGAGCGGCGTTCACGCGATCGGGCATAGCGACGCGGACGTGGTTTTGCACGCGATTACGGACGCGTTGCTCGGCGCGATCGCGGCCCCCGATATCGGACGTCTGTTCCCCGACGACGCCGAGGTGAATCGCGGGCGTGACAGTGCTGACTTCATCGCCGCGGCACTGGGCAAAGTCCGCGAGGCGGGTTACGCGATCGGCAATCTCGACGCCGTAATTCTTGCTCAAAAACCGAAAATGGCGCCGCACATCGACATGATGCGAGCGAACATCGCCGGGATACTCGGTTGCCCGGTTGAGAATGTGGGTTTGAAAGCCAAGACCGGCGAAGGCGTCGACGCAGTCGGACGATGCGAAGCGATCGCCGCTCGCGTCGTCGTGATGCTGCTCCGGGGTAACCATTGACGCGATGTTCCGAGGGACCGTTCTCCAGGATTTCGTCGTCCCACGGCCTGGTTTTTGCATGAATCGGTTGCAGAACCCGGCATCATGAGGTGTCGTTGTGGTACTGATTGGCACAGTTCGCCCATCATCGCCACGCTCTGCGTTCTCGCCGGAATCTGTCACACCTTTGAACTAGCTAACCGTAGGATATTGCATCGTGAGCTATCGGCCGTTTTCTCCCTCGCATTGACTTCACTGTTTTTCGTCGGATGCGGTCCCGTGATCCAAACCGCCCAGCAAGGCAGGGTCGCCCCGGCCGTTGAGACGCCAAACTCGCCGAGCGATCAGTAGCTTGCCCTACCGCGTTGGAAGTCTTGCAGCTTCTAAGTGCTAAATTCCAAGGTGTTTACGACTTCACCCTCCCGGCAAAGACTGTCGAAGAAGTCCGATACGGTCACGGTAAAGCAAGAATACAAGCCCGACGCGCGAGCGAGGGAAGCACATGATGCACCCGCTTGCGCGTCGGGCTTGGATTGCCACTTTCATTTCGTGAAAACGATCAAATCAACATCCCGCGCGGCCCTCCCCGGAGTTCACGCCGAACGCTCAAACTACCACCCTCGCCAATTGCGATCAGGAGGGTGAATCCCCCCCCGTGCGACTGATCTCGTGTGCGACTAAATGACACTGCGACTTCCGTAAATGGTCAGGTTCGGTATCCTCTTAGACGACGTGTTAAGAGGGGAAATAACTTGCAATTCAGGAGCGTGCCTTCTCCGCACAACTTTGCTTGACGCGTGCTGATACGCTCACCTGTTTTCGCTCTCGTTTGAGAAGGTCTGGCCACAAAAACGTCCACTTCCACGGGTGTTTTTTGATTTAGGATCGAATAAACTGCAAATACCGTTAGCTTTTTGACGGTTTGGCACTGTGAGTGTTAGGGAGGTGAGCCACGGCACGTGAAAGGGCGCTCCACCCTTGGATTCACGCACACCGTTCTTGGGTGTCTTTCCGGACACTACTTTTCGTAACGACTCAGAGGAAAAAGATGGCGACATTGACGTCGACCGATGCCCCGCAGGGAGGGGCATCTGAAAGCCAATCCGCGACCGATTCCGGGCGGATGGAACAATTTTCGTATGACGATTCGATCGTTCGAATGTTCGCCACGGCGACCATCGTCTGGGGCATCGTCGCCACGCTCGCGGGGTTACTCGTTGCGGTGTTGTTGATCCTGCCGGGACTCGCCGGCGGGTTGCAGTACTTCAGTTTCGCAAGATTGCGCCCGCTGCACACCAACGCGGCGATCTTCGCGTTTGCGGGCAACGCCATTTTTGCTGCGGTGTATTACAGCACGCAGCGATTGTGCAAGGCGCGGATGTGGAGCGACGCTCTGAGCCGGATCCACTTCTGGGGATGGCAATTGATCATCGTGCTCGCCGCCGTCACGCTGCCGCTGGGCATCACGCAGAGTAAAGAGTACGCCGAAATGCAATGGCCGATCGATATTCTGATCGCAATCATTTGGTTGGTCGTCTTCGGCGGTAATTTCATGATGACGTTGATCCATCGGCGCGAGCGACACATGTACGTGGCGTTGTGGTTTTACATCGCCACGATCGTCACGGTGGCGCTGTTGCACGTGTTCAATAACCTCGTCGTGCCGATCGGTCTGTTCGCGAGTATGCCGATTTACGCCGGGGTGCAAGACGCGTTCATGCAGTGGTGGTACGGTCACAACGCGGTGGCGTTTTTCCTGACGACGCCGTTCCTCGGGTTGATGTATTACTTCCTGCCCAAGGCGGCCGACCGACCGGTGTTCAGCTACCGATTGAGCATCATTCACTTTTGGTCGTTGGTGTTCATTTACATTTGGGCTGGACCTCACCACCTGCATTACACGTCGCTGCCGGAGTGGGCCAGTTCGCTAGGCATGTTGTTCAGTCTGATGTTGTGGATGCCGAGTTGGGGGGGCATGATCAATGGTCTGCTCACCTTGCGAGGGGCATGGCACAAGGTCGCCGTCGATCCGGTGTTGAAATTCTTCGTCGTCGGCGTGACGTTCTACGGAATGGCCACGTTTGAAGGACCGATGTTGTCGATCAAAGCGATCAACGCGTTCACTCACTACACCGATTGGACGATCGCCCACGTTCACTCCGGTGCACTCGGGTGGAACGGGTTCATGACGTTCGGTATGTTGTATTGGTTGTTGCCGCGGTTGTTCCAAACCAAAATTTGGAGCCAGAAACTTGTCAGTCTGCACTTTTGGATCGGCACGCTCGGCATTCTGTTGTACATCATCCCGATCTACGCCGCCGGTCTGATGCAAGGTTGGATGTGGCGTGCGATGGACGATACCGGACGCCTGATGTACCCGGAGTTCATTGAAACGACGCAGGCGATCGTGCCGCTTTGGTGGCTGCGGGTGGGCGGTGGTCTACTCTACGTCAGCGGCACGATCATGTTGGGCATCAACGCGTTCATGACGTGGATGAACCGTCCGGCGAAGTACGACGTGCCGGTGATTTCGGCGCCGCGTTTGACGAAGGAATACACCGAGGCCGAGAGGAAACCGAAGAGCACGCTCGAAGGGGCTCCGGTACTCGAAATGAGTAAGAAGCTCGACATCTTCGCACGCATGGGATGGCACCGTTCGTGGGAACGGTTGCCGGTTAAGTTCACCGTGTTGGTGACTCTCGCGGTGGTCGTGGCGACGTTGTTCGAGGTGATTCCGACGTTCTTGATTCGGACGAACGTGCCGACAATTGCCACGGTCAAACCGTTCACACCGTTGGAACTCGCCGGTCGTCACATCTATGTTTCCGAAGGTTGTTACAACTGTCACTCGCAGATGATTCGTCCGATGGTTTCGGAAACCAAGCGGTACGGCGAGTACAGTAAACCGGGTGAAGGGATTTACGACCGACCGTTCCAATGGGGCAGTCGTCGGATCGGTCCCGATTTGGCTCGCGAGGGTGGCAAGCAAAGTAGTTTTTGGCACTGGACTCATCTCGAGAACCCGGAGAACGTTTCTCCCGGTTCGGTCATGCCGAGCTACAACCACTTGCTCACTCAGGACATGAACTTCGACGCGATCGCACCGCACGTGCAAGCGGCCTCGTTCCTCGAGGTACCGTATTCGGATAAAGACCTCAACGACACTGCGGCGGTCGCGATGCGTCAAGCCGAAGAGATTGCGGCGGAAATCGTCGAGCAAGGTGGCCCGGCCCGAACGTATGAGAAGCAGGCCGTCGCGTTGATCGCGTACCTACAACGCGTCGGCATCGACCTGTTCGCCGAAGAGGAGGTCGCCGAGGTGCCGGGTGAAGCAGCATCAGACGATGAGCCAAGTGAGCAGCCAGCCGAACAATGACTGTCGTAGCGGAACTCGCCAAGAGTTTCGCTCGTAGATGTCGTAGCGGAACTTCCTAACGAGTTGCGTCTCCTCCAGAAAACGAAAGTCTTGACGACTCCCGCTACGAATGTCCGAAGCAACCCTTTTTATTTTCAAATCCCCCTCCCATCGAGAATCAAAACGGATGATTAGAGATCTTGTAAGTGCGCTGGACTACTCGGCATGTGCCGAATGGGCGCTGGCGTTGTTTGTGGCGGCGTTCGCCACGATCACCTACGGAACCTTAAAGCTCAGCCAGAACGCGTCGGATCGTTTCGCGTCGATTCCGTTGAGCGATAAAGTAGAGGACCCTCGCTGATGAGTTCGTCCGCACCTCAAAACACACCGCTCGTCGATGCCCCTCCGAAAACCGATCACGCTTATGACGGGATCGAGGAGTTCGACAATCCCTTGCCGGGTTGGTGGAAATGGTTGTTCGTCGCGAGCATCCTGTTCTGTCCCCCGTATTGGTTGTACTACCACGGCGGTGCCCCCGGTCGTTCGATCGAGGAAGGTTACGGTGTCGCCCTGGCCGCCAACACGCGTTTGCAATTCGAAGAGATCGGAGAACTGCAACCCAACGCGGCCACGATCGTGCAGTACATGCACGAGGACAGTTGGTTACGCGTCGGTAAGATCGTCTACCAAACTCACTGTATGTCGTGTCACGACCGGGAAGGCCAGGGCAAGGTCGGCCCGAACCTGACGGATGAACATTATAAAAACGTGAGGAATATTGAAGACATCGCCAACGTCATTATCAATGGGGCCGCTGCCGGTGCGATGCCGAAATGGTCCAACCGTTTGCACCCCAATGAAATCGTGTTGGTATCGTCCTACGTGGCCAGCCTGCGAGGTGAAAACCTCGCCGGACCACGCGGTGCCGAAGGCAAGCTGATCCCGCCCTGGCCCGAGCACACGCCGAAACCCGAAGAAGACGATGCGAAGTAACTCCCCGCTGATAAGTATTTCCTGAATTGAGCCGTTTTAACACTAGCGAGCTTTTGATTTAATCATTTTCGCACCGGCAATGATTAGCCGATGGGCGTTAGCCCCGGTTGCCGTTGTGAGAACCGGGGCTAACGCCCATCGGCTAACTAAATTGACAGACCGCTAGCCACGGTTGTTTCGAATACGGAACACTTATCGACGGGTCGTTGAGCACCCGCTTATCCAATGAGCAACCTCGAATGAGTAATGAATTTTCCCTTCCGCTGAGTTCGCAATCTGGTCTGCCGGTCGAGCAATCTGGTGGATATGGGAAATGTGGAAACTGCTCGTGCTCAGGCGATGCGGACAATTCGAAACAAGCTCATCCGCACGCTCACGCATCCCAGGCGGCAGGCGATTCCAGCGCCTCCGTAAAAAACGGATCCGAGAAAACCGTCCCCGACAACGACGCGTTGTTATCGCCCGACGAGCACGTGCTCAGCACGTTGGAACGGGACGGCAGTCGACGTTGGTTGCGACCGAAACTCGCGATGGGCGGTTGGTGGAAAAAACGACGCGTCGTCGCCTACATCTTGATGGTCGTGTTCGTTGCGATCCCGCACCTTCGGATCGGTGGCAAACCGGTGATCCTGTTGGATCTCGTTTCGCGTCAGTTGACCGTGCTCGGCAAAACTTTCTACCCGACCGACACGTTGATTCTCGCGTTCGGTTTGTTATCTGTGTTCATCACGATCGTGTTGGTGACGGCGATCGCCGGACGAGCGTGGTGCGGTTGGGCGTGCCCGCAAACCGTCTATATGGAATTCCTGTTCCGACCGATCGATCGTTTTTTCGAATTGACCGTCGGTAAAGGCGGCAAACCACGCGACAGCATGGACGGATTGCGTGCGGTCGCTCGGATCGCCGTCTATCTGGTGTTGTGCATGTTTTTGGCTCATACGTTTCTCGCGTATTTCGTCGGCACCGATCGGCTCTCCGGGTGGGTGCGGATGTCGCCGTTGGAACACCCCTCGGCGTTCCTTTTAATGGCCGGCGTGACCGGGTTGATGATGTTCGATTTCCTGATCTTCCGGGAACAAATGTGTGTGATCGCATGTCCCTACGGACGGTTCCAAAGCGTGATGCTCGACGAGCAATCGAAGATCGTCACTTACGATCCCGTTCGCGGTGAACCGCGTGCCAAAGGCAAACGTCCCTCGGTCCAACCGGTCGGCGATTGTGTCGATTGCAACCAATGCGTCGTCGTGTGTCCGACCGGCATCGATATTCGCCAGGGGCTGCAAATGGAGTGCATCAATTGCACCCAATGTATCGACGCCTGCGACAGTGTGATGGCGAAGGTCGGGTTGCCGAGCGGGTTGATCCGTTACGGTTCCCTAGACGAGATCGCACGCAAACCGGAGAAACTGTTTCGAGGCCGCACGATCGTTTATCCGATCATCTTGCTGGCCGTGATGAGCGGTTTCGCATACGCGGTCACCAGCAAGGTCGGATTCGATGCCCGGTTGCTTCGCGGCAAAGGGGCTCCGTTCTCGATCACCAGTGAAGGCGTCGTGAATAACTCGTTCAAACTGCGTTTGGTCAATCGGACGGCGACCGATCAACAGTATTCGATCGCGGTGGAAACGCCCGACAACGTGATACTGGAAGTCTTGCAAACGGAGATGCTGAGGCAACCGCCCGGCGGGAACGTGTTGATCCCATTGAGCGTCGAGTTCCCGCCGATTTTAACGCGTGGGGATGGAAACGAAGCGGCGGTGTTGGTCGTCACGGATGAGTCCGAAAACCGTCACGAAATCAAGTTCAAAATATTAGGACCGAGATAGAATGACTCTCCCGCCGGGCTTGTCCCGGTCGAAGCAACAACTGATTAGCTAGCTGATTTTGAGGATGAGCCGTTTTAACGCTAGCCACGGTTTTGACATCACAACCGGGGCTAACGGGCTGTCGATTGAATCATATTACGCCAACAAAGATTAGCCGATAGGCGTTAGCCCCGGTTGCCGATGTGAGAACCGGGGCGAACGCCCATCGGCTAATTAAATCACCAGCCCGCTAGCGCCCAAACGGCTCATCCCAACAACCAACCTACCGAGCACATACTCTTGAGTCAGAAAAACGAAATCGAAATCAAAGCCGAACGCAGTGCCAAACGGTTTTACACCGGGTTGGTGTTGTTGTTATTCGCGATTCAGTGCACCATTCTCGGCACGGCGCTGACGCTCGCGATCGGTGATCCCGCCCTCGCGGTTGTCCCCGATTACCATCGGGCGGCACTCGATTGGGACTCCTCCCACGCGGCGAGCCACGCGGCGGCGAAGAAAGGCTGGGATCTGCAAGTCGAAGTTTCCGACGTGGCTGACGGTCGGGGAATGCGGGCCGTTCAGTTATTCGCGATCGACGAGAACGGCGAACCGGTTTCGAACCTGAAAGTGCTCGCCAAAGTTTATCATCACGCTGCGGCTGACCAAGTCAATCGATTCGAATTGGAGAGCGTCGGTGGCGGTCGGTACATGGCGATGCCTGCCATGGGCCGCGCCGGTTTATGGCAGGTCGAGATTGAATTGCAAAACGCGGGCACGCCGATGACGGTGACCAAGATCGTGGACCTCCAAAGCTAGTTTGACGATGTGGATTTTAATTACCGCCGTGGTCACCGCCAGCCTCTTGGGCAGTATGCACTGCGTCGGCATGTGCGGGCCGCTGGCGATTTGGGCCAGTGGTGCGGGGGAGCGGGCCAGTCGAACGCAGATTGTAGTGTCCACCTCGTTGTATCATGTCGGTCGGTTGATCACATACACGATCGCAGGGTTGATCGCCGGCGGCATCGGCAGCCTCGTCGACGTCGGCGGCCAAACACTCGGTTTCCAACTCGCCGCCGCCCGAATCGTGGGTTCGTTGATGGTCGTGATCGGCGTCTGGAAACTCGGGACAATGTGGTTTGCTAACCGCATCACGGTGACGTCCGGTCCGAAACCCTCTCGCGTCGGCGGACTGCTCGTCAAACTGCGTCCTTACATTTTCAATCTGCCACCGAGCGGACGAGCGATCTCGGTCGGAATGCTCACGACGCTCTTGCCCTGCGGTTGGTTGTATCTGTTCGCCTTGGTCGCCGCCGGGACCGGCAGTGTGCTGATGGGCGGAGTGACGATGGCGGCGTTTTGGGTCGGTACCGTGCCGGCGCTCACCGCGTTGATCGCGGGCACTCAAACCCTGTCACGCGAGTTCGTCCGGATCGTGCCGACGGTGACCGCGATTCTGTTAATCGTGACCGGCGGGATCACCGCCTCGGGTCGCGGGTTCGCCGAGCTAAGTTCGCTGTCGGACATCCGTGCAGAAGTCGCGATTGACGTTCCCGACGACAACAGTTCGAGCACGTCGAATCCAGTCAGCGACCAAATCGACGCGTTGATCAAGACGCCGTTGCCGTGTTGTGTCGAGAAATAGGAGCGAGGGAATATGAGCGCCGTCAAAACAGCATCTATGACGCGGCCCTGCATCCATTGTGGCGAGCCCTCGGAAAGTTACGCCGAACAACCCGCCGACGAAATCTTTTGCTGCAACGGTTGCCGCGGTGCGTATGAATTGATCCACGGTTGGGGATTGGAGTCGTTCTACGGCTTGCGCGATCAGCTCGGCAGTGGTTCGGCGACCCGTGTGAAAGATCTCTCGTCACGTTACGACGTGTTCGACAACGATGAGTTCCTCGGTCCATCGAAACCGCACGCCCAGCAAGATGGTTTGATGTGTACCGAACTGGCCGTCCACGGCCTGCACTGCGCCGCGTGCGCGTGGCTGATCGAGAACGCCGCTTTGCGCACCCCCGGTTGGAGCGTCGCGCGGGTGAAAATGAGCGATCACACGATGCGGGTGGTGTTCGATCCCACGTCGACGACGCTCAGTGCGATCGCCCGGTTACTCGACCGACTCGGTTATGAACTCGCACCGATCTCGCCGCAACGTGATTCCCATTTCCAGAACGAGAACCGACGTCTGCTCATTCAAATCGCGTTGGCAGGTTTCTGCGCCGCCAATGCGATGTGGATCGCCGTCGCGTTGTATGCCGGTGAAGCGTACGGCGTTGCCGCGGACCACCGTTTTTTCATGCGGATGATCGGCACGGCTTTGGGCGTCGGGGCGGTGATCTTCCCCGGGCGAACGTTTTTCATCGGTGCGATCGCGTCGCTGAAAACTCGCGTCCCGCATATGGATTTGCCCGTCGCACTCGGGTTGTCCGTCGGCACGATCGTGGGGACGGTCAACGCGATCACGGGATACGGGCATCTGTACTTCGATTCGCTCGCGGTGCTCGTGTTCCTGTTGTTGATCGGTCGATGGATCCAATTTCATCAACAACATCGGGCGGCCAAAGCAGTCGATTTGTTGTTGCGAATCACACCGCGTCACGCCACCCGCGTCAACGAGGACGAGTCAACCGACACCGTGCTCGTGGACACGTTGCAGGTCGGCAACCACGTTCGTATCGGTGCGGGTGAGAACATCCCGGTCGACGGCGAAATTTTGTTTGGGCAAACGACCGTCGATCGCTCGCTGCTCACTGGCGAGAGTCTGCCGGTCGGTGTCGGAGCGGGCGACGAGGTCTCAGCAGGAACGTTGAACTTGCAACGACCGATCGACGTTCGCGTGACAGCGACGGGGCGTGACAGTCGGATCGGCAAAGTCATGCAGACGGTGGAAGAGGCGGCGAGCGAAAAGATCCCGATCGTGCAGTTCGCCGATTCCGTCGGCGGCGTGTTCGTCGTCGTCGTGTCGGTGCTCGCGGCGATCTCGTTCGTGTGGTGGTTGCCCGCCGGATGGTCGATGGCGGCGTCGCACGCGACGGCGTTGTTGATCGTCGCCTGCCCGTGCGCGTTGGCGCTGGCCACGCCGCTGGCGATTTCCGTTTCGCTCGGTCGGGCGGCTCGGCATCGGGTTCTGATTCGGGACGGGAATACGTTGTCAATGCTCGCCAAGGGCGGCACGATTTGGTTTGACAAAACCGGCACATTGACGAGCGGTCGGCCCAACGCCCGACTCGTGTGGGGTGACGCGGAGGCGATTCCCCCGGCGGCGTCAATCGAGAATCAATGCAATCACCCGGTCGCCGAGGCGTTGGTCCGGATGGCGCGGATTTCCGGTTGGGAACTCGACGACGACGCGGTGCTCGATCGGGTCGAGCGGCAAGGCGTGATCGGACGCGCTGCCGGTCATGAAGTCCTCGTCGGCAGTCCCGGATTCATGCGTGAGCGAGGGTTCGGGTTAAAGGAGGTTGTGCTCGACGCGATTGAAACGTGTACTCGTTCTGCGGCCAGTCCCATCTTGATCGCGGTTGAGGGCGTCGTGCTGGCCGTCATCGGAATTTCCGATCCGCTCAAACCGAACGCGAGCGAAACGATCAGACGTCTGCAAAAGCGCGGTTACCGCGTCGGCATTTTGTCGGGGGATCATCCCAAGATCGTGTCGCATGTGGCCGGTCAAGTCGGGATCGATCCGGCGGACGTTTTTGGTGGACTCAGCCCCGAGGACAAACTCGCCGCCGTCCGCGGCGATGCCAAGTACGCGGGGCAATCTTCTATCTCGAAAAAACCAGGCACCACGGTCATGATCGGTGACGGTGCCAACGACGCCGCCGCGTTGGCCGCCGCCGACGTCGGCATCGCCGTCCGCGGCGGTGCGGAGGTGAGCTTGCAAGCCGCACCCGTGTTCATCGCGTCGGGCGAACTGGAGAGCGTTGACGATTTGGTTCGCGGATCGAAACGAACCGATTGGTTGATTCGGACCACCATGGCGGTTTCTTTAACGTACAATGTCGTCGCCGTCGCGCTGGCCATGTTCGGGAAAATCAGCCCCTTGATCGCCGCGATTCTCATGCCGATCAGTAGCGTCAGCGTGCTGGCGCTGACGCTGGCGTGGCCCACGTATCCTCCCAAATTATCCTCGAAATCATCACCGGAGTCCGATCAGTGAGTGTTCTGTTTATCGCCCTGCCGATCGCATTGTTACTCGGCGGTGGAGGCGTGGTGGCTTGCATCCTGTGCATTCGCGGCGGTCAATACGATGACCTCGACACGCCCGCAGTCCGGATACTGATCGACGACGAAAAACGCGAACCTTGACCGTCTACCCTTATCACGCGTCGCACGCCGATCCGGTTGCTGAATCGAAACTTCGGAAACGCAGCATCTATTGGCGGGCATCGATCGTCGTGATCGTGGGCTGGCTGTTGGTTTTGATCTCGTTTAACCGCTACATGCAACCGAGGATCGAAGACGACGAGCTTCGTTTCGAGTTTTCGACCGAGCAAGTCTCCGGTAACACGACAGAGACGTTCATCTCAATTCAACAGCACTCGGTTTCTGGCTCCGCCGCCGGTGCGTTGGTACTCATCGGATTGTTGATCGCCGGCACGCTGTTGCTCGTCAACGGTTTGATCTCTGCCCCACGGATCATTCGGCAACGGCGGCGAGCACGAAGTGGTTAGCGACAGCGAATCAATTCGTAGACCTCCTGAGATAACGAATTCAATTCGAGAATCGGTTGGAACGCGGCGGGATAATGTGTTTCTCGGAAAAATTCCGTCTCCATCAGCACCGTGTCGCCGCCTTGAATCTTGCCATGAAAAACCGATTCGGGATAGGTTTGAGGAACTGGGGTCTTCCAATCCCAAACCGCCACGACCTTGGGACTCCAGCCACCGGACTTGGGCTTCTCTTCGGACAGCCCCGTGTTGTCCCACAAGGATGCGTGCGGCGAGCCTTTGCTACCGAACACGGTGCAGATTTTGTGATCCAAAATGAATTGGTAAGCTTCTTCCAATGTCTCAATCATGAGTAAGGAAGCGCAAGTTCATTGCGATATGCCCACGCTGGAGCAAGTCATGTGCTTCTCGCGTCATTGGCATTCGAGGGCATCTCGTTACCCGGTTGGAAGGAACTCTTTACGTGCCGGAAGTTGCACGTTACCGTTTTGCAAGCTAGATATTTTCGGGTTCGATGTCAACTATCGACGAACTGACCCTTGAAAGTACGTTGGCAACCACAAACGATGCCGATGGTTTCGGAGCAATGGCCGGCCGGTCGTTGGTTCCGCGATCTTAAAAATGTACCAGGATGTAGGATGACTCTTTGAGTCGTCCATTCAAGCGAACGCGAGGAACGCGACTCAAAGAGTCACGCTACGACGAACGCGAGGAACGCGACTCAAAGAGTCACGCTACTCCGGGCAGAGTGAATTCAATGGCCGACGACATCAACCACAACGAGGGAGTGCATTTCGTTGCCGTTTAGCGAACACGAGCGAGCCGCTTTGCTGGCCGTCCAAGGCGTGGGGCCGACCGTGGTTGACCGACTGGAGCAGATCGGAATTTCATGCCTGCGCGAATTGCGGGACGATTCGGCGGAAGAAGTCACCGAAGCCGTCGCCCAACTGCTCAAGACGATTTGCCGAAAAAACAGTCCGCAGGCAAAGGCGGCAATCCGAAACGCGATTGATCTCGCGAGTGACGCTCTCAACCGGCCCAACGGAGACGCTCATGCCGGTTGAATCATCCGAGCGGCTCGCAGGCTTGGACGTGCTGCGTGGGTTCGCGTTGTATGGCGTACTACTGACCAACGCGATGGTTTCGTCGCGACCGCTCGGCGAAGCACTCGGCCCACCGAGTTCAATTGAGATCGCAGCCAACACATCGCTCCAGTGGTACGCTTGGGCCGCGTTTGACGGACTGCTGGTCACGAAATTCGTTGCGATCTTCTCGTTGCTGTTTGGGATGGGGCTTGTCCTGCAAAACCAGCGTGCCGAAGCCAAGGGGCTTCCGTTCGCTAAAATCTATTCACGTCGCCTGGCAATCCTGGCGGGGATGGGCGTCGTGCATGGATGCTTCCTGTTTGAAGGCGATATTCTGTTGGTATACGCTGTCGTCGGAGCGATCCTGTTCCAGTTTCGCCATCAGTCGGCACGCGTCTTGTTTGGGATTTCGTTGATCCCGTTAACGCTTGGATTGATCCTGGCGTTGATCTGGTCGTCACTGGATATCTTCAATCCCGCATCTCAATCTGCCATCGCGAACTCATTGCTGGAAAGCAATCTCCACCAAGCGGCTTTCTTGGAATCGCTGACCATTCGCCCGTTGGAATATCTGGGCTGGCTCGTTATCTCCAGCCTGATGTCGTTCAACTGCCGAGTCGTTGCGTTTTTCTTCATGGGTGCGGCCTGCATGAAGAGCGGTTGGATTCGACCTTCCTGCATTGCCCTGCAACGCAACGTGGGATTGATTGGTCTCACGCTCGGACTCGCTCTGGAGGGACTCAGCGTTCACTTCACATCGTCCGCCTCTGCACCATCACTGGGGATTCGTGTCGCGAAGACGTTTTGCGACGAATTCGGCTCGCTCGTTTTGAGCTTCGGATACGTCGGAATCGTCTTGTGGACCGTTCACTCAAGTCGTTTACGGGTGCTTGCCGATGCTCTGGCAGCGGTGGGTCGCACTGCACTGACGAACTACGTGCTGCAGTCCGTTTTCTTGAACATTGCATTCATGGCCTACGCACTCGGACTGTACCAGGAGTTGAGTCGTGTCGAAGTACTGGGTTGGTTCTCGCTGATCTTTGTCGCACAAATGTTCGCCAGCACAATCTGGTTGCATCGATTTAGAATGGGACCACTCGAACAGCTATGGCGATCCCTGACGTATCGCGGGTTGCCGTGATGACACATCTGGACATTCCCGGTCGTCGCCGAATCGAGCAAACGCCTTGCCCTGGTGACTGTTTCTGCATAGCTGGGCGATTCTTCATCGCTGAGCGTCCACAGATGCGGCGTTGTGAACGCCTCTGGATCGACTCGCCACACTGCCACTGCAAGTTTCGAAATCGCAGGACTCCTGGTAAGTGCGGATGACACGCATTTGTCGTCTATCAGCGAAGCGGGGTCTCATTCACGCTCAGTTGGAACAAATCTGGACGTGAGTAATGGCCGGCGACATCGAGATCAAATTTGCCTTTCGTAATCTCGCTCATATCGAGCGTTGCCGTGAGGATCTGTTCTTGGTCAAAAACGGGTCCGGCAATGATCTCGCCGAAGGGCGATACGATGCAGCTTCCTCCTCGGATTATCGAGCTAGATGAACGAGTCGGCGAAGTTGGATCGGATTGAACCTGGCAAGCGGACAACACATAGCATCGGCCCTCGCAAGCGATATGGCGGATCGTTGCGGACCAGCTATCGCGATCATCGACCGTGGGGGCACAGTAGATTTCGATTCCCTTCTGGTACATTGCCGCTCGTAACAACGGCATGTAGTTCTCCCAACAGATTACCGCGCCCAACTTTCCAAACCCTGATTCGATGACAGGCAAAGTTGATCCGTCACCACAGCCCCAGATGACTCGTTCCATTGCGGTCGGCATCAGCTTTCGATGTTTGCCGACATAACCAGCCTCTGGATGAATGAAGACAACTGTGCAATAAAGCGTCCCGCGATCACGCTCAATGACGCCACAAACGAGAAAGACGGCTGAGTCGCGTGACAGTTCGACCAGTCGCTTCAATTCACTACCTGGTAGCTCAATCGCTGCGTCGGCATATCGAACGAAGAGCTTCCGCCCCTCGTCGCTTCGGCGTCCGACGGTGACTCCGAAGTCTTCGCCCTTGGGGTACCCTCCCAAGAAAGCTTCCGGAAATACGACAATCTTGGACCCCAAGGCAACGGCTTCTTCGGTGAGTCGAACCATTTTGTCGAGCGTCGCCGGCGTATCGAATAAGATCGACCCTGCCTGAACGACGGCCACATTGACGAGTCGTTTTTCCATTCCGTCTGCCTCCGGTTTCGTTGACCCCGACATTGGTTTGCCTTTTCCGTACAGATACTTCACTTGCCTGAAAGAAGATCGGAGAGCGCGGCAATCGCTGTCTTCGCTTGTTCACTCGATGCAGCACCACCGAGGCAAAGACGAAACGCATCAGGTGGTTCCCTGCTGACGCAAAACCGATCCGACGCCACCGCTCCCAGCGAATAGCCGCGAGTCCAATCGACGATCCGATGGCGATCAAGAGTCGGTGGTGCTGAAATCCAAGCGTGAAAACAAAACTCGGACGATTTGACGTACTCGGTCGGAATTGCTTCGGTGAGATATCGTCGTCTTAGCCGCATCTCGGATCGGATCGACGCCAAGATTTGGTCGGCAATCCCGGTCTCGATCCAACTGGTCGCGATTGCGGTTGTTAGCGGCGATGCCATCACCGAAACGCCTCGCAGGCTTTCTGCGATGCCGTCGGGTTCCATTGTTCGCGGCGAGAGCAGGTAAGCCAATCGCAGCCCTGGACCCATGCACTTGGCGAGACTCGCAACATAAAACGTCAGTTCGGGAGCGAGCATCGCGATCGCTGGCGGTGGATTGACGGGTAAGAAACCATAGGCGTCGTCTTCGATGATTGCCAATCCATGTTTGCGTGCCACTTCGACGATCTCCATTCGCCGCTTGACCGAGACTGTTTCCGTCGTCGGATTTCTCAGCGTCGGGTTTTGATACAGAACTCGCACCTGGTGCTTCACCGCCGCATCCGCCAACGCGGATGGGTCAATGCCGGATTCATCGGAAGGCAACCCGTGCAGTTCGCACCGCGTGTTCGCAGCGATGCTGCGAAGTCCTGGATAGGTGATGGATTCGCAGGCGATCGAACCGCCGTGGGCAAGCAACGTGGAAAGCACAGCGCTGATTGCCGTGTGAGCACCTGCGGTGATATGCAACGAGTGATGATCGACCAGAATACCGCGTCGAGAGAGCCATTCAACCGCCGCAGCTTTATCTTGCTGCACGCCGCCACCGGGTTGATACCTGAGCAACTGCGGCAATTGGTTGCCGATGTTTTTCAATGACGCACTCATGCGTCCTAGGAGTTCGGAATCGTACACTTCCGGTGGCTGATTCATGCTGCGATCCGCCAAGTCAGTGCGACGCGACGATCCATCGACGAGATGCGTGGGACTTCGGACAAACGTTCCGGCCCCCACTCGGGCTTCCACCAATCCGGTTCTCGCCGCCTCGGCGTACCCGCGAGCGATCGTGGTGACATCCAGATTGATGCGTTTCGCAAGTGACCGTTGGGTCGGCAAACGATCACCAGGCTTCAAGCGTCCATCGGTGATGTCCGCGGCAATGGCCAACGCGATTGCCTCGAAGAGTGGGACATCGCCACCTTGCAGATCGGGACTCCAGTCGTGTTGTCGCATGAGAATCGGTTGAAGTAAGAACACAGGTGCTCCGTCTCTCAAAGCAACCATTGCGTCGAGGGAAGGGACACGAACCTCTCGTCTATCTTACCGAGCAATCGAACCGCTCAACAGTCCGCAGCGATGTTTCAATCGAACATTGAACGGGCGATTGACCGCATGATTGACCGGGCCAAAGCACACCCACGCTTGGCCTGCGCACGATCTTCCGTACGCGTGTTGAGACAACCAGCCGGAGCGATAGTATTTCATCGAGCGAACCACCAATTTGCAAATTCTTTCGTAGCAGAAGTCGCCGAGACGTTCGTTCTCACGAGAGTCCGAAACTTTGGGCGAGTTCCGCTACGGCAATCAGTATTCCTACGTTTTGCGCACAACGAAATAATGACGAACACACTCCTTTACATCGTGGGCGTCGTCACGCTGCTGGGTATCAGTTCGGTATCGGCTCTGATCTGGGCCATTACTTCCGGACAACTTGGAGAGTTTCAAAAGGGAGCCACTAGCATCTTTGATGACGACGAGCCCATCGGCGAGACAACGGATTCGTTTCCCGACAAATGAACCGCCACACTGATTCCGCACTCACGTCCACCGTCCAACGAAGCACTCCCAAAACGATGAACCAGCCAGAGCCAAACGGAAGTCCCCAAACCGAGTTCGACACCATGGATGTGGGAGTGCGGGCGGCGATCGACCGTTCTTGCCGCGAGGTCGTTTTGCTCTGGTATGCCAGCAGTGTCTTTTGGTTGGTGCTGGGGTCCGTGCTGGCGCTCGTCGCGTCGATCAAATTGCACACACCTGGGTTCCTGGCCGATACTGAATGGTTGACCTTCGGGCGAGTGCGACCCGCCCACTTGAACACGATGATTTATGGTTGGGCGTCGATGTCCGGCATGGGCACGCTGCTATGGCTGATGGCCCGGCTGTGCAAAATCCCGCTGCCATGGCGAGAGACGCTGATGTTGGCTGGCATCTATTGGAACGCGATTGTCGCTCTGGGCTCGTTTCAAATCCTGATCGGCAATGGAACGAGCATCGAATGGATCGAGTTCCCATGGTGGATCGCACTTCCGCTGAGTGGCGTTTTCCTAATCGTCATCGCATTGACGATCAAGATGCTTCGTGAACGTCGCGAAAAGCATCTCTATGTTTCGCAGTGGTATTTGTTTAGCGCGACGATTTGGTTTCCGTTCCTGTACATCGGTGCCACGATTTTGATGCATTCGCCCGCCGCCGTCGGTGTTGCCAAGGGCACCGCGAATTGGTGGTTCGCCCACAACGTACTTGGACTTTGGCTGACGCCGATCGGACTGGCATCGGCGTACTATTTCATTCCCAAGGTCCTGGGGCGGCCGATCCACAGCTACTATCTCTCGATCATTGGGTTCTGGACGCTGGCACTATTTTATAACTGGGTCGGTACTCACCATCTGATCGGTGGGCCGTTGCCGTCATGGTTGATCACCGTGGGGACCGTCGGCAGCATGATGATGTTCGTACCCGTGATCACCGTCGCGGTGAATCATCACCTGACCATGGTCGGCCACTTTTCCAAGCTGCGAGTCAGCCCAACGCTACGCTTCGTGGTCTTCGGGGCGATGTCGTACACGCTGGTCAGTGTGGATGGATCGCTGTTGGCGTTGCGAACAGTCAACGAGACGAGGCACTTCACGCACTACACGATCGCTCACGCCCACCTGGGTGTCTATTCGTTCTTCACCATGATCGCATTCGGGTCAATGTACTATGTCATGCCGCGTTTGGTAGAACGAGAATGGATCAGCAGTCGGTTAATCAAAGTCCACTTTTGGTGCTGTGCGATTGGAATCGCGATGTACTGGGTTGGTTTGTGCATCGGCGGATGGTTGCAGGGAACTTGGATGAACAATCCCGACATTCCCTTCATGGACATTGTTGGACGCATGATTCCGTATCTCTGGTCACGATCGGTGGCGGGCACGTTGATGACGATTGGCCACATCGTCTTCGCCATTTTGGTTTGGAAAATGTTGCGGCGAGAGGGTGAATGGCTGGTCGAGCCGACGCTATTTGTTTCCCGCAAAGAGGCCGCCGATGCTGCCACTTCAACAACCACCTCCGTTCAGCAAAGAACCAAAGTATGAACCGCATCTCCATCATCATGGCGGGCGTTCTAGCGACCGTGATCGCATCGCTGTTCGGATTGGTTTTGATTCCCGACATGCAGTTAAACAAAATGCAGCCCAAAGAGATCATGGCTGCGGACGGATCGACGGCGGTCTACCCGATCGCTCTCGATGAATTCAGCGAGGCACCTGGGAAGGAAGTTTACCGCGCGATGGGTTGCGTCTATTGCCACTCCCAGCAAGTTCGTCCGGAAGGATTCGGTGCCGACATTGAACGAGGTTGGGGCAATCGGCGATCGGTGCCACGCGATTATGTTTTGCAAGACCCGCCGTATCTGGGAACGATGCGAACGGGGCCGGATTTGGCGAACATTGGCATGCGTCAGCCGAGCGAACAATGGCACTATCTGCACTTGTACGATCCGCAGATCACGTCGCCCGGCAGCGTGATGCCGCCGTTCGAGTTCCTGTTTGATACGTTCGTTGGCGAGAAACCGGACGCACCACTCGGATCGCCAGTCATCCAGCTTCCTGAAGCCTTTGCATCGCAGCCAACTTGGATCGTGCCCAAGAAAGCTGCTCTGCATTTGGTAGCGTACTTGAATTCGCTCAAGCAGCCGTTCGATGTGGAGGACGTGCAATGAGCGATTCCCCCGACGCGGAATTGACAACGGATCATGAGCGAGAGTTTTCCGCTTACGAACAACCGGACCAAAATACGCCCGATATCCAAGACATTCACCGTGCCGTTTTGCGAGAGCAATTTGAACCGTCTGAGGGGCAGCAACGAGTTCCGATTACGCTCTTCTTGTTGTTCATCGGATTGGCGATGTGGTCGGGTTGGTACCTGAGCGAATACGATGGCAATTTTCAAGCGAACGTCTACGACGGTCCCGATGCGTTCCGATCGATGGACCTTTCCCAAGGCGGCGAAAAGATGAAACGTGAGATCGACCCGCTGTTGTTGGGGAAACGAATCTACAACAACTGCATCTCATGCCACCAAGCCAACGGTGAAGGTGTGGCAGGCCAATACCCGCCACTGAATCAATCGCAATGGGTGCTGGGGGACGATCGTATCCCGGCGAAAATCCTGTTGCATGGTTTGAACGGGCCAATCGAAGTTCGCGGTGTGACCTACAACGCTCCGATGCCCGCTTGGAACCAGTTCAGTGACCGCGACCTCGCAGCGGTGCTGACCTATATCCGAAGTGCTTGGGATAACGATGCACCGCCGGTCACTGAGGAGACGGTCGCGACTGTTCGGGCGGCAACGGCGAGCAAAATGGGAACGTACTTGGCAGAAGAGCTTTTGTCGCTGGAGTTGCCGATGGCCTCGGAAGAAAGAGAATCTCCATGAACTGTTGTTCAAGTCAAGTTCTCTATCCCGAAGCGGCAGGCGGCGACACGCCTTTTGACGAGCGATCGAATCAAGCCGAACGTCAAAAACGGCTCGATGTCGCTATGATTGCGATTGCGGGATTCGTGGCCGGCAATTCGACGGTAGCCACGCTGGTCTTCAATCTCAGCGAAATGCCGAACGATGGTTCACGCCCTTTGTTGCCACGGTAGCGATCGTGACGCTGACGGTTTGGCTGTCTCGCACCGACGTTTCGACGGCGTTAATGACTGTATTGTCGGTACTGCTGGTCGCCTGTCCGTGTGCGTTTGGTTTCGCGACGCCCGTTTCAATCTGGGTGACGCTCTCACGATTGGCTTCGCGGTCACTCGTCGTTGCTCGCGCCGATGTGATCGAGCGACTGGCAAGTATCGACACGGTCGTTTTCGAAAAGACGGGAACGTTGACCGTGATGGAACCTCAGCTTGTTGATGTTCTGATCCGATCCGGCTCCGCGTACTCAAGCGAACAACTGTTGTCGGTGGCGAGTTCGATTCAGTCGCATTCCCATCACCCGATCGCCAGCGTGTTTCTGGCCGGCGGACACACGCCGCTTCCGGTGGAAGACACCGAAGCGATCCCTGGAACCGGCGTGCGAGGGCGAGTCGAACTTGATGAGCAGTGGCGAAACGTGGAGGTGGGCCGGCTGAGCGAATTGCACCGACCGTGTTGCGATCGTGAACTGCTATCCCTGGTTCAACAGCGACTGGAGGCGGGGCAACAAGCGATCGCCATTCGGATTGATGGAAACTTGAAAGCTGCAACGATTGTTGCCGAAGCGGCCATCGACACGCTCGATGAAGGCATCAAGCAACTCGAATCTCTGGGGCTCACGGTGAAAGTTTTCTCGGGCGATCAAGACGATCGGGTTCGCAGCCTGGGAATTCAATCCTCCACCGCTGGCATGACTCCCGACGACAAGCTCGCCGCCATGGATGAATTGCGTTCGAAAGGGAATCATGTGCTGTTTATTGGTGATGGCGTCAATGACGCCGCCGCGATGAGTCGCGCCAATGCGTCAATCAGCGTGGCGGATGGATCAGCGCTCGCCGTGGACGTGTCCGATATCACCTGGCATGGTCGCGACCTTCGCAACATTCCCGCAGCGATTCAAATCGCCCGTCGAAGTGTGCGGCGTCTGCGTCGCTCGCTCGTTTTTGCACTCACCTACAACACAATCGGCATGTTGATCGCGACCGCAGAATGGCTGCATCCGGTCGTCGCAGTCTTGCTGATGATGGGTTCCAGCCTAACGGTGGTGCTGCACGCAGCGGACATGAACTGGGAACGCGAACAGAGCGAGCGTCGGCTGCCGGTCAAAACGCTGAGCAGTTCCAAGAACGCCATCAACCAAAGTTTGCATGGAGGATTGACCGCATGAATGAATGCTCGAAATCGCAATATCGCGTCGTTTGCGCGGGAAGTTTTTCGTCAATGTTGTGGGCGTGTCTGCTAGGAGATAGCTTCGCCGCATCGAATGTCGGAATTGTCGAAACAGAATGGGCTCGTTGCCTCATCCACTACGTTAAACCCGTCGCTTGATATTCCCGCGTCCCCACAGCGAAAAGCTATTGGCAAGCTGGGAGGTTTGGTGAGGAACTGCCGCAAGACATTACATTATTCAATTCGGACAGTTTGCAACTGCCAAGATAGGAGTGCATCGTTGTTGTCATTCGTGTCAAAGGAATTCAAGAAACGACCCCAGGTCGTCATCACGGCCCGGCTGCGGAAGATGCTTTTCGTCATTCTGGCGTTGTTTTCGATTTTACTGGCCAATGGGGCCTACCTGACATCCATCACTTGGTTGCAGTACTTCACCGGCGAGGTTTATGAAAATCATTTATACCAGTTGATGTTTCTGGGGCATTGTGTTTGCCGACGTCAATTCGGACGGGCGCATGGACATCGTGGTGGCGAATGACACGGTTCCGAACTTCTTGTTTGAAAACAATGGCGATGGCAAGTTCTCCGAAGTCGCACGGTCGGCAGGAATCGCGTTTGATCGCAGTGGACACGCGCGAGGCGCAATGGGCATTGATTGCGGGTACTTGCGAAACGACGATACCTTAGCGATTAGAATCGGCAACTTTGCCAATGAGCCAAGCGCGTTGTTCATGTCCCGAGCATCCAAGCGACAATTTGTCGACGCGGCCATGTACACAGGTTTTGGACCGCCCACGCGGTTGGGTTTAACCTTTGGCTTGGCCTTCGTGGACTTCGATTTGGACGGTCGCTTGGATGTACTAGGGGCCAACGGTCATTTACAAGTAGACATCGCGCGTACACAGGCAACGCAGCAATACGCCCAACCGCCGCAAGCATTTTGGAACGCAGGCATGGAATCATCCAGCGAGCTGGTTCTGCTCGGTGCTGACAGCGTTGGCGATTCGTTTCAAGTTCCCATCGTGGGACGGGGTGCGGCGTACGGTGACCTGGACGGCGACGGCGATCAGGACTTGGTCATCACAACGAGCCATGGTCCGGCCAAGATATTTCGCAACGATCAAGCCACCAGTCACGAAGTAATTCGAGTTCATTTGATCGGAAACCCTGACTTGCCGAATGGATGCAATCGTGACGCCATTGGGGCGGTCGTCACTCTGAAAGTCGGAAACGTCATACTTCGTCGCTGCGTCAGTTCAACGTGCAGTTACTTAAGTCAATCGGAGTTGGTGTTGACGTTTGGTTTGGGGAACACGTTTCAAAATAGCGACCCCGAGATTCCCCTGTCACTGATTGTCCAGTGGCCTGGCGGCCAATCCGAAACGTTCCTGTTGCAGCGAACGGGCATGACTCAAATGATGACTCAATCAGACGAAGACTTTTGAGCGTCGAATGTTTTCCGAACGCAACTTCATGAAATTGCTCGGGAGATTGACTGCATGAATGACTGGGTGAGATCGAAGCATCGCATTGATTGCTCGCAAACTTTGGCGACAACGTTGTGATGGCAGACCCGTGGTGCTAATTTTGACTGACCGGGTAATCAAACCAACGATACAGAATGGATAAGGAATGATTGAGAAAAAAACTAAAGAGTCAATTAGATTCAACAAAGTTGAATTGATCAAGGCGAAGAGCCATTGGCTCGCCGGAAGCATTCGCGAGGAGTTGTCGCAAGACACTGCTTCATTCAATGCGGACAGCTTGCAACTGCTGAAGTTCCACGGCACCTACCAACAGGATGATCGTGATCGGAGAACCGAACTTCGGAAAGTCGGCAAAGACAAAGCGTTCTCGATGATGATTCGTTGTCGCATCCCAGGCGGAAGGATGACGACCGAGCAATTCATCACTCACCTTGACATCTGCGAGTTGCTTGGCAACTCAACGATGAAGATCACCACGCGTCAAACGATTCAGTTGCACGGCGTCGTCAAGCGTGATCTTCGGGAAACCATCCACAAAATCAACGCACTCGGATTGTCGACCCTCGCCGCTTGCGGTGACGTCAATCGTAACGTGATGTGCTGTCCCGCCAAACGCAACGATCCAATCCGCGCCGAGCTCGAGCGATTGACGAACGACCTGGCCGAGTCGCTTGCGCCTCGAACAGGTGCCTACCAGGAATTGTGGGTCAAGGATGAGTCCACGGGCGAAGAATTGATGGCCAGTCAGATACCGTCGGAGTCGGATGAGGCGGTGAACGACAACGTCGAACCGCTGTATGGACCGACGTATCTGCCTCGTAAATTCAAATGCGGTGTGATTCTTCCGGAAGACAATTGCATTGATGTGTACACACAGGACCTGGGGTTCATCGCCGTCGTTCGCGATTGTCGAGTTGCCGGATACAATGTCATCGTTGGCGGCGGCATGGGCACGACGCCGAGTCATTCAGGGACGTTCCCGGCATTGGCCCAGCGGATGGGATTCTGCACGCCCGACCAGGCGATTGAAGTAGCCAAGGCAGTCCTGATTGTCCAGCGTGACAATGGGAATCGCGCGGACCGGAAACTCGCGCGAATGAAGTACCTGATCGCGGACTGGGGACTCGCCCGGTTCCGCAAGAAGGTTGAGAGCGTGTTGGGCTTTCCACTGATTGAATGCACCGACGACGACGTTTCCGGTGTCGATGACCACATGGGTTGGCAAACGCAAAAAGATGGCCTTTGGTCATACGGACTTTGCATCGAAAACGGACGCATTCGCAACGCCGATTCCATCGATATTAAGTCAGCGCTTTGCGAGCTAGCACAGACGCTGGGAACAGAAATCCGCTTGGCGGGCAACCAGAGCCTCATTTTCTGTGACATCGAGTCAAATCAACGTACACTCGTCCATGAGATTCTTTCGCGTCACCGTATTGCAACGAGTGAAGAAACCAGCCTCGTTCGCCGATACGCCATGGCCTGTGTTGCGCTTCCAACGTGCGGATTAGCGATCACGGAAGCGGAGCGGCGATTGCCGATCTTGATTGACGATATCGAAAAGTCCTTGGCACGCCTCGGTCTGAATTCCGAGCGTTTTACGATACGAATGACTGGTTGCCCGAACGGTTGTGCGCGACCCTACGTCGCCGATGTTGGCTTGGTTGGAAAGGCGGTCGATCGCTACACCGTTTTTCTTGGCGGTACATTGCTCGGCACTCGCATGGCGTTCATTTACAAGGAAATGGTTGGGGCATCGGATCTTGTCGATGAACTCACCCGACTCTTCATTGTTTACAAGCAAAACCGGCAGATCGGTGAATCACTCGGCGACTACTCTCACCGTGTCGGCAAAGAAGCCTTATTGGCCACATGTGATGGTTTAGCCGTCGAACGTCAGGCGTTCGATGGTTCCGCAACAGACAGCATCAAGGAGACACGATAATGGAACAACTCAAAGGCCTTTGGCGCGATACATGGTGGTTTTGGTGTCTATTCTTCTTTCTCGTTGCTGTCTTTTCCGCTTTTACATCCTTGATAATGCTAATCGTCTTGCCCTGTCTGTCTGTCAGCTTTTGCTATTTCGCCTTCATTCGCTACGATGAAGATGGTAATGAGAAAGGCGATATCTGAAACGTCGGATAGTTCCCAAGTTGGATGCGTACGTAACCTCACAGTGCAAACGGAAACAGCAGGGGCACCATGAAGACGGTGACGGCGAGGATCATCAACTGAAGTGGCACACCGACCTTGACGAAGTTCTAACACGGTTACCTTCGTCGCCCCTCGGTTAGGATGACACCGGAGTCCCGCTTGCGTTCTGGCCCGTGAAACTTGAACATCAACGTGATGGCGAGTCTTGGAGATCATCAAGCTGATCGCGTTGGACCTCCGTGAAGATCAGGGCAAGTACGGTAGGTTGATCAGCGTTGCGAGCAGGAACAGTGCTGCGGCACCCACACCGACGAGTTGCCAGTCATCCAATGCGGCCGCAATGATGAACGTCGCCACCGCGAGAATCCCCATGATTTACGGTTCATCCGACGGATGCGTACGCCGACCCCAGGATCGAGGTTTTTCAAGGCATGGCTGCAGTGTCCCATGATTTGATGAAAAATCGTCCTCGGCGAACCGAAATCCGCCGAGCACCGTCGGCACCATTGACGCGCCGCTTTTGCAGGAAAACGCTGGCGACCGAGATCTCCCTTGTCGAGTGGCACCTCTGCAGAGCTCGACTGCGTTTCTTCCGGCTTACGTCGTCTAAGCACATCGGGGGGAAAAGGTTCGGCAGAACCTCACGTAGGCGAGTCTCTCTGAGACTCGCAATTTCCAGCGTCTCAGAGAGACGCTGCTACGTGGTTACGCCGAAATAATTGTGACGATGTGCTTACCAGTATCCATTCTCATGCACCAATCTCGTTGGACACGGGAGGCATGCCTTGAAAACCTCCGGCGCACCCTTCCGCCGGATGAACCATTTTTATGGTCTCGCTGTCGCTGATGGGATGCTTTTCACCGCCAGTGATTCCGCGGCCACCGAAAGGCTAACTCCGTCGGAGAATGTGACCGAAATGGGTTGCGAGTGAAAGTTATAGGCAGTGTACGTTTTCTTCTTGTCGTTTCCATCATCGCGAACAAATACGTTGGCAAAGGGGTGGGCCGTTGTGGTGGTGGGATCAATGCGGCCGAGCTTGTCGAGCGTACCGACCCAGTGTTCCATGAACGCTCGCGTGTTGCCGGGTTCGATCTTACACGTCGAATGCTCTTTCAAATGATTGATGGCGGGTTGAGGGTCGTTCAGGGCACCGAACATCAATACCAAATCGCCCCAGCCCGAGTTGTAGTCGTTCCCGTGCTCGCGTTTCAACATGATCTGATCGTAGTTCTTGCGGACGTAGTCAGGGTGCCGTCCCATGTAGATCGACGCGGGTGTGAAGGGCAGCCAGTTGATGCCGTGAATGCAGTCGATGTCCGATGAAAACCAGGTCGCGAACGCACCTTTGCCACCCCAAACCATCCCCAATGCCTCCTCGGGGAAATCGTTTGGATAATTCGTCCCGGAAACGTCAAACCAATATTCCTCCACGGCGGTGCGTTCGGTGTTGAACAGGAACGTGCCGAGATCCTGTAGTTCGGTATCGCCCGTCGCGGCGCCCCACAGCATCACGCCATACCAGGCGTTGAGTGATTCCGAAGAGGATTCCTGGTTATTGCCGTCGGCGAAGTTGGCATCGCCTGAGGCCCATGAATGCCCCGCATACTTGTCGAAACATCTCAGGAAAGGAAACAATGTGTCGCCACGATCGGACGAGGCGATATCGCGAATCAACATCCGAACCATCGGCCCCCACGCTTTCGCCCACGCCGGATCCAGCCGCGCGACTTCGGCTGCGGCGCGGATGAAGTAGCCGTAATGAAAGTGGTGGTCGTTGAGTTTTTCGTCGCTTTGATAACTCGGGCGACTGCCGATCAGCGTTCCCCAATTCGGTTCATAGTAAAAAACCGGCTGCTCCTTGTCGGCCGTCGCGGTGAACCATTCTTCTAAACGCCGCTGGATCTCACCGACAAACTCCGCCTGCAGTTCTCCAGCGCTCGTGACTTCGGCGATTCCGCTGCAACTCGCTAGCGATCCAAGATGCTTTCCTTCCCAGTACGTGTCTTTGAACTCAGGCTTTGGCTTCGCCGCTTCTAATCTCAGCTGTGCGATCATCTGGTCGCGATCGGCAATGCCTTCCCCCGGCAGCATCGGCAACACACCCTGAACGGGAACGGATGTTGAAAAACCATCCCCAACGCCAACCTTCATCAACCCTCGGACCGAGTGGTAGGTCAACGGGTCCGTGGTTGAAGTGTCATCGGTCACCGTGCCTAGATGCGTCGTCGCGTACTTCCACTGATGAGGATACAGCGCAAAGACGGTTCCGGTTTCGGTTCCCTCACGCGGAGTGCAAACGAATTGGTACGTGGCATGGGCATGGCCATCGGTAACGGAATACTCAACACGCGTGTTGGTAACATGTGCGTGCGCGTATCTTTCGAACAGACGTAACGTTTCGGGGCGATTATCCGGCAGGATCGCGACGGAAAAATGTGAATGAATTCGATCCGCGTTGGTGAATTGCGTTTCATCTTGCACGTCCCAACTCGAACCGGTGCAACCGAAAAGGCCGTAGTGGTTTCCGTTGACGGTAACGCCCAGCGTGGGCTGATCCTTCGCACCGCTCCAGATCTTCACAGTGCTGGTAAACGTAATGCGTGGTTCTCCGTTTTCGATCAACCCATACACGAACGGGCTGCCATGACCGAAACTGGTTTGCAGTGACGCATCGCCTTCCTGGAACACTGCCGTCACGAACCAGTCCGAGTACCCACCGCACCGAGCAGCAGAAAACTCCTCCACACGGGAGTGACTCATTTTGAAATCCCCTTTGACAAGATCAGCGCTACCAAAGATCCCCTGATCGTTTCCATGAATCCGGGCCCCCTGGTATCCCATGACAAGTCCGTCGGCATCGCACCGCGTGAACGCCGGATGGGCAAACATGTTTTGCGAATACGGTTGCCACGCCAACGAACTCCACCATTGATTGGTCACCATCGGCCCGGTCATGTCGGACGTTTTGAAAATTTCTGCTGGCAGTGGTTTGCAGAGCCTCGGAGCGGTTGTGCGATAGCCACCCGAACCGACCTTGATGACTTCTTGGGCGTTAACCTCGGTCGCAGCAATTGCGATCGCGATGGCAAAAAATATCTCAAGCGGTTTCATGGGTGTGCCCTTAAGGAGAAAGTTCCGAATCTGCAGATTATAGCCAGAACGGTGTGCATGATCTGGAAATCTTGCCAGCCATGGTGGCAGCGAATGTAACCGATGATCCGTATTGGTTGGTCTCATTCCAACCTGCCGAGGGAAACTTGAGACGACAACCACGCTTGTACCGAGTGGACGATCGAACTGGAAAGGTGCTCGCAGACAGAGGTTAGGAACGCGGGATCAATAACTGGTGGAGTGGACGAGGCTACGAGTCCCACAATCAATGGACTCGTAGCCTAGTTCACTACCATTGGGCACGTCTTATTGTCTCGCTGCGAGTTCTGTCGATTCGCCGTCGTGAACGAATGGCGAAACTCGCCGACGAGTGTGGTCTGATCCGTTTCATGGCGGCGCGACAGCGCGTCGTGTAACCGATCGATCGGGAAATCGGGGAACACCTCGCTGTCCTTTGCCTCGGTGTAGATTCCTTTGTGCAAGTGATGAACCGTCAACGTTTCGTTTTGAAATCGCCACACCTCCGGCACGCCGAGTTGGGCGTAGATCGGCATTTTGCCAAGCGCCGAATTCGTGTGCTCGACTTCGACCGCCAAATCCGGTGGCGGCATTTCTTCCAAATCGATCGTGACGCGACCACGCACTTTCGCTTCGTCCGCGATGTAATAACTTTGCTCACCCTCCAAACCTCGATCGAGATATTGTTTTCGCAGCGTCATCGAACCTGTCGGACGAACGGGAATCCGTTTAGCGACTCGCCATTCCAGCATGAAATGGTCAATGATCCCAGAAACCAGTTCGTGAAATTCGCTGATTGTCATGATTTCGCGCACTCCTTTTGCGAAAGTCATTCGCACTCCGCGATTGCCAGGCTTGTCACGCAAGACGACATGTTCGTCCCACGACAAATCCGCCAAAAATACGCATCGATTCGAACGCGCTGAGCCACCGTTCGGCGCATGAACCACTGGTGTGATCGGCGTGGTCGTAGAGGAAGTGGTATCGGTGGACAAGTGCGAACTCAGGTTGGTGAGACGAAAGCGAATGCAAACGGCTCGTGCTTCAGTTTAACACGGCGAACCTCGAATTTCCAGCGAATGCGAGTCCAAATTCATCGACACGCCGATTCCCTGCCGAGGCCGCGCTAAGACAGTTTTTCCGGGTGCATGACAGGGTTTGTGTAGGTAACCTTGGTTTGGGCCTTGCGTTGGCAATGGCCGAAGCCGTCGTTTCTTCGGCCTCGACGATGCCACCAGCCTGGATAGATCACTGAGCGAGCGGCGATATGGATGTCGCCGCATGACGAAGCCCGGTGGCAGGATGCCGATAAAACAGAAAGACACGATGCCGCGTACCGCTCCTAGATAAATCAAAGGTGAAGGGGGTCGTTATTGTATCATGTCCGTCGAAAACTACCCCGTCACCTTTTCTTCTCCAGGAACCCCCAACTTTCCGCGTGGCTCCACCACCTCAATCGTCTTCGGGGCGGCCCTGCCGGTAGCGCTGCGTGTGATGGCTCCGGATCACCTACCGGTCCGGCCACCCGATGGACTGAGTCTGCTTTGCGTTTCTTCCGCGACCGGTCTGCGGGCGAAGAAAGCTCACTCGCCAATGCCGCCACCTGGCTAACAGCCTCGGCGCTCTCGCAAATCACGCCATGCTCCTGAGTTACTCGCTCCGAGCCTGAACGTTCAACTGCCACGCGTTCGACGCTCGCGCCTTCCTGCACAGAGCCTGGTGTGCCCGAAGCGATCTCTTCGCGGTTCGCTGAAATCGTTTGACGATTCGAGTTCATCCGGTCCAACGGGCTAATCACCTTCACATCCTCGCGATTGAGCGAGTGCAGGTAGATTCGAGTCGTCTTGATATCCGCGTGACCAAGCGACTCCTGGATCGTGCAAATGTCGGTTCCCTCACGCAGTAGATGCGTGGCAAAACTATGGCGAAAAACATGCGAACTGACGTGCTTGTGGATCTCCGCCTTCCTCACTGCAGCACGCAAGTTTGTTGGGAACGTATCCTTGTGAAAATGATGTCGTCGCAGCACACGTGATCGGGGGTCGCGGGACAAACGGTGGGATGCAAACAGAAATTGCCACTTCAACTCCCGCGCAGCACCAGGATACTTCCGCTCCAGTGCCTTTGGCAAACACACCGATGCTTGTCCCTGTTCTAAATCGTGTTCGTGCAGCACTCGACGAGACTCCATCCATTTCCGGATGTCAGCCACGACGCTTGCTGGCATCGGCACGATTCGACTCTTCCCTCCCTTTTCGCCCACTTATCACGCTCTTCGCGCCAAGTGGTTTCGGACTGACTAACTCGTGGCATAGAACCGTCCTTTGCAATCACCCGACTCAGTAAAATGAAGCTCACCAAGTCGATCGTGCGGAAAAGATTCCATCCCAGTTGCCCGTGGCCGCCAACGAAGACCACCGCCCTCTCCCACGGCCATTTCCAATGCAAGTTGCTCGGCGTCTCTAGGAGTTAATTCGTCCTCCCCGCCGTACCGCATCGCCGCAGCACTTTCGAAGTCGATTTTTCGCACGCCCGCAAATCAGGTCAAGACCTTTTCCCGGAAATGCAAAAACCTTTTTGCTTGACCCAAGGATCGAGATCCCCCATACTCGGCGGCCTCCCAACCGGTGATAAGTCCCCTCGAACCGGCGATAACACCCCCCGTGTCACCCAAGGGACCGCAGGTCCAACCGGCGATAACAACCTCAGGATCGACTTATCGCCGCCACAACCAGCGATAATTACTTCGTTATGTCACTTGGAGAACTTAGCTCTTGGCCCTCCCAATCGACTTGTGGTTGATTCATCCTGAACAAGAAATGTGCGATGCGTTTCGCGATCGCTTTGAAGGTCTACCTCGCGTCACCGTCATTCAGTCCCGCTTTGAGGATCTGCCGCCTCACGATTGCTTTGTAACGGCAGCTAACGCATTTGGAATCATGAATGCCGGGATTGATGCTGCGGTGATTCGATTTCACGGTGATCACTTAATGCGAAGCGTTCAAACGCGAATCATGGATGAATTCCTTGGCGAACAACCGATAGGGACTTCGTTCATCGAACCTACAGGCACTGCAGAATATCCGTTTATCGCCCATTCCCCGACGATGAGGGTGCCGGGATCCATTGAAGGAACTGACAAGGTATACACCGCGACCTGGGCATCACTAATTGCTGTATACCGCCACAAAGCAAAAAACGAGGCACCAATTGATTCCGTCGTGTTTCCGGCCATGGGTGCCGGATTTGGCGGTGTTCCCTTCACCGAAGTTGCTCGACAAATGGCGGCTGCCTATCGCCATTACCTAAATCCACCACATAGAATGGATTGGGACATGGTTGCTCGCAGACAAAAAACAATTCACTATGATGGGAGTCGTCAGGTTAGCAAATAGCGTGACATAACCAACGGATGAATCGAAGTGCCGTTTGGTCCTTATCTTTAGACTTGCGTGTCGATTGTCGGCACTCGATTATCCTTTACCGTTACCCGACTGAAATGCATCGTCTTCTTGCCCTGATCGTTCTATCTCTCACCCTCGGCTGCACTGAGCCGAACGAGATGCCCACGCCGCAATCCCCGGCTGAAGCGAGCGTCCAACTGTTCAACGAAGCAGTTCTTGGTTCATCCCCGACGGACGCGATTCCGATGCTCTTGACCTTTGCGAATGCAACCTGGTCACCGAAACAGGTCGTTCTCGACTACAAAGACGATGCTTGCTACGGTGCGATGATTCACTACAATCGCTCACGTTCATTCGAGATGCTTCGCGCTGCTTTCAACTCTCGATTCGGCAAACACGAACAACCTACATTCGCCGACGACCCGACAATGGGCATCTGGCGCATGGAGGACGCTGGATTCGCAATCCAACTCAGCGATGACGAAGATGAAGACGCGTTTATGGCGATTTACATCTTGTTTGTCGATCACGAAACGATGGCGACAAAGCTCGACGAACTACACGACGCCGAACCGGAGCTGTTTGATGACTTTCCCGTCGAATGTTTCATCGAGGGACTCCGGAAAACGGACACACCGGATCCCGAAACGCCAAACGGCGGGTAACCACGCCGTGCACACGAAGATCCGGTGTTAGAATATAGGGCATCGCAACGTCGTCCGCCGGATCTCGGTGACGGCAAACGTTACTCGACTGAAATCTTGAGATCGAACCTTGGGCCAGCGCGTTTACGACAAAGCCTGTTTTTACGCTCGACGCAATGAGCGCCGACGCTTAAGACGTCTCATCGACAAACGCCCGCAACTTCGCACCTCGCACAATTCCTTGCTGCTGTTCACTGCGGTCTGGGACAACCCCGGTCTTGTGCCGTGGTTGCTCGAACGCGGTGTATCGGCTGACTGTCGATGTGGCACGGATTGCTACACTCCGTTGATGCACGTTGCATCCGAGGGCAACACCGCGATGATTCGGTTGCTCCTTGCTTTTGGTGCTGACGCGATGGCGACGAACGCCGACGGTGAGCGTCCACTGGGATACGCTTGTGCTTGGAATCAACCCGATGCCGCAAAACTATTGCTTGACGCCGGGGCCGATCCAAACATCCCCGAGGACCAAAACGCAACGTATCTTGACTGGGCGACGACTGGCGAACACACTGATTTGGTGACGATTCTGTCATCACACAGTGCTTTAACGTTCTCGCAGCTTACCCAAACCGGCGAGTAACCATGACATGCACGGAAGGACGGCTTGCGTGTTTTATGAAGTGGAAAGTCAATCGTCCGTCCTCCGTGATGTCTACCGTTCCACCAATGAAATGACACCACCTGTCGACGTCCAGCTAGCGCTTTCCGAGTCAATCGAATTGGACGATGCTGTCGCGGTTCGCAACACGATTGAATCGCTCGGGCTGCGGGGCCACAAAGACCTGGGTGCTTGTCTCACGTTGGCCTCACAAGTCGGTAGCCTGAACGTGATGCGAGTGCTAGTCGAATTTGATGCCAGTGTATTGTGGAAGAATCACGACGACGAGACTGCGTTCAGCTTCGCTTGTGCATGCGACCAGTTTGATGCCGCGCGATTGCTGCACAAACACGGTGCTGATATCAACAGTGTCGATTCGAGCGGTGGTACGCCGCTGGATTGGGCTGTCTGTCATGCGCGTCCAGCATTCCGTGAGTGGCTCAAGCAGGTTGGCGGCACTCGAAACAGCGATCGGAAAGTTGGGGCCACCCACCTATTGGCGAAGCGGCGGCGATGTGCTTACTTGATGAAAACTAGCTCAGTGCACCCCCCATGAAGGAGGCTATCATGCCACGAAAGCCAAGATGCGAAATTACCGACCCCAACTCGGTGCAGGTTTTTCATTTGGTTCAGCGATGCGTGCGTCGGGCCTGGCTTTGCGGGGAAGATCC